>Ga0272440_1000534_pt1 | contig 32091 bp, 16 predicted proteins | sample SSMMMBAug17_FD_192440 | JGI IMG/M metagenome (GOLD analysis project Ga0272440, IMG submission 192440) | Marine sediment archaeal communities from Little Sippewissett salt marsh, Falmouth, MA, United States - SSM-MMB-Aug17 | ecosystem: Environmental > Aquatic > Marine > Wetlands > Sediment ... | reverse complement strand
ACCTTAGTTCAATCGAAGAATGTAATCTGTTAATAAGACACTTCAAGTCCCGCTAGGGACGACAGAAAATAGCCTGGGGTTTCAACCCCAGGCGGGAGAACAATTTCAGGCGGTCGAGCTTAGCCTAACGGCTATGGGCTAAAGCCGGCTTTAGCCTTACGCTGTTCTTGGATTTGCCAAAATTCATCAATTTTCAATGCTTCTCGCTAAAAAGTCCGACTTTTTGGGAATGCACCCTAAAATAATAATTATATTTCAATCCATAAATGCAAATCACAAAATAAATATCTTGATAATTTTTCATCAATAGTGCATAATCTGAAATTAATTAAAAAAAAATAGAAACAACGCTTGAACATTATTTTTTCAATCAGGCATGATCATCTTTTGCCGATATCTACAATAATAATCATTAAGGCAAAAGAATAAAATATATGCATCAGGAAGACGCTTTATATGAGCTACAAAATTCTTATTAATGCGGCGGATCCAGAGGAATGCAGAATAGCAAAAATCACAGAGACAAACAAACTTGAAGAGTTCCAAACTGAAACCACAGCGCGTGAAATAACAAGAGGTAATATTTATAAAGGAGTTATTACGCGCGTGGAACCTAGTCTGCAAGCGGTATTTGTAGATTATGGCGGTACACGCAATGGTTTTTTACAGCGCCATGAGATTCATAGCGATTATTTTCAGGACAATCCATCAGGAAAAAAAGGGATTGAAAACATGCTCACTGAAAATCAGGAATTACTGGTTCAAATAACCAAAGATCCAATTATGAAAAAAGGAGCCATGTTGACAACCTATATTTCACTGCCTGGACGGCATCTGGTATTGATGCCTGGAAGTAAAAACAGAGGGATTTCTAGAAAAATTGAGGATGAATCCGAGCGAACACGCATCAAAACTCTGATGAATTCATTAAAATTATCTGATGATTTTGGTGTTATTGTTCGAACTGCGGGTGATAAATGTACGAAATCAATTGTTTCCAAAGACCTAAAGAATCTCATGCGTATTTGGAAAACCATTAAGAAAAATGCGATGACACCCAATGCCCCAGTCCTTCTGTATAAAGAACCGAATGCGGCAATTCGGTCGATTCGTGATTATTTTTCTGAAGATGTGACCGAGATTCTCGTTGATAACGAAACTGTGTACCAAGAGGTGAAAGAGTTTATCAATGTCATATCACCGCGCCACAAAAAAATTGTTAAATTTTATACCGCACCTGAACCCATTTTTTCCAAATATGAGGTTGAGGAACAAATTGAATCTGTGTTTCAGGGACGTGTATCCCTGGCCAGTGGCGGCTCTCTGGTAATTGATCAGACTGAAGCACTGGTTGCTATTGATGTTAATTCCGGCAAATCCACCAAAGAAGGATCGGTAGAGAGTACTGCCTATAAAACAAATCTTGAAGCGGCTGAAATAATAGCCCTTCAGTTAAAACTAAGAGATTTAGGCGGTTTGATTGTTATTGATTTTATTGACATGAAAGAGACCAAACACAAACTTGAGGTCGAACGTGTCATGAAAAACGCCCTGAAAAATGACAGGGCACGAACAAAAGTGGGTAAGATTTCGCGATTTGGTTTACTTGAAATGTCGCGACAACGTATCAATTCAACCATTGAGTATGGAAGTCATATCAAATGTTCCTATTGCAGAGGCAAAGGTATGGTTCCCTCACCAGAATCTGATGCGTTGAATTTATTAAGAAAAGTTCGTCACGCTGCATCCAAAAAAAATGCTAAAAAAATCAAGGGAGTTTTTCCAATGAATGTGGCGTCCTATTTATTAAATCGTAAAAGAAAAGAAATTGTGGATTTGGAAATGCGACTTGATCTGGAAATTGAGATTGAAGGTGACCCGGAATTGATCCCTGGTGAAAGTAGAATTACAAAGGTTGAATAATCCACTGTTTTAAGGAGGATATATGGATTTTAAAAACATAGATGACATCATTGCTTACGCCATTGAAAAGGAAGTTGAAGCTGAATCTTTTTATCTTGAAGCTGCCAGTCAGGCTGATTTTACTGGTGCCAGGCAATTATTTGAAGACTTTGCTAAAGAAGAAAATAAGCATAAAACCATGCTAGAAAAACTAGATAAGAATCAGATTAGTTCCTTTGTGCCTGAAACTGTCCCTGACTTGAAAAGAAGCGAGTATATTATTGATATGAGCTATGAAAAAGGGATGGGTTTTGCTGATATCCTCAGGCTGTCAATGAAACGTGAGGAAAAAGCCAACAAACTGTATCTTGACCTTGCACGAAAAACAGATCAGTCTGATGTCAAAAAACTTTTTGAAAAACTGGCTCAGGAAGAATCCAAACATAAATATGGTTTGGAAAGCATGTATGATGACTATATGGCTAAAATGGGAGATTAAACGTATCGAATTAATTGGATTTCCTATTTAAAATCTCGCCTTGGGCTCCATTTTAATTGGGCAGATCATTCTGAAAAGATCTGTCCAATTTCCCCTTGAAAAAAATATGCGCATATCAAGTAAAATCAAAACAGCCAAATCATTGGGCGTGTTAAATATTATTAGCGTTTTAATATATCGGATACAATGCAAAATGGGTTATTTTGAAAAACGCTTGCCCAAAAAGCAATTATCAAAAGGCCCTTTATTTTATGAACCGGATCATATTTATCGCCCAAACATTTCAGAACAGGCTTGCCAAAAGATTGCAAATCAGGCCAAACAAATCAGCAAAGGAAAACTGACCTTTTTTTCACATGCTTTGGTAGAAAACAATACCCCGCCTCATTGGTTTTGGAATCCTTTCAACAATAAGGTTCATCGAAAAAAAACAGCCTATTGGTCTGATGCGGATGATCCAGAATTTGGAGATATTAAAATTCTCTGGGAAATTTCCAGGATGGACTGGGCTTTGGTTTTTTCAAAAATGACAGCGATCTCAAAAGATCGACAGTATATACACCTTTTGAATCACTGGCTGTCCGACTGGATTGATAACAATATGCCACAATCAGGTCCCAATTGGATATGTGCTCAGGAAACAGCCATTCGATTGATTCAGATTATAATGTGCGCTTATATTTTAAACCAGACAAAACCTTTACCTGCATTGATCGAATTTGTAAACGCACATTGTCAGAGAATTTTCCTGACACGCCATTATGCCGATGCACAACAAAATAACCACGCCATCAGCGAAGCAGCAGGCCTTTTCATTGGCGGTTTGTGGCTTGAAAATTATTCTCAATTGCATAAGTATTCAAATAAATGGCTAAATGATGGTCGCAACGACCTTGAATGGCTTGTCAATAAACTTGTTGCTGATGATGGCAGTTTTGCGCAGCAGTCATTAAACTATCATCGGGTATTGATTGCAACATTGAATATGGTAGAATATTTTCGTCAATTATTTAAAAAACCAAAATTTTCTTCCAAATATTACCAAAAAGTACGTGATGCCATATTCTGGCAGTATCAAATGGTTGATCCAATGACTGGAAATGCACCCAATCTAGGGGCTAATGATGGGGCACGATTATACGCACTTTCTGAATCAAAATACACTGACTATCGACCAGAGATTCAGTTGGGGGGGGGGTTGTTCATGGAAAACCGATTCTATCAAAAAGGAGATTGTGATGAACCATTACAATGGCTTCAGTTAAAGTCAGATCGTTTTTCCACTGCTTCAATTCAGCGAACTTCGCACATATATCCTGATGGTGGGTATGTCATACTTTCAAGTAAATTTAAAAATTTAGTACCTACCTGGGGGCTTATTCGTTGTCCAAATAATCGTTTTCGACCGCATCATGCAGATGCCCTTCATTTTGATTTATGGGTGAAAGGTATGAATGTGCTGCGGGATAGTGGTTCCTATAGTTATGATATATCAGCGTCTGTTCGTTCCTCTTTTATTTCAACGACTGCCCACAATACAGTCAGCTTTGATTCGCATGATCAAATGCCAGTCATCAGTCGCTTTTTATATGGTCAGTGGATTCAAGCAAAAACGATTCAAAGCATGACAAACATACAAACCGAAAAATTATCCTGGTGCGGCGATTATACAGATTATAAGAAATGTTATCACAAGCGACAGATACAGTTTGATAAAATAAAATGGCGCATTATTGACAAATTGGCGCGATTCAACCAAAAAGCAGTTATTCGTTGGCGTCTAATGAATGATCATTGGGTTCTTGAAAAACATTGTCTGGCAGGAAACTTTATCAAGTTAAAAATATCAACAAATGTAAAAAACAATGTCACTTTATCCAGTGGTTTTGAATCGCATTATTATATGGATAAACAAGAAATTCCAGTTCTGGAAATCTGTGTATTGCAGTCACCGGCAATCGTTATAACTGAAATTTCATTGGTAGATGCAGAAGGTCAAACTATCTGACACTGATGAATATGGTCCCCACTGAAACATGGGAACCATATCTTTTATCTATAATCGTTTTACAAAAATCCAGTATTCCCCGCCGACCATACCTTTTTTCATATGAATTTTTACACGTGTTGGCGCCATCTGGTAATCGAACTCATAATCAAACATCGCATTAAGATTGTTATTTTTAATTCCTTCATCAAATTTACCGCGAAATTCAGGTGTATTGGTACAAGGTGCAATTTCTGTAAAAAAGCTTTTTCCTTTCATTGCTCTAGGATCTCTACCAACAATATCCCCCTCTGCAGCATTATAACTGATAACGCGCCCACTTGCATCCAGTTTAACAACACCAAATGCAAGCTGATCCAGGTCATCATCAGTCATATCAGTAAGGGAGTTTTCAATATCTGTACTACCAAACGATAACTGATCTAATGATGCCATTTTTGAAGTGTTAACATCAGACGCACTTGCAGATTGATCTGAAAAGCTAATACTGGATGTTTTATGACTTATTTTTTGAATCTCAGAGATAATGCCTTTCATTTCATGGATTGATTCGCGGGATGATCGTGAAATATCACCGGAGCTTCTTGTCATATCTGCCAGATGCATTGTCAATTCTGTTGCAGTATTGGAAACTTCATCTGTAGAGACAGCAATTTTTCTCACCAATTCTGATGATTCCTGGGCTTTTTCAGCAACTGATCGACTTTCTTGCTCAGTTTCTCCGATTACAGCAACAATTTCATCTGACATGCGCGTTTGTTCTTCAACCGACTCAGTAATCGTATTATTGATGGTATCAATTTCATTGATAATGGAAATTATTTTCTTGATGGAATCCACAGTTTTTTCAACACTGCTTTGAATATTATTAACCTGATCTGAAATTTTATCTGATGAATCGGCTGATTGACGTGCCAGTTCTTTCACTTCGCCAGCGACAATAGCAAATCCCTTACCAGCGTCTCCAGCCCGAGCAGCCTCGATTGTTGCATTTAATGACAAAAGATTTGTTTGATCTGCAATTTCTTTGATAATTGCAACCACATCACCAATTTGTTTTGAGGTTTCAACCAGAGCTTGCATTTTATTATTGATTTCTTTTGCCTGCTCATTGGCATCTTTTGATATTGAACTGGCTTTTTCAGTATTCTGAACCACACGCGAAAGGGAAATATTCATTTGTTCAACAGAATCGGCAATTCGTTCAACTTTTGATGACATCTCACCACCGGATTGCGCCATATCTTCAGCATTCTCCGATGTTTTTTGTGCATTTGTAACCAGATCTTTAAACACTGATGCAATTTCATGGGCCATTCCTCCCAGGCTTGTAATCAAATTATTCAGATCTGAGGACATGGATGTTACGCTCTGAACCTTTTTGGAAACATTTTCTGTCTTAACGAGGGCCTTATCTGCCCGATCATAAAAAAATTGAAGTTTCTCGTAGGGATTGTCTACTGTAATCAATAATTTTTTATTGACCATCGCGTATGCAAGAATGCATAGAATAATTGCAGATAAAAGCACAAGGTAAACAAACATTTTTGCCTGAGATATCTCAGATATAAAATCCGATAAATCAATATCTGATGAAACCATTTGCTCTAAAAGGCCGTTCATCTCAGACATGCTACCTAGTAATAAAAACATTGTTACTATTTGTACTATAAGTACAATGCAACACACAACCAGTAAGGGGTTTGATTTTTTCATATCTTTCCTCTTCTTTTATAAAAAAAAATGTTAAAAGACTTGGTTTTTAATTAGCAAATATACTGATATGTTTCAAGATCTTTTTTAATTTGAAAATCTTTTCGTTTTCCCATTTCATTGCGAGGTAAGGCATCTCCAAATATTATAGCCGCAGGACGTTCAACAGATAATAAATTGTTTCTGATCCATTTTTTGATTTCATTTTGTTTTGAATCAGAGGACATCTTGTGTTTTGGTACAATAAATGCCTTCAGTCGATTCCCTTCTTCAGGGGTCATCATGCGCACCGCACACGTTTGAACATCTGGATGTTGATTGATTTTCTGTTCAACAAATTCGGGTTGAACATTGATTCCTGCAATTTGAACACTACCATCTTTTCGTTTGACAGGCTGGAATCGCCGATTATCGATCCATTTAAGATTATCAACAGTATCAATTATCCGCGTGTCACCAGATGGTAATTTTTTTTCAAATTTATCTTGATCTTTTCTATAATTAAGAAATGGAAGTAAGCGGTAAGGTGCATGGGGTGATTGCCGATAGCCGATACCAGAAGTTTCACTGGAACCAAATATTTCGGTTATGGGTTGAATGCCTTTTTTTCTTAGAGATTGAATGAGTTCAGGCGGGCAGAGTGCAGTGGATGTTAATCCTTGAAGATTTGATGCTTTTACTTGATAATCTGATGCCATTGAATCATTGAAATACTTCCATTGAATTGGAATGGACACTATCAAGTCATTGGTTTCTAGTGATGATATCATTTGGCCAATGGATTTATAACGAAAATCTATTACAGGAACAGCTAAAATTCGGGGTAAAATGACTGTAAACAAAAAACCATATATGTGATGGCATGGCACAAATGAAACAATACGTCTGGAATTTTGAAACAAGTTTGAAAAAAATCGAACTTCCTGGAGCAACTCAACCCATTGATGACGTATATCTTTTTCTAGGCCTGTGCTGCCAGATGTCTTAAATGTGATGGATCCATGGTTTTTATTCAAAGATTGCATGATCACTTCCACCCATTGTCCAATCTCTGATTTTCGTAATAAAAACTCCTCAATACCTGTCTCATACAGGTGAAACATTTGATTGACATAGGTTGCCAGTGCGATTAATTCTACCGAGTCAATCTCAAAACCGCCTTTTGTAAGTTTGGTGTGATAGGTCCAATCAGATAGTGAGGGGATGTCGTTAATACTCCCCCTTATATTTTTTAAGACTGAGGCGATGATATCGCAAACAATTCTAAATACATCTTTTTCATTCAGTTTGATTTCAGTATACATACTGTTTCCCTTATTTAGGATATCTCTAAAAATAAGTACTGAAAGGTATTTGATTATTTTTATACATAACTTTGTAATACCTGTCAATCATTTGATAGAATAATGGATAATATCTAGCATTTCAAGGCCTTGAACAAATAGGCTTGACATTAATAGTAAAAAATTATAAGAAATTACGAAATTTAAAAAAAAAATTTGACATTAAACATTATCATATATGATCGTCCAATTTAGGTTTTTTATGGTATAGTTATTGCTCTGAAAGGGGAAGAATAAAAGGCCATAGCTATCAAGCTAACACAAATGTAGTAATACCAACGAACAGTGTAGGGGCGAACCTTATGTTCATGTATATGTTCATGTATCGGAAAAACAAAATCCTGCTTTATATTGGTTCTAGTGCAATTCCGCTTGCTAACGCGCGCGGCTCTGAAAATTTCGGCAGTTTAATCTGAGCCGCGCGCGTTAGCAAGCGGGTCTGTACTTGAAGCAAATATCAAACAGGCTTTCCGAAGACGCACAAAAGTTAGGCTAATCTAAAATTTGCCCGAAGGGCACTATGTTCGCCTCTACACAGACTGTTGTAGCAACAATACTTACGTTAGTTTGGACGATTATCAACAATTCATTCATTCATGAAATGACTGAGCATTGATACAATTCAATTCTTTTGAGACAGATAGAGTATGTGAACTTCTACTGATTATATCGGATTTTGGGGAGGCCTTTTTTAAGCCCTGAAAGGGCGGCAACATACCAGCCCAGGGTGTTGCCCTGGGCTGGTATGTTGCCACCCTTTCAGGGCTTAAAAAAGGCCTCCCCAAAATCCGATATAATCAGATCTTCTGAAAAAATATGATTTTTTTAATGTATGTACATAAAATATGTAGTTTCGTTAATCAATCTTATCGAACACCCTTATAAGAAAAGAGTGTAACCAAAATTGCCGGTGAATAAAATACGCTTCCCATAAAGTCGGATTTTATTTTTCTTAGCCCTGAAAGGGCGTCAACATACTAGCTCAGGGCAGCGCTTTGGGTAAAAATCAAGCAAGTTTTTTAGCCCTGAAAGGGCGTTACATGTTTTATTTGATCAGACTTTTTATGTAGCGCCCTTTCAGGGCTAAAAACAAGGCCATCATTTACCCAGGGCGTTGCCCTGGGCTGGTATGTTGCCGCCCTTTCAGGGCTAAGAAAAATAAAGTCTTTTTGGGAATGCAACTGGCAATATTTGGTTACACTCAAAAGAAAAGGACCATTATTATGTCACAAATATCATTAACAGAACAAAAAAAACTTCAAAAAAAGTTATCATATACGCCCAAAAGTGCCTGGGATGATATACATTCAAAAGAAACACAAATAATTGAAACACTATCTGAAGACTACAAACTGTTTTTGTCTCAGGCAAAAACAGAGCGAGAAGTGATTCGTTCTGTTGAAACAATAGCCCAGAGAAATGGTTTTCGAGATATCGGCAAAAAGAACCAGCGTATTTGTGTATCCAGGCATGGCAAATGTCTTGCATTAGCTGTGTTAGGCAAGGTGCCATTGGATCAGCGGATGCATATCATTGCGGTTCATGTAGATGCCCCACGATTGGACTTGAAACCCAATCCACTATTTGAAGATATTGATTTGACCATGCTAAAAACACATTACTATGGTGGGCTTCGCAAATACCAATGGTTGGCACGTCCTATGGCCATTCATGGCATTGTTATCAAAAATAATGGCGCTCCTTTTGAATTTGTTATGGGAGAAAATGAAAAAGAACCTGTTTTCACAATTCCGGATCTTTTGCCCCATTTGGCCAAAAAAGTGCAGGAGAATAAAAAGATCTCTGAAGGTTTTGAAGGCGAAAAAATGAACCTGATTATTGGCAATACACCATTGGGTGATGATCGCCTGAGTGATCGATTTAAAGCATATATTCTTAAATATCTTTATGAACGTTATGAAATGGTTGAATCTGATTTTATCAGTGCAGAACTTGAAGTTGTTCCTGCAGGGCCGGCAAGAGATGTGGGCATGGATACGAATATGATTGGCGGTTATGCGCATGATGATCGATCATGTACTTTTTGTGCTTTGGAAGCAATCCGAGACCTCAAAAATTCTCATCATACAGCAATGGTTTTGTTTTATGATAAAGAAGAAATTGGAAGTGATGGTCATACAGGAGCGAAATCACTTCTCCTTGAGAATTTTGTTCGTGAATTGGCTTATGCCACAAATGAAAAAGCTGATGAACGTTATGTTTACAAGGCTTTAATGAATGCACGCGCTTTATCAGGTGATGTGAATGCTGCAATGGACCCCAATTATCAGGATGTTCACGAAAAGCGGAATGCAGCCATTATGGGCAGAGGCGTTAGCCTGATGAAATATACTGGCAGCCGAGGTAAATATGGCTCCAATGATGCCAATGCTGAGTATATTGCCTGGTTAAGGCGATTGTTTCATGAAAATAGAATTGTCTGGCAAACGGGTGAAATTGGTAAAATTGATGAAGGTGGCGGGGGAACCATTGCGAAATATTTAGCTGCTTATGGCATGGATATTATTGATTGCGGCCCGCCCATATTATCAATGCATTCACCATTTGAATTAATCAGTAAAGTTGATCTTTATATGACTTACCGCGCATTTCGCGCTTTTCTTGAGTCGAAACAATGAAAAAGAATTTTTTTACACTGATCATATTCATTTGTTTTGGAATCATTTTTGTTAATGCCCATAATTTATGGGGGGCTTCCAAAAGATTTTTACGTAACATCCAATCACATGATGCCATCTACGTGATTGATGATCATGGGCACGAAATACTTGAAAAGCATGCTGAGCAGCTTTGTGTGCCTGCTTCCATTTTAAAGATTATTACTTCACTGGCAGCATTTCATTATCTTGGCCTGGACTATCGCTATAAAACAGAGTTCTACAGAAGCCAGGATGCACATTTGATCGTAAAAGGATATGGAGATCCTGTATTAGTTTCCGAAGAACTGGAGACAATTGCATATAAAATTCAAAAAAAATATTGGCGATTTTCTGGAATTCGTTTGGATGCAACATATTTTCAACCCAATATCCGGGTGCCTGGAACAACACGAACCTATAACCCTTATGATGCTCTTAATGCGGCGCTATGTGTCAATTTCAATACAGTTTGTTTTCAGCGAACACGCAAAGGCAAATTAACAAAAGGGGAACCCCATACCCCGCTTATTCAGTTTGCACGTGACAGAATCAAACATTGGATTCCTGATGGTCGTGTCAATTTATTTCGTAATCATCATGATATTGTTCTTTATGCAGGCCATCTCATGCATTATTTTTTGATAAAACAAGGCGTTGATGTGCCGGTAAACATCGAACAGGCAGCTGTTACACCCAAAGATGAATTGCTGTTAACCCATATGTCTGGTGCAACTGTTGAGGAAATTGTGTCCATGCTGCTGAAATTCTCAAATAACTTTATTGCCAATCAATTGCTGTTGAGCATCGGTGCAAAGGTTTATGGTCCTCCGGCAAGCCTTAAAAAAGGAGCAATGGCTGTCAAAGATTTTGCAAAAAAGCAATTGGGGATCAACCATTTTTTTATTGTTGAAGGATCAGGAATATCTCGCAGAAATAAAATTTCTGCAAAAGAAATGATTAAAGCTGTTCAGGCTTTTGCACCATATAGACATCTTCTTGAAAAAGAAGACAACCTTTTTTTTAAAACAGGAACGTTGAATGGTGTAAGAACTCGCGCGGGTTTTATTCAGGTAAATGATACAGAAACGTTTCCCTTTGTGATAATGATGAATCGTAAGAATATAAACAATTATCGTATTAATCATGTGATAAAATCCCTTAACCGATATCTGGCTTCAAAAAATGACAAGCAACTTTGAATTTATTCGGCCACATTGGCCTTTATTATATGAATATGGATTTTTTTCAGAAAAATATCTGTTTGAAGATCCTGATAGCAGTCTCTTACAGTTGCGTAAATTTTCTGAAATTTGTGTCAGGGAGATATATCGACAAAATGCTGTGCCTGTAGAAAACCAGACATTTTATCAAATTGCCACGCACATACAGTTCTACAAAATGGTTCCGGAAAATGTGTATCGTTCAATCAATTTTTTAAGAATTGAAGGCAATAAGGGCGCGCATCCAAAAAAGGATGAAAATGACCAAAGGATAACCACCGATCATGCTCTTCATGCCTTGAAAGAAGCCTTTGGTATCGCCTGTTGGCTTTTTCAAACATATGTATCGAAAAAAATCCCTCTTCCCATTTTTCGTCTCTCCAGAATAAATAACCCGGATGAAATGAAATGGCGCGCGCAACAGGGCGATCCAAACGCACAATATAGTATCGCCTTAAAGCACTATTATGGTAGAGATGTTGAACAAAATTTTCAGATATCTTTTTACTGGTTTCGTGAAGCTGCTGTTCAAGGGCATTCGCGAGCTCAAGCCTATTTAGGTGCGATGCTCTTGTTTGGAAAAACAATCAAACAAGACAAATCGCAGGCAATTGAATGGATTACAAAATCTGCAAACAATCAAGAACCTTTTGGCATGACACTTCTGGGACAGATATATATTGAAGGCAATGGTGTAAAAAAAGATCCTGTAAAAGCTGTCGAGTGGCTTACAATGGCAGCTGAACTTGAAGATCCGGTGGCACAGATTTGTTTGGGACAAATGTATCTTTATGGACAGGGTGTTGACAAAAACTTGGAATTGGCCTTTCAATGGACTTTTCGTGCAGCCCAATTTGATGATCCAGTGGCATATGGTACTTTGGGTTTGTTTTATGAAGAAGGCCTTTGGGTTGAACAAGACTTTGATCAAGCCTATCATTGGTACAAAAAAGCTGCTGATAGAGGATTGCCCGAAGCACAGGCTGCCATTGGCTTATACTGTCTGAAAGGGGTTGGATGTGAACGAAATCAAGACTTGGGTCTTCAACTGCTCAAGACAGCCGCCAAAAAAGGGAGCTTAAATGCATTTATCAATATTGGCTTGCACTATAAAAATGATCGGGATTATCCAAATACTATCAAATGGTTAACTGTTGCCGCTGAAAAAGGCTCGCCTGATGCCCAATATGAGCTTGCTGACACAATTCTTATGGCGCTTGAAGACAGAATTAAGGTGGATATGTCTGCAAATGATGCCCGCATGTGGATGAAAAAAGCAGCCAATCAAGGACACCCACAAGCACAAAGAGTAATGGTCGAGTTACGTAAAAAAGAGGAAGAGACACATCGACAATTGGCTGTTGCACTGGATGCTTTTCGAAAAAATGTTCAGACCTTTTTTCGTAATACCCAACTGACAAATATTGGACGAAATGATCCCTGTCCATGTGGAAGTGGAAAGAAGTATAAAAAGTGTTGTTTAAAAAATTAACCAAAACCGAAAAAAAATGATGTAGGGTCGCATCTTAATTGTTAATTATTTTGATGTATCGAAAAAAAAATCCTGCTTTATATTGGTTCAAGTGCAATTCCGCTTTCTAACGCGCGTGGCTCTGAAAATTATGGCGGTTTTTAATCTGAGCCGCGCGCGTTAGCAAGCGTGACTGTACTTGAAGCAAATATCAAACAGGCTTTCCGAAGACGCACAAAAGTTAGGCTAATCTAAAATATGCCCGAAGGGCACTATGTTCTTAATTATTCTGGAAAACAATTCAATGGGCGCATTTAAAAAAAGGGGGCATTTTTTTAGCCCTGAAAGGGCGCAATATACCAGCCCAGGGCAACGCCCTGGGTAAGACATTACAATAATTTGAGCCCTGAAAGGCCATTTATGTGGTGCCCTTACAGGCATTGCCGTCAGGCTAAGCGCAAATTCTCTCCAGTGCTCGTTCCCAGACTCTGCCTGGGAACGTTTTCCGAGGTGGCTCTGTCACCTACGAACTGAACAGGCGGCAGAGCCTGGGAACGAGCACCGGAGCGAGTTTGCCTTAGCCTGACGGCTATGCCCTTACAGGGCTTAAGACTCTTATTCCCATGATATATCAAATTGAAAATTTACAGCATTTCCCGGTAAAAAATTATGGGCATTTGTACGATTGCTTGTCGGTCCATCAATACCTGCAAAACGATACCTATAAATATAAACCCCTTTCATTATTCGAAAGATTAGCTGATATTCTTGGTCAACCTGCAATCCTTTGAATTCATATCTTCCATTTTCATCAGTTTTAATTTTTTGAATCATTTTATTACTGCCTGGGGCTAATAAAAATACATAAACATATTTTGTTGATGGTGGTATTTCACCTGTTTGATCAGTGACCAGACCTGAAAGAATATTATTGTCAGAGCTTGTCAATGTAAAATCAATGGTATCTCCCACTTTGATATTTTTTTCTATCTGCCTGGGATAGTCAACCGATGACACAGTTAATTGATAGTCAGCAATTAAATTTCCACTTAAATCATATTTTTGCAGTCCATTAAAAACATAGTATCCATTACTATCAGTCACTGTCCCTTTTGGCGTGTTGAGATATGACGACTCAAGTTTGACCTTTGCGCCTGATAATGGATTAAAGCTGGAATCTCTGACATAACCTGATATCGGTCCTCCTGAAAACAGATCAAAATCAACTCGTGTGCCGGCTGTTTGATCGACACGTGTCTGTTGTGCAAAATTTTCGGGTTGGGCAATGACTTCGTAATCCGAACCGGCGGGTACATTTTTGAATAGATAAAAACCACGACTATCAGTGGTTTCTTTTGCAACAAAGTCATCGTTTTCTCTGGATATTAATGTCATTTGAACATCTTTAATGCCTGTACCATCTTTTTTAACATATCCAGATAAAGTAAAAGCAGGCGTTAGTTCAATCAATTTGGTCGTATCCTCAACAATGGCAATATCCTCACTAACAGGAATATAGGAATCATTACCGCTTGCGGTTGCCATTAACTTGTAATCTGAGGCAGAAACAATACCCCGAATTTCATAAACACCTTGATTATCTGATTTGATACGTCCATATTTGTCTTTAGAAAGTGAGCGGACTTCAACAACAACCTGCGAAACAGGATCGCCATCCTTATTGATAACTTCCCCGCTGAGCGTGTATCCTTGAATCAGAATAAAGGTAAGATCTGTCGTATCTGAAATTATATTCTTTTGAATAGCGCTTCGATAGGAAGTTGCCGGATTTGGAATGGCCTCAACCTCATAATCAATGGATGGTACAAGCCCAGGGATAGCAAATAAACCATCAGAATCAGTTCTTGCACCATTGCCAGCCTGCTCCATATCGGACCAGGCATGTACCCAAACACTTGACAGCGCTTTCCCTTTTTCATCCACCACCTTGCCACAGATACGATGCACTGAAAAGAAATGAATATCAATTTGTTGGGCATTATCACTGATTAAACTCACATAACCGGCCTGTGATGCATCTTTTACTGTGCCTTGTGGACTATAATAAAATACTGATTTTACAGGATGATCCACCGAAACAATATAATCATCAAGTTTTGTCAGACCTGTGATTGTATATTGACCTGTCTTGTCTGTGACTGCAAAGGACCAGATTTGTTTTGATTCAGACCATGCTTCAACAGAAATGCCACTGACTGAGTTGTTATTTTCATCATACACATGGCCTGAAATTTCAGCACCATCATTTAACGTAAAATTAATATTTGTAATATCAGAAGTGGCATCTGCAAGTTGTTCCGAAGGTATTACTTTGTATTTTAATGATGATACATTTACGACGTAATCATTGGCAGGACGAACAGTCAGTGTATAATGTGTTTCAGGGTAGGTGATGGTAACATATTCCATAATATTTAATGAGTTTGATGATGCCATCACAGTGGCCTGATCACCTGTTTGGCCATTGGTAAAAGTTAGATTTCCTGAAATTGTTTGGGTATCAATCAGTGTAAAATCAATTCCTGATTGATTGCCTGTCATTGTATTGACATAATTTGCATCAGACCAGTTGGTTTGATTATTGTAATACTGTTTCGGATAATCCGGCGATGATAACATGATAATATAATCAGATGCTGGTTTCAAATTTGTCAGACAATATACATTGTTTGGTCCAGTGACCGATACTTTTTGATAATTCAATGTGGATTGTGAAAAAGCAGCAATATAAACTGTTTGATCAACATTAAGATTATGGATGGTTCCCATAATTGATGCACATATGTTGGAAAGTTCAATATCAAGGGAAACATCCTGATTGTCAATCCATATCGTTTGTGGAATGGCAGAATAACATTCTTGTTTAACTTCAGCTGTCACTTCGTAGTTACCTGGGGCAAGTCCCTTGATTCTGTAATTATCAGTGCTGCCAATAATCCGCCGAGATGTTCCAAAACCCCAACCGCCATCATCTGAATAAGCCTCAATGTCAACATTATATACAGGGGTGTTGTCATATAAAATCCTTCCAGACAGCATAAAACCATCAACAACATTGATATTCGTATTACAAGTGCTTGCTGGACTTATTTTTTCAGCCTCTGACCATCTGTATTTTGTGCCAGCAGAATGATAAAATGATGGCAAGTAATCAGGCAGGATGACCGATACCACATAATCATTGGCATTGGCATTTAGACCATGAATTTCATAGAAATGATTTGTATCTGTCATCGTTGTTCCGCCAGTCTGAGTACTTTCAGACCATATATTGACAGGCGTACCTTCATTGGCTGCCCCTCCATTAATTGTGATGTTTCCACATAATTTGGGGCCTTCTGTTAAAATAAAATTGATTCCAGAGACATTACCAGTTGAAATATCCACACGTTTAGCTGTGATAGGGCTTGTTGCATTGTTGTAATATTGTTCCTCATAATTGATTGGCACGGCAAAAACAATATAGTCTGTTAATGGCATCAATGATGTGATGGAATACGCGCCATTACTATCGGAATAAACAATACCCGATGCTGTATCACTATTGTTAGAAACAGATCGGGCGATAATGGGCACCATGGAAACCGGTTGTCCCAATTCATCTTTGATAAGCCCTGAAATGATATTTCCACAGCCAATTTCTGTAATTTCAATATTGTTTTCTCCTGTAATTACACGAAAAGCATTATCAGGACTATTGGTATCTCCATAATATCGTGTGGGATAGTTCAATTTCTTGGCACTGACAATATAGCCATTGGATGATCGATCTCCATCATTAACAACTGGCAAATCAGTAATCTCAAAATGACCATTTCTATCTGTCAGTGTATCTCTTTGTATGTTCAATCCACTGGATTGTGCAAAAACCAATATCTGGCTGACAGGATTACCCTCACAATCATAAACAACACCCGAAATGCTACCGGATTGATCAGTATCCACAATCAAATTGATATTTGATACATGGTTATTATTGATTAAAATGGGGGTTGCATTTTGAAGCATAATGGCACTACTTGCAGGAAGATACTGTCCAACAGTTTCACCTGAAGGAATTGCATAATAATAAGTGATTTCAGGCTTTTGTGTCCATACAACAGACACTTCATAATCGCTTGCATTGTGAAGGCCTTTAATTAAATATGATCCATCAGGCTCAGGAACAGCAAAACCGGATTCATTTAGGGACATAGAAAAAGCCATCACAAGCAATTCGCTGGAAGTAATTGTTAGGCTGTTGCCATCTTTGACTGTGCCCGATATCTGACCATTGGCGCAGGGAACAAGTGAAAAATCAATATTAAACCTGCTTCCACTCATTGTTGAAACAGGATCGGCAGTATCGAATTCTTTACCATTATAATATTGTGAACTATAACAAGCAACTGATTTATCTGGCCAGGCACTGACCAAATAATTGTCATTTGATTCCAGATGATTAATTGTATAATACCCCGAAGTATTTGAAGCGGTTCGAAATATTTTATTACCAGCGCTAACTTCAACCAGGCAATTTGAAATACCGACAGTATTGGCAGTAACTCGACCAGCAATGGTTTTTGTTTCAAAGTAGGTAAAAATTGTATTGTCTGATTGTCCCCCAGGGTTGGTTACTGTGACAGTCACATCAATCTGATTGGTCAAACCATTATCATATGCCGGTGCAATACAGGATATTTGATTATTGGATTGCACATGACATGTTGCAGCCATATCACCAAATTGAACATTCGCGCCAGAAACAAAGTTATTGCCCAGAATGCTTACATGAATACCGCCATCAATATATGCTTGCGATGGTGAAATGGATGTGATTTCTGGTATTCGATCGTTTGCTTTAATGGTAATCGTGTGCATTGTTATATTATCCGCTTCTGCATTGTCCGGAGTGCCGAATGACACAATAATTGTTTCTTCATTTTCTTCAATGATATCATCCATCAAATCAATAAGAATGCTAGCAGAGGTATGCCCCTTTGTAATAAAGAGGGGCTGAGGGCTTGCGAGAGAATAATCTGTTCCAGAGCTTGCTGTTCCAGCAAGAGTGTAGGGCAATGAAACATCAACATTGCTGCTTCTTCCGAGAATAATCAAAATTTCTATCTGGTCTGTTTTTTCTTGCACGCGCTGGTCTAAACTGGCAAAAGAAATGATTGGTAAAGGCTTAACAGGTCCAACAAATGCAGATTGCCAGGTAACACACTGGGTAACCGGTAGTCCCTCACCATCATCAATTACAGTCAGTGTGCCGCGGATAAACTTATTTTCCAGTGATTCTGTCAACTGAAGAGAACTGCTTGTTTCATTTGGAATGCGGGTCAAATGGGTCCCTTGAATCGTGTCAGCCATATCCCAGTGATATGCGTAACTTAACGTGCCTGGATTTTTATCCATACTGTCATTCCATGAGCCTTTTTCAAAGTATAATGACTGGTTGATTTGATATATTCCTGTAATTTCAGGCAAATCAGTATTTATAGGCGGGTCATTGACCGGATTGACTGTTATGGTAAAACTTTTTTCTGTGCTGTTACATCCGCCATTATCTGTACCACCATCATCAATGAGCTGGATACTTACTACTGATATGCCATGTTCATTATTTTTTACTTCAAAAATAAGATTTCCATTACCATTAATTTCAGGTTCCCGGGCAAAGATGTCTGAATGGGTTGCAGTTGTTGAAAAGTTCAGTTGTTGAGACGATTCATTGGATGGTCCAGCAAGAATATTATACGCCCAGCCATTCATAACTTGTAAGGGATCGTCTTCATTAATGATATATGTATCTTCAACATTGAATGTGGGACAATCATTTGCAGAAAGAACGAAAATATTGATCTGTTTTTCGATTTTCACAGAGCCATCGTCTAAAATTATCGATAAACCAGTCATGCCAAATAAATCTTCAAGGGGCTCTATAAAAAGCGTGTTATTGATAAAATTTAAATGACTATCAGGGAGAATACTATCGTTTAATGAATAAAAACTGTGCGTTATGTTGTCTGAATCAGTATCTTGTGTGAGTATTTCCAATTGATGGGTTTGATCTTCGACAATTGTAATTGCCAGTGGCAATGGGCTTGTAAATGCAGGAGGATGATTATCGTTTAGTTTTAAAACATATGCACAGGATTCTCCGGTGCATGTCTGGTAATCACTGGTACTGAATGGTTGGGCAAAGTCGAATCCACTGGCAAAAATACCGCTCATCCACATACTATTGCCTTTCATTAGTAATCGTTGACCATGCGCAAGGCCAGAATATGCCCCCATTTGTTTAACCCATAAAAAATTACCATTCGCGTCGAGTTTTAGCAAAAAGATGTCATCATCACCTGAAGATGATACATTACCTGTTGAAAGGATGTCTGATTGGTCAAAATCCGCTGAGCCAGTAAAAAAGCCTGTGACATAAATACTGTTATCAGGCGCAGCATGAACAGATAAAAATGATATTCTTACATCTGCTGAACATGCATAGAAACGAACCGCCTGACCCGATTGATCAATCTTGGTGATTACACCAGTTAAAACACCATCAGTATTACTTCGAATTTCAGGAAATGTAATGTTTCCATAGTATAATTCTGAAATTGTGTTTGCGAAATTTTCAATCCCCGCTAAATAGACATTGGCCTGTGTATCGATCATTAAATCAACAGTCGTTGAGTGAAGCTGATTGTCTGCAACCCAGAGAAAAGGGTTTGTTGAGAAATCTTCATTACAATTATTTGTTGTTTTCATTAAAAAAGATTGATTTGTTTGGGTGAGTGCATCCATAAAGGCACCAGCAATGTAAACAAAATCGTTTTTAATATCCATTGAAAGGGGGATGAATGCTTTATTTTCCGCTCCATAGGTTTTTGTGCCTTGATATTCACCATCCCTGGAAAGGTGTGAAAGAAAAATATCCGGAAGAAAATGTGTTCCTGCTGTTTGTTCATCGGCATTTAATTGGGGATAAGCGTTTTTTGATTGTTGAAGGTCATCCCCTTCAGAAGGATTAAAATCAATATATGGGGTATAAAGTTGACGTTTTCCACAGAACCAATGAAATGGGTTTGCATCACAAACATCATCAGATCCACTTTGAAAAGCACCACTATAAAAAATGTCATTATTTGAATCAAAGCAAACAGATGAAACAATGGTTTGTTTGATGGTTTTCAACCATATACATTTTCCATTTGCTGGATCAGTTTTCATGATAAAACCATTGTACTTGATTTGATCTTCCGGTTCATTTGTGCTGATTACAATATCATCATTGGTATCAATGGATGCATTTCCACCAAAGAAACCACCCACAATCAGTTCATCAAAGGTATTGATAGCAATGGAGAAGGCGACATCATCATAAACACCCCCAATTTTTTTTTGCCAGATTTCATTGCCCGAGAAATCATATTTACCAATAACGATATCTGAATCTCCTGATGACAATGAGTTTCCTGCAATATACAAATTAAAAGCAGAATCAGTGACCATTGATTTAATATCAATTTTTTCTTGGATGGCCAGGGTCCAGTGATATTCATCCTGGGAAGCCTGTAAGCCTGATAAAAAAATAACCACCAAAATTGCTGTTATAATTGTTTTCTTAATTATCATAAACACCTGCATCTCCTCTTATGGATTAGAAAAAAATAATAAACATAAGGATATAACTTACATATTGTTCATTAAATTAAAGTTGTTTTTATAAAAGTATTCATAAAATGGGATAACGTAAAATTGAAAAAGTGATTTAAATGCAAGAATCATTCAATGGTAGGGGTTGTGATACTATTTTTTTTTCTGATTTTTTCATGGTGTTGATTATATTTGACAAAAACAGTTAAATATACAATGAAAAACCAAAGACATATGCTTATTCCCAGTGACATAAAAAATAAAAGTTTTCTTCTGGGTTTAAATGGTTCGTCGTTCCGAATGGGAGGATCAATGACCTGAAATGCAAAATCATTGATACCCTTTGAGTATTTTTTTATTAAAAGCTGTGAATTTCGCACTCTCAGCAAGCCTTTTCTGATATCTTCATTTTTGGCGACTTGAATAATTTCGTTCAAATATCTAATATTGGCATCAGCCCTGATAAACTCTTTTTCCCTTAAATATCTATCCAGCTCCTGTAAATACAGGTTTAAAATTTTAAATGCAAAACTTTGAGATGGGTGAATAAATTCAATCCGAATAAACATGGTTTGTCGTGGATTTTTGACAAAAGTTGTTTGTTTTAGGAGGAATTCAGCACCTTGAAGTGGCGTTGGCGGGCATTTGATTGGAGGTTTTCCAATAATTCTGTAAATAAAATGCCAAAAAGAAGATGGTGTTTTTGTGGTGTTATGGCAAATCCATTTTTTTTGTCTATGATCCCACCTGTTAGCATAGATTTCAGGCAATAGATTGTTTTTTTCTACCAGTCTGATCGTAAAATCTCTGCTTTCCATGACAGAACATAAATACATTGTATTGAGATCCTGAAAATATGCAGGAAGGTTCGCACTTAAAAGATTTTCAAACTCTTTAATTTCAAAGGCTTTTTCGAAAAATGGGACAGTAAAGTTTCTTTGGCCTTGAAGCGGCATGATCGTTGCGCTGACTTTGTATTCATTTTCAGTGAAATATAGATAAATGGCATCAAAAACGATGACAGTGGAACATATTATTATTAATAAATATTTTAAACGCCTCATGGCATTCAAAAGTGCTTTTAAATCAATAAAGTCTTCTTCTGGATAATCATTCATTTTTTCATATTTTTTGAATTATTAAAAAAAATATTTTGTTAAAAAAAAATAATCTTAGCAGACTATTTTATACTAATCAAGTTTTTTTTAGGATTTCAGAGGATCTTTTTTCATCAAATAATAGGGGATAAAATTAGGTACCCATTCCAGAATGTTAACGAAAATCCAATGTATTTCTGGTGATAATAGCACTGTCATTTTGGATATAGAGTTGGTTTTAGTTTGGATGGCAAACATAAGGTTTGCCCACATATTCAGATGTGGGACGCCCAAATCTAAAGATTTGGACGCCAGTTGTTAAAAAAGAATGCGCTGAAGACTGGGAAGTCCGAGCAGTCAGACTTTTCCGACTTTTCGTAATGGTTCGACTGGGGCAAGCATGCATTAAAATAAGACGAAATTATCGCCCCTTATAAGCAACAGCACTGCCAATAAAGTCACGAAATAAAGGATGTGCAAGCATCGGCTTGGACTTGAATTCTGGATGAAATTGGCAACCCAAAAACCAGGGATGATCATGGATTTCTACGATTTCAACTAGCGTTTCGTCAGGAGATGTGCCACTGATCACCAAGCCATGATCTTCAAGTTTCTTTTGGTAAGTTTTATTGAATTCATACCGATGGCGGTGACGTTCTGAAATACTTTTATTATTATATGCTTTATGCGCAAATGTATCTGAAACAAGTTTACAGGTGTAAGCACCTAATCGCATGGTGCCCCCTTTTTTTGATTGGGAATCTCTTTTTTGAATGATATCTGTCTTTTCGTCATACCATTCACGCATAAGGTAAATCACTGGATCCGGTGTATTGAGGTCAAATTCTGTGCTGTGCGCCTTTTTGAGGTTAGCGACATTTCTTGAAAACTCAATGACAGCGACGTGCATCCCTAAACAAATACCCAAAAAAGGCACTTTTTGTGTTCGCGCATAAGTGGCTGTCAAGATTTTACCATGCACCCCTCGAGAGCCAAAACCACCAGGAACCAGGATACCATCAACATCATTAAGTGTATTGTCTATATTTGATTCAGATACATTATCAGAATCAACATATTTAAGTTCAACTTTGCAATCATTGGCCACACCCCCATGAAACAAAGCCTCATTTAGGCTTTTGTAAGATTCTTTCAGATCAGTATATTTGCCCACAACAGCAATTTTAACTGATTTAGACAAATTATTTATCCTGTTAATTAACGATTTCCATGGATTCAAATTTGGTGCAGCTGTCCACATGAACATTAACTCAACAATACGATCATCAATACCTTCCTCATGTAAATTAAGAGGTACTTCATAAATATTGTTCGTATCTCTGGCTGTGATAACATCCTGAATGTCCACATTACAGAATAATGCAATTTTTCGTTTAATGTCTGTGTCAAGTTTACGATCTGTTCGGCATATGAGAATATTGGGTTGGATTCCAATACTGCGTAATTCTTTGACACTGTGCTGTGTGGGTTTGGTTTTCACTTCTCCCGCTGTTGCAATATATGGCACAAGTGTTAAGTGAATATATAAAACATTTTCTTTTCCAGCGTCCTGACGAAATTGACGAATGGCTTCCAAAAAAGGAAGGCTTTCAATATCACCAATGGTGCCTCCAATTTCAACAATTACAACATCTGCTTCATATTCGATACTTTTAATGCTTGCCTTGATTTCATCAGTGATATGCGGAATGACCTGAACAGTTCCACCCAGATAATCTCCGCGACGTTCTTTTGTTATCACCGAATGATATATTTTACCGGTTGTAAAATTGTTTTGTTTTCCCAGGCATGCGGATGTAAAACGTTCATAATGACCGATATCCAGATCTGTTTCTGTGCCATCATCAGTCACAAACACTTCTCCATGCTGAAAAGGATTCATGGTACCCGGATCAACATTGATATAAGGATCTAATTTTTGAAGGGTCACCCGAAGCCCGCGGCTTTCAAGAAGTGCAGCAATTGATGCTGAAGCCAGTCCTTTTCCAAGAGACGATAATACGCCTCCGGTTACAAAAATAAATTTGGTTTGATTTGCCATGATTAATCTTTTTTTTAATATGAAATTGTAAATGCCTTTTATTGGCATTTACAATGGTGTTATTCAAATGTTCGTTGAAAATCTCGAATGGTCTTTTTAACTTCATCCATATCTGTTTCATATGGTGAGTCGTATGTTGTTTTTGTCGGATACATCTGACGAAAGTAAGTTACATCAAACAAATCTCTCGTAACTTCAGGATTAATTTTGAGTGATTTCAGTTTTATTTCAACCAGAACATTGGTATCCTGAATGTATTCTATTTTTTCAGGATACCAAACATCCTTGGTAATCTCTTTCCAGTTTCTGTAAATGATTTCCAGTGATTGCCCATAACCACCTGGAGTAACGATCCATCGATATGGCCTGAAAGTGTTTATTTCGAGCCAAAGCTGCGGTACTGACAAATTTGGAAATTTGGCGCCAATAACATAAACAGCTTTTTTTTCAAACTTACCATAGCTTGAAATACTGACATCAATTCCAGATACAGATAATCGCCGGGTAATCATTGATTTATCACGTTCGAGCAGAAAATATTTGTACAAATCAAAGGTGGTATGTGGTTCATCAGAAACGATATTATCGATAATGGTCACCACACCCCTGGAGGACACAACATGCAATTTTTGTTTATCATTCATCAATATTTCAGAATGCATGGCATTGGGAAATTTATAAATGACAGTTTCTCGTAACTCCAGGGGAAGGCCATCATTGTATTCCAAATTGTGCATAATAAAAGAATGAACAGCAGAAAGTGTTTTGGTTGAACCCAGATGTTTTTCCATTTCTTCAATCATTTGTTTGCCAGGCATAACATAGGCATCTGCTGAAATGGCCATGATTAACATACCAATGATATACATACATTTTTTCATTTTTCGATTGCTCCACTCATCACGCTTATTTAAAGGCTGTTGAAAATTTTGATGCATCACCCAAGTCTTCGTGAATACGAATCAATTGGTTGTATTTACATACTCTGTCAGTTCTTGAAAGTGAACCGGTTTTAATCTGGCCTGCATTAACTGCGACAGAAAGATCCGCAATAAAAGTGTCTTCAGTTTCACCCGATCGATGGGATATAACTGTTGTATAGCCTGCCAATTTTGCCATTTCGATTGTTTCCATTGTTTCAGTCACAGTGCCGATCTGATTTAGTTTTACTAAAATGGAATTGGCAACATTCTTGTCAATGCCTTCTTTTAATATGGATGAATTGGTAACAAATAAATCATCCCCAACGATCTGTATTCTTTTTGAGAGTCGTTTTGTCATAATTGCCCATCCATCCCAATCCTGTTCAGCCAAACCATCTTCAATGGATAATATGGGGTATTTATCAATCAGAGATTCATAGTAATCAATCAGATCTATAGCGGACATGGATTTATTTTCAGACTTGAATTGATATTTGCCATTTTCATAGAATTCACTGGCCGCAGCATCTAGGGCAAGGCCAACATCTTTGCCAGGTTCATACCCGGCAGATGCGATGGCATCAATAATAAAAGACAATGCTTCCTCATTGGAACCCAGATTAGGAGCAAAACCGCCCTCGTCACCAACAGCCACTTGAAGTCCTTTTTTATTTAAGATTTTTTTCAAATGGTGAAATATTTCTGCCCCCATGCGAACAGCTTTATGAATAGAATCAGCGCCTTTGGGCATAATCATGAATTCCTGAATATCCAGGTTATTGGCGGCATGTGCACCCCCATTTATGATATTCATCATGGGCAATGGTAGTACACAGGCATTGATACCTCCCAGATAGCGGTATAATGGAAGCTCAAACGAACTGGCTGCAGCACGTGCAACAGCCATTGAAACACCCAGAAGGGCATTTGCGCCCAGATTTGTTTTATTGGGGGTACCATCTAACTGTAACATTTTTTTGTCGATTTCGGTCTGTTCAGCCGCATTCATGCCTTCAATCTTTGGTGCAATAACAGAATTGATATTTTCAACTGCTTTTAAAACGCCTTTTCCCAAAAAGCGTTTTTCATCCTTATCACGTAATTCAAGTGCTTCGCGTGTACCGGTTGATGCACCTGATGGCACTGCCGCACGACCAACGCCGCTGATTAATAAAACATCAACCTCGACTGTTGGATTACCACGAGAATCTATTATTTCTCTTGCTCTAATTTTTTCAATTTCTGTCATTTTTTTCTCCTTGTTATTCGTTTCTTAAATTTTGATTTTTGTGTAACCAAAACAGTTTGTTTTTCGGCGGAATTTAGCCGGTTCAGGTTACACGCATAGCCGTCAGGTTAAGCGCAAACTCGTTCCCAGGATATGCCTGGAAACAAGCCTGTAAAAATGTTTGCGCTTAACCTGACATCTATAGATTACATGCTTTTATTCCAAATGAAATCATCTTGAAACGATTGCTTAAAAACATATAGCACATTCAAACTGAAATATCAAAAATTAGCGTTATGTAATTTGTTCGTATAATGTGTTCATGTATATGTATATGTATTGGAAAATCAAAATCCTGCTTTATATTGGTTCAAGTGCAATTCCGCTTGCTAACGCGCGCGGCTCTGAAAATTTCGGCAGCTTTTAATCTGAGCCGCGCGCGTTAGCAAGCGGGACTGTACTTAAAGCAAATATCAAACAGGCTAACCGACTTTTTGGGAATGCGTCCGTGCAATTCCGCTTGCTAACGTGCGCGGCTTTGAAAATTTCGGCAGCTTTTAATCTAAGCCGCGCGCGTTAGCAAGCGGAACTGTACTTAAAGCAAATATCAAACAGGCTTTCCGAAGACGCACAAAAGTTAGGCGAATCTAAAATTTGCCAAAGGGCACTATGTTCGCCCTCCGGACAAAAACCGAAATCAAACCTATGTTCGGAAATAAATGTATTGATTTCGGATATATTCATTTTTGGTTTTTGTTCGGAGGGCGAACATAAGGTTCGCCCCTACGCCCAATTCAACCTTTATAAATGGACGCGAATATAGTACTGATCAAACCCACGCTGAATCAACATCAAAACAGATGTTTTATTGCGATATTTTATCAGAGATTTTTGATAATCCCCATGATTTTTAACAACAATTTCATTTATTTGAAGAATCACATCGCCGACATCTACACCAATTCTTGCCAAATACGATGATCGATGAATCTTGGTAATTACCACCCCATTCCTGGCAGCAATACGATATCTTTTTATATGGGTTCGTGAGATTTCATCAACTTGAATACCCAGCAAAGTGGCAGACAATTCCTCAACAAGATCCTCAGGAAAAATTGATGCTTTTAGCGGAACAGTTTTTTGATCACCATCCCTAAATATTATAAATGATATTTTTTCATTTGCTGTAATATCATTAAGAATGGCTTCATAATCACTCGCAGATGTAATTTTTTGTTTGCCAATTTGTAAAACGACATCTCCCTCTTTTATTCCTGCCTTATTTGCGGGGCTTCGCCGCATGACTTCTGTGACAATCACACCACGTGAGCCATAAAGCCCTAGATAACTGCGAATGCGTTCATCCATATCTTGAATAGACAGGCCAATCCATGCTTTTTGAACTTCGCCAAATTTAATTAAATCCTGTATCACTCTTTTGGCTTTGTTAATAGGGATGGCAAAGCCAATTCCTTGTGCCTTGGCATAGATAGCGGTATTGATCCCAATCAATTCACCATTGATATTTAACAAAGGGCCGCCACTGTTTCCCGGATTAATTGAAGCATCTGTTTGAATAAAATTTCTGAACACACGATCCTCGGAACGAATGGTTCTGTCCAATGCACTCACAACACCTCTTGTGACAGTATGCTCAAAACCAAATGGGTTTCCAATAGCAATGACTGTTTCCCCTATCATAATATCATTGGAATTGCCCATAGAAATATCTGGCAATCTTTCTTTGGATTCAATTTGAAGAACCGCCAGATCATGGTCAGGATCAGCCCCAATTAGATGGGCTTTAAATTCTCTTTCATCTTTTAATATGACCTTTATGGTACCTGTCCTAAGCAATACATGCTCATTTGTTAGAATATACCCGCGTTTGCCATCAATAATAACACCTGATCCCAATGTGGTTCTTTTGTATTTTCTGCTTAATCCAGGATCAAAAAAATCTTTAAAAAATGAGTCAAATAATGAGTGATTTCCAAATGAAAAAGGATGCCTTGCCCTGATTTCTTCCTCAGCGCTGATATTCACAACTGCCGGACTAACAGATTCAACAGCTTTTACAACAGCGTTTCGGCGGAGATCATTGTTCTGATAACACAAGACCACTGATGGAATTAGTACGATAAAAAAACACAATATGAGTTTTTGTTTTATCATATTTACCTCCAAAATTTTATTTATGATGTGGGCTCTGTCAGAGCCTTGATAAAAGTAATAAAATGATTGGGAACAATGGATATATGACCTTCATCAGGAAAATACACAGCGTCACATTCAGGAATAAAGGTTTCAAAATATTTAGCAAAAATTACTGGTACAACAGTATCTTTTTCGCCATGCCATATTTTTACTGGTATTTGTATGTTTGCAACATCAAAGTTCCAATGGCTGCTATAAATGATCAAATCTTGCGAAAGACCAACAGAACCTGAGCGAAAGGCCTCTTGAGCGGCTTTGACCATAATTTTCGTAAATTCGGTTTCTTTTAATGCTTTTTTATCGCATTCAGGTGCATCGCCAGACATCATATTAAGAATCGTTTCTGGAAAAAACTGCATCAAGGGTGTAATACTTCCTATAAATAATGATGCAGCCCAGGGTGCATTTTTGGATATTGTCAGACCCAGTCGATTGACAATAGACATACCATCTATATCCCAGGGTGTATGAACCGGTCCCAAGCCACATACAGAGCCGCAATGGATAATTCTTTCCGGTATTTTATATGCACATGCCATCAGATAAGGACCACCACCAGATATTCCCAAGATAGAAAAACGATCAATCTGTAAAGCATCTGCCAGTTCCTGAACATCATCCGGCCAATCAAGGAGTGTTCGTTGTGGTTTTAGATCGGATTGTCCAATTCCTGGCCGATCAATAGCAATCAGGCGGACATTTTGACTTGATGAAAGATCATCTCCAGCCAAAGATTCAAGTCTGGATGATGGAAATCCATGAAAATAGAATAATGGAAAACCATTTGGGTCACCAAGATCCGAAAATCCCAATCGTCGTCCATCTCTTAAGAATACAGTTTTGTTTATTCTTTGATTGTTCATAATTATTTATTAACCAACCTTATAAATTTATATTATTTTTTTTTGATGATATGATCATCCTCACATGCATGAAGTTATGGCCGTCTGCCGGCTAATGCCTGTCAGATGCCAAAAAAAATTGACTGATACTTTCAGACAGTTCTTTTGTTAAAAAAGGCTTCATCAGAAATCCATTGATATTTAATTGAGTCATTTCATTTTCTGATAATTCTGAATTGTTACCAGAAGCTATTATGACAGGTAAATCATTCCTTATTTTTTTAATTCTTTTTGTTACTTGTTTGCCATTCATTTCTGGCATGGTAAGATCCGCAATAACAAGATCAAATGTGTCAGGATTTTTTTCAAATGCATCGAGGGCTTTAATGGGGCTATCAAAGGCATACACCTTATAACCAATATGTTCTAGCAAGAGTTGAACCGTTTGTAATAAATCAATTTCGTCATCAATTAACAATATACGTTTGTTTTCTTTTATTACTGTTTTTTGCTCTTTTGAGATAAGCTCTGCATGATCATTTTCAATAATGGGAAAAAAGACATCAATTTTTGTCCCTTGATTAAGGTTGCTGTGAACATGAATCATACCTTTATGTTTTACAACAATACCCAATGTTACTGCCAGGCCTAATCCAGTGCCTCGTCCCTTCCCTTTTGTGGTATAATATGGGTTGAAAATTTTTTCCATAAGTGATGGCGGAATACCTTCGCCTGTATCCTTTACTGTCAATCGGATATGTTTTCCCTGGTGTAATGGTATATACTGATTCAGTTGATCTTCTGAGATGAATTGTTGCGTTAGCGATATACTTAATACGCCATTTTTTTGTGTTTCCATAGCATGTATAGCATTGGTACACAGGTTCATAATTACTTGATAAATCTGTTTGGCATTTCCTGAAATAAGTTCATCATCAATTTCTATGTTCGTTTTTAATGAAATATGATTTGACAATCCTGATTTCAACACAAGAATCGCTTCCTCAACAATTGGTACAACAGAAATAGGTGAAAACAAAGCTGTTTGATGTTTTCTACTAAAGGTCAGTATTTGGTTAATTAGCTCTGATGCTTTTTCACTGGCTTTTAATATTTTTTCAATATTCACATAAGCACTATGTTCTTGGGGAAGATCATTCATGATCAACTGGGAACAGGTATGAATAATAGTCAATATATTGTTAAAATCGTGAGCAATACCGCCTGCTAGTGTACCAATGGCTTCCTGTTTTTGGACGTCCTGAATTTGATGTTGCGCATCACGTATTTGTTGGATTTCAGATTGAAGACGCTCATTGATTATTTCCAGGTCATGTGTTTTTTCTTTGACGCGGATGTCCAATTCCTGTTGAATTTTTTGAAATTTGTGTTCAGTTAATTTTTTGTCTGCAATTATTGATTGTATTTGTTTGTTTTGAAAGGCCAATTGTTTTTTCATTTTGCTTATATCCATCTGTGTTTTAACCCGAACGAGTATCTCCTCAGTCACAAATGGCTTTGTGATATAGTCCGCAGCACCTACTTCAAATGCTTTTATTCTATCGATTGGCTCATCAAATGCACTGATAAATATTACAGAAATATCTCGTGTAGTATCATTATTTTTGATTTCTTTGCAAACAGAGAATGCATTTAATTCAGGCAGTTGCACATTCAACAAAACCAGATCAGGTAAGACAGATTGAATTGTCATCAATTCCTGCTTTCCACTGATTGCCGAACGAACATCATAACCATTTTCAGCTAAAATATTCTTCAACAGTCGCATGTTGTCTGGATGATGATCTACAACGAAAACAAGTCCCTTTTCTTTTTGTATGTCAGACATTATATGTTCCTCAGGAAAGCTCTTTTTCGAACGTTCCTTAAATAAAATTTGCGATAGACTTATCTGATTTTATAAATTGGGTAAAGATTTTTTTTATTGATATTTTTCTAGCATATCTAAGGCGTAAGAACAAGTTAGTTAGGGGAAAAATATTAATGCATTGGTTTCGGGTTTTGGTGGGTGTAGGTTCGCTCATGTTTTTTTGTTCGGATGGCGGACATAAGGTTTGCCCCTGCATTGGTTTCGGATATTGGTTGGAATTCGGTTTTGGTCTGAGGTAAACATGTTCCCACAACTTGTACATACGCCTCATAACAGCTATGGGCTTATTGCGCACCTTTAGGAACATAGTACCCTTCGGGCAAATTTTAGATTTGCCTAACTTTTGTGCGTCTTCGGAAAACCTGTTTGATCTTTGCTTCAAGTACAGACCGCTTGCTAACGCGCGCGGCTCAGATTAAAAGCTGCCGAAATTTTCAGAGCCGCGCGCGTTAGCAAGCGGAATTGCACTTGAACCAATATAAAGCAGGATTTTGTTTTTCCGATACATTATAAATAATTGACGAAACTTCCTTTATACTCGAAAACTTATGGTCACTTACTTAACTGTTGTTTTAATAAATAAGCCTGAGGCACCTGCTGACCGAGAGGAATAATTTAAGCTGATAGATCCATCACCAACTTTCGTTCCTTTATCTGGATCTGGAAGACTTATGCCCACACCACCAGTTGAAAAAATTGGTTCAGAAATATATGTACTCCTGATTGTTATTGTAAAGGCCTGTTCATAGTCACCATTATATCCATCACTTACTTGAACCCTAATATTATATGTCGTTTGCGTATCAGTATCAAATGTTGTATTTGTTTTGAGTGTTTGTTCAGTAATGGAAAATGCGGTATTGTGATCACTCCCAGCTCCTGAAACCAAACTATAGGTAAATGTATCTGTCGAATCAGCATCATTATTGGAAAATACGCCAACAGTCGCTCCAAGATCAATATTTTCATGAATGGCATCTCTGGAGAGAGATATGGATGTTGCCACCCGATTACCTCTGGCAATAATAAATTGACCGGATGATGTCACATGATTAAATGTTATTGTTCCAGAGCCTGAATCAACAGCGCTCGCTGGTGTAACCGCTGTCCAACTTCCGGTTGCATGGGCATCTCTTGTGTAGAGTGTCAGAACAGATGGATCGGATTCATCTGAAGATGTTAGTGTTTCATTGATATGAAAGGTGATATTGGCATCAAATGCTTCATCAGGGAATCTTTTAATAATCCAATATTGTGTATCAAACACCTCCTTTAAATTTGAAGGTTCAACATTGGGCGCGTCTTCAATTTTAACAGCTTCCACAGAAGAGGAACCATCGTATTCATTAAAAACCA
>Ga0272440_1000533_pt1 | contig 32101 bp, 26 predicted proteins | sample SSMMMBAug17_FD_192440 | JGI IMG/M metagenome (GOLD analysis project Ga0272440, IMG submission 192440) | Marine sediment archaeal communities from Little Sippewissett salt marsh, Falmouth, MA, United States - SSM-MMB-Aug17 | ecosystem: Environmental > Aquatic > Marine > Wetlands > Sediment ... | reverse complement strand
ACCTGAGGGCGCTTTAGCGTCCTTTCTCAATTCAGCGTTGGGCTTTAGCCCTACGCTGTTCTTGGCTTTGCCGGAATCGTTCAGTTATTGGACTGAATTTTTTCCCCTAACTTGTACATGCGCCCATCAAAAAATGCTGGCTGAAAAAGATAATGCTTTGGCTGAAAATCAAAAAATGTTGGCTGAAAAAGATAATGCTTTGGCTAAAAAACAAATGATTATTGATCAATTAATGCAGAAATTGACGCCTTAACCGAGGTATTCAACACTAATCTTTTATTATTTTGGTAAAGGTTACACTACTAAATTATATAAAATGAAAGATATTATCGACAAACATATGATAGCCGCTTTGGCATCAGGTGTATTTCCAGGTGCGTCACTTTTAGTAGCGCGAGAACATACAATTGTATATTTCGAACATTATGGCTTTAAGCAAATTTCTGGAAAACCAGTTGATGGGTCAACCATTTTTGACCTCGCATCTCTTACGAAACCTTTGGCCACAACCCTCTCAATCATGTATCTGGTTCAAGAAGGTGTCATTCATCTGGATCAAAAACTGGCGACAATTTTTTCAAAAAAAATTGTTTCTGATAAGGCGGATATCACAATTCGCCAATTGCTATGCCATCAGTCTGGTTTGCCGGCGCATCAGCCCTATTTTGAACAATTAATAAAGGAACCTCGACAAAATCGGTCAGACATATTATTAAAAATGATTATTGATGAACCATTGGTGTACAAACCTGGAAACAAAACTGAATACAGCGATTTGGGATTCATGTTATTGAATGCTGTAATAAAACGTATCAGCGGATATCGTCTGGATGAATTTGTTTTGAAGCATGTTTACCATCCCCTTGGTTTGAACGCCCCTTTTTTTATTGACTTGTTTGAGCCGCCTCCAATTCAGCTAGAAAAATTTGCAGCCACAGAAAATTGTCCCTGGCGAAAAAAAAAATTGGTTGCAGAGGTCCATGATGACAATGCCTATGTTCTTGGTGGCATTTGTGGCCATGCAGGGTTGTTTGGAACCGCCAGGGATGTTTACCGGTTGCTAGATATTTTATTGGGGATATATCATGATCAACCCCAACACAAAAAAGCACAGGCAGTTATTAATCGAAAATGGCTTCGAACGTTTTTTAGGGTGCACAATAGTGCGCAACGACCATTGGGATTCGATATTCCCACACCCCCTTCATCAAGTTGCGGCACGTTGTTTTCATCAAATAGCGTGGGACATCTTGGTTTTACAGGTACCTCTTTTTGGATTGATCTCGACAGATCAATTATTATCATCCTGCTGACAAACAGGGTTCATCCCAATCGTGATAATATCAAAATTCGAACATTCAGACCTCAAATTCATAACATTATCATGCAGAATTTAATCAAATAACAATTACGAAAAAAAACAAAAACAATTCCTTGTAAAAAATGAATATTTTTGATATTTCAGTAAAAATACACTGATAATCTATTGCGTCACAGGAATAATGTTCCGGTGGCAGGATTGTCAGGCATGACTTACAAGAGGAGCAAAAGGTATGATTTTAGATGGAATCCTTGGAGCCTTTTCAAGCGATCTGGCGATTGATCTGGGAACAGCCAATACATTGGTTTATGTCAAAGGAAAAGGGATAGTGCTTGAGGAACCTTCGGTGGTAGCTGTGCGAACAGATGATCGCTATAAAAATAGCGTTCTGGCGGTGGGCATTGAGGCAAAAAAAATGTTGGGTCGAACACCCGGCAATATTGTCGCTATTCGTCCCATGCGGGATGGTGTCATTGCCGATTTTGAAGTGACTGAGGCCATGCTCAGGCATTTTATTCAAAAAGCTCATAATCGTCGTAAATTTGTTCGTCCTCGAATAATTATTGCTGTTCCATCAGGTATTACGCAAGTTGAAAACAGGGCGGTTCGCGAATCTGCTGAATCAGCGGGTGCAAGGGAAGTCTTCTTAATTGAAGAGCCAATGGCAGCAGCGATTGGGGCCGGACTACCGGTAACTGAACCTACATGTAATATGGTTGTGGATATCGGTGGTGGAACGACTGAGGTGGCTGTTATATCTTTGGCGGGTATTGTCTATAGCCGATCCATGCGCGTTGCCGGGGACTTGATGGATTCGTCCATTATTCAATACATTAAGCGAAAATACAATCTGTTGATTGGTGAACGAACTGCTGAAATTATTAAAACGACCATAGGCAATGCTTACCCTGATCCTGAAAATCTTGAAACAATAGAGGTAAAAGGTAGGGACCTGGTCTCTGGCATTCCAAAAATACTGGCCATTGATTCTGAGGAAGTCAGAGAAGCGATAACTGAGCAAATTGATGCCATTGTTGAATGTGTTAAGATTGCCCTGGAACAGACACCTCCTGAACTTGCAGCTGACATTGTGGATCGGGGAATTGTTCTTACTGGTGGTGGTGCCTTGTTGAAAAATCTTGATCGCCTTCTTCGGGAGCAAAGCGGTTTGCCCATTACTGTCACTGACGATCCTTTGACAACTGTGGCGCTTGGGTCTGGCAGAGCATTGGATAATATTGAAATGCTTCGTCAGGTGATGATTCAGCCTTGAGGCTAAATAACCAATTATCGAGCAACAGGCGGCTATGTTTTCTAAAAGATTGGCGACAACTGCCGGGGTAATGATATTGATTGTTTTGACAATCATGTTATTGACCATTACCTCGCAACATCGAAGTCACCCCAATATATTGAGTCGATTGGCTATCAATTGTGTTTCGCCATTTCAAGAGCTTGTTTCTTCATCTATTCGCACGTGTAAACAGATTTGGAAAAATTATTTCAGCCTGATTGCTGTTGCGTATGAAAATGAACGCTTGAGAAGCGCACTAAGCAAGGCTTACGAACTTAATAACAGATGTCTGGAAACACAACGTTCCAACAAACGACTACGTGCATTGTTGGACTTTAAAGAAACAAACAAAGCATTTCAACTTGTTGCAGCAGAAGTTATTGGTAGGGATCCATCCTATTGGTCTAAAACCATGATGATTGACAAGGGCTCCACTGATGGCCTTCAAAAAGGCTTTCCAGTCGTAGTGCATCGAGGCATTGTTGGACAAATAATTGAAACCACAGGACATTATTCCAAAGTGCTGTTAATTATTGATCAAAACAGTGCTGTGGATAGTTTGCTTCAACGTACACGCGTACGCGGCATCATCAAGGGGGATTCTGCAAAAAGTTTCTTTTTTGAATATGTTTTGCGGAAAGGAAATGTTGAAATAGGTGATATGGTGATTTCTTCAGGTTTGGATGGTGTTTATCCCAAAGGACTGAGAGTGGGAACTGTTTCTGAAATTTTACGATCCAACTCAGGTATTTTTCAGGAAATAAAAGTTACACCCTACGTGGATTTTGAAAAACTTGAGGAGGTTTTCGTATTGTTCAAACCACCTCATCCGGCGACAAAAAAATGATATATCTTTTCTACTTTGGCCTTGGCCTATGTTTGATTATCATACAAACCACGATTATTCCATTTTTATATTTTTTGGGTCGGTTTTATGACCTGATCATACCATTGGTTCTTTTTCTGTCTGCCCATAGACCGATAAGCAAAGGGATACCCTTGATTCTGATTATTGGGTTTATTATGGATTGTTTGTCTGGCGGGGCGTTTGGATTATATTGCATTACGTACATGTGGATGTATCTCATAGTCGGATGGATGACCACATACATCCATGCCCATAGTACTATCCTTTTAATATTTTTAGTTGCAGTAGGGACGCTTATCGAAAATACTTTTTTTATCGTAACTTCAGAAAGCGCAGCCTCATTGTTTAAATTGACAGCTTTACAATCATTTGTCAGTCAGGCCATCTGGGCTATGATAACTGGTGCATTCATGCTCATTGCCCTGGAAAGCATGCAAAATATGTGGGATAGGTGGGATGCCGAAAAGCGGGGTAAATAGATTTGAGGTTTTGGCGAAAATATGAAAGTATTGCAAATATTTTTTAAGATTAAAAATAATCATGAGTAATAACTACATCAAAACCATTGACAATGATTATTACCGACAACGACTGAGCGGTCCACTAATTATTATTCTGCTATCCTTTGCTATTCTTTCTGCACGTTTGTTTTATCTGCAAATCATTGAAGGGGATTCATATTATACCAAATCTGAAAATAACTGTATCCGCCTCCAACGTATCCCCTCTGAAAGAGGCCTGATTTTTGATCAAAATGGAATCCTTTTGGTAGATAATCGTCCATCATTTGATATAGAGATAATTCCCAAGGATGCCAGGCCATACAAACATGTTTTGCCTACTCTGTCTCAATTTTTACAGGAACCGGAAAATCAATTGCTGGCAAGGCTTAACAAAGCAAGAGGTTCTGCGGCTTATCGACCGGTTATTATGAAACGTGACGTCTCACGTAATGTACTGGCTAAAATTGAAGCCAATCTTTACGATTTGCCTGGAATTCAGGTTCGTGTAACACCCAGACGACATTATGTTCACAGAACAGCGGTTCATTTGATTGGGTATCTGGGTGAAATCAACAAAAAAGAGTTGAGAACAAAAGATATCAAAAAATATCGTCAGGGCGATTATATTGGAAAATATGGCATTGAAAAGGATTATGAATCTTATTTAAGAGGGGAGCAAGGCGGTCGTCAGGTTGAAGTTGATGTCAATGGACGTGTATCAAAAATTCACGTAACTGAAAAACCAAAGCCAGGAAATAATCTCTACTTAACAATTGATGCCAATTTACAAAAAAAAGTGGAGCAATTGTTAGATAATAAAAGCGGCGCTGTTGTTGCCATGAATCCCTGCACGGGGATGGTTCTGGCTTTTGCAAGTAAACCGGACTTTGATCCAAATATATTCGTTGATGGCATGACAAACAAACAGTGGAATCAACTGGTCACTGACTATGATAAACCACTCCATAATAAAGTTCTTCAAGGTGAATACCCGCCTGGATCTATATATAAAATTGTTACAGCGATGGCTGGTCTTGAAGAAAAAGTGGTGTCTTTGAACGAAAAAATTGAATGTCATGGCCATTACCGCCTGGGCAATCGGACTTATAGATGTTGGAAAAAATATGGCCATGGATGGATGAATCTTGTGGATGCAATTCGGGAATCGTGCGATGTTTATTTTTATCAATTGGGTTTGCAGTTGGGTGTGGATCGTCTTGCCAAATATGCAAAAGATTGTGGGCTTGGAAAAAAAACCGGTACTGGGATAGAACTGGAAAGATATGGCCTTATTCCAACATCAAAATGGAAACTGTTGCGCACCGGTGAGGCATGGCAAAAGGGTGAAACACTTTCCATTGCCATTGGTCAGGGATTTAACCTGGTAACGCCCATGCAGATGGTTTGTTTAATTTCGGCTGTCGCCAATGGAGGCACGTTATACCAACCCCAATTTATCAAAAATATTCAAACTGTTGGAGGGCAGACATTATTTGAAGCTACTCCCAAAAAAACAGGTCAGTTACCGGCCAATCAAAAAACTATTCAGATTATCAAAAAAGGCTTGTGGGAAGTTGTTAACAAACAGGGGGGCACAGCCTATTGGCACGCAAGAGATAAGGATATTGAAATATGTGGCAAAACTGGAACCGCACAGGTTGTCAGTTTAGAAAAACGAGATGATGAAGAAAATGACGCTACTGACAAAAACCGATATGAAGATCATGCATGGTTTGTCGCTTATGCACCATCAGTTGAGCCCCGCATTGCTGTTGCTGTTTTAATTGAGCATGGCGGTCATGGTTCTTCTGCTGCTTCACCAATTGCAAAAGAGATTATTACATCCTATCTTGGAAAAGATAAAAAATGAGCTAAAACCTGGAACGAACAATATTACAAAAGAGGAACATATTTTTCAATTGTTCCTGAGGAAATAAATTGGCAGATAAAACCAAAACAGGAATTATGTTTGATAGAAGGCTGATCCAATGCTTTGATTGGGGATTGCTATTCCTGACGCTGCTTTTATTAGGGATTGGCTTGATCGCACTTTGCAGCGCAGTGTTTTCAGAAAGGTTCGATATTGCAGCACCAAATACATCCTTAATCATGAAACAACTCATTGCGATGGGTACAGGCCTGGGGTTGATGATTATTATATTGTTTATTGATTACAGACAGTTGGATAGATGGTCATACGTGATTTATTTCTTTACATTATTATTATTAATTTTTGTATTATATCATGGTCGTGTTGTGGCAGGTTCTAGGCGATGGATTGTTTTGGGGATGTTACGATTTCAGCCGTCAGAAATTGTGAAATTGTCAGTAATTATTGTTTTAGGGCATTATTATGCGAGGGTAGTTACAGATCAAGGGCTGTCATTTAAAGATTTAATTATCCCATTAATTTTAACAGGCTTACCTTGTTTGTTTGTTCTAAAACAACCGGATCTGGGAACATCAGCCCTTATTTTTTTAAATGCCAGTGCGATGACATGGTTTGTTAAAGTCAAAAAACGCACTTTGATCGCCATAATTGCTATTTTGTTGATATGTTTACCGATAGGCTGGTTTTCCTTAAAAGACTATCAAAAGGATCGGATTCAATCTTTTCTTGATCCAAGCAGCGATCCATTGGGGTCTGGTTATCATGTCATTCAATCCAAAATAGCCATTGGTTCCGGACAAATGTTTGGAAAAGGGTTTTTAAAGGGAACTCAAAATGACCTTGCTTTTTTGCCGGAACAACACACCGATTTTATTTTTTCTGTATTGGCTGAAGAGTGGGGCTTTGTGGGCTCTATCACTGTTGTTGTTACATATTTAATGCTTATTTTATGGATTTTATATGTCGCCAATAGTTCGAAAGATGTATTTAGCAAGATCGTTTCTGTGGGAATATGCGCTATGATTTTTTGGCAGGTGGTCATTAATATTGGCATGGTAATGGGCTTGATGCCTGTTGTCGGCGTCACGTTACCATTGATCAGTTATGGCGGCTCTTCAGTTGTGACATCGCTTATTGGTATTGGAATTGTCTTGAATATCAGTATGCGTCGATATATCTTTGATGTTTAAATGTGTGAAGGAATGCGAGAAAAAAATATAAAATTTTCATTTTAATTGTTCGTATTGTGGTTTTTTGTACCGTAAAGGCTTAGCATGTGCTATGGAATTCTCGGAAAATAAATTCCCCAATTCCTATTTTTGAACCTGGATTACACTGAAGAAGATGAATAAGTTGAATTTAAAGTGTCTTTATTTCATCTTATTCATCTTCTTCAGTGTAATCCTGGTTCAGAAACGAATCAACAAATAATGAATAATGAGGAACTTATTTTCAGAGCTTTCCTATGTTTTTACTATAAAAGCCAAAATGAACATTTTTTGAAATGAGGAATTTATTTTTTTGAGGATTTCCTAAATCATAAATCTTAAATTTCATAATTGCTTTTTAATATGAAATGTTATATAAAGCTTTTAATATTATTTGAGAGTACAGCTTTGAAAAAATCAAAGCTGACAAAAATACATTTAATAATGATGGAGCAATGCTATGCTGAGCCAGGAAGAATTAGATCAATTATTGGGTGGTGAACAATCAGGCGGTGGAGATGAATCGCTTGATCAAAACGATCTGGATTCAATGTTTGGTGCTTCTTCACAGGATGAATCGGATGGTGAAGAAGAAGAAAATGGCAATATGAGCCAGGATGATCTGGATGCCATGTTAGGCGGTGGTGGTGGTGGCGATGCTGAAGGTGAAGGTGGAGAGGATGACATCGACTGGGGCGCTGCATTTGCTGAAGCGGCTGCCGGCGGAGACAATGCTGCTGCTGAAGCGATTACGACAGGTCAGGCGGATATGGCGGACGAAACTGAAGATGATGAAGAATATGAAGAGGACGAACATGAAGAAGCACAGCCTTTTATTCCTGAAGATCTGGATATCCCTCACATTCATTTTATTCTTGATCTCCCATTGGAGTTGACAGTTGAAATTGGACGAACAGTCATGAATGTTAAAACACTGCTTCAACAAAATCAAGGATCTGTGATAGAGTTGACAAAACATGCTGATGAACCAGTTGAAATCTATGTTGGATCAAAACTGATGGCAACAGGTGAGGTTGTCGTTGTTGATGATAATTTTGGTGTACGTATTGAAGATGTTGCCAGTCAAGCAGACAGGATTCGTTCGTTAGGGACACAGGAATGATTACATATCTAAACTGTATGCCCTGTTTTCTTCAGCAGGCATTGAAATGTGCCTCGCTTCTTAAGTTATCTTCTGAACAAACAAAGCAAGTAGTGGACCGGGTGGCGATACAAATTCCTCAATTATCCATTGAAAAATCGCCGCCCTGGAACAGTCGGGTTATTTATGACGAAATTCAGGCCATCACTGGTGTTGACGATCCCTTTTTAGAAATCAAAAAGCAAAGCAACCAGCAAGCTTTGTTATTGTATGATATGGCAAAAATGCGTGTTCAGCAAGCTGAAGATCCTCTAAAAATGGCAGTTCGCATGGCTGCTGCGGGAAATGTTATTGATTATGGCACGCAGCAAACAGTACCCGAAATTACAAAGGCATTTAATAGCATTCTGGATCAACAGTTTTCTGTTTTTTGCTATGAATTATTTCAAAAAAAGCTGAAAGACGCCCAAAAGATCCTATTTTTGGCGGACAATGCCGGAGAAATTGTATTTGATCGTCTCCTGCTTGAAACCTTACAAAAACCGGTTACTTTTGCGGTGCGTGGTTTTCCTATTATTAATGATGCCCTTCGTCAGGATGCCATTGATGTGGGGATTGATCGTATTGCCAATATTATTGATAATGGGGCAGGATATCCGGGGACTGTTATTGAAAAATGTTCACAGTCATTTCAGCGGGCTTTTGAACAGGCTGATTTGATTATCAGCAAAGGTCAGGGAAATTTTGAGACATTGTGCGATACAGATGCCCCGATTTGCATGATTTTTATGGTAAAGTGTCAGCAAGTTGCACAACATGTGCAGACTATGTTTGCACCAGATCCGCCTGTCAGACAGGGCCAGTTTGTTTTAACCTGCAAAGATTGATTAGATCTTAGACAATTGACGCAGATCCAAATACGCTAAAAGTGAATCCATCCCTTTTCGTGTTAACCCCAATTTATCGGGCGTATGTACAGTTTAGGGGAAGTGAATTTCATACAAGGAATGCTTGATCTCGGCAATTGCAAGAACAGCGTAGGGCTAAAGCCCAACGCTGAATTGAGAAAGGACGCTAAAGCGCCCTCAGCTTTCATTGGCGTTGAATTGGTAAGGAATTCTCGGAAAATAAGTTCCCCATTTAATATATTGAATTCCCATTTTTGAACCTGGATTACGCTGAAGAAAATGAATAGAATTGACTCTTTCAGAAATGAGGAACTTATTATTTAAGTATTCCTAATACAATGCCTTTCATCAATATTGAAATCAACAAACAATTTATTGATAATATGCTTTTGGGTATTGAGGGCGCTTTAGCGTCCTTTCTCAATTCAGCGTTGGGCTTTAGCCCTACGCTGTTCTTGCAATTGCCGAGATTGTGCATTCCTTGTATGGAATTCACTTCCCCTAAACTGTACATACGCCCGTATAAAACCGAATCCATAAGAAAAACAAAAAAGGAGGAACGAACGATGAATTTTGCAATTTCAGAAAAAATGAAAACAATCATTGAAATGATTGATGAATTTGTTGAAAAGGAATTAATACCTTTAGAACCAGAATTTATCAGTGGATCATTCAAAGATATGCTTCCGATTCTTCAGGAAAAACAATCTCTGGTAAAAAAAATGGAACTATGAGCACCAGGATTTCCTGAAGAATGCGGTGGTATGGGGCTAAACCTTGTTGAATTAGGTCTCATATCCGAAGCCCTCGGACGATGTCCTTTGGGGCATTATGTATTCTGGTGCCAGGCGCCTGATGCCGGCAATATTGAAATACTGCATCAGTATGGCACTGAAGAACAAAAAGAAACATGGCTGACGCCGCTGGTCAAAGGCAAAATCCGCAGTTGTTTTTCCATGACTGAAGTGGATATGCCTGGATCAAATCCAGTCATGCTTGAAACCACTGCGGTAAAAGATGGCGATGATTATATTATCAATGGGCATAAGTGGTATACATCATCTGCTGATGGTGCAAAAGTTGCCATTGTGATGGCAGTTACCAATCCAGATGCCAATCTCTATCATCAGGCCAGCATGATTATTGTACCAACTGATACACCAGGATTTAATTTGGTAAGAAATATTCCAATTATGGGCCATGAAGGTGACGATTATGCCAGTCATGCAGAAATAATGTATCAATCCTGTCGAGTGCCGCAATCCAACTTACTGGGGCCTGAAGGTCATGGATTTGTCATTGCTCAGGATCGCCTTGGTCCAGGCCGAATTCATCATTGCATGCGATGGTTAGGAATTTGTCATCGATCATTTGATCTCATGTGCAGTCGGGTCAATGCACGTACCATATCTCCTGATGGCAACACTCTGGCCCATAAACAAATTGTTCAACATATGGTTGCCGATTCTGCTGCTGAGATTCAAGCAGCGCGGCTCATGACATTACATGCAGCATGGTGTATTGATAACAATGGCGCAAGTGCCGCACGTGATGAAATCTCCATGATAAAATATACAGTGGCAAACACCATGCAACGTGTAATTGATCGTGCTCTTCAACTTCATGGCGGGCTGGGTATGACCGATGATACAATCATGTCTTATTTCTATCGCCATGAACGGGCTGCAAGAATTTATGATGGTGCTGACGAGGTCCATCGAACATCGGTCGGAAAACGAATTTTAAAACGTTATAAAGGAAAGACAGTGTGATGAATTATATGGCTTTTTTGTCTTTTTTGGAACAATCTGATGAATCATTCAAATCTGTATGTCGTCGAACGTATGTTGAAAATCAAAGGGTTATTTCTGTTAAAAAAGAAAGCACGGCAATTAAGAATCTAAAAAAAATTCTTGATGCTGTGTTTTATATTTCAGTAAAAAAGGGGTTTACCGCCATGACGATGCGAGATTTGAGCAACCATACTGGTTTAAGTATGGGAGCAATGTATGCCTATTTCAAAAGCAAAGATGATCTTCTGAATATTATTTTAACACAAGGAATGTCAATGATTTCACGCGTACTTGAAAACATTATGAAATTGCATGCTGATCCACAATTACAACTGGAAGCAGTAATCAAGGCACATATTTATTTAAGCGAAAAAGAACGTTCATGGTTTTATTTCATGTTCATGGAAGCCAAAAAATTATCACCAAAAGATTTGAAAGCAGTTAAGAATGCAGAATATTACACAGAAAAGATTCTTGTTGATATTCTTCAAGCAGGTGCGAAATCCGGTGTGTTTAATGATCAAAACCATGTGATGACTGCCAGTATTATTAAAGCAATGCAACAAGAATGGTATTTGAAACGATGGAAATATTCAAGCCGAGATATTACAGTTGATGCATATACAGATTATGTCCTCGGATTTGTAAAATCATTTTGTTGGAAAAACAATGGAGGTCAATAATGCAAGAAACTCCAATCAATGCAAAAAAGGAAAGTGCCCTGGATACACAAGCACTGACACAGTACTTTCATGATCATGTGCCAGAGATTGATATCAGGGGCCCCTTAATGATAAAAAAATTTCAAGGGGGGATTCCAACCTGACATATTTGTTAACATCCAGCAATTTGGAAATGGTTTTGAGAAGGCCACCTGTTGGCGCAAATATAAAGTCTGCGCATGATATGAACAGAGAGTATCGAATACTACAATCCTTAAAACCAGTTTTTCCCTATTGCCCCGAGCCTTTACATTACTGTGCGGATACATCTGTCATTGGTGCTGATTTTTATGTGATGAAGCGAATTCAGGGCATAATTTTAAGAAACAACCTGCCTGAAAATATAACATTTACGCCTGATATGGCCAGAAATTTATGTCAGACGTTACTTGATGTACAAATTAAACTTCATGGGATTGATATTAAATCTGCCGGACAGGCGTTTCCAGGCAAACCTGATGGCTATGTTGCTAGGCAGGTGTCTGGTTGGAGTGAACGATACAGAAAGGCAAAAACAGATGACGCACCAGATTTTGAAAGCATCATGACCTGGCTTGATGAACAGCAACCAAAGGATACCGATTCACCGGTGTTGGTGCATAATGATTATAAATTCGACAATGTTGTGTTATCGCCAGATAATCCTGTAACGATAATAGGCGTTTTGGACTGGGAAATGGCCACCTGTGGTGATCCTCTGATGGATTTGGGGAATTCTCTGGCGTACTGGATTCAAAATAATGATCCGCCATATATGCAAAAAATTCGGGTAATGCCTACCAATATGCCAGGTGCGATGACACGAGAAGAAATGATTGCCTATTATAGCAAAAAAACCGGTCGCGATATTTCTAACTTTGATTATTATTATTGTTTTGGTTTGTTTAGACTGGCAGTCATTGCACAGCAAATATACAGACGTTACAGCTTAGGAATGACACAGGATAATCGTTTTGGCGGGCTGATCCATGTGGTTCGGGCTTTAGAAAAAACTGCATTGTCAACAATTGAAAAAATAAGCCACTAAGGAATGCTCGGAAAAAAACAGACTCATTTTTCTTGATCGTACAAAAAAATAAGGTCGTGTAGAGACGTAGCATGCTACGTCTCTACAGTACAATGACCTCAAAACGAACAATATCAATAATGGGGACGTTATTTTCAGAGCTTTCCTAAGGATCGTTTTGAAAATAAGTTCTTCATTTAAATTGTTCGTATTGTGGTTTATGAGTATGTTCTTTTCATTTTCATAGCTTTCCTAAAAAAAATAAAAAACAATAAGGAGTATTATCATATGAAACTTGAAGATATAAAAAAAATATTAATACTGGGGGCAGGAACAATGGGGCAGCAAATCGGTTTTTGGTTTGCATCCCATCAATACGATGTAACCATTTATGATATTTCAGAAGATATTTTACAAACAGCGCAAAGCCGCATTAAAGAATTATCCGATCAAATGGTGACATTCGAAAAGATAGATAAACAAAAGGCACAGGATGCGTTGACACGCATTGTTTATACAACTGATATGGAACAGGCCGCTAAAGATGCCGATTTTATTAGTGAATCTGTTCCTGAGAAGCCTGAGTTAAAAGGTCGCATTTTTAATCAGTTTCATCAATTATGTAAGCCTGAAACGATTTTCACAACAAACACGTCAACATTACTACCATCAATGTTTGCAGATGCCACAGGTCGTCCGGAACGTTTCTGTGCCTTTCATTTTCATGATATCCGGATGACTGCGGTTATTGATATCATGCCGCATTCAGCTACTGATCCTGAAATTACAAATCTGATCAGCGCATTGGCTGAAAAAGTAAAGTTAATCCCTATTGTTATGAAAAAAGAAAACGTGGGATATGTGTTCAACTTTTTGTTGAGCGGATTTCTGTCATCAGCATTGACCCTTGCACAAAAAGATGTTGCCCCTATTCCTGAAATTGATCAGGCCTGGATTGGTGTAATGAACACTCATGCAGGTCCTTTTGGTATTATGGATAGCATTGGTCTTGATACTGTCTATTCTGTAACCAATTTCTGGGCATCGAAAAGCAATGATAAACAAGCACTGGCAAATGCAGCCTTTCTAAAAAAGTATGTTGATGCAGGAAAAAAGGGGGTTAAGTCTGGTGAAGGTTTTTATCAATATCAGGCGTAAGTTGATGATATTCTCATGAACCATTGTAGAGACAAGGCAAGCCTTGTCTCTACAATCAAATCAATAATTATTTCATGGTAGAATACATCATACTACCCACTTTTGAAATAAATTGTCCTGGATTTTCAATCTTGCCACCTTCACCAATAACTGCCATGTCGAATATGATCTGAATGTATTCATTAATTATTTCATTATCTTTGTTAGCTTTGAACATTTCATTCAATTTTTCGGTAACCGGATGATCCATATTGATTTCGAGAATTCGTTTGCTATGTGGTAAATCATGTCCGGCGGATTTCATAATTTTTTCCATATATGAACTCATATCGTACTCATCGCCAGCAAGACAGGAGACAGAATCTCTCAATCGTACAGAAGGTTTGACATCCTTAACTTTGTTTTCCAAAGTCTTTTTAATATGATCAAACAGATCAGAGAATTCTTTTTTCTTTTCGTCATCCACTTTGTCAATGTCTAGATCGCCTTTTTCAGCACTTTTCAGTTTTTTGCCTTTATACTCAGTTAAAGATTGCACAACCCATTCATCAACATAATCAACCATCAGTAAGACTTCATAATTCTTTTCTTTCAGTTTTTCAATGGCAGGACTATTTAACAATGTGGAAATTTTTTCGCCAGTGAGATAGTAAATATCTTTCTGTTCTGATGGCATATGATCCACGTAATCTTTTAATGAAATCATCTTGTCTTCAGATTTCGTAGTTTTGTATCGGAGCAAATCGGCGATCTTGTCTTTGTTTTCCCAATCCGTGTGAATGCCTTCCTTAAGGGTAATACCAAAATTATCATAAAATTTCTGAAATTTTTCATCATCCATTGATGTCAACGTATCCAGAACTTTTTTGACCATATTCTTTTTGATATTTCTAACAATATGATTTTGCTGTAGAATTTCTCGGCTAACATTCAGATCCAGATCTGATGAATCTACAACGCCTTTGATAAACCTGAGATATTCAGGCATAAGTTCTTTACAATCATGCATAATAAATACACGTTTGCAATATAGATCCACCCCATGTTTTCTGTCTCGGTTGAACAGATCGAATGGCGGCATTGATGGAATATATAGAAGCGCATCATATTCAGTTGCGCCTTCCATTTTCATGTGAATCCAGTCCATTGGCTCGCCCGGATCATGGGTCAGATGTTTATAAAACTCTTTGTATTCTTCATCCTTGACATCATTTTTAGACTTCGCCCATATGGCTTTCATTGAATTCAATGTTTCTTCTTCAATGATCATTTTGGGTTTTTTCTCAATGGGCTTGCCATCCTGATCAAGTATTTCTGGTTCTTTATCAGCGGGTTTGCCATCAGGTCCAAGAATTTCGGTATCTTTTTTATCGTCATCCTTTTTATCTGTATCATCATCTTTTGGGATTTCTTTTTCAATATCCATTGTAATGGGATAGCTAACAAAGTCTGAATGTCTTTTAACAATAGAGCGTATGGACCACTCTTGCGTGAAATCCATATCCTCTTCATCCTTTTCTTTAAGAAAGATTGTAACCTCTGTACCACGTGATGCTTTTGTGGACTCGGATATTGAATACCTGCCATCACCTTTGGAAATCCATTCCCAAGCTGTATCTGATGATGCAGATCGTGTAAGGATACGCACTTCTTTTGCCACCATAAATGCGCTGTAAAACCCCACACCGAATTGACCAATCAGTTCGGGAGTGAGGGCTTCCTTGTTTTCTTTCAACAATTTCAGAAATGATTGCGTACCACTATGTGCAATGGTGCCAATATTTTCGATCAGCTCATCACGTGTCATACCGATGCCATTATCTATCACAGTTAACGATTTATTATCTTTATCTGTAACAATTTTAATTTTGAATTCCGTGTCATCTCCCAGAATTTCAGGATTTTTCTGTGATTCAAAACTAATTTTATCAATGGCATCCGATGCATTTGATATCAATTCTCTCAAAAAAATTTCTTTGTTAGAATATAAAGAATTGATAATCAAATTAAGTAATTGTTGTACTTCTGTTTTGAATTCAAAAGTCTCAGTTGTATTTGCCATATGCCTCTCCTTTAATTCATTGAGTGAAACCAGCCACGTTTGGCAGATAACAAAACTGATTACACTCTAATCTTAGTAGTTAATAAATAAAGTGTGTTTTATTCATTTATTTTGTAGATATCAAAAATAATAATACAGTGTCATTGAAATGCAAGGGGTTAATCTAAAATGAATGGATCAATTTTTTTTATAATAAGGAATTCTCGGAAAATAAGTTCCCCATTTAAAAATGCTTGACTGTTCAACAATTTAAAATCAAGCATATGCGTACCAAACTTTTCATTTTTGTTTTTGAACCAGGATTACACTGAAGAAGATGAATATTATGAATTAAAAGTGTTTGATTTCATCTTATTCATCTTCTTCAGCGTAATCCAGGTTCAAAATGAATAGAATTGACTCTTTCAGAAATGAGGAACTTATTTTCAGAGCATTCCTAAACGAATGAATAGAAATGAGGTCGCATCTTAATTATTTCAAATAATGCCAAATAATGGCATCCCTTTAAGGCCCAACATATCAACTCGTCTTTCAATTTCCAAATCAGGCGCCAGCGGACTGGCATGGTGTGATTTCAGGCGGGCATCAATAATTAAACTTTCTTTACACCCCCAATGTTTGCAATGGATAAACTCATTTGTGCCATAGATATCTGTTGCCGGATCGGATCGGGTGAATGTGACCCATAAAAAGTTATCAAGGTGTTGACACACAAATTTTGAATCATCAACCACGACAATGAGTGGATAGCCTGGTATATCGGGATGGTTTTGTTTTGACAGTTCTTTTGCCAGTTGCTGCATTGTTGGATCATGTTCATTTCTTGATGTTGTATGTTTTGGGCCTTGAATAATCAGAATGCCTGGCAAAAAACATGCCGGATTTTTAAATAAATCTGGAAGGTAAAGGCCTGTTGGAAAGACAGTACCCAATGTTCTTTTTTTTGCACCGCATGCTGCAATTATTACTTTTGACCCTTGATTCAAATTAATTCCAGAATAATCCAGTGTATCCATTGTTGTCTGCGTCATCACATGAACATCTCTTTCCCATTGCACTCTCTCGAGCATATGTCTCAAGAATCCTGGGATATCTTTGATATTTAAATAAGGGGAATCAGGAGTTTCAGTTGATATCAACACATATTTTGACAGTGAGGTCTGGGTATTACCCAAAAGTGAGAATGCACCGGTCAGCAATTCCTGGGGTTTTTGTTCTGCACAAAATGGAACGTATCTTTCGCTGCCAATCGCCAACAACAAGGGATGAACACCAGCGGCATCCACTGCATGCACATGATGTACACCTGAAAAAACTGTTGGTACCAACGATGCTGTCTGTTCATGAATCCATTCTCCTATAATTGAATCTTCCTGGGGAGGTCTGGCAACAGTTGTAAATGGCCAGATGGCATCCCTTCGATGAAAGACTTTTTCCACACGTAATACTGGAAAATCATGTTTCAGGCTGTAATATCCCAAATGATCACCAAAAGGCCCTTCAGGCAACTGATAATCAGGGATGACAGTTCCTGAAATACAAAAATCCGCTTCTGATGATATTGGCAAAGGTGTTTTTCCATATATCATTGGGATACGATGTCCAGCCAGAACGCCGGCAAAAGCCAGTTCAGGGATACCTTCAGGTAATGGCATGATTGCTGCCAATGTCATGGCAGGTGGTCCACCAACAAAAATATTGACATGAAAAGGTTTGTTTGCTTTTAACGCTGCAGCATGATGAAATCCAATCCCTCGATGAATTTGATAGTGAAGGCCAATTTCTTGATTTTGTTGATACGTATTGCCCGATAGCTGGATACGATACATGCCCATATTACTGTGTATCCATCCGGGTGTGTTTGTATCTTCACTATAAACTTGAGGTAACGTGATATAGGCACCACCATCCTTTGGCCAGGATACCAATTGTGGTAGCCTGGATATTTTTGTTTTGCAGGAAAGTATTGGACCTGATGATACTTTTTTGGGAATGGCACATGATGCCGCCCTGGGGGCACGAAATAAAACCGATGGTTCTTTGAAAAAATGGCGAGGGTCTTTTTTTAGAGCAAAAAGTGCCTGGATGGCCTTTTGAGAATGCTGAAAAAGCAATCGCATACGTTTTTTGGTGCCAAACAGATTGGCCAACATTGGAAACTGACAACCTTTGATGCGGGTAAATAACAACGCCGGCCCTTTTGCAGCAAATACACGGCGCTGAATAGCGCCCACTTCAAGATTGGGATCAACGATCTGTTCTATACGTATGAGATCGCCATTTTTCTCCAGTGCGTAAACACATTGTTGAAGATTTTTAAAAATCATTGTATCAAATTACATTGTGCAGATACCATCAGAAATTACCCAACGATTATTCTTTTTTTCAAGAGAAAATGTATGATTCACATCGTACATTTGACGCGTTCTTAACCAGGGAATAATTGCCGCACGTTTGGCCTGAATATGTACTTTTGCAGATGTATTGGTATGCGCAACAGTTTCTGTATGAATATCTGTCAGATAGCTGACCAAAAAATTATCGCGGTAACCGCGTTCATTGGCTTTTTGTTTTTGCGCGTGAAAGAATCGATCAATCCTATCGATTTTGTCTTGATCGGCAACATAAGATTTCGCATCCTCGTCTAGTTGATAATAGGCTTTGCAGAAAGTCACGACAGTTTCATGGGGATGTTCGATTGTTTCAATTAGAATAAATGCAGATTGAAAAAACAGGGCTAAAAAAACGACAATGCCAAAAATTGAAATTCTTTGAATCATTATGATAACTCTCCTTTCTTGATAACAAAGTTATGTTAATCAAGCAGACTCATCTCTGCTTGATTAAATTATTGATGAACAACAGTATTGTTTAAAACTAATGTCCGCCACTCCCCAACATGCCTGAAGCTGCCACGCATAAAACCAGAATTTCAAGCACACTGATTGCGGTATAGGTCCAGTCTTTTTGCCGCATATAACCGCGAACCAGAACAAGGTAGCAAACAACAGTCATCAATCCGAGTAATACGAATCCGATATAATTAAGGAAATCCCCTTTCATCAGAAGACCCGTCCATTCCCAACCATGTGGCGTATGTGTCAGGTGAAGATATTCATTGACATTTTTTCCCCAAACCTGAGGCAAATAATTCATGTCCACATGAGCGGGCAAAATTCCTGTCAGATATATGAAATAGGTCAATCCCATAATGGCCAATCCTGCCAATACGCCAAGCATCAGAACACTAGCATATAAAACTTGTTCCTCTGAAGCTTTTAAGGCCTCATTATCTTTATCCATTATTATTTCTCCTTATTTTCAAAGACAGATGGATTTAGCCCATCAGTCCAAGCCCAAGTCCTTTATCCAGTGCTTTAAATCCGGCAAAGAAAAGCACACCAATGACCATATACCGAATCATTTTCGGCTTGGCAACAGCCAAAATACGCACGCCTAAAAATGAGCCAAGCATCAATCCAACAATTGATGGCACAGCAATAAGCGGAATAACACATCCGCGATTCAAGTAAATCCATGCAGCAGAAGTATCGGTAATGGACAACAAGAACTTGCTGGTTGCAACAGACACTTTAAGCGGTACGCCCATGAGCAAATTGAATACCGGCACATTGGCCCATCCAGCGCCCAGGCCGAACAATCCCGCTAAAAGACCAATAATAATAAATGATAACAGGCCCAGGAGTGTACGATGCGTTTTCCATTCAACACTTTCCTGAGAACCATCATCCCAATAAACACCCTGTAAGCCCAAAGCCAGGCCAATAGCATCCTGTTTGGTGACAACAGGCTTTTCTGTATTTTTTGAAAACAGAAGCAGACAGGCAATACCAATAATTGTAGCACCCAGACACGCCTGAATGATGTTTGGATTTAAAGAAGATAAATACAATCCAAGCATTGCGCCTGCAATTGAGCATGTTGATGCGATCAATGCTACAGGTAAAGCCAATCTGAGATTCGCCAGATTACGTTTAAGTAATCCGGGCCCTGCGGCAAGAGCCCCAGCCAAAGCAACCATCAAGCCGATCCCTCGAACAAAGTCTATGTGAAATGGAAAAAATCCGCTCACCAATGGCACATATAAAACGCCTCCACCAACGCCTGCCATTACTGCCAGAACTCCCAGTATGAGACAAAATACAAATAATACCAGCGGCCAAAACCACCAGGGTTTTGCACTTATAGCTGGATCAACCATTGTTTCTGTTGCAGCGGCGATTCCAGGACATGTCATGAGCATCGCAAGCAAAACAAATAGTTGTCCACCAAGCATATTAATACGTGATTTTATCATTATATTACTATTCCTCCATAATGCCTTGTGTTTACAATGAAACATCATATTTTATGTTTTTATATATTTTGATACAGTTACCCAATTTACTGGATTGTGAAAGATATGATTGAAGAAATTTAAAAAGGGATTCCTGTTAGTTGAGTGGGACGTATATAGTATTATACTTTTAGAGTCAACAAAAAACGTGGTATTGATCTTCTTTTTCAAGGCGGTTTGTGGTATATTTATTGCTTTAGTTGATTCAATCAGTGAATTTTCAAGAATCTATGGAAAGAACCAATGCAATTGAATTATAAATATTTATCAAATTATTGGCCCTATTTGGGACTGTTTCTTTTTTCTGCTATATTTTTTGTATTGATTACTATTCGTTTGGGGCTCTTTGATAAACAAGCCATAGCGATCAAACCTGTTGCTAAATCATTGCAAGCGCAGGAAACCTGGATGAATATTTTTCATCAAAAACAAAAAATTGGATACAGCTATCGAATGATTCAACCTGACAATGATATGTATCTCCTGTCAGAAAAAACATACTTGAAGTTGAATACAATGGGAACAGTTCATAATTTACATATTCAAACAAAAGCTATCCTTGCCAATGATCTATCTTTGGAACAGTTTACATTTCAATTGAAATCAGAGCCTTTTGATTTCAATGTTGAAGGCACTGTTGAAAATAAAATATTAAAACTGGTCATAGATAATGCAGAAACAAAAATCCCGCTGGCAGAAAAAATATATTTACCAACCGCTTTGATGGATGCCGCATATGCACTGGATCTTGAATCTGGAGAATCTCAGAAATTGAAATTGTTTGACCCATCAACAATGGGGATGAGAACTGTCACGCTTTATTATAATGGTTTGGAAACGCTTGAGATCATGGGTGAAAAATTGCTTTGCAAAATGTATTCAATAGATTTTATGGGGATTAAATCCACTGCATGGATTGATTCATCAGGGCAAATTGTTCAGGAAAAAGGGATTATGGGCCTGACCCTGAGAAAAACCAGCAAACAGAATGCTTATCAACTTCTGAACAACTCAACCCAAAAAGATCTTATTGAATGGGTTTCTATAAAAAGCAATGTTCTGTTGGAAAATCAGGAACAACTGAATGAAATTACCTATCATATTCAAGGTGAATTTGATAAAGAATCCCTGAATGGCGGCAGGCAATTTCGATCTGGATTGGCGTATTTGACAATTAAAAAAGAGCATATTCCAATGCCGCCATATTCAATGACTTCGATGGAAAAGTATTGTCAACCGACAATGCTTATCCCTTCAGACAATCCAAAGATTATCAAACAACTTCATAAAATCACCCGACAGGCTGATCCATACCTCGTTAAAATAAAAAAAATCATGGTATGGATGAATGAAAATATTATTAAACGACCAGTATTATCAGTTCCCAACGCCATTGAAACACTCAGACACAAGCGTGGTGATTGCAATGAGCATGCAGTTTTAGCAGCATCCTTATTGCGCGCTGCTGGCATTCCAACACAGATAGCCGCAGGCCTGGTGTACCATAATGGTCGATTTTATTATCATGCCTGGAATGAGGTCTATTTAAACAATTGGGTTACATTGGATGTCATTATGAATCAGTTTCCTGCTGATATAACCCACATTCGCCTGGTTCAAGGGGCGCCGGATGCGCAAATGGCGCTTCTGGGAATGATTGGCAATATAAACATACGAATTATCGAAAAGAAACCATGATCAAACTAATCAATTTATCCAAACAATTTGGAAGTCACACAGCGATCAACAATGTTCATTTGACTGTGAACGTTGGTGAAATATTTGGATTTATCGGACCAAATGGTGCTGGTAAAACCACAACCATTCAAATTATGGCAGGTCTGTTGTTACCGAGCAGCGGCAATGTTTTATTATCCGATATTTCCATGAATGATCATCCTGTTAAAGCCAAGCAACTTGTTGGTTACATTCCAGATCGCCCATTTATCTACGAAAAATTAACAGGCATTGAATATTTGCGATTTATTGGTGATTTTTATCACGTTTCAAACTCTGATTTCAAAACACGATCCCAGGAATTACTGGTTCAGTTTGCGCTCATGGATCGCCAAAACGAGTTAATAGAGGCATATTCACATGGAATGAAACAACGTCTGATTATGGCATCAGCACTGCTTCACGATCCTCCCATTATTATTGTCGATGAACCGATGGTTGGCCTTGATCCTGTCGCTATAAAGCTGGTGCGTGATATTTTTCAACAACGTTCAGCTCAGGGGACAACAATATTCATGTCAACGCACACCCTCAGTCTTGCAGAGCAAATATGCCATCGTGTAGGAATCATTCACAAAGGACAGCTCATTGCGACAGGAACAATTGATGAACTGAAAGCATCCGCTAAAAAAGGTACAAGCGACCTTGAGGATATTTTCTTTCAATTGACCATTGAAAACACGAAGGAAGGATGAATATGCTCAATAGAGATTTTTCGACAGGACAATCATGAAAGACATTCTAACACTTTTAAAACCCAGATATCTGGCCCTTATCCGCCGGAGCCTGTCAATGAAAAAACTCATCGGCATGAGTTTTTTTGCAGGGATCGGTATGATTATCTGGTCTGTAATTTTTTATGTTTCCTATCGCGTATTAACTTATTTTAAACATGTTGAGAATATAGGCGATTTCCTCTCATATAAATTACTGTCCATGATTTTATTAACGTTGTTTTCCTTATTGATATTCAGTGCGATTCTCACTGCGTTGTCCAAACTTTTTTTAAGCAATGATCTGGGGCTTGTGCATGGCTTACCGGTTGCAACCGAAACTATCTTCATTTCCAGATGGATTGAAAGCACATTTGACAGTTCATGGATGATGCTTTTATATACAGCACCCGCATTTATTGCTTTTGGAATTGTGTTTGATGGCAGTATTTTGTATTACTTTTTTTTGTTATTTAGTCTTCTGCTCATGGCCATTATTGCCTGTGGGTTGAGTTCATTGATCATAATACCAATTGTATTGATACTTCCTGCAACTCGGATTCGATCTGTTTTCGTTTTTTTCGGGCTGGGGATGTTTGTCCTTTTGTATGTTGGATTTCGTATCATGCAGCCTGAAAAGTTTGTCAACCCTGAAGGCTTTGCATCAATAATGTTATATCTCAGAACCATCAATATGCCATCAACACCCCTGGTTCCTTGTACATGGGTATTTGATACACTGAAATCAGCCATGGAAAGACAATACAGCGATGCAGTTTTTCACACAGGTCTGTTGTTCAGTTTTTCATCTGCATTGATTTGTTTAAATGTTATCATTGCAAGATGGATCTATTTTGCCGGTTATTCAAAATCACAAACAGCGCAATCTCGATTGATCGCAGGCAACAATCAAATTCTTTACCGGCTGACAAGCAAAATTTCAGGCCCTGTGCGTGCAGTTTTAATAAAAGAAGTGAAAACATTCTGGCGAGATCAAACCCAATGGTCTCAATTATTTCTAATTGCTGCATTGATTGTTATTTATTTATACAATTTTTCAGTATTGCCATTTGATCAGAGCCCAATGAAAGCGTATTATATCGAAAACTTATTCAGTTTTCTAAACATTGCCTTGGCTGCATTTGTGCTGACTGCCATTGGCGCTCGTTTTGTGTTTCCATCAATCAGTCATGAAGGCATGTCATTCTGGATTATTCAAAGCAGTCCCATATCAATTAAAACCTATTTATGGATCAAATGGCTGGGCTATTTTATTCCGCTCATTATACTCTCTGAATTGCTGATCATCACAACCAACATTCTTCTTCATGTCAATCCCTTTATGAAAATACTGTCTGTAATAACGATGTTGTGTATTACGCCGGGAGTAGTTGCAACAGGTATCGGGCTGGGTGCCGCATATCCGGATTTTAAATCTGAAAACCCAACACAAACAGTAACCGGATTTGGTGGATTGATGTATATGTTTTGTTCCTCTGCATTTTTCGGAAGTGTTGTGTTGTTGGAAACCGGACCGGTTTACATTTTCTTTAAAAATCATTTTCAAATGAGTTTCCTGGCAAACACTGATATTTTATTCATTGTGATAAGCTTATTGTTGGCTTTGTTGATTTGTGTTATGATGCTTTATTTGCCAATGAAATTTGGAGAACGTCGATTGACACAGACAATGCAAAATAAATCTCAAAAAGATAAGCATACTGTAAGTATTCAAAAAATTGAAAGGCTGTCATCAGATACATCACCAGAAACGCGAAAAGGCATACTATTGTCGCGTGTGAATATGATTAAAAGCGGTAATGCCAATCGATATCCTGCAATGAAAGTATTAGAGGAGATTCATTCATGTTATTGAACCAGGTGTTTTTTTATCAGGAAGCGTGGAATGAATTACTGGCAGCGATAAACGAATACAATTCAAAAGCAACAGGCTTAGGACGTCAATTTTTAAAAGCAGTGGAACGTGGAATCAAACAAATCAGTGAAGATCCACAGTCATTTTCTTTTCAACAGGACACGCAAACACGTGTGTATTCCCTTCATCGCCTGCCTTACACCATTTATTTCATTTGCTTAAATGAACATCAACCGAATTTGGAACCAGAGATTTGGATTGTTGGCATCGAGAAAATCGAGAACAGCCGGCGCGATATTTCAACCAAATAAACAAATTACCCCAACAAGAATCATTCTGGGATTCTGGGGTCGTCAGATACAACTCCTGAAGCCTTTTGGCTTTTTATCTGATATGTATTTGTTTGTTCAATCAATGACCTTTTAACTTATTTAATCAAAGGAGGTAATATGTCTCAAAAAAAAATTTTATTGTGTGTGTATTTGATATTTCTCATAAAATTTGTCAGCATTACAAATGCCAGCATTCAATCAGATATTTCGGATACAAGCATTCAGATGGGCGATTTTATACTTGATTGGAAACACAGTCCTGCCCAAATAATCATCAGGCATACCGCAAATACCGAAAAAATTGTTTTTGAAACAATCTCGGGTGAAAATTTTATTTCAGCCGCCCTGGCGCATATTGAAGTTCATGAAAATAGAGGATCCTTTGAAGTGCATGAGGATGTCCAAACCCGATTGATCAATCAGACTGTTACCGCAATACAACAGATTGACCAAAATGTGGTGATATCAGGAAAGCTATCTGACGCATCGGGTAAGATTCAGGCAAATACTGAAATAACGTTTTCTCAGGTATTGCATGGGCATCTCCAGTTCAATATTTCTGTCTCTGATCCACAATGTGAAATTGTTTATCTTCATTATGCAACCTCCCCTTCAGAACAGTTTTTTGGTTTTGGCGAACAATTTACCTATTTGAATTTAAAAGGATATGAAGTTCCCATTATCAGTCAGGAAGGGGGGCTTGGACGTGGCAGACAACCGATCACCGGCATTATCAATTTTTTTGCCAAAGGTGCTGGCGGAAACGCTTTTACAACCTATACTGCTATTCCCCAATACATCTCCTCCCAATTTCGTTCCCTTTTCCTGGAAACAACAGAATATGCGACATTTAATTTACAGGATGACCATCAGGTTACAATCAAACTGTATCGGTCTCAGATGACCGGGCGTATTCTTTATGGCGAATCATATCTGGATTTGCTTGAAAGATATACCGAGTACTGTGGTCGTATGATTCCTTTACCCGACTGGCTAAACGAGGGAGGAGCGATTGTCGGCATGGAAGGTGGCACTGAGGAAGTTCGTAGAAAGTGGGCAGAATTGAAAGCACACGATACCCCTATTGCTGCATTCTGGGTTCAGGATTGGGTGGGAAAACGTGATGTTGGATTTGGTGAACAACTCTGGTGGAACTGGGTCATGAACTCCGAACGTTACCCCAACTGGAATTCACTGGTCCAAGACTTGAAAGCATCAGATATTCGCATGATGGGTTATATCAATCCTTTTTTGGTGGATCCCAATGACAGTGATTACAATGCACCTCGAAATCTATATCAAGAAGCCCTTGACAATGGTTATTATATAAAAAAAAGCGATGGCTCTCCTTATTTTATAACAGTTACGACTTTCCCATCGCTATTGATTGATTTGAGCAATCCTGAGGCACGCATATGGATCAAAGGGGTTATGAAAGATGAATTAATTGCCAATGGATTTTATGGATGGATGCATGACTTTGCTGAAGCTCTGCCATTTGATGCTGTTCTTTCATCAGGTGAGGATGGATCGAGCTATCATAATCAATACATGGTAGAATGGGTCAAACTGGGACGTGAAGCTGTTCAGGAAGCAGGAATGGAAGGCCAGATTGTATTTTTCAACAGGGCAGGATATACCAGAAGTCCTGCTTATACGACATTGTTTTGGGAGGGTGATCAGATGGTCACCTGGGATGAGCACGATGGTTTCAAAAGCGCAATTAAGGGGCTGATTTCTGGAGGGTTGTCAGGGATGAGTATCAATCATAGTGATATTGGCGGGTACACATCCATTGGATACAACCTTGAACAACTTCTTGGTCCTATTGGTCTGGATAATTGGATCAGTTGGATTGGGCTGTATCGTCGAGAAAAAAGCCTTCTGCTACGCTGGATGGAAGCCAACGCATTTACATCAGTTTATCGCACCCATGAAGGTCTTGGCCCAAAAGATAATGCACAATTTTATTCTGATGAAGACAGTTACGCCCAGTTTTCTCGGTTTGCAAAAGTTTACAAGGCACTGGCATCATATCGAAAAAAGCTGATGAATGAGGCTTATACAAAAGGCTATCCTTTGGTCAGGCACATGATGCTTCATTATCCGGATGATCCCAATATGATTGATCTGGAATATCAATGGATGCTGGGATCAGAATTTTTGGTTGCACCGGTGACTAATAAATATGATAATCATGTCCGATTATACCTGCCATCTGGAAAATGGGTGCATGTATGGTCAAAACAAGTATATGGCAGTACTGAATCTGGTGAGTGGTTGGAAATTGACGCGCCCATTGGAAAACCAGCGGTGTTTTATCGTGAGGGTGCCACTGCTGGTGAAGATTTTCAGTTTAACCTGCGACAACTTGGGGTAATCAGTGGAGAGATTATTGGCCATGTGTCAACATCAATTTTGGGCGATTCTACCCATATCGCCGGTGCGATAGCCACAATTGTTCAGACAGGTCAAACCGCAAAGACAAATGAATCCGGCCAGTTTACATTACACGATGTTCCAATTGGCAAATACGATATCAACATCAGCAAGATTAATTTTGCGCCAATGATTGTAAGTGATATTCTTGTTCAATCAGAACAAACCACGCAAATTTCTGTATCTTTTCTTTCTCTGGATGATTGCCAGTGTACCAATCATGGTGATATCAATAATGATGGCATCATTGGTCTGTCAGAATTGATCTATACCCTTAAAGTACTTGCAGACAAGAATCCTATTGATAATCAGGCCAAAAGAACCATTCAAAACGATAGCTCAATTTCGACTGTTTCAGTTGTCATAGATGGGTCAGAAAACTTTGACAAAACTATTCAAAACATTGAGGTCAACGCACCCATACAAATTACGTTTCCACGTGATATTCAATCCGAAAGCCTGATATCAGATAATTTGTACATCACAAACAGTGAAGGAAAAAGAATTGATGCAAGAATACAATTTTTGGGTCAAAGCGCCTTGTTGATACCTCAGGAAATGATGATTCCTGAAAGCAGTTATACCATTTATTGTCATAATCTTTTAGATCAATCGGGTAAATCGTTACCCAATGGTATGATTCACATCACGACAAGAGATATAGATTTTGGTCTTTATTGGTTTGGAAAAAATGGTCTATGTGAAAAGTTTATCCCTGGTTTGTCCAACAATTTTTATGATCCACAAAAACCGACAATGATTTATACACATGGATGGAAACAAGAGGCTGTTGAAAGAAACTATGCGCGTGAAACATTTTTACTGGAAGAGCCCGATGAAAACATATCGGTTTATACCAATCATTCATGGATCGATAAAGGCTGGAATACTGGAATATTGTATTGGAATCAATGGTGTGAGGAGTCTGAGATAATGGATGCTGAGGCCAAAATCTGGCGTTTTGATGGTCCTCAGGGAAGTCGATATAAACGTGCTGATGGTTCTTTCAAACCTTTTAGCCAGGAAATTACTGTACTGGGCACATCAATTCAGGTGAACAGTGTTGTTGATGTTCTGTTTCCATTTGTTTATCATGCATTAAAAGATAATACTGGCAATAATATCCGATTAATTGGGCATTCTTTGGGAAATCAGGTAATGACATATCTTGCCAAAAAACTGAAAGAAAAAGAGATATGGATCAATCGACTGGCGCTGTTAGAACCTGTCTGGACTGAAGGAGAAAAAAATTATTTGATTGATGAAAATCATGATGGCATCACAGATCGGGTTTCTCAACGATGTCTGTGGTATACGCTTGAATTGATATATAATTCTCCTGCCGGTTGTGCCTTTGAAATATATAATTCCTCTGCACTGGATCTGGGGGTTGTTGGTGACAGCAACACCCCCTTGAGATTGCATGCAGCAGAAACAAGCATTCGTCCCTGGTACTATGGAACAACAGGTTCTCAGAATATTGAAAAGAAACATAACATTGTTCGCTATCATTATCTGTGGTCATTTTCTGCTGATCCACCGGTTGAGTGTACAATCAACTGGAATCAGAGATTTAAAACAGGCAATGTAAGTGCATCAGCCAGCACGTCGGATAATCGAATCCGCGCAATGATGGGCACAGGTCATTATTGGGATCAGGTTGAAGGTCGATACACTGTAAATCCTTCAGATGATTGGTTTGAAATAAAGGATTGTAAGACTCCCGCAATGAATCCCGCTCATATCGAAGGACGTGTCCAGACTGATCTTACTGGCAATTCGCATTATCTGTCTGGTGTTAAAATTACGCTTTTGGCAAACAATCAAAGTGTATTTTCTGATAATACTGGCAGTTTTTCTTTTGATAACGTGCCTTTTGGAATTCAAACCTTGCTATTTGAAAAAGAAGGTTACGTACCTGTAAGAAAAACCTGTGTTACAGCAATTGATGAATCTATTTCTTTGTTACCGGTAAATATTTCATACGATATCTGCGAATGTGATTTTTTGCCAGGTGATGTCAATGGTGATGGTATGATTACATTATCAGATGCACTGATGATTTTTTTCCGGAATTGAAAGGGATATTATGGCATCATTTGCTGGAATGAATAATTAATAAATCTGCCCGGTTTTTGTAATAGTCGTATTGTTGTGTCTGCATTTCAAAAATATATTGTTGTTCATTAGAGGCGTAGCACATGCTACGTTGCTATGTCTCTAAGGGAACCTGAACTTGCAGACGCAACAATATTTAGCCTGGGAAATTGATCAACGATGCGTTGTTAACTCTAATGACCATTTATTATATTTATGTCCCTCGAACTGCAACTGAGTCACATATATCACCTAAAATAATGGAAATATTTTTCATTCCGCTTTTATAAACGTTTCCATCCTTTTCATTTTTTCATATCAGCTACGACCAGTTTGCCTTCTTCAAGCATTGTAAGATAATAGTCCTTCGTTTTATCTGGATCCAGAGTTAAAAATGTCCCCCCTGATCCAAAATGACGCATAAAAATCTTTCCTAAAGCATATGTCGCTGAACCAGCTACAACAGGCATCGTCGCTGCAGCAACTGAAACACCAATTCCTGGAATGAACTTAGCAATACTGGCTGTCAATACCAGTTTCTCAACACCAACAGTCAACATTGCTGCTGGAAGTGATAGCGAACTGGTAAACACCGAAGATATCAAGCTTTTGGCGATATCACTGGAAAAAGGAACATCATAGATTTTTGCAAGTTTTCTTAGAAGCACCAGTTGAAGTAAGGACAAAGCAGCGAAATCCATAAGTGGAACAGGCAACAAGCCAATTCCCATAGCCCCCCAGACATGTCGCCTTAAAACCTGATCTGCTTCTAGATCAGGTGAAACGTTGTTTTTAATCTTTTGATGATAGGCAATGTGCTTTTTTGCCTGGATCGCGTTATATGTTTGTCTGATGGTTTCTTGACCATACTTTTTTTCTAAACGTTTGATAATAAAATGTCCCCGAGCTTTATCCTGAAAAAAATCAATAAATACAACATTAATAATTGCTCCTGTGACAGCTCCGGCGATGGGAATTGCTTTTGCAATTGTTTGTACAGCAATAATTTTTTGATATCTGGCACCAATTTTTGCAAACAATTGGACTGCAAAAGGGGCTCCCATTCCAGCCATGCCTTTTTGAACAATATATTTAGATGATTCTTCAAGCGGTTTGTGAAGTATATTTCGGATCGCATAATAACCCGTCTCTCCGGTATGAGCATCAACAGCATCTCCGCCTAAAGCAAAGGCTTCAAGAGAAGCTATTTTCGTTTCAAAGTGATTGTAATTTTCTCCTTCATCTTTGGCGATATCCGCCACAGCTCGTAACATAAGGACTGTTGTTACAGGTAGTTCAAGAAAAAGTGTAACAATTCCCACACCACCGATTGCTCCTGAGACAGTTACCCAAAAAATATGTTCATTTTCGCTTCTTGGCGGTTCGTTTGGAGATGTCATTGTTGAGATTGTAAAATCCCAGGTTTTTTCAATAAGCATCAAATTGTATTTTGAAATTGACTCACGATAGGAAGCAGGCAATAAAGAGCCAATACTGTCTGCTGCACTTCCAAAAAAGTTTGTCAGATTAATTGCAATGCTTTTTTTTTCCAAAAGGTGTTTTGCTTTTTTCAGGTCGATAAGGTCTTTTTCTGTTAATGAAAACATATTTTTCGCTTTCCTTTAACTCGTTGTTTGATTTTTTTTCTTTTGCATTTCTAACGCTATTTTTGTACCTTCAGTAAACATTTCCATATAATACTCTTTTTCCATTTCTGGATTGAGTGTAAAAAATGACCCACCTGTTTCAAATTGTCGTACTGCCATTTTTCCTATAGCATAAGTAAAACCACCATTGATAACAGGAGCAGTTGCCACACCGATCGTTTGACCAGCAACAGGAACTATTTTTGCCAAACTTGTTACCAATGATGCAGAAACAGCCGGCAGCACTGTTTTTCGTAAAACAGCTATTGCGACATCATCTGTAAGTGATATCAGAAAAGCTATCAGAGAACGAAACGATTTTATATTTGTATTTAGCAAGGAAACGTCGTATAGCCTGGATAATTTTCTAATCATGTTAAATTGAATCACTGTGATCGCAGTAAAATCAACAAAAGGGATTGGAACAAGACTGACTCCCATTGATGACCACATATGTTGTCTGATAATCTTGTCTGTTTCTTCTTTTGATATTTGATTCATAAAATTAATGAAACTTTACTTTACTATTATTTTATTATTTCGGAAATCAGGGTATTAGCGCGATCTCCCCTGTATGTTTTTCCAAAATAAAATCAACGAATATTTGCTTTCAATCTGAATTTATCACAAATTCTATTTGTTGCAAACATGTTTACATTTATTTTATCTTTTAATTGATTAACGCTTATTGTAAAACAAACTCAAAATCAACAAATATTTTTTATTACAATGTCCTACGTTCCAAGTTTTCGATGATAATCTATGAACATATCAACACATCAACACGTTTGCGATCAACTTGAAAATATGGATATATAAGTAAGCTATCATAAATTTTCGGGTAGAAAAAAGTAAAATGTTCGTCCGCTTTGCAAAGCTCGCCCGCCTGGAGCTGAAGCTCCAGGCTATTTATGTGTCGTCCCTAAAGGGACTTATAATGTCTTAGGAATGATCGGAAAATAAGTTCCCCATTTAAAAATGCTTGACTGTTCAACAATTTAAAATCAAGCATATGCGTACCAAACTTTTCATTTTTGTTTTTGAACCAGGATTACACTGAAGAAGATG
>Ga0272440_1000532_pt1 | contig 32102 bp, 45 predicted proteins | sample SSMMMBAug17_FD_192440 | JGI IMG/M metagenome (GOLD analysis project Ga0272440, IMG submission 192440) | Marine sediment archaeal communities from Little Sippewissett salt marsh, Falmouth, MA, United States - SSM-MMB-Aug17 | ecosystem: Environmental > Aquatic > Marine > Wetlands > Sediment ... | reverse complement strand
CTCCTCATCGTCGACTTTAAATCTACAAAGATGATATACTATTTGTGTGAATATTCGTTTATCAATTTTCATGTCAAAAATTCCACAACTAAAAAGCAAGCAGGAATAATCCAAATCCGCACCGCACAAATTAGCACCCTGCATAATAGCACCGTTTAAATTAGCCCATCGTAATCTAACATCACTCAAATCAACATTGGTTAAAACAGCGCCATATAAATCCGCTTCATATAAATACGCACCTTTCAAATTCGCACGATATAAATCCGCGCCACGTAAATCCGCACCGCACAAATTCGCGCCACTCAAATCAGCGCCATCCAAATCTATCTGATAAATTTCGTGATACATTAACCATCTTCGATAGCGATTGAATTTCTCAATTTCACCGTTTTGTAGCCATTTTACGTAGCGTTCTTTTTTATTTTTCATTGTTTTACTCCTCTATCTTTTTACAGCCATGCTCTTTGATAATATGACTTTTATTTGCTAATTTCGCCATTATCTTTTGCAATTCTACACACTCGCTATCATTAACTTTAAATCTACAAAGATGATACGCTATTTGTGTGAATATTCGTTTATCAATTTTCATGTCAAAACTTCCACAATATAAAGGCAAGCAAGAGTAATCTAAATCCGCACCTTGTAAATTCGCACCACCGGAATTCGCACCGTTTAAATAAGCGCCTTGTAAACCCGCATCACGTAAATCAGCACCATATAAATACGCAAAACGTAAATCCGCCCCACACAAATCCGCACCACGTAAAACAGCTCCGCTTAAATTTGCTTTATGGAAATCCACATCACGTAAATCAGAATTATGAAAATTTACTTTATATAAATCTATATTATTAACACCATGATACCATAACCATCTTCGATAGCGGTTGAATTTTTTTATTTCACCGTTTTGTAACCATTCTGTATATCTTTCTTTTTTTGTCATCGTGTTACTCCTTATTATCAGTTCATATCATATTCTTTTCTGTCGTAAAACTCTTCTTTTTTCCCTTTGTTCCAGTGCTGAACCGGACGGAAAAAGCCAACTACTCTTGAATATACTTCTGTTTTACCTTCGCATTTTTTCATCAAAGTACTCCTTAACTAAAGTATATATAATATAAAAACAAATACCATAAAAAAAACCAATAATGAAAAAAATTAACTTATCCATTTTATTTCCTTTCGTTTTCAATTTTACACTCCGCTCGGCTTCTATACGTAACCGTACCTTTTAAATTCTGCCAACATTTCCGGCATTGCTCAATTGTTTTTCTGCCGGTTAATTGGCAAACAAAATATTTACTCATAGCTCGCCTCCTTATAAAAAGTTTTTTCTTCAAAGCTCATACTTTTTCCTACAAAATAAATATCTAGTTTCCCTATCTTGCCGTTACGATGTTTCGCGACTATCAGCTCGCCATCCGCTTTAATCAAACCGCCGTCTTTTTTTCTGTGTAAAAACATAACCACATCGGCATCTTGCTCAATCGCACCGCTATCCCGCAAGTCACTTAACAACGGCGCTCTATTGTGTTTATCGTTTTCTCTATTCAACTGCGATAAAGCAATAACCGGAATTTCTAGTTCACGTGCAAGAATTTTGCAATTTCTCGATATTTCTGAAACTTGGTTATTCCTATTAACTTTTAATTGTGTCGGAGTTATTAACTGCAAATAGTCGATAATAACCATATCAAGACCGTATGAATTTTTTAATTTCTTACATCGTGCTTTAATATCATATATTGTTAAGTCTGCAGTGTCATCGACCCAAAAAGGCGAGTTCTTAGTTGAATTCAATATTTTTTCAAAACGCTGTTTATCTTTATACAAAACATCAATATTTTCATGCGCTGTAATTTGCATGAACCGTGTTAAAATTTCTCGCCTTGACATCTCCAACGTAAAAAACGCAACTTTATTTTTTAGCTTTGCGCTTGCGTATTCAGCGAATTGCAAACTTAAAGCCGTTTTCCCAACGCTCGGACGTGCCGCTAAGATATATAAATGTCCTTTTTGAAAACCTTTTATTAAATTATTCAAAGAAGAAATTGATGATAAAATTCCCGCATACTTAGAAGGGTTTTCAAACTGCTCAACTATCTCATGAATAATATCATCACTGCTTTTCAGTCCGTCGTCTCTGTGCGTAACTGAAAGAATATCATTATACTGTTTTTGAACGTTTGATATAATTTCATTAAGCGTATATCCATCATCGCAAGTATGCTCTAACTTCAAAGCATACTTTAATATTTTTCGTTTAATAGAATATTCACGTAACTTTTCGACGTAATATTTTATATTTGCGATATTGTGAATTTCAGTTATAAGTTCCGCAAGATAAACAGCGCCGACGTCCGCAAGTTTACTTTTTTCTTTCAAATATTCCGTAAGCGAAACCAAGTCTATCCCTGTTTCACTGCCATATAATTCAAGCATAGCAAGAAAAATAATTCTGTGTGCCGTCCTGTAAAAGTCGTCCGGTTTCAGTTTCAAGCAAGCGTCAAAAACAGTGTTATCCTGTATCACGCAAGCAAGAATCGTTTGCTCTAGTTGTAAGTCGTGCGGGGGTGTTTTTTTCATATTGCTCCTAAAATAACTTCATCTGAAAATTATTTAATATTTTTTCGTTAGCTTCCTTAAAAAAATTCTTTTTTATTTCAAAACCGTATGCTTGTCTTTTTAATAAATGCGCCGCTAGCAAAGTAGTTGCGCTCCCGGCAACAGGGTCGATAACAACATCACCCTCATCTGTAAAAATTCTTATAATACTTTCTAGTAAATTAACGGGTTTTTGAGTAGGGTGTATTACAGGGATATACTTATCCCGTCTATACTCAAAACAATTATATATCATTCTACCGTTATTTCTAAATTTAGGTAACTTATCCCGATACAAAACTAAACCATATTCACAGTTTCCGACTATACGTTGATTCGCCTTCAAAACTTGCGCAGATGTTTTTTTTCTAAAAACCAAATTAATATAATTATTCAACCCATATTCTTTTGCAGTTTCGATTAACCCAAATTGCTGTTCAAAAGCACAAAAAACGACCATGCAAGGCGCTTGGTTAACTTCCTTAGGTTCTTTTCTAAGTAGCTTACTACAAAAATGAAAAAACTCTTTTAAATTAAAGTTCTTATCGGTATCGAAAAACTGTTTTTTTGCTAAACTAGATTCACCGTTTGTTCTATCACAATCTTTATACCAATTCGGATTAGAAGCGTAAGCATTAATCCCAATATTGTAAGGAATATCAGCGATAACAAGTTGAGCTTTTGGAATCCCGTATCTCTTATAGTTTTGAAAATGGTCGTTGAAAAAGTTAATTTTATACTCTTTTCTTTTTTCACTCTTTTTTTCTTTTAACTTGCTCATATCGCACTCACTTTATCTAAGTTAGCGTACGGGTCTATATTTCGTTGCTTAACCTTCCGAACACACTGATTAAAAAACTTTGTGCTATTCAAAACTGATAGACTTGCATTTTTATAGAACCAGTTATCCTGAAACGCAACTTCTAAAAGCTCATCTAAAAACTCATGCGGTGTTTCCGGTTCGCAAGATAACACTTTTTTTGTTATCTGCTTAGCGCTGCCCGCCTCCTTTCCTGCTATCTTGCCTTGATAAGCAACGCCAAAAACCGCAACATAACTATCTAAGAATTTAGCTATCACACTTTTTGCAGTAAATTTTTCTTGCTTGCTGGGTTGTTCTTCTTGTTTGGCAGGAAAAGAGTTTTCGTTTTTATCGCTAGTTTCGTTCCTGCTAATATTATTAGTTAATTCATTATATAGTACCGTCGGGTTTTCCGTTACGGTTTTTCCGATACGGTTAAGCTCTTTCTTTTCAAAAACAGTATAATCATAACCACGAAATTTACCTTTATTTTCTTTCTTTGTTCTTGAAATATAACCGGCTTTTATCAATTCGTTCAAAATCGACGCTGTGCTGTCTCTACCGTTTGTACTTCTATTTTTTAAATCAGATAAAAATATTTCCCAGTCGTCCGGCTTGCTTAGTAAGTAGCATAGCAAACCTTTTGCTTGCCAGGATAAATTTACATCATCTAACGGGTTTTTATTAATTATAACATACGGATTGTCTTTATCTTTTATTACTCTTATTATTTTTTTTGGTTTATTCATCGTTTAAATCCTCCACAATTATTTTTTTTATTGAATATTTTTCAATATCTTTTTTTAAAAGTGTAAAACCTTTTCCGGTTTTTTCTTTATTTTCTTTTATTGGATATTTCCCTGTTTTATATAATGATATTAAGCATTTTTTAGAAAAAAAGTAAAGTGTGTTATAATCGCCTGTAACCCAAAGCCATGTTTTATCTTCTCTAAAAATACCACTTGGAATAAAATTTTTATTATTTTTATTTCTTTTTTCCGATACTTCAATAAAAATACTTTTAAAATTTGTCATTTGTTGTTGGTATTTAATTTCTATTCCTTGTTTGTTTTCACCAGCGTTATATTGATTCTTTTCAGATGAATAATTCATTAATGGAATTCCTAATTCTTGTAATAATATTTTAGCAACAAAATCCTCAAATTCTGTACCTTTCTTAAAACGTTCTTTATAAATTTCAGTTAATTCAGCCATTTTATTTCTCCTTTTCTAAATTATCTTACTTCTTTACCCCAACTATCCCAACCTTCTTTTTTTTGTCTTGCAAAAAGTTCAATCTTTTCAGTTTTATACGGATGCATTTTTTCAATCATTTCATAATAAAATAAAGGTTTTTTTGAATGTTCTTGACGGGGTTCAGAATATACGCTATCAGTTTGATTTGCATACTTTTTGTCGGTCGGTGCTGATTGACCACGCCCACCAATTAATAATATTTCGTGCCGAACACTTGAATAAAAACCCATGTTATGTTTTACTTTATCCCATACAAGACAAGATTTATATTTAAAGCCCCAAGTTTTTAAAAGTTCAATTGCGACGTCTAAAAGTGGTGCAGTAGCCCAAAGATACAAAACACAATCATCTTTAGAAATTTCTTTAACCGGCAATTCTTTTAATTCAGATATAGACATCGTATTGTAATGAAATTGCACGTCTTGACCGTAAAATTCTTTTGGTGCAGGATATTTCCATGGGGGGTCAGCGTAAATAATATTATATTTCTTATCTACCTTAAAAATTATATATGGTTTATCTAGTTTTTCAACTCTTTTTTTCCTTTGTGCTTTTACTTTTATATTTTTAATAGCTTTACTAATACTTAAATTATTTTCAACTACTTCATTAATTATTTCTTTTTGTTTTTCAGTATCAAAGTTTATTAACTTTTGTACATCTTTTTGAGATGCTTTAACTTCACGATTTAATATTTTATCCTTTATTTTATTCCCGCACGTTTCGGTAAGTTTGTCAATAGCATTTGCAAACTTTTCCGCACGCTTCACGGTTTCCTTGCTTACGTTTTCTTCATCAGCTATTTTATTGTATGTTTTAGAGGGCTCATTTTGAGCCCTCTTATTTGTATATCTATTAGTACCATGTTTATTTTTTTCATTCCTATAACGCAAACCAATCAAATATTGCCGTTGTTCTTTCGTTAAGTTTCTTCTACTAAGTTGATTTACAATAATCCAATCTTTAACGTCCTCAATACTATCAAATTCTTTTTCAATATATTTAAAATCAATTTGATGTTTCTTGCAAATGTTATATCTGTTATGCCCATCGATTAATATACCATTCCAAACAATAAGAGCATCACGGCAGCCTTCCGTAATAATACTTTTTTCTAACAATTCAAATTCTTCTTTCGTTAATGCAGGAATGATATTTTTTATTTTTTCATTTATTTGTATTTCCATATCCTTAATTAAACCGCCTTACTTTTTTAACTATTCTTTTATAAATAGTCAGATGTTCATTCTTTTCTTTAATTTCATTTTTTAACTCATATAGCTTTATTTTTATTAACATCATTCTGATATTATCCCTTTTTTCAACTGGCAAGTCTAACAACTTTTCTAATAAATCATCACCATCATCTTTGAATAAATCTAAGTCATTCATTTTTATATCCTTTCAAAACAAAAAAAAGCCCCAACAGAACACTTGGCGAAGTTTAAAACTGCTGGAGCTTCATTTTTTTTATTTAAAAAACCGTTTGTAACTCGCCATGTGTTTTTCATATCTATGTATTATAATATATTTTTCGTTTTTTGTCAACTTTTTTCTCTATACTTCAAAGCAAATTTTCGTGCAACCCGTTCGGCTTTGGCATACGAAAAGTCTCCGGTATCAACTAGCCGGAAAATGTTACGCTTGATAATATCGCTTGAATATCCTTTTGTCAACTCAACTTCTTTGATAGCTTTGTATCTATATTTTTCTTTAAAACTCAATTTAAATCGTCCTCCAAAGTGAATTCTATTAAGTCACGCCTTTTCAAATTTGCGAATATTTCTGTCACACGGTTATCCGTTCCGTTCATTCTTTTGTAAATATTTTTATATTCTTTATGTAACTTTTCTATTTCTTGTATAAGTAAATAGTAAGCGCAATTTGTCTCGCCTTTACATTTTCCGTTGATATGTACACAATGGTCTTGTGTTCGTTTGAATGTGCATTTATTTTTTGCCATAAAAATTCCTTTTTTTAAAAAAAATACATCGTTGTTTAACAGGGCTTCCAAAACAACGATGCAAATTCTAACCTTATAATAGGGCAACGCCCAGGCGGGCAAAGAGTAAATTGGAGGTTTGCATAACTTTCAATATTTCTTTAACCCGCTATTTGCTAAATATTAAAACTTGAATTAATATTTAGCTTTTTGGTACTAACTTAAACACATCTTGCATAACCAAGTCCAAGCCCAACTTTTCATTCAAAACATCAACTATTTTTTGTTTCATTGGATATTTCGGTTGAGAAAAGTTAGCGATGTAGTTATGTAGGCACGTTCTAGTAACACCAAACCATACTGCTACTTCTTCAAGTAGCTGATATTGACCTTGCTCTTTTAGCCTATCAATATATTTTTTGATTTCGTTTTTTTCTTTTTTGTCTATTATCATACTATTATTATAAACAAATATTAAAGTTATGTCAAGTATTTTTTTTATTTTTCTTTATTTTAAAAAAAGAGCTTGACAAGATGATAAGTATTTATTATAATAATATTAAAGGTTAAGGAGGTTTAGACATGGAAAAACTAATAATAAAAGAGTTAAAAAAAATTCCAAAAGTTTCAAGTGTAGAAAGAAAAGCGTTATCAAATTTAGTTCACGCTTTTCACGAACGCACCGGAAAACCACATCAAACAATTTGGACGAAACTTTACACCGAGTTTTTCGGTGATGAATATTTTAATTTAAGAACAAAAGTCTGTATGTTAGAATATATTGAACAAAAGGGATATATGCCGGCTTTTTTTACTTACGCAAAAACAAGACTAGCGGAGGTGGTATGATGCAATCTGAAAATGATAATTCAAAAATATTATTCAATATTCTTAAAGATATTGAGCAACCGGTTAAAAATGCCGTCAACCCTTTCTTCAAAAGTAAATATTCTACGCTTGAAGAAGTAAAAAGAGTTGTAGATAATGTTTGTTTCAAGCATAACTGCTATATACAAACTTCGATTAAAAAATTTTCCTTAACGACCGAATTAATAAATGCTGAAAATGGAAATTGTTTAAATTGGGTAGAGATGAACCTGCCGGAATTGAATGACCCGCAAAAAATGGGTTCAGCTATAACTTATTATAGACGGTATTCATTAGTAACCATGTTCAACCTTGTCGCAGACGATGATGATGGCAATTCCGCAAAGCCAAAAGAAAAAACAAAGCAAAATAATAGCAAGAAATATGACGACGACGATATTATGCGCTTGAAAGGCAAAAGTAATAAGTTGCAGTTGACAGACGAAGAAAAGGCGATAATATCTGATAAGTTCGGTAACAACCTTGAAAAGCATGAACTTATTATGAATATTCTTATAAAGCACCCTGAAAAAAGGAAAACTTTACAAGAATTAGTAAACACAATAAATTAATAAATAAAGGAGTAAAGTATGACAGCTTTTTTAATAATAACAGGTTCAGCACTAATAATTATTATATGGATATGGTATAATGAATATAGGCGAATAAAAAAATATTGGAAAAAAAAAGATGATGAATTCAAAAATAAAGTAAACAAATTGATAAAAAAATATGATGATTTTTTAGACAGTTGAAGGAGTAAACAATGGATATAAACACAATAACAATAATAGGTAGACTTACTGAACCACCGAAGTTAAAACAAACTAACAACGGAAAAAGTTACTGTCGTTTTTCTATCGCAGTAAACGGTTTTAAAGAAAATGACGTGTCTTTTTTTACTTGTGTCGCATGGAATAAAACAGCTGAACTTATTACAAAATATCTCGGAAAAGGTGACCAGTGCGGAATACAAGGAAGTTTATCACAAAACCGCTATCAAGACCAAAACGGAAACAAAAAAAGTGCAGTGAATATTATTGTTAACACTGTGCAATTTTTGCAAAAAAGTAAACAAAAAGCACCTGATATAAATATGAATAAACCGCCGACTTACGAATACCCGGACGATGATAATGTTCCATACTAGGAGGAAAAAATGAGTAAATACAAAATAAATAACATCGAATATCCAAGTGTAACGACAATACTAGGGTTATTAGACAAGTCACCCGCTCTTATCGGTTGGTCGACGGGTTGCATGGAAAAGTATATAGTTCAAAAACACACGGAATTTAATTCCATTGAAGAGCTTGCAAAATCTGCACGTTTCAATTACAAAGAAGTTTCAAAAGACGCCTTAAATATCGGTTCGAAAGTCCATGAGCTAATAGAAATTTACATCAAGCACGATAAAGATATAAGTTTTCAGAAGTTAAAAGATGAATGTGAAAATTCCTTTCTTGCTTTTCTTGACTGGGAGGAAGAACACGTTGACGAATGGCTTGAAAGTGAAAAAGAGGTTGTTAATATTGACGTTGGATATGCCGGCACACTTGATGCAAAATTCAAACATAAAAACGGGAAAATATATATCCTTGACTTTAAAACAAGCAAAGCGATATATCCCGAGTATGAACTTCAAATATCTGCATATTTTAATGCAAATAAAGTTGACGCTGAATGTTACGGAATATTACGATTAGATAAGGAAACGGGTTTACCGGAATGGGTTGACTACTCTAAAAAGAAAAACTTTACTTTGTTTGATAGGCGCAACTTTGATACTTTCCGAAAACTAACGGAAGTATATTACTTGTTAAAAAATAGACGCTTAAAAAATAACCCGTTTGTAAATGAAATAAAATATAAATATTCAAAAAGTGAGGTTTTTATATGATGTTCGAATTTAGGGTTTACAGCAAAGAAGAAAAAAAAATAACTTATTTTTATAATATTTCTAGTTTGGATTTAATAGACAGCGTTTTTGAGGAAACTCAAATTCAAGGTGATGTTATAATGCAAAACACAGGATTAAAAGATAAAAACGGAAAAGAAATTTATGAAGGCGATATTATAGAAATACATTCAAGAGGTATAGATTTTATTTTTCTTATAGAAGAAATAAATTTGAAATATCAAAATGGGTTAAAAGGTAAACTATTAAAAAATAGTGAATGGGAGCATTTATTTTACTCACCTTTTTGGGAAGAAAGTGAAATTATAGGCAATATGTACGAAAATCCTGAATTGTTAAAAAAAAAAAGATAAGGAGTAAAAAATGAAAATATTACATAAAGAACAAATAGGAGATATAGTTATTAATTACACAAAAAAAGACTTTAAAAAAATGCGTTCAGATTTACAAAAATGTTACAACGAATTTATTAAAATATATAATAAGTTTGAAAATATTTTGTTTTCAGATATGTCTGATGCTATGAAAGTTGAAGAAATGAAAAAAGTATACGGCATAATGCAAGAATTCGATTGCGCTGATAATTATGGTAGTTTTTAATCCACGCTAAACATCGTTGATGTTTGTGGTTAGATAATACATGGCTTAGAGTAGCCGCAAATAATTTTTTATTTGATTTGAAGTACTATCCTGTCTTGATAACCACCCCGTTATTAAGACAGGATTAATAAGGATTAAAACAATGATAAAAAAAGAACGTTATACAAATTGGCTAAAAAATGGTGAGGTTGAGAAATTCAATCGCTATCGGAGGTGGCTATGTTATCATAGTGTTAATAATATAGATTTACGTTGTGCGGATTTACGTTGTGCTAATTTAACTGGTGCTGATTTACAAAGTGCTGTTTTACGCAATGCTGTTTTAGAAGGTGCAGATTTACGTTATGCGGATTTATATGGCGCTGTTTTAACCAATGCTGATTTGAGTGGCGCAGATTTACGTTTCGCGGATTTAGAAGACGCAGATTTGCATGGCGCGAATTTCGGTGGTGCTAATTTGCGTTTTGCGAATTTGTATGGTTCGGATTTACAAAGTGCAAAATTATGCGATGCTGATTTACGAAATGCTGATTTACGCAATGCTGATTTACGCAATGCTGATTTACAAAGTGCGGATTTACGAAATGCGAATTTGAGTTATTCGTGTTAATATTATGCTAATTTTTACAACGCAAATTTAGATTTTTCATGCTTAACCTGCCCATGTTATAGAAAAATATGGATGTAAAAAAATAGAGGAGTAACACATGATAATATTATTAATACTTTTAGGTTTATTTATTTTACTTTTCATAATTTCATTATGTTTCGATATACACAATTCAAAGCCACTTAGTTTTTATATAGATAGATTGCCGTATAAAAAAGACAAATAAAAAACCTTAACTTTTTTACTAGTTAAAGTTTTGCTTACTTATTTTCTTTTGTCGTTGACGGTCTTACGACCGTTTCGGCTAATGAAGCCTCTTCAGAACGACTTAAAGACAAATATAACTTTTTATTTTATCTAGTATATTGCATCCATATCCGCCTTCGCAAATAAGACCGTTAGTGCCTGTATCACAAAGATTTTTTGTAGTAATTTTAATACCATATTTATTAGTTACATATTTTGCAATCTTTGTAATCTCTTTTTTTTCGTACCATTTCATTTTTTGTATTTTCATTTTGTTCTCCTTTTTTCTTTTGTCGTTGACGCCTCACGGCGTTTCGGCTATGCAAGCCTCGTCAGAACGACTTAGTATTGGAAGCCTATTAATTCGACACCCGCTTCACTGCTCATGTCTTTGTAGGTGTAATAATAGCGGTTACCTTTTTTAAATACTTTTTTCATCTCTTCCCATATCAATTCAAAGTCCATGTCAGTTGTATAACCTATGATTTTGTGTCCTTCTCGGATTGGATAACTCTCTTCATATTTTTCTTGGTTTAAGTTTTCTCTTGTCATTTTGTTTCTCCTTTTCTCTCTTTGTTATATTATAAGTATAACATATATATTCCATTTTGTCAAGTATTTTTTAAAAAAAACAACAAAAACATAAAAAAAAATAACAAAAATAAATATATAGATAAAGTTAAATAAAGCTTGACACTTTCATGTAAATAGAAATAGTGTAAATGCTTATATAGTAACAAGTTAGCAAAATAGCAGTATTTAGGCATAGGTAAAATATAGTGAAATGTTGTAAATGCTTATATAGTAAGTATTTAGCCGTTCGATATAAGAAGAGTTATTTTAAAGGCAAGGTAAATAGTCAATAAGGAAAATAAAACCGTTTGTACGCAATCCTCGCAAGCCTTATTTGCTATAAAACTTTAAGAATTTTAAGCAAAGCCAGGATAGAGCCACCTGTTATAACGGAAACCGCAAACTTGATAATTTCAAAAATAAATGCTTTTTTCTTCGTGCTTGTTTCGCTCTTTTCCTTATTATCTGTTTTTCTTTCTTTTTCGCATTCATCTTTGTGTTTTTGAATAGCAGTAGCCAAGTATACATTAGAGGTGTCTTTTATAAGGCAATTCGTTTCGTTGACAAGCCTAGTAATAGCAACTAGCTCTTGATTGATAATTTCTTTGTAACCCTGCACGTCAGTTTTTACCCTAGCCATGTCAATTTCCAGTCTATTAAGTCGTTGATATATTTCTGCACTTTCAGTCCCGTTCACCTTCACCCCTTGCTAGTCGATTATTTTCTAGTATCCGGATTTTTAATTTTTTGATATAGCTTTCTAATAATATTCTATACCGTGCTAATTTCCGTGCTTGTTCATAGCTCAACCATACACCGCTAGCCCTGTTAGAAAAGTTAATTTGTGGCGTTTCCGGTCGTTGCGGAATTGGTATTATTACCGGACGTGTTATTACTCGAGCCGAACAGCCGATTAAGCTCGGTAACGATATTATTATCAGCAACGCTATTAATATTATTAATTTGTCTTTGTGTTCGTCGGTTAATTTCATCATCTCTTTCCCTTATATTCTGCATTAGTTTTATTTGCTGTTTTGCACTTTCCAACTTCAATTTCGTTGCGTGTAAGTCTGCCTGCAATCGCTTTAAAGTACATCTTTGAATTCCTATAATAGCCCCAAATAGAACGATTAATAATATCAAACCAAAAATTATATATTTTGTCATTCATGTTTCCTTCTTCACCCGTTTGGGTTTATTTGCGTTGTCGGCGGTGTAGGTGTTAGCGTTGGTGCAGTAACGACGGGTTGTTTTTTTATTAACTCTTTAATATCTTTAAATGGAATTTGGCCTAATAATGTTTTATCTTTTTTCCCTTTATAAATAACAGACTGATACATTAAAAGAATTCCAGTTGCAAAAGCCAAAGGAAATACATATATTTTCCAGTCCGATAGTTTTTGTATTACCGCCAGGATGACTAAACCCAAACAAACAAGCACACTTAGAATTATTAAAATATTACATATTGCTTTACTCATGCTATACCTCCTTAACCTTATCCGCATGAATTAAAAGGCATGGTGTTTTATCACCGCCTACAATATAAGCTAGTCTACCACGTGGAATGCTATTCCACCCGTAACCGTATTTTTCAGGCTCGCCTTTCCATAACATACTATAAGAATATTCTGCATATTGGCCATCTTTGAAAGCCTTAGCATTTCCGAGCTCGTCAAATTTAGGGTAACCTTCTATAAAACTTCCGTAAGGGTCGTGCATATAATATTTATCATTATCATATCCCACTACCAAAACACAATGCAAAGTCGCACCGATACAAATTACAATTTCAACCGGATACAAATTATCTATCTCTTGTTTTATTCCTTCGTGGGTTAAATTCTTAACCCCAGTATACTGATAATCACCACGCATAAAGTGTGTATCAATAGTATGCTCAAGTTTGTAAAAGTCGGCATAATTCGGTGTTAGTTTTGTCAACGCGTCTTCAATTTGTCTCGCACCCGTAGAATGCACCACAGCCATAAGATATTCAGTATCGAAATTTTTAAATTCTAAAGCCATCGCCGCACACGTTGGACAGCACGTACCCATCGGGTTATTATCGTTGTCCCGTTGCGGAAAATATTTTACTGCTAATTGTTCCATATATACCTCACGTTTTTATAATATACATAAGCGAAACATTTACAGGACGTGTTTCTCCTGATGTTCTTGGTGTGCCGTTCGTTCCGTCTTCTATCGGAATATCAATAATAACATCATTTGTCGCGTTTTTTGTATTGCTTCCAATTCCGACCCCATTGAAATCTCTATCACCATAATATCCAGTAGGTGACATATAAACAGGAGAAGCAGCGTCATAAAAATTATATCGGTGTTTATGACCTTGCATAGCATCGTCTTGAACACTGCCTATATCATCTCCCGTATTCCCACCAGTGTCTTGCGCCGTTCTACTAGCAGCGTCAGGGTCGTTACCCGCGCCGTTGTCATAACCACGAACAAATTTTCCGCGCAAGTCAGGCAAATTAAAAGTAGTTGAGCCGTCACCCTCGCCGAAATTTGTACCTATTGCAGAAAATAAAGCACTGTAAGTAGTCCGCGAAACCGCAGCTCCGTTACACTCTAACCAGCCACTCGGTACAGTAGAAAAAGCAACCGCTTTTACTTCTCCTGTTATAGCACCAGCCGCCGATGTGATATTATCCGCATTTTGTTTTATTTGCGTGTCGATTAAGTCCAAATTATTATTCATACCACCGCCCCAGTCGTTTGAACCGATGGCGTATTTCGCAAAATTGTAATTGCTTGTATATCCGTCTACCGCCATTTTTTAATTCCCATAATTGCCACCCCAATTAAAGCCGTAACCACTAGTAAAGCTTTTGTTTTCAATATCGGTTAGTTCCCATGCTGTAACTGAAATGATACCTTTCTTATAATTTCTTGTTATTTCCCTTACTTCAAAACGCTTTTCAAAATTGTATTTTGTGCTATTCCAAACAAAAATAGTATCAAGTCGAAAAGCGTTATATTTCTGTATTGATAAATTTATATCAATTTGTTTAAATATTCGACCATACATTTTGATATAATTAACTTGGCTTTCATACCCGCTCGAAGCATCGTATATCCTAACATCGCTAGCACTCGACCCGTCAAGCTCATCGTATGGAATACTGCCGAATTTCCGGCGGATAGCTCTACCGTAATTATCACCGTTTTCGTCAGTTAGTAAAATATCGCCTTCTTCATAACATTTAAAAGCAAAGTCCGTATATAGCTCATCATTATATGTATTTTGCGATAATTCAGCGCCTTCATAAATATCATCATCGGTAATAGTAAAACTTGAATTGTCTTTTACTGCAGGGTCTAAATCATCGACATACAATTCTCCGTTTGTGAAGTATATTTGTATACCGGCTTTTTTCTTTATTTCTCTTAGTGCTTCAAATAAGGTAATATCACCGCCTATCAAGGAAAACCGGACGCCATTATATCTCTGTTTCATACGTCTATATTGTAGCGCGTTCATCGGTATATCAAAAAGTACGGATAACTGATATATTATTTCTATAGGGTTTATCGCTATCCACGAAGTTAATATTTTTTGGTCTAAATTCTTTTTGTTTTCTATGCTTACTATTAGCTTTGTTTTTTTCCCGCAGTTTTGGATGTCGTTTATTGTGCCTGTTATTATATCGTCCTCGGTCTCCGTTTCATAAAGTCTTACAGGTGTTTCAATAAAGTCGGTATTCACAAAAGGCGAATTTGTATCGTTAACACGCAAAAATATTTCATTATTAAATATAAATTCATATTCCGGTTTTAACACGTTATCATCAAGCTCTTTGCTTTCTTTTACCGGAGTTATATCAACTAGGTAATTAGTTACGTCTTGATTGTTAAGCAAAAAAGTATAACTCACTCGCTCGCCTCCACGAAAGACAATTGAACATTATTAATAATTTGACTTTCCTTAAAGCCGTCGTAAAGTTGCTGAATTTGTTTTTGACTGTTACCGTCAAAACGACCTTTTATTTTTTCTATTGTGTAACTTCCGGAGCTTAATACGCTTGAATGGTCAAGAATTAATGTATTGCTTGTATTGTATAACACTTTCATGTCAATTCCGCTTGATGTTACGTACCAACCTCGCCATTTTGCTATCTCCCAACTTTGCGTATTATCTTGCATAACAATTACATCGTAGTTGTTATTTTTTATATCAAGAGCTAACTGTGCCTCAGGGTAATTTGATATTATACCGCTTGAAAAAATACCAGTCCCGGTATTATCAGCATAGCCCGTTGCGTTGGCGGGTTTATACCAAAATGTACTGTGCATATTGAAAAGCCGCCAATATTTATAAATATCGGTTTCCTTTATATACGTGTTACTATCCCAAGTAAAAATAAAACTACGTCGAACGTTATCAAACTTTATTAAAGGGTTTCCGCTGATAGAAAATTCTCCGTTATAGTCTGTTCTTATATCGTCAAATTGGAAAGTAGTCGGTATACTTGTAAGTTCGATTTGAATAGCCGTTCTATCTGCTTCTGTGTAACTAACGTCGTAAGCACCGATATTTTTACCGTCGTCACCCGCTTCCTTGCAAGGCGAATTCAAAACTTCATATCCTGTTTCAATTGTCTTTATATTTAAGTCGACATTATTTTCAGCTGTGCTTTCAAAAATAGGGTTCGCTTTTATGCTGTTTGTAGCTGTTACCGTTGTGCCGAGGCCAGCACGGGAATACACGCAATAGTCCATTGTTAACGTCAAATTGCTTTCGATAGCGTTTTCATGACAATAATAAAATATTGAATTTTTTATACTGTTCGTTGTTGGTTCGTCTAGGTAAAGCCCATACTTACAGTCAAAAAAAGTACAGTGATTAACTGTTAAGTTTGTGCTTGTATCGTGTACCGCTTTTTCAGTAATAGTATGAAAAACGCAGTCCCTATATAAAGCTGTGCCTGAGCTTCTTACCCCGCCGTAACTGTCTTGACAAATAACCCCGCTTGACGTATAATTCGCAGTCTTGTAAATACCGTAATTAGAAAAACCGTCAATAGTGCTATACCTGGTAGTAAGGTTTTTGCCATCTGTGTATATTGCATAGTCAAGTATAGAAGTTTCAAATTTCAGTCCTGTAAAAGTAACGTCCGAACGTGCTTTTAAAAAATAAGAATTGAAGCGCTTATCGCCCGCATAAATAAGTCCCTTATATACACCTAAATATATTTCGCTTGTCGTTAGTGTCGCGTAAGTATTAAAAGCCGTACCGTCAGTCGAACGATAACAAATTCCGCTTTCAGTTATGATATATAAATTATTATTGCTTTCTATTTGCTTAACGTTACCTGCAAATATTTTTGAATAAGTTGTCAAGTCTACAGTCTTATAAACACCGGCATTGTTAGCCGTGAAATACAAAGTGTTATCAAAAACAAACAATTTTTCTATCTCAAAACTTCCAATATCAAAATTCTTTTCTACTGTAAAACTTGTTCCGTTAGTCGTGCTTAGTATAGAATTTTCAAAAGCTATAATAAGTTCATCATCATATTCTATACAGTCTTTAATGTCTTGACCGCTAACATCACTCGGAAAACTGGCACTCATATCCGAAAAAGTTGCACCGTCCGCACTTCTAAGCAATTTTTGAGAAGTACCACTTGACACCGCCCAAAGATAAGAATTGAACTCACAAATTCCGTTTATACTTTCGCCGGCCTGATTGTACGAAACACCGCTTGAAGTTGAGGCAGTAAACTTTATTATTTGACCGTTATCGTTTCCAAAGTAAGCACCGGCTAAGGTAGTTGTAATTGTACTTGTTTTGCTTATATAGTTATCCCCGCCGTTATCGTGTATACTACTCCATATTTCACCATCAGAAGTATGATAAATAAGTTGCGCACTACCACTTGAACACGCTGCATACAATTCGTCATTATATTCATTGTAAAGTCGTCTATTAATGCTTGATAATGTTTCGATATGCGTACTTGGCAAGGTTGAAGACGCTAAGTAAAAAGAAGGCAAAGCGTCTTGATAAGCAAAAACGTCCGTAATCCCAGTAGAAAGTTTTATATAACCTTCTGTATAGTAAGAATTATCTATTAAACATAATTTCGTTAACCCGCTTGACTGGCAAACATCGTTTGCATGGCTTACTGTTTGTACGGGAGCGGAATAATTCCCGGCGTTAGAATTAGAACCACTCGACGCTATATAGCAAGTATCGCCGCTACTATTAGCCGGAATTAAACCTGCAGATGTATCTTGACCTACATAATTATTCAGTGTGTCTGTATAATTCTTAGGTTGTATAACTTCAAAAATAATATTATCAGCTACTGCCATTATTTACATCCTTATTCCCATTCTCCGAAAACTTCTTTGTACCGTGTCAACAATAACATTTTCCAACTCTCTCGACTGATTGCGTGATATATCACCGGAAAAACTATTATTCAAAACAATATTTATAGGGTTACCGCCACCTGAAGCCAAAGCTGCCGGAAGACTATAAGGCGATACCCCTAACCTAGTAGAAAGTAAGTTAGTAAGTTGCTCATTTAATACCGTTTCCCTTTTCCCGACAAGACGCATTGCGTTACTATCGCCAGTATAGCCACCACTAGCAAAAGTTACCACATTCCCGAACCCTGCTTTCTGTAAGAATTTCTTTTGGTCCGCTTCTTCTAAGTAAGATGCTCGCTCGCCTATCAACGCTTTCTGTAATTGCGTTTGACCAAGACCGCCTAAAATATTTCCAATTGCAGTCATGATATTTTGTCGCCCAATGATAGCCGCCTGGCTGCCTTCTCTAACTTCACCCGTTTTTATCTTGAAAGCCAGTTCATTTAATTTATCAAGCATATTGTTAATTTGAATATTTCCTAAAGCACGTAACTGCTTGATAAGCTCATCGCTTAATTTTCGTTGAAGCCCTAACTGCTTTTCCAGTGCTTCGTTACGTTCTAAGTCAAGGTTGTAAAGACTGGCCTGTGCATCAATATACTTATTCAATAAATCCATTTCTCCAGATATGCTCGCTTCTCGTTGCCGATTAGTTGCACGCACCATAGAGATAAACCCCTGTGCTTCTGATTGATACCAGTCGAGGTAAATAAGTTCGGCTTCTCGTAAGTCTACACTTGCTTTCTCGCCAGCAAGTTGTTCTCTTTGAATTTGAAGTTCTTTCATTCGTGCCGTTAATTGTTCTTTGCTCATCTTTCCATACTTAGCCTCGAATTCATTGATAACATCGTTATACGCTTCTGTTTGTGCTGTGTATTTTTCGTTCTCATCATTAATTTTATATAATGTTTTTAATTCGAATTGCAGCAATTCTAATCTATCATTTATACGTCGGTTTATTTTTTGCTGAAAAAAGATTTGGTTTTCTATTTGTGCGTTGATAAGTGAAACAGTTTTTTTCATTTTTTCCATTTTTTCCTGTTCTGTTTCACCACCGAAAACTTTTGTAAAGAATTGCCCCGCTGCTTGAACACCGCCCATAATTTTCGATATAGTTTCACCCACGACCGGAATGTTTTTCGCTAACCCGCCAACTTGACCCATAGCGCCAAAGGCTCGACCAGCCCTATCCGTAGCTGTGCCCCCTGTTTGTGTAACAGTGTCATAAAGCCCGCCCGCACCTTGAAAAATATTTCCCGCCATTTCGGAAATAGCTGCCGCTTTTCGTAACTTAGCAATTCTGTTTACTAAATTTAGCTGTGCTTGCCTTTCTTCTTCATTCGCATACGAACGGTCTTGTAAAATAGCTTTTTCCGCTGCTATTCGCTCATCATTAATTTTCTTAAACGTGTTATATATTGTATTATTTGCGTTGATGTAATTATCGACCGCTTGTCTTTGCTGTTCGTTGAATTCTTGTAACATCATTTGCCTTTGATGTGCCTGCGCATTAAAAGCGTCCCTTAGTTGTCTATTAGAAAAAGCATTTCCAAAACGACGTCTTACAATTTCAGCAAATTTCTTATAAGCTTGTTCCATATTACCGGCGTCCATGATAGCCGTTATTTGTGCTTGGCCTTGACGATTTATGTTAAACTTCTTAAAAAAGTTTTGTGCTGACCTTTTTAATTTCACGTCTATTTCAAGCATATATACGTCATTAACGTTATTTAAAAAGTTACGTATTTTTTCTATTTCTTTGTTAAGGTTGTTTCCTCCTGAATTAGTCCGTCTTTGTGCCGTTCGTTCACTCGATACAATTCGGTTAAGTCTTGCTTGCATTGCTTGCCTTATAGCCGCGTCGTCTACCCCTTCAGCATAACCAACGCGATTATAATATTCCCGTAAGGTACGCATACCGGTTGCAGATATTTGAGAAAGTCCTTGTAGACCCATTTGATTTATAGCCGCCGACGCTTCTCTAGTCCATTCTAACTGCTGTCTAAAAGCCGCCACGGCATCAGCCATACTTTGAAAGTTTCCGGAAAGTCGACCTGTTGAAACTGCTAAAATCGCCATGCTTTGAATTTGGCTATCAGTTGCGCTATTAGATTTCATTAGAATTTCATAATATTTATCATAAGATTTATTTAATTTTTGCATTTCTTGAATTGCACGCCCTCGGTCTTCCGCTGTGTCGGATTCGCTAACACCTCGCATTAGAAGCCCTCTGATTTCCGGATTATCGCCAGACATTCTCATCAGACGGTTAGTAAGTCTAGTGTCACCCTGCAAATTTCGTGTCATCGCGAAGTTAGCGACTGCCTGCTGTGTTTCGTTCATCGCTGTATTGAATTGATTGCGGAGTTTCGCACCTGCAATTTCTCTTTGTGCTTGTATAAATTCTCTTGCTCGACTAGCCGAAATTCCCATAGCGTTCCCCATGCCATCGATGCCTTCAATAGCAGTCGGAATTTGTCTTGATAACTGTTTCAATAATTTATTATACTCGTTTTGTTCTTGAACGCTTCGGTTCGTCTTGTTTGCAAGTTGTTCGTATCTTTCAATTAACTTCTCTTGACTACTAAGTTTTTTTATTTCTGTATTATATTCAGCGAACGCGACTTCTAATTCTTGCGTTGACCTTTGTACATTCGTTGAAGCGTCGAAAAGGTTACGTAACCCGCCGACAACCCAATTCAAAGCTGAAAAAACACCTTTTATTACTGGCGCTAACGCCTTAAACATTGGCAATAAATTTTTACCAATACTTTCCTTAATATCGCCTAGAACATTACGAAAACTTTGGAATTCATTTCTTGCACCCGCCGCAGCACCGCCATATTGAGATTGTATCTCCTGTAAAAGATACGCTTGTCTTTCTGCAGTAGTGCCAAGACTTCGAAGTCTATCCTCATCAAACATTATACCAGAACGCCGTAAACTTGAAGCCAATTTTAACGGTGCAGATAACGCTTTACCTAGCTGAATTGATACCGAAGTTATAGACTGACCCGTGGTTGCCGCTATATCCGCCGCATACTGTGTGGCTTCTCTTGCAGTTCTTTGTGAAATATTACCAAAAGTTTGAAATTGTGCGATTGACTGTAATATTTGCTCATCGCCATAAGAAGTTTGTCGTTGCATCTGTCTTGACAAAGCCAGGTTTTGAATATATTGTTTACGTTGGTAGTCGTTACGATTTTTCATTAAGGCAAAAAGTTTTCTTTCAGCAGTGCGTTGCTTTTCATACAAATTAATAAACTCATTCATTTTTCCCATTACCTGAGAAATACCACGCGCTGCCATTTGAAACACAGATAAACTAAACATTCGACTACTAGCTTTGGCAGTCCTTTTCGTAGACGCTTCTAACTTTTTCAGTTTGCCTTCTATGTTTCCTATTTTGCCTTTTATTTCAATGATTACTTCTTTATTTGCCATAACTACCTTTTATATTGTTTTTCATAGTATTCATTCTCAGCCGCATTGCTTTCCGCATACCTCAATAATAGTAAATTTACTTTCAATACCGAGGTTTGAGAGATTTGCTTCGTTGACGCAATTTTTCTATTATAGACACGTTCTGTGTCTGCAAGTGTCGAAGTATGCCTAATTTTCGAGCGTGGTATATTGCGTTTTTTTTTACAACTTCCGGTAACATACATATATAAGTTAATATTCTTTGTATCTGAAATATATTAGCGTTTTTTATCAACCATCTATAACTACACGCATTTTTTATTTTTGGTTTAAACAATAAATACTTTTTTAAAAGTTTTGCATATAAATGAAAGTCGTCCGTCATTAGTCCTATTAACTCGAATAAGGACAATTTCACGTCGTACTCTGAAACATCACGCCCTACAATACCGGATTTATGAAGTGTATATAATTGCAGCTTCCCGAATTCTTTTTGGAATTCAATATGGTCTATGAAGTTCGGTGGTTTTAAATATAAGTATTTTGTAATACCTTTATGGTTTATTATTGGTATTTGTAAGATTAATGTCTCTTGATTTTTCTCGTCAACTTTCAGTATCATGCTTTCCGGTATTTCCGGAAGTGTGAAAACATTATTTAAAATCGCTTCCATGTAAATTCCTTTCTATAAGTAAGTAACCCGCCCTAACAAAAGAGCGGGTTATATATATAAACAGACGTTAAGTCTGTATTTTCCAAAAAGCTAAGTTAGTCGCTGCGTCCGCAACGTTCTCGTCAACTTCTGCAGTTATCTTAACCGGAATGTTCGAATATTCGCCTGAACCAATATTAATACTAATATCTTCGGTTGTAATTCTACCTTTCCGTATAACAAAGCTGACAACTTTGTCGTCAACTCTTTTTCCGCGGAATTCCCAGCCATATATAGTAGCTGCTTCCGGTTCGCTACCGTAAAAAGTAGCGCCTGAGCTGTCTACTGTCCCGTCTTTTCCGTCTGTCAAAAGTTGGATTAAATCGTCGTCCCATTCTTTAGCTTGAAACGATATTTCTAAAGTTTGTTCGGTTATATCACGTCTTACTGTACTTTTCGGAATACCAGTCTTGAATTCTGCGTACATCCTATTCATCGTTATAGTAAAGTCCGGTTCTGTATAACAAAGAAGAGTCCCGCTTGATATAGTTCCGTCTGACGCATCGACTGTACATCGATACACGTCGAAACTCTGTATCATAAAATTGGTGTCGTCCACACTGCCTAAGGCCATAACACACCTCAATTATCTAATTTATTATAGTGCTGCAGAGAAGTACGTAGTTTTTTGGTACGTCAAAACCATTCTTGACGCACTTGAAAATATTTTCTCATTCGCACTAAGGAAAATTCCGTCTTCTTTTGAGTATTCACCCATAATATTTTTTACAGCGCCGCTTAGTCGTTGGTTTTCAGTTGTTACCAAAGTATCAAAAATAGCATCACGAAGCGTAATATTTTCTTTTATCGCTGTTTCGTTTTGGCTATAAGATACGTTTTCAGTAATAACATAAATTTGAACGCTATATTTTGATTCAAGTTTTCGGTAAGCGGGGGTAAAAATTATATTCCCGTTTTCGCTTATCGGCGCTATTAGTACAGCCGGTAGTCTAACATACGTAAAGTCTGTTATTTCCGGAGTAGCAATAAGCACAGTTTTAACTGATGTATGATTGTCTTGAACCAACGCTTTTATGTTTTCTAAAATTGTTCTCATAGTTTTTTATCTATAATACTCCCAGCAACGCTTATTATTTTTTTTACGTTTTTGTCTGTAAGGAAAACGAACGGTCGAGCAGGCATTGGCTTTCGTACACGTCCGAAAACGTTTACAACCCCGCCGAATTGGTGTATTGCCGCATATTTTAAAAAAGTACCATATTTTATTTTAGCACTTTTTGTCTTTACAACTGCACCACGAACACCGATTGAATTTCTTAACATTCCGGTGTCTTGTAGTATACGGCCTCCCCTCCTTCTAGGGTTTATACGCAGGGTCGAAGGTTGTAAAGTTTGCCATTGCTGACCCGCCCGTGAAATATTTGTTCCGGTCGGCGCTACTTCCACAACTCCACTAACATTACCTTCAGCTTGAAAAAGTTTGTGGGGTATTGCTTGATTAAGCACTTCCGTGCTAACCTTATCCACAAATTCCCGTGGTACACTTTTTAACTTTTTTTGTAGATTATCAAAATAGTCTGTCAAGCCGAATATTGTCATGTCGTCCCACTACTTGCATTTTGACCATATCGTTCATAACCGAAATATGTATTATCAGGAAGCTCGTAATCATAGCTTATTTTTGAGCTAGTTAAGGCAACCCCGGAACTATCCTCAACGGTATAACCGTTATCAAGTTTCATTTTTAGTTCATCTTTTAATTTTTGCCAATATGCCAGGTCAAAAGGTGTTTCACCGCCACGAATACTTGTATAGTCTGTAAGTAATACCAGCTCGCACGTGCAAAATTGAGATAGCAAATTAATAATATTCGGTGTGTCGGGTGTATCATCAAAGCCGTCTTCAACACCCCAACTCAAAGCCCAAACATCAATTTGCTTATCAGCTAACGCTATTCTATTTTCTACCGTGCTGTCTGATATAACACCGCTTGAATGTGTCGGTAAGTTTGCTCTTAACTGTGCTACTGTACTATAAGCCATTACGACATCCTAAAATATTTTCTTATCGGTTCGATTTCCTTACGTTTTAGCAATACTTTTGCAACGTCCGGACGGTAGTATTCTTTCTTACCAGTCCGAACATTCCAAAAAGCCCGCTTTTCTGCGTTAATATATTCACGCATTTTATTTACCTTTTTTCACAACCGGGGATTTTTTTACTTCTACTTCTTGCAATTCGCCACGCTCAACTAGTATTTTGCCGACCGTTTCGTTGTATTGCTTTACTTTTCCAGTTGCGACAACAAGATAATTTTTCATTTACTAACTCCTTATTAGTTTACAAATTTTATAGCATATTGCCATAACCCATAAGCCATTGTATACCTAGTTTCAAGACCGTATACGTACTGACCTTTTAGAAATACTGTATCAGTATCCATTCTTGTAAGGTTCACAAAACGGGGCGCTGTTCTTTGTATTTTTACAAAAGGTTTCATAGCGCCGCTAGCTTTTACTAAATACCAGTCGTCTGTGTCTGTAAGTCTTGCATCAACTATAACATTTTTTACAACGCTACCGAGCCAATTCGGCTCTTCGTTAGTAGCGCCAACGCGAACGTTAGAATTTACGTAACGTCTTGCAGTCGGTTCTAAGTCCGGAGGTACAATAATGGTATCAGGCACGATATTTAAGACTTTGCCATTCCTACCTTTAAATTTTCTCATCGTAGTTATACCTGTTTCGATAGTACCGCTTGAAAGCGCGCCACTTAATAAGTTGTCATACGTAGTTGATGTTTGTGTTACGTGCGAATTAGAAAAGAAATTCGCACCGTCAAAACATTCTAAACTAGCACCACTTACTAGTAAATCCGCTATCAATTTATCGTCATTTTGTACGACGTTTTCTGCCATGCCTTGTATAATAGGCAGATATAATCCTAAATTGTCGTCCTCTATATCCTCACGTCTTATCGCAATAGTCTTTTCATAAGAATTGATGTCGACAACGTATTTGCCGCCGCCTAGTTGCTCTAACTTTTTCGTTGCGTCTCTATCCCACGCATTAAGCCCATCACCTAAGTCGTCCATGTATGGCAAAGTTACTTGGTTCGTGTTCACGTTCATAGTCATCATCAACCCGCCATAAACACGCTCTTGGCCTTCCATTTGTTTATTGAACGCAGTCGAAATTGTGTCATTTAACGCATTCAATATTTTCGGGTCTAAGTTATATGTTCCATCTAAAGCCATCGTCTACCTCCTTACTTCAGTACCCTATTTATTCTGATATACCAAGCTGTACCGGAAACTACCTTATCGATAACTCCGAAACAACCTGAATTCCCACTTGAAACTGTAAAAGTATCATCAGCAGTTGCGTAAACCGGCACACCTACATGACTTTGCACTGCACTTGCCGTTGCATAGTATACACCAAAACCTTTTTCAACTTTTACTTCTTTATCGCCGGCAGAACCGCTTGAATTATCACAATATTCCGCCGCTATCCCTGCCGGTCTATACCCGGAAGTAGCCGCAGCAGTTGTTATATAGCCACTGCTATCAAAACAAACAATCGCACCTTGATATATAGTAGTGCTTGCTTGAACCGGATGTGAAACGGTGTCACCGCTTTCACCGATTTTTTTATAAACTTTATTTTTGCTTAAAGCCATAATTATTAACCTCTATACTTTTTCTTGTCGTCTTCAGTCACGCCGAACGCTTTGTCAAACTTGTTAAGCTGAACATCACTCTCAGTCGTGCTTGCAAATTCCTTAGTCAAAACACCTTCAGGCAAAGAAGCATAAGTCGATATAATATTTTCACACTTTTCAACGTCGTAATTCAACGCTTCAAAAGTCTGCAATACCTTATCTTTTTCACTAGGTTGCAGTCTGTTCTTTGCTATAACTTCACTTTCGAATTTTTCTATCAAAGATGTCTTTCTTGTTTCGAATTCCTTTTTTTCTTGTTCTTGTACTTTAGCTTTAAAAATTTCGATTTGGTTTTCTTGTTCGCTAATTAGCGTATCTTTTTCTTGTATAACCGCTTCAAAATTTTCTATCTTAGCTTTGTAACTTTCTATTTCCTTTTTTTGAGCTTCAAATTGTTCAATGACAAATTTTTCGCTTTTTTCTTCAGGCATATTCACACCCTCATTTATATTTTCGTGATATTTAAACCACGTAGAAACTTCACTTTTAAATTGGATAGCCGGTTGATCAATTCCAAGCATAGCCACAGCTGATATAACATTAGAATACTTCTCATCTTTCCAATAAACTTTATTTCTAAGCTCAATAGACACACTTGGCAATTTTCCGGATTGAAAAGATTGATATATTTCCATGTCTAAGTCCACGAAGTCGGCAAAAATAGTATCATCGTCTAAAACTAAATTCATTAACCAACCCTTAGAAATTTGGTTAAAATCTTCGTGACCTAGCTTAACGGGAATTTTATACCCGTCATCAAGCATAGCAACCGTATTCTCGTACGCTTCTTTTACTTGTTTTTTGGATATTAGCCGACCGTCATAAGTTTTACCGGCTTTAAAAATTGGTTTTCTTAATATTTCAGGCATTACTCCTCCATACTTCTCGGTATTGATACACGACCTTGACCGCCGAACCCTTCAGCTGGCGAATTGTACGCTTCTTGCTTTTCCGGTTTGTCTTGAGCTTTTTCACCCCAATTCGCTTCTTCGTTATCTTGACGGAAAACAGGTGCAAAAAGTGAGCGGCAATTAAAGTGATTTGGAGGTTGCAAAGACTGAATCCTCGGGTCGTCTATCGCTATAACTTCACCGTCATGTTCACGACAAAAGTACGTCGTACGTCCGTCAAGTATCGCAGAATATTGCATCGCTGTAACGACACCGTTTAAGTCAGGGTCGGTCATTTGGTCGTAACGACCCTGATTGAAATATCTTGATATATTAGTTCTTAGTATTGTGTTAATATAATGATGGGATAATTCTGCCTGTGAAATAATAAATATCTTTTCCGGATTGTTCACAATAGAAGTATACTTTTTGAAAACGTCATCTATCCCTTTTATAATTTGATTAACTGAAACATCGCCAGGAGTATAGTCGTATATTAGAGAAACTTGACTTTGTATTTCACCAGTTATTTGATTTGTTATTAAGCCAGCGTACTTCTTAATGGCAACTAAATTCTTACGTTGCTGTCTTGTCAACTTAATCCCTTTATCTAAATATTCTTGAATTACGTCTTGTACTTTTATCAATTCATCAGCCGTTGTCGCAAAGTTTTCTTTTTGTTCAAGCAATATATAGTCTATTACAAATTCGTTGCTTGCTTGAAAGTCGACAGCTTTTTGTATTTCTTGTAAAGCCCTATACTTTCCGTCTAAGTAAGCACGCAGGCAAAACGCATATATATAATCCCGTATTTTATTTTTATTAAACTTTCTAAATTCGAATTCTTTACCACGTTTCGCTTGTTTTATAAATTCAAGTCTTGCTTCGTTAAAATGCTGAACCAATCGCCGTAAAAAACCAGCTTCGAGCTTATCCCAGAATTTGTCGATTGCTTTGAAGTCCACACGTTTTGTAATGTTGTTTGTAAAAAAAGTTATATTACTATCTTCTATCTTTTCTCGCAACGCTTCAAATTTATCAGTTTCACTAACGGCTTTCATTTCTTCCTGCTCTTGTTCTTCTTGTTCTTTTTGTTCTATTGGTTCTTGCTCTTTTTGTATTTCCGGTTCTTCTTGCTCATCAACTCGGTCATCAATCTCGTCCTCTTTTATCGGAATATCTATAAAGTCCTTAATAAAGTCGGTGTCAGGAGTAAGTCCAGCCTCGCGCATTATTTTAAGTATATCCATTTTTGTATATAGCTCGTCATAATCAGAACGGTGAAACTTGAACACTGGGTAAACTTCCTGCTTACCGAAATTCACGTCTATTAACGGTTTCAGTATCTGCTCGTTTACAAGTCTTTCTATTTTCTTTTGCTCTTCTTTGACTAACTGATTAAAAACTTTTATTTGCGTGTTCGCTTTTGCGTTACTGCCTACATTAGTAGTAGAAAAACCTATCTCGTCCGGCACGCCCAAAGAACGCGCTATTTCTTTGTCAAGATATTCCATATGCGATTTAATATCATCAAAATTATTTATTTCAGTGTTTAATATTTTTAAGTTCGCTAGTGGATGTAACCCGCCTTTTTCATCAAGACGTGACGGTATTGAAACCCTAGAATAATTCCGCATATCTGAAACAGCATTTTTTACTGCTGTTTGGCTTGGCTTGTCAAGGCCCTCATAATATTCGTTTATTATCGGTGGTATAAACCTAAGCTCAAAAGCTATCGGAGCAATTAAACCCAACCTTTTTTTTACCCGCCATAGCTGATAAATTGGCTTTAACGCACTCTCGCCATAATAATTGCCGTCTTTAATGTTCGGATAAACAAAATAAATAAATTTAGAATTGAAGTCGTCTACCTTAAAAATTGTTTGCTCAGCTTTTCCTTGATGTAATATTATTTCTATCAAGTTGTTTTGATTGTCTACACGGAAGTCAAAGTAACTAGACGGAAACGCTTTTATTTTGTCTATTACTAATTTCCCGTTATCATACTTATATATTTTTTCAGCAACCTTGAAACCATAAAGTCTAGCGTCCATCATGTTACGCAAAATATTAGTAAAACTGTCATTCTTGATATTATCTAAGTTATAATTGCAAAAGTCTTCTATTTCTTGGTTTTGATATTTTTCTATATCGTATATTATTCCATATTCCGTGTTAAAAACCGCTTGCCTTATAATGCTTTCTATACTACTAACTTTCGGGTCTTTACTTATTTCTGCATACAAGTCATATCCGCTTTGACCATACTCCGACTTCATATTATATATTAAGTCGTCAGGGTTATAAGGATAAACGTAATTGAAATTATTCAAATCATTTTTAACTAATTCCAATGTCAAATTTCGTGTATTAGTTCTATCAACTATCATTCATAACTCCTTAACCCTTGCAGTTGTATAATATCGGTATCGTGAAAGTCAGTTTTTCCACGTTTGAATGACGCTATAAAGTACCGCAAAGCATCACACGCGTGGTCGTCTAGTTTTACAGGCTCTTCTTTTTCGTGCTTACCTTCCTTACTTTCGTGCCAACGATAAAGTTGTAATTCACGAATTAAGTTTTTGCAGTTACGACCGATATATATTTTTGGCTCGTCTGTTTCTGTGTTAATAGCAAAATGCTCTTTGACTAACTGAATGCCTGGCATTACCCGATTGTAAGCAGGCTCGACCGGAAGTCCTTGACTAGCAAAGTAATTTATATTTTGTGGTTCTGATGGGTCAGCGTAAGTAGTAATATAAGGTATAACGTGCCTTTCTTTTACCAGTCTTACCAAGTCCGGAAGTAGATAATTCTTAATGTATATTTCATCAAAAACATAAAAGTTGTTATCTCTATCAACCGCTATCCAAAGACAAACAAACGGGTTAGTATAACCCCAGTCTATTGCACGGTAAAAGTCGTATGCTTGCCTATCACCAAAGTCAAAACCGTCTACAACGTGAACACTCGGATTAAATTCGTTATAAACAAGCCCTTCAAAAGCAACCCATTTCCCACTAAGAAAACGCTCTTTATATATTCCGTGATATACTTTATCAAGAGTACTTAAATAACTTTCCGGTAAATATGTATTTTCGTTAGTTTTTGCATCTACGACTTGAAATTCATCGTCCGGATTTTCGTAAAATAATTTATAAAGCCAGTGCGCAGGAGTATCGGGATTAGTTGACAGTAAACATTGCAAAGGCATATCTTTTTGCCTTAGTCGTCCTATTAACGCAAGAAAAACACTTTCTTTTATTTCTCTTGCTTCGTCCACGTAAGCAAAACCCAGCTCCATTCCCATTACTTTCGTTATGTCCTCTAAGTCTATAAAATATATTTCACTGCCATTTTTGAAAGTTAATAAGTTATCGCTTTTGTTAAACTTTTCTACAAAGTCCCAAAGTCCAAATTTCGTGAGCATATCAAGAAAAACTTTTTGTGTGGTTCTCTTTAAACTTGTTACGGTACGTCTTGCTATTACACCGCGTATGCCAGGATATTGAATACACATTTTTAAACATAGAAAGTCACAAATATAAGTCTTTCCGTTGCCAATACCACCACTGAACAATGTGTATTTTTTACCTTTGTTTACTTTATTGGCAAATTCTTTTTGAGATTGTAATAATGCTATTTCAAAAATTAAGTTATAATTATGTTTTTTCAGTGTCGCTGGGATTAGCATCCACCATTTTGAAAAGAATATTGAAATTTCCGTTTGTGTTTATATCACTTGCTTTAAGTCCGGTATGGTCAAATAATGTCTTGATAGCATTAAGCCGAACGTAGCTATTTTTATCGTCTATCAATTTAACTAGTTCTTCACAGCCGTGTGTTAAATGGTTTAATAATATTTTGCGTGCCGGTTTAATATTTTCTTGTATCTTACTATCAATTTCCTTACTGTATTTATGTTTCCATTGTACTATCGTTTTTTGGCTAACGCCGAATTGTTCAGCAAAGTACTTATCGTCATGAGTTGTGTCTGCTGAATATATTTCTATAAATTGTTTGTGTTTCTTCTGCATAATAATAAAAAAACCCGCTTTGTTAAGCAGGTTATCAGTTTATATTAATAGATAGATATTCTATTATATTAATAATTATATAGTACAGTGTACTATTTGTCAAGCACTTTTTGCCGAATTTTCGGCATTTTTTTATTTTTTTCAATTATTCCCGCTACTCAAAAAACAAGATATAAAGTCTATCCCCCTGCTGATACGAACATAAAACCATTTCTTAGAAATACCTTCTTTTTCAAGTATCTCCTCACGGTCTTTTCCTAGCAAATAGTATTCATAGATAACAGTAAAATAGTCCGGTTCTACTTCCTGAAGTTGACCGAGGCCACACAGTATGTCTAATTTATGCGCCGGGATAGGCAACTTATAAGAAAAAGCAGGCTTCGAACCTATCCTTTCTTGTTTTAAAGTGTGCCAGTTTTCTAGTATACCTCTAACTTTTTTATGGCTATACATTTATATGTAATCACCGTAATCGCCGTAAGAATTGAAAGCACCTCTACCTTCTTTTAGCCATACAACAAGAAGAAAAAAACAGTAAAAACCAGATATTAAAATCCACAAAGGCAATATAAACGAAATTGGCAATAATATTACAAACAAAAGTCTTCTTTTGAAAGTGTCTAAAACGTCATTCCCGATAATAGCCATAAAAACCCACACACCGCCTAAAACAAAGTTAATCCCAAATATTATTTTTAAAATATTCATGTTATTATCCTTATATCTTTTTCGATATTCGTTACTTTCCAACGTCCTTGAAACGCCGCTTGCCGATTTTGCTCACGTAATGTAATACCTTTTTCTATCAACTCTTTTTCTTCGGCTTTAATTTCAGGCCTGTCATGCTTTTGATGTATCACAAAAATATCATCCGTGTACACGGTTTTTGTGATGCACTGCAACCGTTGGCCTAAGTCGACATCGCTTGAATGCAGTAAATAAGTGAATTTCTCGTCCATACCGCCAACGGCATTATATTTCTCTTTGCTTAGCACTGCACAATAAAAAACGGGTTGCGGATATTTCGGATTAACCTTGAACCACGCTTTACTTTTCGGATTATTTCCAAAACTCAAAAGCCGTTTATTCTTAGAAATATCTAACTTATATTTCTTTTGCTTTATCGGCGTCATTAATTTCATATCTTCTATTTCTAAGGAAGACCCATATATTACAACGCCCTTAGAAAATAATTCTTTTGCGTTCTTGACGTTGTTAATATCAAAAATAACATCGCCAACAGTTAGAATTATCTTATCATATTTAGCGTTCTTAACAGCTAAATTATAAGCAATTGGATTTAAGTTTTTTAAATTCTCGTCCTTATACTCAAAAACTATATGATTAATTTTAAGTTTTCTTTTGAATTTTCTAATTACTTCTTCAGTATCATCTTTACTTTCGTTATCGACTATCACCACTTCAAAATCCTTATCTGTTTGATAGGTTAAACTTTGAAGAAAGTTCTCCAAATATTCAGCACGGTTAGTGCTATGTAAACAAATTGAAAACATTATATAAACTCC
>Ga0272440_1000531_pt1 | contig 32121 bp, 14 predicted proteins | sample SSMMMBAug17_FD_192440 | JGI IMG/M metagenome (GOLD analysis project Ga0272440, IMG submission 192440) | Marine sediment archaeal communities from Little Sippewissett salt marsh, Falmouth, MA, United States - SSM-MMB-Aug17 | ecosystem: Environmental > Aquatic > Marine > Wetlands > Sediment ... | reverse complement strand
TCCAATCAACCTTGTTGATCAACTTGCATACTTTTGCTAATTTTGTTATTGGTGTGTTTTTGAGGCCTTGATCATCGTTTCGGCCAAATGGGAACGTTGCGGTGAACCCAATGTAGGGGCGAACCTTATGTTCGCCCTCGAACTAAAAACGTTTGCGAACAATTGTTCGAGGGCGAACACAAGGTTCGCCCCTACATTGTGGCCGAAATGATGATCCAGGCCGTTTTTGATATTATTGAATGTAAGATAAAATGATATGAGGAGTCTTCCTTCATGCAAAATAAAGATTTGTATTTTAAGGTATTTCATGCGGCCAATATTGGCACATGTATCACAGACAAAAATGGAATTTTTGTTGAAGTCAATAATGCTTATTGCAAAATATATGGGTATTCAAAAGAAGAATTAATTGGCAAACACTTTACCATTATTGTACCATCAGAAAACCATCAGACAGCAATTCAGTTACATGATGATTTTTTTGTCAATGCGCAAGAATTAGCGCATGAATGGATTGCCCAAAGAAAGGATGGTTCTTATTTAAACATATTTGTATCTGTCGGCATGATTGAGTCAGACAATGAACAATATAAAGTGACAAAAGTAATCGATATTTCAGATCTAAAATCAAAAGAACAATTAATTACGCGTATGGGACGAATTATTGAACAGGTAAATCATGAAATATTTATGGTAGATCCGAAGGATTTTAAAATTGTACAGGCCAATAATGGCGCTCGCAATAACCTGCAGTATTCTGAAAATGAATTAAATGACATGTTTCCCTGGGATTTGGCACCAGAAATAAATAAAAATCACTATCTCTCCAATTTGAACACTTTAATTGAAGGCGAACAAAAATGGCTCAGTTTTGAAACCCTTCATTGTCGTAAAGATCAATCAACCTATCCAGTAGAAATAAAAATTCAATATGTTTCAAGTGATTTATCAAATATTTTTATTTTTATTGTTCAGGATATTACAGACAGAAAATCCATTTTGTCTCAACTCATACAAAGTGAAATACAATTAAAAGAAGCCCAAAAATTGGCAGGTATTGGCAGTTGGAATTGGGATATTGTTTCCCATGAACTTGTCTGGTCAGATGAAGCCTATCGCATTTTTGGATTGGACCCACAAAAAAATCGAATCGATTATCAACAATATATCAACATGATACATCCTGAAGATCGAATAAAACTCAAGCAAGTCATTGATCAGACACTGAAAAATGGAAAAAAATATAGCGTTGAACATCGCATTGTAATGGGTGATGGCACCATACGTTATGTTCATGGACTGGGTGATATCATATATGACAATCAGGGAAATCCCGCACGAATGTTTGGCACAGTACGTGATTTGACAAAGGAAAAACATACCCAAAAGGCGCTCAAAACTTTCAATGCATTGCTTGAAAAAAGTATTCATATCATTTTTATTACAGAACCGGATGGCACTATTGTTTATGTCAATCCAACCTTTGAAAGAATTACCGGATATGTCAGAGATGAAGTCATTGGCCAAAAACCCAATATTTTGATCTCTACCCAAACAGATCAAGATGTGTTGCGCGCAATGTGGGAAACTGTCATTAGTGGTAAAACCTGGCATGGAGAGATTAAAAACAAGAAAAAAAATGGGCAGATTTTTTGGGCAGATGTTTTAATTACGCCAATTCACGATGAATCTAATGAAATTATCAATTATCTGGCCATTCATGAAGATATTTCCAAACAAATGCTGTCACAAGAAAAGGCCCAATATCTTGAATCATTTGATCGTGTAACTGGTTTGTTCAATCGTTCCAGCTTTAGGGAGAAACTTACACAAAAAATTGCATCCTGCAATACATTATGTATGCTATTGTTTCAGCTTTCAGATTACAAATTAATTAATGATGTTTATGGTATGAATTTTACTGATGACTATATTCGCGCAGTAATTCAATTAATTAAAAATATCTGTCAAAGGTACAGTGAACCACAGATTATGGGGCGAGTGAGTGAAGCGACCCTGGGCTTTATTTTCGATATCGAGAATATTCAATTATTGATTGACATGATACCAGAGATGATTCATCAGGTGTCAACCTATGGTTTTTCAAAAAATTCAGTTAGTTCTTCGTTGGTTATTGGAATAGTGAACCAACAGGACACCAATAGTTCTTCTGATGATCTTTTTAGAAAAGCATTCACTGCATTGAATATTGCTAAAAAAAGAGGTCGAAATACATGGCATTTGTTTCAAAAATCAGACATGGATGACAATACTGTGTCATCCCTTTTTAAACAAAAGGAATTGATTTTACCAGCACTAAAGGAAAATCGCTTTGAACCCTGGTTTCAACCGATATTAGATTTAAAAGATAATGAAATCCATCATTACGAAGCTCTCGCACGCATGAGAGATGTGAATGGCAATATCGTTTTGCCCGGGGCGTTTATTCCTGCCGCTGAACAACTTGGCTTAATTGGCGATATTGATAAGGTTATTGCCCAAAAAACAATTCTGCGTCAAAAAGAATTGCATCATACGGGTTCTCAATTTTCTTTTTCTATGAACATATCTGGAAAAAATTTTGGGGATGCACAAATATTGTCGTTTTTGCAGGAAACCATCAAGACATCGGCGGCTGATCCCAGGGGCATTATTTTTGAAATCACTGAAACCGCAGCAATTAACGATTTAAAGGCTGCAACCCATTTCATCAGCGTGTTAAAAAATATGGGGTGCAAATTTTCATTAGATGATTTTGGTGTTGGATTTACCTCCTTTATCTATTTACGTGAACTAAATGTCGATTTTATTAAAATTGATGGCATGTTTGTGCGGAATCTTAAAAATGACAGGGAGGATCAATCTATCGTAAAAGCCATTGCCATGATTGCAAAAGAAATGAATATTCGGACAATTGCAGAGTTTGTTGAGGATAAAAAAACATTGCTCATGCTCAAGCAATTTGATATTGATTATGCTCAGGGTTATTTAATAGGCAAACCCTCATCACAATTGATTCATGGATGAAAACAAGGAGTTACTGATGAAAAAAATGGTTTCAGATACAGGACAGTTTTGGTTAACTGTTGACAATGCAAACAATTTATCCATATTTACAGGCTTGATTGAACTTTCTGCCCCCATAGATGTGAGAACATTCAGAAAATTGGTTCAAAGGCGTCTGTTACATTTGTCTCCATTTAGAGAAAAAATCATTGAGGACGTATCTGACAAAGGAAAATATTATTGGATTGAGGATCAAAATCTTGATGTACGCACGCATGTTGAGGTTGTTCGCCTAAAAAATGAAAATGATCCGGCGGAATTACAAAAGTTGATGAGCGATATTATATCTGTACCCATGGATATGCGCAAGCCGTTGTGGCAGTTTATACTGGTGAAAAAGTATCAAAATGGCTGTGCGATCATTGCTCGAATGCATCAATGCCTTATGGATCGGGTTGATTTAATTCAAGTTTTGTGGTCATTATCTGATATTAGCGCAGCTGATAAAAATCACAAGAAGACATCTGATGAATTTGAACCTGAAAAATGGCAAAGATTGACAAATACGTTACAAAATATTCATGCAAAAATGAATGTTTCCTTCTCTGCAGTACGTGCGATGCTGAAAAGTTGTTTAAAGCCAATGACCAATCCGTTCTATTTAATTGAAAAACTACGACTGTTAATGGGGACATCCTCGGATAGAATTGGAGAAATTGCGCGAATTATCCTGATGAACCCGGATTCTGACAGTGTACTCAAGTCTGAACTTGGGCAAACAAAACAATTTGTCTGGAGTCAAAATTTTTCGCTAAATAAGATTACGTCCCTCTCTCGTGCAACCAATGCCTCTTCCAATGTGATTTTTATTTCAACCCTTGCTGGCGCGATCAAAGAATATTTAAAATTTCGCAAGGATCCCATTGACTATCGAGAAATTCGTGCAGTTACACCCGTTGATATGCGCGTGAGTCAGGGAGGATACTCTGGCACAGCGCGTTTTGGATTGATTCCATTCGATTTACCGGTACATATTGATGATCCTGTTCTTCGTATCTCAGAGGTAAAACGTCGGTTGCAGAATCTGGATAATTTACCTGATGCTGTTTCAGTTTTTTCTTCCATGTCCCGGGTGGGTATATCTGCAAAAACATTTGTTGAAAAAATTGCCATTCCATTCTCTAAAAAAAATACCTTGCTTATGACCAATACACAGGGGCCGCCTAAAACACTTTATATCAATAACATTCCAGCAAGTAATATCATGTTTTGGTTTCCCAGGATCGGTCATATCGGTCTGGGAACAACCATCTTGAGCTATAATCAGAATGTCCGATTGGGGGTTGTGTGTGACAGCAAACAAATGCCTGACCCAAACCAATTTATCGATGCCTTTGAAAGGCAATTGACCCAATTATTAGAATACACGCCGCAACAGGACATATTGCAATCTTTGTCAGCAGAAGCCAATGAATCTGAATTGACACAGGTAAGTGAAATCCCAATTGCAATCGACAACGTATCCGGTGAAATGAACTCCCTGGGATAATATATTGATCGCTTACTTTCTTATTGAAATACATCAAATAATAAGTTATTCTGGTTACCTAAGGAAATTACAGAAAGGGATGTTTATGTATAATCGATTAATTATCGCCATGTTGGTCGTAAAAATTGCCTGTGTTATCAGTATCTTAACGAGCCAAGCGGTTCATTCCAAAACAACAAACGATTTAAGCCATTCAGTCATGGTTGCACAGGCTGAGCAGTCAGTTATTCCCACATTTGATGCCACTGATAATGTGCTGGATAACGCAATTCAAAAAGCACAAACAGCTTTGGATAACAATCAATTTGAAATTGCGCTGAATTATGCAACAGAAGCGCTTGATCATGTTAAAACGAACTATTATTTAATGTCTGAAGAACGTTTAAACATTCATCAATTATTTGTTGTCATCTATGAAAAACTAGAAAAATACGAGGCAGCTGAAAAACATTTTCAACAGGCCTACGCGATTCAAAAAAAAATTTATGGTGAACGTCATCTTCAAACATTAAATATGATTGAAAAGCTTGGTGCGTTTTATCAACAATGGGGCAGACAAAAAAAAGCCGAAGAATTTTTTTTGTTAATGAATACCTTGTATCAGGGCATATTTGGAATCAATCATAAAAAAACATTGGATAGTATCCTTCGACTGGCAGAATTCTACATTAAAAATAATATGTACGAAAAAGCCCGCCCCTATGTCACCCAGGCTGTTAAAATTAACGCGCATCTTTTTGGTCCGAATTCCAAGAAAAATCTGACGCCACTGATACAGGCTGCAAAAACATATTATCATTGCAATCTGTATGATCGCGCGTTGAAAACATTTGAACAAGCATACAGCTTAATTCAAAAACATGATGGCAAACCATTGGTGATTCAACTGGATATCATTCAATTTTTGGCCAGACTGCATATCAAAATCAAAAACTTTCAAAAAGCTGAAATTTTTTACAAAAAAGCGATTGACCTGAGCAAACAGGTTCATGGCAATCAAAATAAACGCTTACAAACATTTAATCAAAAATTGATCGAAATCTATCAATTGCAGGGACAACATGAAAAGATAAAAAAGCAACTTCAGGACAACATTCAATTAACTGCAAAGCTTTCAGGTAAAGATTCCCCAGAAACCCTTGAATCACAAAAAGCATTGGCAGATTTTTTGTTTGACCGAAAAGAATACGCACTGGCTACACCAATTTATGAAGAAGCCCTTGATAAGTGCAAAATTCGATATGGTATACATGAAAAGACATTAAGCCTTTCTAAAAGGCTTGCAGAGACATATATTGCGCAATCCAAATTTCAAGCAGCGGAATCATTGTTAAAAATGAATGTCAAAACGTATACTGGTCTTTTACAAGGCACACGAGAAAGTCTTCAATATCTTGCACAAATATACAAACAGCAGGGGAATTGTCCTGAAGCCATTCCATTGATGGACCAGGTGTTTCGTATAAATGAATCCACCCTTGGACCATCGCATTCAGAAACGCTTCGCGCATTATCCGATTTAATTGGCTGTATGGTTGATGAAAAACGAAATGCCGATGCCTTGAATCTGTTAAAACGTATCGAACCCGCGCTTTACAAATCCCAATGGGAAAAATTGCGAAAGCAGGATTTTTTTGTTACAGATCAAACAGGATGTATCCTCAATGCACAGACTTTTAGTCATGCTGTGTTTACCCTTGCACGAGAAATGACCGATCCGGAGGTGGTTAGCTATATAGCAGATGTCATGTTACGATGGCAATATCTTGACCACTTTCCAGGTGCAGTGCAGCAGGGCTTGCCTGGATATCATGATATGAATCAATTGTTTCAACGTCAAATGATCAATCTACCTTATAGACTGCCTAGAAACAGTGCTTTCATTCATTTGTATCCTTATGATGTCATCAATTTTTCAACCGCTCAATCGACACAAACCCGATGGATGGCGGTATTAATTTTATCTGAAAAAGAGGGGGTCACTAACATATTTTCCAGGGATTTGGGTTCAGTTCATCATACACAACAGTTGATAAAAGATTTGATTCGTGAAAAACGTCCGGTTCAAAGAACACTTATAGAAAAGCAATTGTATACAAATCTACTGGGTAATTTTGAAACTTATATTCAATCTGTTCAGTCTGTTTACATTACAACGAATGGTATCGGTCAGATGATCCCATTTTCCCGGCTCAAGCTTGCTGATGGTCACTATTGGATTATGCGACAACTTGTTTGCCGGGTATTTTCCGCACTGGACTTTATGAAAAACATCACGCATGCATATACAGGTTCCTTGTTGGCTGTTGGTCAGGTCGATTATGATGCTTTTTCACAAACAAAAGCGGAAGTCATCAATGAACAAAAAGTGAATGTAACCAAAAGGGCGACAAATCATATTCCTTTACCAAAGGGCAATCTATTGAATTATAAATACCGCGCACATCAGGATGACTCTCAGATCATAGAAAATATTTTGACAGTGTATAATGCCAGTCGTCATTCATCTCCGGTATTCTGGTCGGGTACAAAAGCGACTGAATCGGCTTTAAAAAATCTGTTATATCCGCCAAGAATCCTTCATATGTCTGTGGATTGTTTCTATTTGGATCAATCAGTGGATCAGAATTATGCAATTCGTGGGGGACTGGCTTTGGCTGGAGCAAATAAGGGCTTTCTTCGACAGCCTGGTTCTGATGGTCAGGATGGCCTGTTACTGGACCAAGAAATTTTGAGTCTCAATCTAAATGGTACAGAACTGGTAAGTTTAACAAATAAATGTGATGCGCAAAGGACAGGCGTTCATAAAAGTGCCTATTTTCAGATGGCAGCCGCTTTTCATATGGCAGGTTGTCGTTTTGTGTTATCGCCAATATGGCAGGTAAAAAGAACTGATGCATCAACATTTATCTTGCTTTTTTATGAAAACTGGTTGCGTCAGTCAATCAGTAATCCCTCAAAAGCATTAAGAGCAACACGACGTCAGTGTATTTCACAGGGCGATTCGCCTGATGTCTGGGGGAATTTTGTTCTGACAGGATTCTAAGGAAGGCCTTCGTCCGACTTTTTGGGTATCTCGCTAATTTTATATGAAATGTGTAGTGATTTCTTATAAGGCATTGAATATATTTGAATGAATATATATATATAGTGATTACTTCATAAAATATTAATAATTCAGACGTTCTTTTGTACGACTGTCCAGTTTCGTTTTTTTTCAAATTTTTTTGTAATGCGTTTTTTGAATCTGTTGAACAGTTATTAATCAACACTAAAAAAATCAAAATACAGATCAAAATACGCTTTTACAGAGTGATCATCAGCGAGATGAAATGATTTTTTCCTTTCCACTTTTTCATCAAAAAGAAGCCAGGAATCCATATAATCAATGGGAGAGGCATCCAGATTGGATATAATAAACTGACTGACAGTGTCTCCAGTTCGATATGCACAAGGTGTTTGAACCCATTTTGAGGCATCCAGAAAACTGTCATCAAGCCGAACCAAACCGGCATTTATATCTGTGCCAGGTGACTCAACGTAAATCTTACCATCGACACCAAGGGCTGATGAAGCAGTTATGACACTATCACTTGATTTTATGAATTGCTCAGAGTCAATATGAATATTACCGCCATTTCCTTCATGTGCATTGGCTGTGATTTTACTTTTATTCATGACGATAAATTTTGGCTGATACAGATGAATATCGCCGCCATTAACCGATCCGCCTTTTACATTGCTGGATATTTCGCTGTTAAAAAGAAAGATATTATGGCTTGCGAAAAGAGATATCTTTCCATTTAGACGTTCATCATTTATCGTTTCTTTAACAGTATTGGCTGCCTCTGTAGATATTTCACTGTTATTCAATACAGAGATTGACTCCTTTGCATTGATTGTAATCGTTCCAGCAAATCCACCATGGGATTTACTGCTACTGGATGAAAGAATGGCGGAGTTATTGTCTAAAACAAAATTATCTACATTGAATTCAATATTACCAGCGTCTCCACCTCCATCAGTTTGAGAAGAAATATATGCTGTATCATCCACCATAAGCTTTCTTGTTTTAATCGTAATATTACCACCTGGACCTGAAAATTGATCCAAACTGTCTGACGAGGAAATGATGGAGCTACTCCGATGTTGTTTTTTATCAGCCTCAAGGTGATACTTTGAGGCATTACCTGAAATCTTAACAAAATCACGCGTTGTAATATTGATACTGCCACCGCTGTTGTCAGAATGAACCCCCGCAGCGATTCTTCCACCATTTTCAATGATTAATGCATTTGCATCGATAAATATATTTCCTGCATTTCCAATAGACCCATTCCGAAAACCAGCATCAACACCAATTGAACCTCCATTAAATTCCTCAATGGATCCATATGGATTGACGCCAGATATTTTTATTGTTCCGGTTGATTTCAAGCTGATATTTCCCGCATCACCAGCTTGTTTGCCATACGTATTATAGGATCCACTGCCTATCGCGCCTTCAAGTATAAAAATATCCCCGGCTTGAATATCAATGTTTCCAGCATTTCCACCAATAACAGGCCCAATTGGTAGCGAGGTGGTCCCAATAGTTGCAATCCATTGACCTGCAGCCAATGCCCCCTCAAGCGTTATTTCTTTTTCTGCAATAATGTTTATATTTCCACTATTCCCGCCACCAAAATTACACGATAACATCATCGCTGCATCGAATAATGAAAGCTTTTCTGTTTTGAATCGCAAATCTGATCCATTTCCACCATTGCTAAAAGGCATGTTTATTGCGTATATGCCGCCAGGATTTTTTTCCAATGTGCTTGCAAATAAAGATTTTATCACAAATGATTCAAGAGGATCAATATTATTCCCTGAAAAAATGATTTGTTCATCGGCTTCCAAATGAATTTTTCCGCCATTTCCTTGGCCATATACAAGGCTGAATATCCGCGATCCATTTTCAAACAACAGATTTTTTCCATCTAGGGTTAGATCACCGAGATTGCCAGCATTTTCACTTTTGTCATGCGTTTCTAAAATAATGCCGCTCACATCACCTTTTGAATTACTTTTTGCAAATTGAATTGTTTCCGAAGCCTCCAGGGTAATGTTGCTTCCTTTTCCCGATCCACCGGTTTTTGAATAAATGCAGGCTCCATCAAAAAATCGTATGTTTTCAGCTGTCAACAGAATGTCTGCACAGTTACCACCCTCATTTTGATTGACTGAAATGGATTCAATACCGCTGGAATGAAATAATTCATCCTCACCTGAAAAAGTAATGTGATTTAAGGCCTCTATCTTTAATTGACTGCCAGCACCAGATCCATCATTATTTATTTTTATTTGAGAACCATTTATCAAGGAAATATTTTTTGCCATCAAATGAATGATTCCGCTATTCTTGTCTGCCCCCAAAGTATTTGCCTGAAGCGTACTGTCCTTCACAAGAATATTTTCAGCATACAGACGAATATGGCCTGGGCTGTCGCCGCTGACATCAATGAATGAATGTTCCAGAATCGTAATGATTCCTGACTTTAATGCAATATCAGTCATATCCGCATTCAGATTGATTTCGACGGCTTCATTCATACTTATCAACTGGATTGATCCTTGTGGGGCAGACAGGCTTCCCAATTCTTCAATTTGCAGGGATTGCGCATCATCATTGATGCTGGTTTTTGCATATGAACCTTTGTTGATGGTGATTTCACCGCCAATGATCGAGATCGTCTGTCCCTTTTCAACAACAAGTCCGGTGGGGTGGTTTCCCACATTTTCAAGAGTTACTTCACCTTTGCCCTCAATAGATATGGGTGATGGATTGTTCGTGATAAAACCAAATGCTTTGGGGGATTCTACTGTTAATGTGCTGGATTGAAGAATATCAGCATGGAGCATGTTGTTATCATCAAATTTTACATAATCGGCCGTGCAGACATGAAAAGAACCGGATAGATCCAGTTGCGCCTCAGGGCCAAACATTACGCCATTTGGGTTGATTAAATAAAAATGGGATGCACTGGATTGAATGCTGCCATTAATCCATGAATACGAATTTCCAGTCACACGAGAAATGGTGTTTTCTATTGGGTGTTGAGGGCGATAGTCTTCAAAAATAGCAATTTCATTGGAATGAAGATTAAAGGTATCAAAGCTATGAAACAAATTCTTTCCTTTTTGCGTACCGCCTGAGATGCGAAAGGTTTTGCCTTTAATATTGACTGTTGTGCCAAACCCACTGGATGCGATACCATGTGGGTGAGTTGAATCATTTGCAGGACAATATGTATTGCAGAGCATCAATATGATGCATTGACAGATGAATATAAAACAACATAGATTATTCATTTTTTTTACTAAAAACAATTAATTATATACGACCTAAAACATCTTCTTTTTTCAAGCAAGAGAAGCTGTAAGAATCTAATAACCATACTTAAAACTAACGTAAAATTGAATGATTAAACAAATAGAAAAGTATGAAGTCAACACATATCCTTCTCTCTTGCTAAGAGACTTTCCAGAATACAGAAAAAAACTTGTAATAATAATTCCAATATAGAGCATGATCGTTATCATAACAACGCTCATGAAATTAATTTGTATACAATCAAATATTAAGGTATAGACCAGCCCTGGAAAACCCAATGCAATCGCAATATCAAAGGTATTACTTCCGATTGCGTTACTAATTGCAGCACCGATTTCATTTTTTTCTGATGCTTTCATACTCACCATTAAGTCAGCAAATGATGTTCCTGAGCCATATATCGTTGCACCAAGTACACTGACCGGAATAACAATCTCCCATAATGCGTAAGCCGAATGAATTGCTGTTTCACCAAATTGAATCATAAAATAGCACAAAATGGCAATTAATGACAGGCCAAGAAAAAATTGAATGCCAATAAATAATGAAGAATAATCTTCACCTTCCTTGTATGGCGCACCTGGATCTTTTGCCAGATAAAAAATGTATCCAATGTATATAGATATGAGTATCAAAAACTCATAATGTTTGAGCAAACCATCTAATGAAAAAAAGAGAAATAATGTTAATACGATTACAAAAATTGTCATGTCTCTGGATAATAAATGCTTGTCAATCATAATATTTGATGTGTTTTTTATTGCGCAAACCCCATTAATCATACATGTATTAAAAAGTGATGACCAGAGAATGGCAGACATTCCAATTGAAAAAGACTTAAAAAATATAACACCACATAAGGAGGTAAATAACTCTGGCGCTGATGATGCAATGGCTAAAAAGGTTGCACCAACAACAACCGCCGGGATTTTATATTTTTTGCTTAATGCGCCGCCTGCTTTTTCTACTAAACTGGCAGGATAATCTGTTAATAACGCGCAGCATAATGATCCCAAAATAATGAGTATAAAGGAATAAAGATTGGGTTGATTACAAACATACAATGCAATAATAGCAAAGCATACGATTACTAGTTGAATTGCGTATCTCATTTTTTTCTCGCTTTTGTTATAATGTAAAAAAAAATTTTTATCATGTATATAGATTTTGTCAATATAATTATAATTTTGCCGGTCAAATTTAAAGGGTTGTACCAACATTCGTTCTCGGACCACTGCATTCAAAATGGAGAAAATAGTTGATGCGTTTTCTGAAAGCAAAAAAAAACATGGAAAAACAATATTGACCTGATAAGCTATTTGCCCTATGTTAGGGTCATAATTTATATTGAAAGTTAGGCCTTGATCATCATTTCGGCCACAATGTAGGGGCGAACCTTATGTTCGCCCTCGAACAATTGTTCGCAAACGTTTTTAGTTCGAGGGCGAACATAAGGTTCGCCCCTACATTGGGTTCACCGCAACGTTCCCATTTGGCCGAAACGATGATCAAGGCCGAAAGTTAACATATTAATTGGAACAATAAAATGTCAAAATTTAATAATAAACGAATCATAATCACAGGTGCATCCAGTGGTATTGGCAAAGAGATGGCGATACAGCTGTCTCGACTAGGCAGCCGATTGACACTGGCATCACGTGAACCGAATCGTCTAGGTGAAGTTGCACATTTGTGCCAGGAAAATGGGGCCCAGGCAATTCATGTGCCCACTGATGTTTCTGATGCCAGTCAGTGCCAGAATTTAATTCAAAAATGTGTCAATCAATATGGGGGGATTGACCTGCTGGTGAACAATGCAGGATACTCCATGTGGGCAAAGTTTGAGGATATTACCCGGATGGAAATTGGTGAACAATTATTTAAAGTCAAATTCTTCGGCAGTGTCTATTGTACACATGCAGCGCTTCCATTTCTAAAGGCATCAAAAGGACAGATTGTTACAATTGCGAGCATTACCGGAAAGATAGGGGTTCCATCACGCACCTATTACTCTGCTGCCAATCATGCATTGACTGGATTTTTTGATGCTTTACGCGGTGAGGTTCATGATGATGGTATTATCATTACATTGGTTTATCCGGGGTATATTGCCACGCGAATCCGCGAAAAAGCGATCAACAGTGATGGTAAACCCCATGGTAAAACACATATTGCAGAATCAAGAGCAATGCCGGTTGACATTTGTGTGCGTCAAATATTGGAAGCGACTGCCACAAAAAGGCGTAATGTTTATCTTACATTGAAAGATAAAATGGGCACATGGCTAAAAGTCGTTTCGCCATCATTGATTGATTTTATTGCCCGCAAACAAACATCCTTTGATAAACTATCTAACAAACAAGTAAAAACATGAAAAAATATCGTATCGTAATTTTATTCGCGCTTATGTTGGTTTATCCAAGTTATGGAAGCATGGTTCATGAGAATACAAAAACTTTTGGTCAATCAGTGGATCTGGGGATTGTTGAATATGATGCCTTAAATGAGGCCTCGGGCATTGCCATGAGTCGGCGTTATACAAATGTTTTGTGGAGTCACAATGATTCTGGTGATGAAAGTCGCATATACGCTATGTCAATGCAAGGCAATCATTTTGATGTTTTTCAACTGAAAGGTATTGAAGCCATTGATTGGGAAGATATTGCCTGTGGTCCGGGCCCGGTTACTGGTACATCCTATCTATATATCGCAGACATGGGAGATAACAAAGCCAAACGAAAAATTAAATATATCTATCGATTCCAGGAACCAGAAATACACCAATCTATCCCCAAAAAAATTCATTGGATTTCTACGTTTGAACGTATTGCTTTTGAATACCCTGATGGTCTTCGCGATGCTGAAACCCTTTTACTGGAACCCAATTCCTGCGATCTTTATATTGTCTCCAAGCGTGAAGAACAGGTCGGTATTTATCGCTTAAAGTATCCGCAATCTACGCAGACAGTTAATCATGCTGAAAAAATTGCAATATTGCCATTGACCTGGACCGTTGGTGGGGATTTATCTCCTGATGGAAATGAATTGCTTATTAAAACTGAAAGCACTGTTTATTATTGGAAAAAAGAAGTTCAGGCATCAATCAGTACTTTTTTTGAAACACCCAATCTTGTCTCAGTCCCCTATGTACAGGAACTTCAGGGCGAGGCGATTTGCTGGTTTCGACAATCAATGGGCTACTTTACTGTTAGTGAAGAACCCTGGCGGATTGAAAACAATGCGGCCCATCTTTATTTTTATCCAAGATTGACAATTTTAGACATCAATCAGGATCATCAATTTGACATTGCAGATATTATGCATTGTTTTGAATGTATTGCCGGGCAATCCGCCATACCGGATTTGCCTATTTTTCCAGATATTAATCATAATGGTCAATTATGTATTGAAGAATTGATTTATGGGCTTCAGTTTTTAATTCAGCGTGTGAATAATAATTAAGGAATACCCGAAAAATAATTTCCCCATTTATCTTTAACGTATAATCGTTTGGCACGTAGAGACGTAGCATGCTACGTCTCTACAGAACAAAAACCCCGATGAACATTTTTTAAAATGGGGAACTTATTTTCAGAGCATTCCTAAGCGATCATAATCGCCTGGGGTTTCAACCCCAGGCGGTCGAACAATTTCAAGTTTTTCTAAGGAATTTAATAAGAATGATGAATAGAATCCAACATTTCATCTTCATATCAGCGTTTGTGTTGATCATTACCGCATGCAATGCCATTGCATACCCCATATCTTTCACTGATGATCAGGGCAATCGTATCACTGTCAACCAAAAACCAAAGCGTGTTATTTCATTGGTTCCCGGTATTACAGAAATGATTTTTTCAATTGGTGAAGGTGATGCTGTTTGCGGGGTAACTTACTTTGATACCTATCCTGGTGATGCCACATTAAAAACAATTGTGGGTGGTTTTTTTTCGCCTTCTTTAACAAAAATTAATGCACTTCAACCCGATTACATTTTTGTTTCTACATTGCATCAGTCCATTATTGATTATTATGCGTCAAAAAAATGTCAGACAATCGTCTTTGCGCCGGCATCAATCAATAAAACATTGACACATATCAGAACATTGGGTCAGATTTTCAACTGTTCTGAAAAGGCCACAAAATCAATTTCAACAATCCAAAAACAGCTTGATTTTATTGCGGAAAAAGTATCTGATATTCCAATGGAAAAAAGAAAAAGAGTGATGCGGCTCATGGGGCGTGAACATGTAATGACACCAGGATCTGATTCATTTCAAAATGAATTTATTCGTCTGGCAGGCGGCATTCCGCCCAATTTTACTAATAAAGGGCAAATTGTATCCGTTTCTCTGGAGGAATGGAAAACTTTCAATCCGCAAGTTTTGTATGGGTGTGGTTTTGATCAGAAATTGCGCAACACAGTCTTGCAACAACAGGGTTGGAAAGATGTTGATGCCATAAGCAATTACCAGATTCATTTCTTTCCTTGTGAGTTAACGTGCAGAGCATCCATGCATACGGCTTATTTTATTACATGGCTATCTGCAACGCTGTATCCTGAATTATATCAACAAACAAAAGCTTATCCTGAAACAGTATTTCAAACAAAGCCGGTGACAATTCCACTATCATATATCAAATTTGCATCTATTGCTTACAGTCATGCAAACGATTTGCTTTGTAAAACATTGTTGATTGATTTTCATCACCCTCAATTCATTTTATCCACGCTTGAAGGCCCAAAAGATGGTATTTTGACTGTTGGTAATCACTATTTTGAACCCGCTTTTTGGATGGTATCCCAAGACCACAATGCCAGGGACTTAATGAATAAAATATGCATGCTGACCAATCGCCCGAAAAAATCAACATCCATTTTGATTACAGGCGCTGATATGGATAATCTTGCGATGGTTTCCAAAACATATCAGGATCTAACGATTCATGTGATGGCAACTGCCGGTGTTCAAAGTAATGCCATGCGAATGTCCAAAGATATTGGATTGTATTACAAGGCGGGTACAATCAATATTATAATGATGAGTAATCGGAAACTCTCAAAAAAAGCCATGACACGTGCCATGATCACCGCCACTGAGGCAAAAACAGCAGCCCTTCAGGATATGGATATCCGAAGTGCATATACGCCGCTGAAACATTCGGCAACCGGGACAGGTACCGATAATATAATTGTCGTTCAGGGAACCTCAGGCGCATTGATTGATCAAACAGGTGGTCATACAAAAGCTGGAGAGTTGATTGCAAAAGCTGTTTATGAGGCGGTCAGGCAGGCTATTTTCAAGCAAAATGGAATGTCTGCCACGCGACCCATTTTTTTTCGATTAAAAGAGAGAAAAATTTCTTTGCACGACTTACTCAATACCTGTGACTGCAATCTGAGCAAAAAAAGCAATCTGAAAATATCCCTTGAGCAAATGTTACTCCGCCCTATGTTTGCATCATTTTTTGAAATGGCATTGTCTATTAGTGATGCTTACGTGCAGGGTCAAATATCTCAACTTGAGTCCTTTGAAATACTTTGCAAAGCCTTGATTCTGAAGCATACAAACAAGAAGGTAGACGCGATATATCCATTTATTTCTGATTCCGCCATTCCAAAACCCCTTGAAATGACGCTCAATACACTGATTGGAATTGCAATCAACAACAGCGGTCTTTAATAAAGATCGCATCGGTCTATGTGCGGATTGGCAAGGTAAAACTCATTGTTGTCCCCTTACCGGGCTCGCTTAAAACCCGAATACTGCCATCGTGCGCTTCAATGATTCGTTTAACAATTGATAAGCCCAGGCCAGTGCTTTTTTCACTTCCCGCATTTGTTTTTCTGAATTTTTGAAAAGCACCAAATATATAGGGTTGATGCTCAAGGGGGATACCAGAACCTTCATCAATCACATCAATACGAACTCTGTCTTCTAGTTGATGCACATTCACATTAATTTTTACATTTTCTGGCGAAAATTTTATTGCATTGCTTAGCAGATTGTCCATGACCTGGGAAATTCGAATGCGATCAAAAGCAATTTCCGGTATATTGTCAAAACGTGTCGAAAGATCAATATGCTTTTTATTTAACTTGTGCTGAAATAAACGAATACGTTTTTCAATCATTTCAATGATATTATCTTTTTGAATGCGAAGATCCAACTTTCCGCTCTCAATAACTGCGACATCCAGTAAATCATCCACCAATGCCAGCATATGATTGCTCTGTTGATATATAATATCTAAAAATTCTTGCTGATCAGGCGAAACCTGACCGGATAATTCTTCAATTAATAAACGTGAAAATCCCCGAACTGATCCCAATGGACTTCGTAAATCATGGGCGGCAATGCCTAAAAATTTATTTTTAGTCTGATTGAGCTGTTCCAGACGATCCGCCATTTCCTTAAGCATGTCCCTTTTTCTTTTCAGCTCGATATGCGTTTGAACGCGTGCTTTGACAATGGGAATACTAAATGGTTTGATAATATAATCAACACCGCCATACTCAAATCCCCTTGTTTCATCGGTTTCTTCAGATTTGGCTGTAATGAAAATAATGGGGATGTCTCGTGTTGTACTTTCATTTTTTAGATGACGACACACTGTATAACCATCAATATCTGGCAGCATTATATCCAGTAAAATCAAGTCTGGTGGTTGCTCGGCCATTGCAATTTTTATGGCTTCCTCTCCTGTGGTGGCAAAAATGATTTGATAATCATTCCGCATGGCTTCAGCCAATATTTGTATGTTTGAAGGGATGTCATCAACAATCAATATCTTCTTTTTGTCGTCTTCCTCTGTCATCAAAAACCTCCTGTATGTACTCCTTAATTTTTATTAAGTGATTATGTGCTTCAACATAATCGTATTTTGCCATATGATCAGCAATAATATTTAAATCTGCGCTGCAATCTTTGCCTTTTAATGCGCTTACTAATTTTTTCAACACCAGTTCTGCATCAAGATGATGTTGTTGCAATAATTGATCAAAATCCTGCAACAAATTTTGAATATCTTCAATATTCATGTTCAGATTTTCGTATTGTTTATCATTTTTGTCAGGTTCTGCTTTGATGATTGCCTGGATTGCATGAAAAGTTTCAGACAAATCGACTGAAAGCTTTTCCAATTCCTTTTGAATCTTGTTGAAATCATTATTTTTAATTAGCTTTTCAATGAAGCGACAATCTTCAAAAACACGCCTGGCCCCAATATTTCCAGAAACCCCTTTTAGATTATGGACCGTTCGTTTCAAATCTTCATACAATTGATTCTCATAGAAATTGACAATTTGATCCGCACAATCTGAAAAATCTCTGATAAAGGTTTTGAGAATCGACACGTAAATACTTTCCTGATGAGACACACGTGCCAGGCCATCAGCAATATTTAATCCAGAGTATGACGTCCTTATTGATGTTTCCCTTGCACGCGTTATTATCGTGCAATTTTTTTTATCTTTTAAATGGGGAATCCATCGACAAAGGGTTTTTATTAAAAAATCTGGATCAATTGGTTTGGTGGTATAATCATTCATTCCGACAGACAAACAACGTTCTTTTTCACCGGTCATTGCATGCGCTGTCATTGCAATAATTGGTACAGATGACAATGAATGGGTAGATTCATGCTTTCGAATCCGCTTTGTTGCTTCATAGCCATCCATAACAGGCATTTGGATATCCATTAATATGGCGTCATAGAATGCTGATTGGCCAATATATTTGTCCAAAGCCTGTTTGCCATTTGCAGCAATTTGAACCCTGAAACCACAGATTTTAAGCAGTTCATCTGCCACTTCCTGGTTGATATTATTATCTTCAACAAGCAAAATATTACCACTGAGTTGATACCTGTCTTTGAATTGCGCCTCCATTTTTCTGTCAACAATAGACAGAAGCTGATCTCTGTTTAAACTGGACATAATATTGTCTAATAGCGCTGATGGTTGAATGGGTTTATTCAGAACAGCTTCAATGCCTGCTGATTTTGCATCTTTGACAATACTGTCATCTCGATAGGCAGTAACCATTAATATGGATGGGATTTCGTCATCTTTAGAAAGCGTTTTGATTCGTCGGGTTAATTCAATGCCATTCATTCCTGGCATTTTCCAATCGACCAAAACCAATGAAATTGGATCAGTATGATTTGACAACAATATATTCAAGGCTTCCTGACCATTTGCAGCCTCAGATACGCGAAATGAAAATGAGATAAGCGTTTGCTTTAATATCATGCGTGCGGATTTATTATCATCCACAAGCAAAATATGAATATCTTGCGTATCAGCTTGAATGTGTTTTGGAACATCTTGTGCGATTGGAACATCAAAAGGACATTGAAATGAAAAGGAACTCCCTTTACCAGGACTGCTTTTGACTTCAATGCAGCCTCCCATAATCTCGATCAACCCTTTACAAATAGAAAGCCCAAGACCTGTTCCCCCATACTTTCGGGTAATATATCTATCTGCCTGACTGAATGATTTGAATAATTTTTCAATCTGTTTCTCACTCATACCAATGCCGGTGTCAATTACAGAAAATTCAAGTTGAAATTTATCTGGCATATCCGTTTGAATTGTGTGGATTCGAATAATGATCTCACCATGATCAGTAAATTTAATGGCATTATTGGTTAAATTGGTTAACACCTGCCCTAATCGCAAGGGGTCACCAAAGAGTGAGTTTGGGACATCAGGCGCAATTTCAAAAATCAATTCGAGACCTTTTTTGTGTGCCTTGATACTTAAAATACTGGAAATTTTTTCCAGTAGGTCATCCAGATTGAAATTAACATGTTCGATGGTTAATTTGCCCGCTTCAATTTTTGAAAAATCCAAAATATCGTTGATTACTGATAAGAGAGATTGAGATGATGTGATGATTTTATTGAGATAATCAAATTGTTTATTGGACAGATTGGTCTGCATCACCAAATGGGTCAGCCCAATAATGGCATTCAAAGGGGTACGAATTTCATGACTCATGCGTGCCAGGAATTCACTTTTGGCCTTGTTGGCTTCCTCTGCCTCGGCTCTGGCAAGATCAAGTTGTTCTTCAGCACGCTTTAATCGGGTAATATCTCTTCCTGACACCACAACATGTTCGATAAAATCATCCTGAATCCAGGGCGTATAATGTACACTCATATAGCGTTCACCAATTGCAGGATAATTGTACCATGCTTCAAAGACAATTGTTTCCCCATTAAATGATTTTTCTAGCCTAGGTTCTAAATGTTCTTTCATATCGCTGCCAAAAAGGCCTTCAATATTTTTTCCAATCAGTTCAGACTGTTTTTTTCCAAATGCTGTCTCATAAGATTCGTTAACCAGAATATATTCATACTTTCTATCAATCAATCCGATCATATCACTGGTTGAGGCCACAATTCTTTCGTACATTCGTAACTGATTCTCTGCCTTTTCATATTGAACAATTTTTTGATAGAGCCTGTCTGTTCTTTCTTTAACGCGCTGCTCTAAATCTACATTCAATGCACGCAATTGCGTTTCCGCAACCATACGTTCTTCCATATGATGCGCATTGCTTTGAATAAATTCATTTGAAATGTTAACCAACAATCCCAATTCATCATGTTCATGACCATACAGCGGATTTAGTTGAGCGTTATCAATCTGACGCGGATTTATGGAACGTATTGATTGAATGATCAGGGCCAATGGATTGGTTATATTTCGCTGAAAAACAGCAAACATGATAACGCAAACAATAAAAATTAATATGGTTGACAGTAAGATGGATAATAACCCGCGCTGGTAGATTGGTACCAGCATAACATGGTGATCCACAGTCAATTCTAAACTACCAATTTTTTGATTTTTTATTGAAACCAGGGACATTTTGCTATGTAGGAATTCATTAGAAATAATTCGTGTGATAAAACGATAATTAGATTTCGTTTCAGTATAATTTTTGATAGATAAAAAAATTGATTGATCTGCATCATAAATCGTGGCTTTAACAATAAAGTCTTTTTTTATTAGTCCACCCAATACCAGTCTTGCCAGATTTTTGTCGTTATCTTGAAGTACCTGGATGGACGATTCTTCAATGGCGTATAAAATATCCTGAATTGTGTTGTTATTGATTTTTTTTTGTAAATAATATCCCCATATGGCCTGTGATATTCCCAGGATTAATGCCATAAACATGGCTGCAATGAATCCTTTTTTTGCCAGTTGAAATGATATACTTTTGGTTAGTGGAATCGGCATGTATTGCTCATTGGTGATCATTCATTCATCCTCATATTGATTAAAATAAGCACTGAAATAATTTAACATTTTTTCTATCAAAAAAAGCAGTATTTATGCCAAAGATTACAATTCAATTGTGAAAATGACAAAATGATCACAGAATTTATTCTTTTTGGTTGGTGGTTTTTCATTAAATTGTTTAGGGATGCTCTGAAAATAAGTTCCCCATTTAAAAAAATGTTCATCGGGGTTTTTGTTCTGTAGAGACGTAGCATGCTACGTCTCTACGTGCCAATCGATTATATGTTAAAGATAAAAGGGGAAATTAATTTTCGAGCATTCCTTAGGATCTTCTTTTATGGTATTATGTGAAAAAAACTTGTATGGGGCAGATTGTTAAGAAAGCCTCGAAAAATAAGTTCCCCATTTATAAGCCCCAAATCTTTAGATTTGCCGAAAGGATGATCAAGGTCTTTATGTACCATAAATACAAGGAAGTAATTTATTATGGAAATAATTATTTTTTGTGCTTGTTTTTCAATCATTGCATTCGCATCCAAAGAAATTGGACATAGATTGTTGCAAAGAGGCCTTCCTTTGATCAGTGGGTTTCTTTTTACAGGTATTCTTGCCGGTCCTTATGCATTAAAACTGATATCTTTTGAAGCCATTCAGCATTTACAGTTTATTGATGAAATATCATTGGGTTTTATAGCCTTTGCTGCAAGTAATGAATTGCATTTGAAAGAACTGAAACAAAAGTTTCAAAGTATTGTATGTATAACAACCGGAATTATTTTGACAACATTTATTCTATGTGCTGTTACATTATTATTGCTTTCTAATTGGATTCCATTTATGCAAACAATGTCGGTATCCAGTCGATGGGCAGTATCCATCCTGGCTGCTTCCATCATGGTCGCGCGTTCGCCATCATCCGCTATTGCAATCATAAATGAGTTACGTGCCAAAGGGCCTTATACGACGACCATACTCAGTGTAACAGTAATAATGGATGTACTGGTCATTATTCTCTTTTCTACCTGTTCATCAATTGCTGATGCCATGCTGAGCGGTTTACCCTTTAATATTGGATTCATCGGACTTTTGTTATTTGAACTATCTGTATCATTCTTCCTTGGCTACTTATTAAGCAAGCTGATCATATTGTGCTTGCAATTATCCATTCGGGCACAGATAAAAAGATTGGCAATTTTACTTGCAGGCTACCTGGTTTTTGTTTTTTCAAAAGAGATCCGGCTTTTTAGTCATCATCACCTGCCTGTTGAAATTTTGCTGGAGCCACTTCTCATATGTATGATTGCCGGCTTTTATGTCAGTAATTTCAGTCGATATCGTCATGAATTTTCACAATTACTTGATGATATTTCAGCCCCTGTCTACATTGCATTTTTTACCCTGACAGGCGCATCAATGTCATTGGATATTCTTGCAAAAACCTGGCACATTGCATTTGCACTCTTTTTTGTTCGTTGTGTCGCCTTATCTATTGGAACATATATTGGCGGAATGTTTGCAAGGCATTCAAATGAAATGAATCGCATGGCGTGGATGGGATATGTCACGCAAGCTGGCGTTGCGCTAGGACTGGCAAGGGAAGTTATTGTAGAATTTCCTGAATTTGGCACTTCATTTGCCACAATTATCATTTCAATTATCGTATTAAATCAAATTATTGGACCGCCTTTGTTTAAACGCGCAATCAAGAAAATGAAAGAAGACAGGCCACGTGCAACACATATTGAATTCGAGGGGGTTCGGGATGCAATGATTTTTGGTAGTGATGGTCAAACATTTGCGCTAGCACATTCCTTAATTTCTCAGGGATGGCAGGTCAATGTGGCATGTTCATTATCCCATGCCCAGGAGATCGAAAACACACAAATGAATGTCATTCATTTCTCCCATATTTCATTGGCTGAAATGCAAAATATTCAACTTGAAAAAGCTGGCGCTATTGTTGCCATGATGTCTGATGAAGAAAATTATAAAATATGTGAACTGGCGTATGAGCATTTTGGCACAGAAACCTTAATTGCAAGACTGAATGATCGCAAAAATCACCCTAAATTTCAAGCCCTTGATGTACTGATTGTTGATCCAAGCACAGCCATTGTCAACTTGTTGGATCATTTTGTTCGTTCGCCATCAGGCGCATCACTTTTGATGGGACTGCATACCAATCAGACAATTATTGATATTTATGTCCGAAATCCAGACCTTTTTGGCATTGCCATTCGAGATTTAACGATTCCATTTGATACGATCATTATGTCTATTCGACGCCGAGGGCAAATTATCATTCCACATGGATATACAACATTGGAAGCATTTGACCTGGTTACTGTTGTCGGATCATTGCGCAATATTGAGCATATGGCATTGCATTTTGATACACATCCGGAATATGCAATGGTCAATTTTGTTTCAAAAGCCAGAGCGAAACAATTACCTGTGCCAACCTGCGAAAATGAAGTACGAAAAATACTTCAAAAGACATCGACATTTTCAGAAGATCGATTTGAAATGCTGATATCAAACAGTCATGTACTTGATATTCAAGAACGTATTGATGTCAAACATTTTTTTGAAAAGGTGGCACATACAATGTCTGGGGATTTAAATACATCTTCATCCATCCTATATGATCTTTTAATACAAAGAGAAAATGAAGTTAGCACAGTATTGTCACCGGGACTTGCTTTGCCACATATTATTATTCAAGGCGAGCATCTTTTTAGTATCCTGATTGCCCGATGCAAAAAAGGAATAATTTTTTCAGAATCTAAACCGCGTGTTTATGCCGCTTTTGTACTTGTGGGTACGAGAGATGAAAGAGATTTTCATTTGCGGGCGTTGTCGTCCATTGCCAAAATTGTGCTGTCCCCAAATTTTGAGAAGCGGTGGAAAAGGGCACGAAGTGAAAATGTATTGAGACATGTATTGATAGAGGCCAATCGTTGGCGGGGGGCATTACCGGCTCATAAAGATAATCAAAAATCACCATGTTGATTGGAGGCGTTTATTTTAGAAGCACAATTATTTCGTGATAGTGATGTAACATGATGCCAAAATGTATTTTTCAAAAGAAACGTCAGCCATTAAGCATCCATTTTTTAACTCATGTTGTCACCCATATGCAATCAAGCGCAAGGCCCATATCACATCAGATAATCCCAGTTGATGATCACTGTTAATATCATAGTATTTTGCTTCACCTGGCACTGAAATCGCTGAAAGCACCTTTAACATTTCGATGATATCCAATAGAGAAATATCTAGGACTGGCATTAATTCAATATCCTGCCTTGATGCATAGCCATCCATCACCTGGATATTTGGTACATATTTCGTAACATAGCCATCTGCTGAAATCGTCACATTGTAATTACCGGGTAGTAAAATACGATGATAATCGCCCACATCTGGATCAGTATAAACCTTAAAATCTTTGTGATCAACCTGAATACATGCATGTACAGGTTTTTGTGTCATTAAATCGGTGACTACACCGCGAATCCCTTTTTGGGCCCAGGTAAAATAGTGTAGCATGGCATCTCTGTTGTTGTCCCATATTTGAGAAATTTTTGAATAGGCAGGCCATTTTGTTTGATACAGTTCAATGGTTAACTCCATGCACCCCATCCAGACATAACTCCAATCTTGCATACCGCCATACACCATATACCATTCAACGCCATTGGTTATCCCTGAATCGAATACCGTACTGTTTTTCATGGAAGGATTCAAATTCGCATACGACAGTGCCATTGACTGAAACAGTTTATGATCTGGTGTTGGTGAATAATTTGAAAGGGGATCGAAATCCGAATCATATGGATAATTGACAACAACCACACCTGTATGAAAATTAACTGAAAGAACAGATGAATGGTCGAATTCCCAATTCATCACATGTTGCACTTCAACAGCACGACCCTTTGGCGTATTATGATTATCCATAACTCTATCAGGAAAATTTCGATTGAGATCAATTCCTTGCATATTAAAACGTTTCTGATGGACATAACCATCTGGATTCATCAATGGCATAATCCAAATTTCGAGATTATCAATCAAATTAGTGACAGAATCAATTTTATGATAATTTTGCAGTAAGTAACGAATGAGATTTAGACATAGAATTGCACCAACGGGTTCATCTCCATGCATGCTTGATATGTATTTCACTTCAGGCTCATCTTCTTCTAAGGATGCGTGATCGGATATTTTAATAAAATATAAGGGGCGGCCTTCATAGGATTTTCCGATAAAATACAATTGACAAAGATCCGGATAATTGTTTTCAAAAGATTGTAGCATGTTATTGATTTGATCAACTGAGGGATAGTTATCCAATCTTTTCTGGTCCCTGTTCATTGGTCTGACATTGTAATGAAGCCCCATATTTTCTAAAATAGACATCTTTTCAACCTGGATATAAATAGTGGCATTATTCTGACATACATGATCAATAATTACCCCTTGTTGAGCCAGCGCTACAAGTTGTTGTCTGGAAACATTATTGATAAAAATTTCTTCGTAAACCGAAGATTTTGCGGAAACAATGGTTGATATGAGCTGCAGTATCAAGAGATAGGATATGACATATTTGTTACGTATTTTGATAATGGCTCTCATTCGTTTTATCATAAATATCAATTTTTGGCATCCTTGATTATTCAGTTAAGGAATTCTCGGAAAATAAGTTCCCCATATTAACAAATGTTCATCGGGGTTTATGTACTGTAGAGACGTAGCATGCTACGTCTCTACGTGCCAAACAATTATACGTTTAAGATAAATGGGGAACTTATTTTCTAGAGATTTTCTACGAAATCAACTGTAAGAATTCATCTTCCGACACAACAGCTACGCCAAGAGCATGCGCCTTATTCAATTTACTTCCAGCTTTTTCACCGGCAAGCAGATGCGTTGTTTTTTTGCTGACAGATCCAACAACAATGCCGCCGCGTTTTTCAATTTCTTCTCCCGCCTTGCCTCTGGGTTTAAAATTGTCAAATTGGCCGGTAATACACCATCGTTGATCTTTCATGGTTTGATCGGCATTTTCAGTGGAGGGCGTTTTTTTTGTCGCAGTCTCCAGTCCCACTGCTTTTAAGGTGTCTATGGTTTGGAGCAGGTCTTGATTATTGAAACTTTTCACAATACTACTGGCAATATTTTGTTGTACACCTTTGATTTCAATCAGCGTATCAATTTTATTATTTTTGGCAATTTGGATCAATTTATCAAAAGAATTAATTCCGGATTGAACGAGTAATTTTATCAGTCCAGTACCTAAATTCTTAATTCCCAGTGCGGCCAAAACAGTTTCGTAAGGTCTGTTTTTACTTTCCGCAATCCCACGTTTAATTAAAGCAATTTTCTTTTCTTTAAAACCCTCAATCCCTTTCAATTTTTCAGGATCAAAGGTATAAATATCCTCCATACGATGAATCAAATGATTATCAATAAGGGTTTCAATGGTTTTTGGCCCAAGGTTTTCGATATCCATGCCTGTTTTTCCGGCAAAATGAATCAGGCTGGCTTTTTGTCTTTGGGGACAGCCCTGATTTTCACAAAAATGATGTCCGCCATCTTTGATCAAAGGGGTATTGCAAAATGGACAATGGGATGGCATGTTCCAGACAGGAAAATTATCGGAATGCTTTTCCAGTACCTTTTCAACTGCAGGTATAACATCACCACGTCGAGAAATCCTCACCGTGTCGCCAATAGATACGCCCAATTCATCAATATAATCCTGATTATGCAAGGTTGCATTCGTAATTTTTGCGCCTCCCACACGCACCGGCTGAAGGCGTGCCACTGGGGTCATTCGTCCGAGACGACCAATTTGAATGTCAATGCCTTTGATCTGAGTTGTTGCTTGAGGGGATTCAAATTTATAGGCCATTGCCCATCGGGGAAATCGTCCGGTAACGCCCAGCGCGTCTCTTACTGGCTGTTCGCTGACCTTGACCACCAGGCCATCAATTTCATAATCCAATGAATTGCGTTGTTTTGCAGACTGTGCCACGCCCTGACAAAATTGTTCATCTGCTTTTTCATAATAGAATGTTTGCGGATTGAGTTGAAATCCCAAATCGTGCAAATAATGTCGCAATTCATAATGATTGGCTGATGGCAAATCTGTGCCATCAACAATATCATAGACAAATACATTGAGTGGAATTTTTGCAGTTTCCCGACTGGTTTTTCTTCGGATAGCACCGGCTGCCAGATTTCGCGGGCTGTCATAAGCAGTCCCTTCAGAACGTTCAATATCCTTGAAAACTGATTTTCGAATAAAAACTTCTCCCCTGACTGTCAGGTTGACTGGTGAGGTCAGTTTTAGTGGGATGGCGGTAATTGTTTTTGCATTGTCTGTGATATCATTGCCTGTCACGCCATTTCCGCGTGTGGCTGCTTGCGTTAGTAATCCATCCCTGTATGTAAGAATAATGGAAATGCCATCAAGTTTTTCATCCAGAATAAATGAAACTGGCGAGTCAGTTTTATTGACAATTTTTTGCGCCCAAGACTGTAATTCCGGAATGGAATAACATTTATCAAGACTCAGTATGGGCTGACGATGGGTAACTGTTGCAAAGGCATTGTCCAGGTCCGATCCAACACGACTGGTTGGTGTTTCGGGTAATGTTTGTTCTGGATATAATTTTTCAAGGCTGACGAGTTCATCAAATAAGCGGTCAAATTCAGCATCTGAAATTTCAGGCCTTGCCTGAATATAATACAGATATTGGTGATGCTGAATTTGTCTGGCAAGCGCGATCATTTTACGTTGAATATCATCAGTTCGCATTATCACAGGGTTTTGTATCACCTTTGAAAATAAAGAGTGGGTTTTTTGCTCCATCTTTTGGGCATCGTCATCTGAGGTTTCGTGATCATATCCTATAAGATGCAACACACCATGAATCAACAATAAATACAATCGGTGTTCAAAGGAAATATTGGATGCTTTGGCTTCCCGCAAAACTGTATCGACAGAAATGACAACATCGCCGAGCATATTTTGTCTGAGATGCGCATAATCTCCCTCCTGCATGGAAAATGATAAGACATTTGTAGGGCCGGTTTTGCTGCGGTATTGTTCATTCAAGCGGGCAATGGTTTCATCATTGACGCATACAATTGACAATTCGGCATCTGATAAAGACAGATCTGCCAATATAAATTGTCCAATTTGTTTTAGCCGATCAATATCAATCGGATAATTGTTTTGTTGGTTGTCAATTAACACTGACATGATTTCATCCTGTCTATTGAACTTTTTTTATTCAAGCGGATTTTTGTAAATATTTTTTACGCCTGGTGGAATTTCAAAAGGGATTTTTTCATACACATATTGAAAGCAGGCAGAAAAAGAAAATGTACTTCCTTTGCCTGGCTCACTTTTTGCGCTGATTTTTCCGCCCATCATTGTGACAAGACTCTTGCAAATTGATAATCCCAAGCCAAGTCCACCATAACTTCGTGTATAAGCATCTTCAACCTGTGTGAATGGTTCTTTGAATAACTTTTCAATATCTTCACAGCACATACCGATACCGGAATCTGTAATATCAAAATATAAATAGGTTTTATCGATAGATCTCAGCTGATGTGTCACTTTTAAAATAATATCGATTTTATCATTTGAAAATTTAATGGCATTATCAATTAAATTGGAAATAATTCTTTTCAAACGCATGGCATCACCAACAAAGACATTCAATATTTCTGGATCGATATCAACAATCAGCGAACCATTTTTTTCAGAAATCCAATCTGCCACCTCTTGAACAATGGCATCCAATCGAAACGTATCTGTTGCCAGGGTCATTTTACCTGTGTCAATTTCAGAAAAATCAAGAATGTCATCAATAATACCAAGCAGTTTACCCGAGCTATCCTTGACAATCTTGGCATATTCTTCAATATCTGGCTCAATATTTGATGATAGAATCAGCGTGTTCATGCCAATAATGGCATTCAGCGGTGTCCTTAGCTCATGGCTCACCACATTAATAAAATTACTTTTCGCATAGGCAGATTCCTTGGCTTTTAAAGCCAGTTGTCGTTCATTTTTCAACAATTCCTGGAGATTGGCATTTGCCTGTACAAGTTCAGAGGTACGTTCTTTGACAAGGGCTTCAATATGATCTCTGTAACGTTTTAATTCGATGTGGGTTTTGACACGCGCTTTCAGTTCAGAAAGCTGAAAAGGTTTTGTAATATAATCCACAGCGCCCCGTTCAAATCCCAGTGTTTTACTTTTCAAGTCATCTTTTCCTGAAAGAAATATAATTGGAATGTCTCCCAGGGTTGGACTGCTTTTAATACGTCGGCAGACTTCAAGACCATCAATCCCTGGCATCATAATATCCAGAAGAATCAATGATGGCGGATGGGATTCAATATCTTCGAGTGCGGATTCGCCATCAAGCGCCACACTGATATCATAGTCATTCCCCAGCGCTTCAACCAGAATATCAATATTGCTATCATTGTCATCTACAACAAATATACTGCTTTTTTCTGACATATGAAAGATCCTTTCATAATCGTGTATTCAAAAGAGGCAATTATACAATTAATAATTATATATATTAAAGAGATTCATAGATTTGATCAAGCAAAATTTTATTACGAAGAATATTTCCAGATTGGGGAATGGATTTTTCAACGTCCCTAACTCGCATAAGCCACCTGATCCCTTCCATTTGCCTTGGCCTTATACAATGCCACATCTGCAGATTTCAATGTTTCTTCAGTTGTTATCCCATGTACCGGATAAATGGCAATACCCAATGATGCTGTAATATTCAATATTTGTGTGCGGTGTTTAATTTTTAAACGTTTAATATCTTCTCTAATTTCCTCAGCTTTTTGTTTTGTGCTATCAATATCCGCATCAGATAATATCAATATAAATTCTTCTCCGCCATAACGACATGCGATATCTTCGCCACGTGTACGCTTCCTCAATAAGTTTCCCAGTTCTTTCAAGACAGTATCTCCGGCCTCATGACCATAAGTGTCATTGAATGCTTTAAAATGATCGACATCAAGCATAATGATACCCAATGTTTTGTTATGACGTTCTACCCGACGCGCTTCACGCTCCAATGCTTCCTGCATGTGACGCCTGTTATACAATCCTGTGAGCGGGTCCCGAATAGATTGAATTTTCAGTGTTTCTCGCAATCTCAAATTGATCAGGCTGGGGGCATATCGTTCGACCATACTTTTTACAAGAATTAACTTGGATTCTATGACATGTTTATTGTCATCATTTTCCACACGTTCATAAGTATCTGTTTCGCCCAGGGTCAGGTGAATCATACCCAGAACTTCCCCCTGTGCGCTCATGGGCGCACATAAACAGCCATGTTCTGGATAAATATGAAAATGAGAACAGAGCGGATCAACATCAGGATCTTGAACAAAATGCTCCTTACCCCGTCGAATGGCCCAACATTGATTATGCTCAAATTCCGAATCTTCGGGTACGAATTCTCCCCAACTGGAAACAATACGCAACAAGCGTTGGGTATCGTCAAAAATACACAAATAGCCAGAATCCTGAGGAAATAATTGACGACAAATATTAATTACAATTTGATATGTTTCTTCTTCACTGTCACAGGCGTGCAGGAGATCGCCCAGCTTGTTCAGCAGTAATATTTCATTGGTTCGCCACTCCAGTTCTTTTACAGTCTGGGTCAATTTTGAATTGGATTTTTCAAGCTCTGTTGTTCGCTCGGTGACCAGTTCTTCAAGGGTATCTTTATGTCGCTTTAATGCACGTTCTGCGCGTTCGCGCTCTGTAATATGGTTAAATATGGTTTTTACCATAATATTAAATGAATTAACAAGTGTTTTCAATTCATTACCTTTTGTTGCCTGAAAATCCACACCTGCCAGCTCTTTCACTGTTTGTTTGACCTTAATGTTTAATTTTTTTAAGGGTCGAAGCAGATACAGGGTATAGCCCTCAGCAATGGACATGGAAATCAGCAGAATTAAAATGGATATTTTGATAATATGGGTTTTGTTTTGTTCCAGTAATTGATGAGAAGGCAAGGTATCGATTTCAACCATCAGGCTGAAAGGTTCATTGGCCATTTCCATGGGGGCGTAATAAATGGTTTTATGCTGTTTTGGAAAAACCTCACGAATGGCTTTGAGTTTTAAGATACTCATTTTCATGGCTTCTGCATTAATAAACCTACGTTCATCAAGCGGTAGCGAACTAGCAATAACACCATTGACACATCCAATGGAAACATGAACCTCAGTTGCATTGGAAATGTTCTGTGCATAATCATCATTGATCCAGGTGCCAATGGTAATGGTTCCCAAAAGTTTATCGCCGCTGACCAGTGCAACAATTGCCCGAATCGCCCATCCTTCCTTTGTCTGTGAGGCCATTAATATATCCTCAGCCAGCATGGCCTCAACAACGCCATGAAATTCTTTAAGCGAGTCTTCATTATGCGGCGCATGTGCCTGATAAATAACACGTTGATCTCTGTCAGCAGCTTGAAAAATATCAACTTCAAGTTGCGGAAAAAGCATATCCATCGTGCGTTTTAATGAAGTAATATCTTTTTTTAATTGGAATTGATTGAATCCATCAATGAGATCTGTCCTGTTTTTAAGCACTTTTGACAGGCCGGACAATTTTGATATTTCTTTTGCAATCAGGCTTTCAACAATAAAGTGAATATCTTCCGCCTTACTCGCCTCGTTTTCAGTAATCGTATTCTGTAGCGCATCCAACTCTATATAGTAATGGGAGAAGGTTGTACATAAAATGATTAAAATTTGCATCCCCATAATGGGAAAAACAAGACTCATATTGCGAGGCATTTGATACTCCTTGGTTAACGATCTCGGCAATTGCAAGAACAGCGT
>Ga0272440_1000530_pt1 | contig 32142 bp, 18 predicted proteins | sample SSMMMBAug17_FD_192440 | JGI IMG/M metagenome (GOLD analysis project Ga0272440, IMG submission 192440) | Marine sediment archaeal communities from Little Sippewissett salt marsh, Falmouth, MA, United States - SSM-MMB-Aug17 | ecosystem: Environmental > Aquatic > Marine > Wetlands > Sediment ... | reverse complement strand
TGGTGAAGTAAGTGGTGAAGTTAATGGTGAAGTAAGTGGTGAAGTTAATGGTGAAGTAAGTGGTGAAGTTAATGGTGAAGTAAGTGGTGAAGTAAGTGGTGAAGTAAGTGGTGAAGTAAGTGGTGAAGTTAATGGTGAAGTTAAAAATGACATAACCAATGAAATTTTTGAACTAATTTCAATGCTGCAAGAAAATAAATCAATGACACGACAACAACTCCAGTTCGCACTGGATATAAAATCTCAGGACTACTTCAGAAAAAATTACCTTATTCCTTCGCAAAAGTCGGGTTTAATAAAGATGATGATTCCAGATAAACCCAAAAGCAGTAAACAAAAATATCTACTGACTGAAAAAGGTCAAATGATTCTGCTGAAGAGATCAGGGGAAAAATCTTAAACCGCGTAATGGGCGTATGTATAAGTTTAGGGGAAGTGAATTTCATACAAGGGATGCTCAATTTCGGCAATGCCAAGAAGGGCGTATGTCCAAGTTAGGGGAAAATGTTGCCTCGAAAAAAAACGAAACCCAACCAATGTCCGAAACCAATTTAGGGGCGAACCTTATGTTCGCCCTCCGGACAAAAACCAGAATCAAACCTATGTTCGAGAATGAATTAGAAACGTTTGCCTCGGGCATAGGTTCGCAAACGATTGTTGTTCGAGGGCGAACATAAGGTTCGCCCCTAAATTGGTTTCTGACATTGGTTGGATTTCGATTATTACGATCTACCCGAAAATTTATGATTGCTTACTTATATTCCCTCTGAAACAAGCACATAAATGCCATGTGTTTCCCTGGAATAGGTGATAATATATATTGTGGAGTCATCATCCACCAGAATACTGTTATAGTATCCAATATTATTATTATTTTCAATCAATTCTTTGGTCCAGCCTTGTTCAGTTCTACGTGCGATTTTCAATTTTTCTAAAGGGTTTCCGCTGTGTGATTTTTCGGCCCGATAAGCAATGATAGGATTACCATCCATATCAAAGGCCAGACGACAATAATTGCCACATTTACATGAATCATCAAAAAATTTTGTCTCCCACCCATTGCCTGTGTTTTCTGCATAGATTAATGATTGCGCATTGGTTTCATAGTATGCAACAGCCATATAGTGTTCATTATTGTTCCAGGCCGCACTGATATCGCCAACTGTAGTCTGTTCTTTTACCCATTGAATCCCCCAATCATCCGGATCATTCCGAATGGCGACTTTAAGTCCAAATTCATTATTGGGGAGCTTTTTTTCGTAATAATAAAAAATATAGGGTTGATCAAAATTATTGAGGGCCATAGTACAATATGTTCCAGCAGTATTTTGAATATTAACAGCACCATAGGTATTTCCTTCAACTGTTTTGGGGATGGTATTGTTGTGTGGTGAAAACTGAAAATACCAGAGATCGGGATAGGTTTGATTCATTGAATCGCAGCCTTCATAGAAAAATTGACAGCACATATGAATTTGGTTCTGTGTATCCACCTTTACATCAATAGATCTTCCAGCAATACCATCATTGACAATTGCATTTCTATCCACTCGGCCAATGGCAGCAGTATATTCGATCCATTGGCTATTTTCCAGAATACTGGCCATCATATCAGAATGCTTTGTTTGACCACAAGTAGAAGGCCCACCGCCTTGATATATCACAAGGGGAGTATCTTGTGAGATTAATGCCAGTCCCAGATCCTGTTGTGGTGTTTGCAATGTGATAACAGGTGTTTTTGTGCTGTTTTCTTGTAAAAATGCAGGGTCAAATACATGATGATTGATTGTATATGCGCCGCCTTCAGAAGCAAAATACGCCAGATGAAGTCCATTATTTCCCATAATAGCGCTAAGATTGGGCTGATTCAGCCCTGATGATTGTATTTTTCCCAATTCACTCAATTGCCACTGGCTTTGTTGTGAATTGTTTGTTGTTTGTGCAGGTTGTGTAGAAGACTCGCCACTACCGCCGCCACTACCGCAACCAGATACAAAAAATAAAAGTAGGACAAGTACTATGTTTACATGTCTGATTGTATGGAATAGTTTCATCATATAATCTCCTTTTTCAACATTTGTAGGTGCGTTGGGCAGATCTTGATTGTTGACTTATTTGCCGCGGCAAATAAGTCAACCCAACAGTTAATAATCAAGGTCTGTCCCCAACGCCATCACAGAACTTTCACCAGGTATTGCCCTGTATAAGATTCCTGAATTTTTGTCAAGGCCTCAGGGGTCCCTTCAGCAATAACATACCCGCCATTATCGCCCCCTTCAGGACCTAAATCAATCACATGATCGGCAGATTTAATCACATCCAGATTATGTTCAATAACGACAATGGTATTGCCATTATCAACCAGGCGATTCAAGACATTCAATAGTTTTTGGACATCCGCAAAGTGAAGTCCTGTTGTGGGTTCATCCAGGATATACATTGTGCGCCCGGTGCCGCGTTTGCTCAATTCTCTTGAGAGTTTTACGCGTTGGGCTTCGCCACCAGATAATGTGGTTGCAGATTGACCAAGCTTGATATACCCCAGTCCAACATCAATCAATGTTTTGAGTTTGTTTTTGATCTTTTCAATATTTTCAAAAAAAGACAGGCATTGATTGATGGTCATGTTTAAAATATCGGCAATGCTTTTGCCCTTATATTTAATTTCCAGTGTCTCCCGATTGTATCGCGCCCCTTTGCAGACATCACAGGTCACAAAGACATCCGGCAAAAAATGCATTTCAATCCGAATGATACCATCACCAGAACAGGCCTCGCATCGTCCACCTTTGACATTAAAACTAAATCGCCCTGGAGTATACCCCCTGGCCCGAGCATCTGGAGTACGTGCAAATAGCTCACGAATATATGTAAACAAACCAGTATAAGTACCTGGATTGGATCGCGGAGTGCGGCCTATGGGGGATTGATCGATATGAATCACTTTATCAATATGTCTCAAGCCTTTGATTTGGTCATGCAATCCCGCCTGAGTGCGTGTGTTATGCAAATGTTGACATAGGGCTTTGTATAGTGTTTCAAGAACAAGCGTTGATTTTCCAGAACCTGAAACCCCTGTAACACATACAAACTGACCCAGTGGAAATTCGACGTTGATTGATTTCAGGTTGTTTTGGCGGGCACCTTCAATAATGAGTTTTCGGGATGATGCTTTTCGTCGATTCCCGGGTATTTCAATTGCTTTTTTTCCAGATAAATACTGTCCAGTCAGTGAAGAATCACTTTTCACAAGGGTCTCTGGCGTGCCATTGAATACAACCTCACCACCATTAACCCCTGCAGCCGGGCCCATATCCACAACATGATCAGCAGTTAAAATTGTTTCTTCATCGTGCTCCACAACAATAACAGTGTTGCCCAGGTTGCGCATTTCTGCCAGTGTGCTGAGTAATCTTTGATTGTCTCTTTGGTGAAGCCCAATACTGGGTTCATCCAGAACATACATGACACCAGTTAATTTTGAGCCAATTTGTGTTGCCAGACGAATACGCTGGCTCTCTCCGCCGGACAGAGTGGATGCTGCGCGATTCAATGTCAGGTAATCAAGTCCCACATTTGACAAAAAATTCAATCGTTCATGAATTTCTTTTAAAATTTTTTCAGCAATCATCTGTTTTTTGGTATCCAATTGCAATTCATTAAAAAACTGTTGTGCCTGAATTACAGACTGTGACGTACATTCTGAAATATTGCTATCACCAACTTTAACAGCCAGACTTTCTTTTCTTAAGCGAAGGCCATTGCATTGTGGGCAGGGTTTGAAAGTCATGTATCGCTGAATATCTTCACGTGAATGATTGGACTGGGTTTCACGATATCGTCTTTCCAATGATGGAATGATACCTTCATAAGGTTTTTTGTAAGTAAAACGCCGGTCATCGCGTTCACCATAAAATGTAATGATTTCATCACCTGAGCCATAAAACAGAACAGTTTTAAAAGATTCTGGCAGATCCTCAAAGGGAATGCCTGAATCCACCTTATAATGACTGGTTAATGCATCCAAAAATTCATAATAAAATATTGATGCACGATTGGCCCATAATGCCACAGCACCATTTCTTAAGGACAGTTGTTTATCTGGTACAATTAAATCCGGGTCAAATTCCATATGCGATCCCAAACCATCACATCTGCTGCACGCACCTTGGGGGGAATTAAATGAAAAACTGGCGGGTGTAAATTCAGGGTAACTGATACCACAGGTTACACAGGCTGATGTTTCACTAAATAGCACTGTCTCTCCCTCAACTACGCTGATTGATACCAATCCCTGAGATTGGCCAAGGGCCAGTTCAATAGAATCGGCAAGGCGATTTTTAATATCTGGTCGGATAACCAGACGATCAATGACCACATCAATTGTATGTTTTTTATTTTTTGCTAAGGGTTTAATATCATCAAGTAATATGATTTCATTATTAACACGCACTCTGGCAAAGCCATCCTTTTTCAGTCGAGTAAAGAGTTTTTCATGGGTGCCTTTTTGTCTGGTAATCAAAGGTGCCAAAACAAGAATTTTTGTGGATTCTTCTAAGGAAAGAATTTGATCCACCATTTGATCAACAGTTTGAGATGAAATGGGTTTGCCGCATTTATAGCAATGAGGCGTGCCAACACGCGCATACAGCAGGCGGAGATAGTCATATATTTCGGTAACAGTTCCCACAGTGGAACGAGGATTATGACTTGCTGTTTTTTGCTCAATAGCAATGGCAGGAGAAAGGCCTTCAATGGTGTCAACATCGGGCTTTTCCATTCGTTCCAGAAATTGTCGGGCGTAAGCTGACAGGGATTCCACATAACGTCTTTGGCCTTCAGCATACAGGGTATCAAAGGCCAGTGTAGATTTACCAGAACCTGACAGGCCGGTTATAACGATGAGTTTATTTTTGGGAAGATCCAAATCTATATTTTTTAAATTGTGCTGTCTGGCACCACGTATTTTTAACATGAAAAACTCCAGAGTGTTTATTTGTTGGCTCTTATCCAATGAAAGGGTTTTTGAACCAGTTCAATTAAAGCATCGAGAATCGTTCCAATAATACCAATTGCAATCACAAGGGCCATCAATCGGTCATATGACATGGTATCTCTGGCATCGTTGATAAGATAGCCCAGTCCTTGTGAGATACCCAAAAATTCGGCAGGAACCAGGACAATCCATGCAACGCCCAGGGCCATTCGCAGGCTGGTTAGCATATAGGGGATTGTTGATGGAATGATGATTTTAAAAATCAGTTGATAATTCTTTGCCCCTTGATTGATCGCCATCAATAACCATCGTGAATCAACCCGAGTGACCCCCAATGTGGTGTTGATAATCATCGGCCAGATTGTTGCCATTACGAGCAGAAACACAATTGCTGATTCAAAACTATGAAATATCAATAATGCAATAGGCATCCAGGATATGGGACTGATCATGCGTAAAAACTGAATGGGCGGATATGAAATCATTTTCAATTTTTGATAAAACCCCAATAAAATCCCCAGGGGCAGGCCCATAATTGCAGATATAAAAATACTCACCACAATTCGTCGAATACTGGCAAACACCGATTGCCAGAAAGATGGCTCAAAAATCAATACAATCAGCGCTTTGAATGTTGGCAGGGGCAAAAATCCAGAAAACTGTTCATATCCTTCCCGAAAAAATAGCAGATAGCCCATGACTGACCAACTGATAATCAAAATTAGCATACCAATAACGCCATAAGCGATTTTTAGGATCATAATCAACCTCACTTAAAGAGATACTGTCTCTTCTCTACGCCAGGGTTGCGCCATATCCACTCCTGAACCAAATTGCTGCAATCCACCTGCATTTTGAATGGCATACTTTACAAATGTGGTATCAACAAGGGATGTCATGGCTTTATCTATCTGAATATTTTTCAAAAACGTAACATCACCTTCCATTTTTGTGTGGCGCATTTCTTTAAGAATCAGTCGGGTAGCAGAAGGGTATGGATAGGGTTGAAAACCAATTCTGGCAACGTCCCAGTCATCGTGTTTAATTGCTTGCGGACGATTGCCTTGACCATACCTGGCATGTTCGTAGCCAGAAAAGACACGTGTGAGAATTTTTTCTGATACAGGCAAATAATTGCTGCCTTCCCTGCTCAATATTTTTGCTGTTTGGAGTGGATGTTTGATAATCCAGGCCTGGGCTCTCACAATGGCATTGACAACTTTTTGAGAAAAAACCGGGTTGGATTGTGTCAGACGTTCATTCATGACCACCACACAGCAGGGATGATTTTTCCAGATATCGCCTGTAAACCGCATGATTTTTGCATCGATTTTCATTTCAGCAATGGCATTGTATGGTTCTGCAACAATGTAAGCATCAATTTTGCGTGCAATCATTGCTGATGGCATCTCTGGCGGGGGTAAAATGAACAGATTGACTTCATTGGATTTCAAGGACGCCTTGTGGGATTGAATGACTGGTTTCAACCCCACATGTCGCAAGCCCATCTGAAGAATAATATTGTGCATGGAATACCAATAGGGTACAGCGATTTGACTGCCGCCAAGATCAGCAAAGGATTGAATATTAGAATGGGGACTGACAGTCAGCGCGCTGCCATTAACATGGTTCCAGGCCAGAACTTTAACCGGAAATTTTCGATTAAAACGCATCCACACAGGAATGGGAAACAACATATGCGTTAGGTTGAATTTGTGGGTTAAAAATGACTCTGTTAGCGTGGACCATTTGCGAACTCTAACAGGTGGTTTCACCCGGATGCCTTCATCATGAAAATATTTTTTTTCATAAGCAATTAACAGCGGGGTAGCATCAGTAATGGGTAAATAGCCCAGACGTAATTCGGGCGTTGTCTTTTTTGCAAATGAAACGTGTGGAAGGCCAAGTGATGCTATGGTGCCACAGGCCCCTTTGATAAAACTACGTCTGTTTATAGCGAATGAATCGATCATATCCCTCCTCAATGGACTGGCGGTGTTTGGCGCAATTGGTCTGATATATTTTTTCCAATTGCATCATAATATGTATTCTTTTCAAAGCCAATTGTCTGTCAGTGATTTTTCGAGGATAAGGAATGGCCACATCAATAATTTTTTTGACATTGCATGGCTTGCCCCCCAACAAGACCACTTTGTTGCCCAAAATGATCGCTTCATCAATATCATGGGTGACAAAAATGGCAGTAAACTTCTCCTTTTCCCACAACTTAATCAGTTCCTGCTGCATGCGCGACCGGGTAAATGTATCTAATGATACAAAGGGCTCATCCATTAAAAGCACTTTTGGATGCCCAATCAACGCGCGTGCCAGAGACACACGACAGGCCATGCCCATAGACAGTTCTGATGGATAATTTTTTTCAAAGCCATCCAGACCAATCAAATCGACAAAATACCGAATGCGATCCGATAAATCCTGGGTATCCCCTCTCAGTTTACACCCAAATGCGATATTTTCAACAACATTGAGCCAGGGTAACAGGCTGGGCTGTTGAAAAAGGAGTGAAATCTCAGGATCTGGTTTTGTAATTGTTTTGTCATCAACCAGAATGCTTCCGGCAGACGCAGGTTCTATCCCAGCAATGATATTGAGCAAGGTGGACTTGCCACAACCTGATTCGCCCAAAAGCATGACGAATTCACCATTATTCACTGGAATACAAACATCTTGTAATACCGGAATAGTTGAATTATCTGGCAAATGAAAGGTTTTTTCTATGTTCTCAATAAGTAGTTTCACAGATTATAACATTTTGTGTATATGGGCTCTTTTTTTCTCGACATTTTGGGAATGCGCCCAGGTTATGAGTTAATTCGAATGATATTCATTACACTTAAATTATTTTGGGTGTTTATTAAAACATCAATAAGGGGGATGTCAATGTTTCTTTTTTACATGCCTTGAAATAGTGTTCTCTATTATTGATATTGTTCGTCTTGAGGTAAATGTACTATAGAGACCATGTTACATCTTTTCACCTCCGGGCGTATGTGGGCTTATGTAAAACTTAGGGGGGGAGTTGCGGGAGGTCGTATGTTGCTAAAATAAATCTTGACATCAATCTCTGTTACGAATATTGAATATTAATCAGGCTAAAATGTACGATCTGGGTCATTTTTTGCATACTATTATAAAAAAACAAACAAACAAAGTGAGTATAATTATGAAACGACCTCATTTCGCTGTCCTTTATTGTGTACTGGCAATATTATTTTTGATATGGCCGGTAACTGGTTTTTGTAATTACCAGGGCGTGTTTCAAATTGATGTTTTTGTGGGTTATCAACCCCCAGTTATCTCCCCCATTTTAGTTCAAACAATCCTTGAAGACACCCCCTCCCAACCCATTCCATTCACATTAACTGATCCTGATACCGACGAAAACAACCTGATTCTCTTTGCAGAATCAAACAACCATACGCTTGTTCCCAATGATAATGTTCAATTTTCTGGGAGCGGCAAAAATCGCTTTGCAACAATAACACCCGCAGCCGATGAGTTCGGTTCACTCAGTATTACCATTTTTGCAACCGATGGATTTAACACTGAATCGCAGCAATTCTGGGTTCACGTTTTACCGCGCGATGATCCACCTGTCATTGCATCCATTGGCAATCAATCCACTATGCAAGATATCGCAACAGTTCCAATTCCATTTACCATTGCAGATGTTGACAGCCAAAGTCTAACACTCTGGTGTGAGTCCAATGATCCAGCCATTGTTGACAGCATGCTAATTGAAGGTATATCACCGGAAGGCAATCTGCTGATTTCACCAGGAAATATTTACAATCTTTCACTGACTGTGACACCGGCTCAAGCTGCTTATGGTGCTGTTTCTGTTACAGTTTTTGTAGAAGATGATACCCATCAAAAGTCCCATACAGAATTTACACTAAATATCAGCGAAGTCAAATATTTGATCCAGACTGCTGTTGCAGGTGAAGGCCAGATTTCCCCCACCAATCCCATTGTTAAAAAGTATGGTCAGGTTGTCATTCGCATGAAGCCACAGGAAGGTTTCATGATTAAAGATGTTATCATTGATGGCATTTCTAAAGGGCCAATGCCCAGATTCATTGCCTATGGCATAAATCCACCATCCCAATTGACTGCCATATTTGGCCCGCCTGAAGAATACACGATCACAACCATTGCCAACACAGGTGGGGCAATTTCACCGGTGGGACCGGTGAAAATCACCGAAAATCATGATCAACTGTTTTACATAAATACCCAAGCCGGTTATGTCCTCACTGATGTGCTCGTGGATGGACAATCCATTGGCCCGGTTGTTTTATATGAATTTACCAATGTTGATCAACAACATACCATCCAGGCCACTTTCCGGTCAGCATCACCCCCAGTGGCAGATTTTCAGCCCAATATTACTTCTGGATTTTTACCCCTGAAAGTTCAATTTGCTGATAAAAGTCATATTGAAGATGATACCAATGGCGATGAAATCACAGACTGGTTATGGGATTTTGGCGATGGCAGTGCCAAAAGTTCCAGTCAAAACCCGATCCACTATTATTCATCAGAAGGTCAATACACTGTTACGCTGACAACCACTGGCACTGGTGGACTGACTGACACCAATATCCAAGCCAATTTAATTACAGTGCAACCATCAACTGTGTATCTCAGTTTCAGTGCAGATAAAACTGATATTTCCAATGGGGACAATGTACAATTCTCTGCACAAAGCAATATTGCTACTGATATCAGTTGGTTATGGTTATTTGGTGATGGCAGTACCAGCACATTGCAGAATCCATCACATGTGTATGAAAATGCAGGCAAGTATACTGTTGAACTGACAGTCACTGTGTCTGGTGAATCTTATAATAAAATCAAAACTCAATACATTAAAGTCGGTGGGCGAACGATCAGCGGCCAGATCCGCAAAGGTGATATTAATGGCAATGATACCGGCATACCTCTGGCATCTTACTGGGTTGAAGTCTGGCATACTGGATCCACTCCCATTGCTTATACACACACAGATGAAAATGGCGACTACACAATTACAGGTCTGCCCCCTGAAACCGGATTTATTGTGGGCGCATTTCCACCATTTGGCAGCAGTGACTATTTTGAAGAATTTTATAACAATCAATCCTCTCTGGCAACCGCCCACACCATTGATCTCAGTGATCAGGACCAACCCAATATTGATTTTGTATTAAAAGCCGTGCCCCAATATGGCATTTCTGGAAGAATTCATAATGGGGCCAATGGGCTGCCAGGTATTGAAGTCACTGTTTTTTCCGAAGATGCCAATTTTTCGGCTTACACCACAACCAATGCTCAGGGAGAATATACAATCACCGGCCTGAAACTGGCTTCGGACTATATTGTATTTGCCTATTACGATACAGCGGAATATTTCTATAGTATTCCTGATAATCAAACTGTTGGCACATATATTCCTGTCTGTGAAGATACTGTGTCGCGATGGTCATTGGCCAGAAAAGTGACTCCGGCAATTGACCCGGTCACTGAAAATATTGATATGGTTTTATGTCAATCTGGCACCATACATGGTCATGTAGCCAATGATACCCAAAACTTACAAAATATCTGGGTTAATGCCAGTTCTGACTTGCTGAATGTTGAAAATGGTGCCCTTACAGATGAAAATGGCCAATATACGATCACTGGCCTGATCATTGTCAGTGATTCAGAAAAGCTGACAAAAGGCTATCTTGTTGAAGTATTTGAAAGCAATTATCCCTATCAGGCTTACTCCCAAACAACACAGGTGCTTGATGCCACACGAGTCACTGCCAATAACAGTCAAAACATTGATTTTTCTTTAAAACAAAGGGCCAATATCAAAGGTCGGGTGCTGGATATCTATAACAATCCTGTGCCAGATGTTCAATTAACCGCTTATTCCAAATCATCACCTGCCAGCAAACAAGGCACAACAGTGTCCAATTCAAGCGGTTTCTATACATTGACCAACCTGCCTTTTGCCACAGATTATATTGTCGCTGCTTTTTCAGATTATTTTCCGCCCCAATATTACAATCTAAAATCCAAAGAAGAAATGGATCTGGCAGAAACAGTCAGCCTGACTTATGGGGATGTGTCTGATATCAATTTTGTTTTGGATGAAGGTGCGGTTATCAAAGGCTATGTCACGATCAGTGAAAATAACACCACCCGGGCTGCCCAGAATATCTGGGTAGATATCCATTCCCAATCCGAGCCCACCAATGGCGGCCAGGTTAAGACTGATGCCGATGGTTATTATGAAATGACCGGTCTGGATGACACGATTGCCGACTATATCATTCAAGTCAAACTCACTGGCTATCAACCGGCTTATTATCATCCTTCAGCGGCAGACACCACAGTGTATCTATGGAATCAGGCTGAAGGTGTGGCACCATCAACAGATACCGACAGAAACCTGCTAATTGTCAAAGGGTTTTCAATTACAGGACAGGTCACCTTTCAGGGTGAGCCAGTAAAAGGACTTCAGGTCATCGCCTATTCTGAAAGCGGCGGCAGCGGCAGTAACATCACCACACAAAATAATCAGGAAAATTACGCAATCAATGGCCTTCCCAATGGCATTTATACTGTTTTCATTTCTTCCAATCAATATGCAGATGCCACTATTGAAAATGTATCTGTCAATGGTGCCAATGTTGATGCCATTGATTTCAGTCTGGCTCTGCCAGAACGAAAAATTCAAGGCACTGTTTATGAATTGGGCGCTGACAAATCAGTTAAATTGCTTGTATTTTCCATTGATGGTGATGATTCCAAGATTATTGAGCTGGTGGGTGATGGCACCCCCATGCCATATACCATTCCTGCCTTAAAAGCCTTTTCTGATTATAAAATGCAACTGTATTCAAATGATTATCCTGATCAAGTATACAACAATCAGATCAGTATCAATGATGCTGACATTATTAATTTGGCCACAGCAAATGCCACAGGTATTGATATAACACTCAATGCGAATGTCTCAATTATTACCGGCCAGGTAGAATTTCCATCCTCAGCAACACTGGGCGATACCGCATGGGTTGATGTGCAATCTCCAAAAACAGGCTCACAAGGTGCGGCTGAGGTGAAAAAGCTGATTGATACCGAAAATCCAGTTGCTGATGCATACACTATTACTGGCTTGCCTCGGGCAGATGATTTTCTGGTTCACGTATGGTCAGATAAATATCTCACCCAATACTTTGACAATGCAGATACTGCTGATAGTGCCACCCTTATTGATACCACTGGTGACTATCTTAAAGCCAATGTCAATTTTACATTGGACCCCGGGGCCACGATTTTTGGAAAGATTGTGGATGAATACAAAAATGGCTTGAGCAATATCTATGTGGAAGCATCCTCTGACAGCACCAACTCCATTCGAGGCACAATGAGTGCATTTGATGGCAACTTTGCTGTCAAGGGATTAAAAGAAGCGGATGATTACAAATTGAAAGCGATCAAACATGGCGTAGATTTGCCCTTCTTCTATCATGAAGAACAGACTGTTCGAGAACGTAGCCTGGCGTCCAGTATCAGCACGCTGACAGGGAATCCATCGGTAGAGATAATTCTGAGTGAAGGCCTGAGTATTGCCGGAACTGTTCGGGATGCCCTTCGCAATCCCATTCTCAATGAAAAGATTTGGGTCAATATCAGTTCAGACACGAGCCAGATTGATGTGGGCGATTATGTAAACCAGGATGGCACGTATGAAATTACCGGCCTGCCATCAGGCAAAGATTACCAAGTGGAAGCGCAACCACCATCAACATCACCCTATCTATCAGAAATCCTCAGTAGTATTGAAAGCGGACAGCGGAATGTCGATTTCTATCTCAGCACAGGCAGTAAAGTAAGCGGTTATGTCCAGACCAATACAGGTGAAGCCATTCGGAATGTCAAAGTGAGTATATCATCTGTTTCCCAGTCTGTGGGCAAATGGACCATGACAAAATCCGATGGTTCATTTGAAATTAATGGGCTGCCTCTAGCATCTGACTATGCAGTGATTGCCACACCGCCAGAAAGTGCCAGTTATGTTGAGTTTTCAGAGTTTGGTTTGATGATCGACAGCACAATCACAAAAAATATCACACTGATGCCAGCCATGCGCTTCACAGGCTTTGTTTATGCAGCCAATATGACACCGATCAAAAATGCCTGGGTATCGGCATTTTCACAATCATCAGATAATTTTATGAAAGGCCAGCGAACCGATGCTGATGGCAGATTTGAAATTAACAATTTGCCAGATGCGTCTGATTTTGTGGTCAGTGTTCAGGCAGATGACTATCTGACACAAAAGCTTGAAAATCAATCCCCGGGTGGGTCGGATATCACCTTTGAACTGGAAGAAAGCGGCAGCATTTCTGGTTCTGTGAAAAATTTCAATGGCCAGCCGATCAGTGGGGCTCGCGTAAAAGCAACATCTGCCAATGTCAACACAGTCGTGGTGGTTGTCACAGGAAGTAATGGCAAGTTTGAACTCAAAGGCTTGAAAAAAACCGATACATTTGGCAATCTCATTTCCAATTATCAAATTACTGCCGAGGTCCAGGGATTTCAAACTCAGACCAAAGTAGAAAAACAGGTGGGGGATGTGGTTGATTTTAAAATGAGTACTGGCGGCACTATTTCCGGCACCATTAAAGATGCCAATAGCACTACACCGCCCCAGCAATATAAAATTGCTGTCAGTGTCTTTGAAAAACTGGCCAATGGCCGCTTGAAAATTCCACCTGTTAAAACCAGTACCAATAGTGATGGCCAGTTTATTGTCAAAGGGCTGACCGATGGTGTGTCTTATGTTATTCAGGTCAGATCCAATATTGTGGGAAATCTTGACAATAAATTGCAATGGTTGGGTGAAAACCAGGAAGGTGTATTTCTATACACTGACGCCATTGAGGTATCACCGGGTGATGTCATTGATTTTAAATTTAAAGGAACCTTTTAATGAAACAGTTGGTTTATTGTTTATCTTTCATTCTTTTACTTGCGACGCCAGTCCTTAGTGCTATAGGACCTGTTCAGAGTCTGAGCCCCCAATCTGCTCACGAGATGAACGATCCTTCACAGGAATCCTTAATTGAGATGGTGTGGGATCTTCCTGAGGGCTATACCAGTGTTACAGGCTATTACTACATATTTACTGATGAATCCAATTTTACCCTGGATGAAACCACAACAACAGAGTTGAATTTGGAACTGATCAATACAGCTTATGCATCACAGGATTATACCGGCGCTAACGATGTGTCTGTGTATGTTTATGTTGCAGCAGTTGCCTATGATGAAGAAACATATCAAGAAGGCATTGGCGAAACCACTTCCTTTGGCCCCATTCGTGTAGACACTGTTGCCCCGAATAACGCAGGTGTTTCAGTAGAACAATATATCAACAGCGATACTGCAACACTGAGCATTGGCGGTTTTGGGAATATTGGCGATGCCACGCAGATGTATATCAGTAATGTCAATTATGAAACATCCAACGATTGGGAAACCATAGTGGCATCAAAACCCTGGCCCCTGGAAGGCGGAGAGGGGAAGAAAACAATCTATGTTCGATTTAAAGATGATGCGGGAAATACATCAGATGAATCTGTCTTTACTGTGTATGATACCACAGCACCCACAACATCAATTATATCAGATACGCCCACAGAGACCAACAGTGACAGCTTTCCAATAACAATTATATTTCACGACCCCACAGATATTGGGGTCAATGAAATTTCCGCCTTTGGTAACCTGAGTTTGGAAACTGCATCCATTTCAGTGACCAATGCCACACTTTCTGACTTAACCAATATCAGTTCAGGCAATAATGCCACGGCCATTTATCAAGTGACAGTCAGCCCGCAAAATCAAGGCAAAGTATCGGTTCAAGTACTTGCTGATGCCATTGAAGATCAGGCAGGAAATGGCAACACTCTATCCAACGTATTGTCATTGACTTACGATACAGTTCGTCCGCAAGTGACTATCAGTTCTCCCACGTCGGCAAATACCAATCAATCCCCATTGCCAGTAACCATTACATTCAGTGAGCCAGTGACATCATTTGATCAAACAGATGTTCAGGTCATGAATGGAACAATCAACAATTTTACGTCCTCTGGCGATAACATACACTATACTTTGACTGTGACCCCAATAGCCGATGGCACTATTTCAGTGAATATTGCAGCATCCAGTGCATCGGATGCTGCCGGTAATACAAGCACAATTGCCCAGACTTTCACTCGAAGCTATGATTCCACTGCGCCATCAGTGACAATTTCTGCTTCAATTGCCAATCATTCGTTGACAGAAAAATCCCCAATCGCTTTTACCTTTGTTTTTAGTGAAACTGTATATGAATTTATACAAGCAGATATCAATATCCAAAATGCATCAATCGATGACTTTTCAGGTTTAACCCAAACCTATCATGTTAATGTCTACCCCATAGTGCCATTGGGACTGACCCGCGTATCAGTCCAGGTTCAGATAAATGCCGCTGTCGCAACAGACATTGCTGGCAATGACAACACAGTATCCAATGCGTTTCAATTGACATATACCACTGAACGTCCAACAGTGAGCCTTACCAGTGAACTATCCAGCAGTATTACGCCACAGGCCATTGTATTGACAATCACTTTCAATCGCCCGGTAGACAATTTTTCTTCGGCCGGCGTTACTGTTATCAATGGCGCTATCAGCAATCTTGTGGGAATAAATGGGGATAATGCTTACACTGATATCTATCGCTGTACTCTGACACCTGATAGTCAAATGGATGTTCAGGTAAAGGTTAAAGAAAATGTTGCCCAAACATCATCTGGCTATACCAATACTGCATCATCCACCCTGGTGTACGATATCAATGATCCACCTGATATTGCAGTATTGATTCCCCAGATTGAAACACCTGAAGATACATGCAGTCCTGCCATACCAATCACCATTGCAGATGCCGATAATGACCCATTGACTGTAACAGTTCAAGGGGATCATATAAAGCAATATACCCTTGTTCAGGCAGATCCAACGCATTTGAGCCTGACAGTGCAACCAAAAAACAATTATAATGGTCAATTTACTGTTTTATTAGTGGTGACAGATCCTTATGACTTGTCCCAAACCACCAGTTTTTCATTACAGGTAACTCCGGTTAATGATGCACCCGCATTGACATTTCCAACCACGCCCATGACATACACAGAAAATGATGCCCCGCAACAAATCGGCCCGGATAGTGTAATCACTGATATTGATTCTCCAACCTTTGATAATGGCCGCATGGTTGTTGTCATTACTGAAAATGCCACTGAACATGATTGTCTGTCCCTGATATCATCAAGCAGCATTGAAATCACAGACACAACCATTTTCCATAGCAGCGTGATCGTGGCCACATATACAGAATCAAGTAATCATCAGCAAATAACAATCACATTCAACAGTGTTTGCACACCAGTCACAGCCACAGCCATACTGCAACACCTTGTTTACAAAAACACGAGTGATCATCCGCAAACACAGAATCGACAGATTTCTGTTTGGATCAGCGATGGCACAGATGAAATTCTTGCTGTGCAGCCTATGCAGGTCATTGAGGTCAATGATATGCCGCAAATATTGTCCATAGATGGCAATGATACAGTGACCATCCCTCATGGGCTGACACCAGGTGCGACAATCGGTTCATTGCTCGGAACAGATATTGAAACATCCGAACCAGAACTGACATACACCTTTACAAGTGGTGATGGTGACACACACAATAGTTTGTTTACCATTCAAGGCAGCGTATTGAAAATAATCCAACAGGTTTCCTATGATAATCATCAGTTTTTCAGCATTCGCCTGCAAGTAACTGACTCTGATGGCGGCACAGCAGAAAAAAGCTTTATGATCTTTGTATCTGAGCCAGTATCCAATGTTGTCATGAGCATACCTGCTTTGAATGATTGGACAGTGATTGTCTTTGTAATGCTCATCCTGCTTTCAGGACTGCATGAAATGAAAAAAAAAATATCGTCATAAAAACTTATTTGATTAACCAACAAAATAAGGAGATAAAAAAAAATGGCGCATTTTTACTGACCTTTTAAGAACAGGTCAAATCTTTTTATTTAACCTTTTTTATTAACTTTTTTTATTAACATTTTTTTTATTAATTTATTAACTTTTTTGGAGGAGAAAATGAAAAAATTTTTTATGATCGCAGGTGTGATCATGGCAATGGTGATGGTTGTGCAGCCAACATATGCAGCACAAAAAACCTTTAGTATTTCTGTAACAATTGCAGAATTTTCTATGGAACTGTTAGAATCAGATACTTTGCAGCCCTATATGGACTGGGAAATTACAGTGCCGCCAGGTGGTGCCATCACAATGACTGCCATGGACGCTGTAATGGTATCCTTAACAGGGGATCTGCCCACATCCATTGATATTTTGACATCTGTGGACAATCAAGATGGTTGGATACCTATGGAACCAGATCCTTTAGTACCTTTGGTTGATAATGAATTTATTTTGGAAACAGTGGCTGTGGACGTAAAGCCGTTGGACCTTATGGGTTTACCAGGTTTTATACCAATAACTCATGACAAACAACATGTTTTTAATATAGATAACAATGCAGGACTTCCTGCTGCTGCAGCCTGGTTGATTTATAGATTCCATGCCGGTCCTCATTATAATACTCCTGCAACCGCTCTTGATATTAAAGTTGAAGCCTTGCCTGGAATGTAATAGATTAATTGATTAAATTATTATTTATAAGCCAGCATATTCATGTAATGGGATATGCTGGCTTTTTTATTCACTCAGGGATTAAAAAGAGAATTACTCATGAAAAAAAAATTATGTCTTCTATTTTTTGTATGCTGTTTTATCAAAACAGGTCATGCGGCTACAATATCGCCGGCATCATTTTGCCTTGAAAATTTTGATATTGGTATGAACATGTATTTGGGTATTGATCTTTCGCTATCAAATGTTTCCAACCAGGGTCCCATTGATCTTAATGTGAGAAAGCCAGAAAGATCACGCCTATTAAAAGGCTATGAACCCATTCCCGATGCAAAGTGGTTTTATTTTTTAAATCCCCAAATTGTTCCTGGAAAAGATGGGTGTGCCAAAGCCCGAATGTTCTTAAAAGTGCCAAATGATCAACAGTATTTGAACCAGCATTGGATTGTTCATGTGGCCGCCAGTCCACCCAAGGTCGGCTTGTTTTCAATGGATTTGGTTGGTTTCTATATGATTGAAACCCGTGCATCAGATAAGATCAGCAAGCCCCCATACGGTCCACTGGGCGTTGTCCCCAGTCGATTGCATTTAACACATATGGTTTTTGGCAAAAACAAAACAGGTCAATTCTGGATTTATAACAATGAGAATAAACCCCAAACTTATAGTATTTCGGTAAAAACCTATCAACCCTCTATGTATAGCAAACTCCAAATATCCCAGGCATCAGGCTTTGAATGGATTAAAGATGTTAAATGGATAAAGCTGTCTACCTCACAAGTATCTATCAATGGGAAAAGCAAAAAGGAATTGCATTTACAGGCAAAAATTCCCAAAGGGCATCAATACCAAAATGAAGGATGGGAAGCCATTATTATGGTGGAATCCATACAAAAGGCCGGGCCTGCTGGTTTTTTAAGGTTATTGTTGTCCAATTGATTTACACTTCGCCCGCCGAACAAAAACCGATATCAAACCTATGTTCGAAAATGAATTAGAAACGTTTGCCTCGGACATAGGTTCGCAAACGATTGTTGTTCGGAGGGCGAACACAAGGTTCGCCCCTACATTGGTTTCGCTCTTGTTTTTTTGTACGATCTATGAAATAAGGTTAATATTAAAGTATTCCCAGACAATTTAAACGAGGTCAATTTGAAAAACAACCATTCATTATTACAGCAAGAATTATTGCACCCAAAAAATCACCGCCATAACTCAAATTATCATGCCAATCAGGCGGCTTATTTTTTAGAAAAAAAACAACCTCAACAAGCGCTGGAACACGCACGCAAAGCCTATGATAATTGTCAAGAACAGCCGCAGTTTTTATATCATTTGGGGTTGATATGGCTTGAGTTGAATGATCTTCACCAGGCTGCCAGGTATTTTTTCAAAGTAATTACTATTGATTCTCAACATTATGGTGCAATCGTTAATCTGGCTTTAATTAAAATCATGCTGGGTGAGCTTCACAATGCTGAAACCATGTTATTGAAACGAAATCAAACCTTTCCAGGTGAATACGATACCCTGCTCAATCTGGCTTTTTGTTATGAACAACAGGGACAGGTTGATAAAGCGATTGCTTATTATCAAAAAGCCGCAGCCACAAATCATAAAGAGAAAATAAATGCAATCAACAGCCAGCTTTTTTTACTTCATTATCAATGGGGCATTACTGCTGAAAAACTATATGCTCAACACTGTCGTTTTTCTGAATATCAATTGAATAAAGATGCCTTTACCTTCAATATGCAGGAATATATGAGTCAACCCAAAATAAACATCGGATATGTATCACCCGATTTTAAAAGCCATCCGGTAGGTTCCTTTATGTTTCCCATTGTAAAATATCATAACAGGCAGTTATTTAATATATTTTGTTATTCGGCTACAGAGCAAATGGATCAAATGACCCAGATTTTTCAGTCGTTTGCATTCAAATGGATGGATATTCGGTCGCTGTCAAATGAGACCATCTGCCAGGCCATCCAAAAAGATCATATTCATATTCTGGTTGATCTGACAGGGTATACAAAGAATAATCATATTGAGATCTTTGCCATGAAACCCGCACCCATCCAGGTGAGTTATCTGGGGTATCCTGGCACTACCGGACTGTCGCAGATCGATTATCGTATTACAGATCAATGGGCAGATCCGCCGGAGCTGGAATCCTTTTATTCTGAGAAACTGGTGAGAATGCCGCATTGTTTTCTATGTTATGATCCTGAATATCAATCGCCGGACGTTGCAGACTTACCTGCCAAAGAAAATGGATGGATTTCCTTTGGTTCCTTTAATCGTATGCCCAAGCTCAATGACAAAATTTTGGAAATATGGGCACAGATTTTAATGCATATTCACAATAGCCGGTTGTTTTTAAAAACAAAGGCATTTAATGAACCCCTGATTCGCAAGAAAATATACAATTTTTTTGAAAAAAGGGGCATCGAAAAAAAGCGTCTGATTGTGTTGGACCATTTACCCTCCAGATATGATCATCTGAGTTTGTACAATCAAATGGATATTGCCTTAGACACCTTCCCTTATCATGGAACAACCACAACCTGCCAGGCTTTATGGATGGGGGTGCCGGTAATAACCCTTGAGGGGCAGCCGCATGTTTCTCGGGCCAGTGTTAGCATTCTTCATGCCATCGGACTTCAGGAGTGTATTGCAAAAACCCCTGATGAGTACATTGACAAAGCGATTCAATTGTCCGGTGATATTCCCTTTTTGAGTCAATTACGACATCAATTGCGTGATTTAATTCGTTCCTCGCCTTTACATCAGTCCCAGAAATTTGTGATAGAACTTGAGGGGATTTATCATCGGATGTGGAACAAAAGGAAATGTGTTTAGATTTCGATTGCCCAACAGGGTAAAAAGTTATGTAAGACAAATTGAAAATTTATGGGTTTTTATCCCATTTGACCTGAATTGTTTAATCAGTTCTGTTCGAATATCATTGCCCAGCTCCCATGCATCAACAGGAGAATCAGTCCATGCTGCGATCCAACATTTGTAACCTTTTTCATCCATTTCCATTATCCAGAAGCGGGGTTCTTCGTAATTAGCGAAGTACCTGCTTTTTAGAGCCGCACTAATTGAAAGGGCCTTGATCTTTTCAATGTCACTATCATAAGCCGCAAAAAATTCTACGTGAGTCCATTGGTATGAATCATTTATGGTGCAGTTGATGATTTCTTTGGATAGCATTCGACTGTTTGGAATGATATATCGTCGCCAATTCCAAACTTTTACAATGGTATGCGTGATTGTAATATCTTCAATGTTTCCATAATTATTATCTATGATTACAGTGTCTCCAATGCGAACAGGATGAGAGAAAGATATGACTATGCCTGAAATCATGTTTTCGATCAGTGGCCGAGATGCGATTCCCAAAATAATACCAGAAGAAGCAATTAAAATTGAAATCAGGGTTGCCGGGATTCTGTTCAAAAATGGAAAAATAAGTGCAATACACCAGATCGTTACGATTGAGAAAAAACTCACTCGCCTGATGATAGAAAATCTGTGCTCAATGCTTTCTACCGCGGTTTCTTTTGCTTCTTTTTCTGGTTTATCTAATGGTGTTTCTGTTTTGGCTGCTTCCGAAGGTTTAAGTTTTTTGATTCGTTTTTTTCGGATATACTCTGTTACATTAATACTTCTCCGAAGCCAAAGAATAATTAATAATCCTAATAATCCAACAGACACAAGATAAATTAATAATAAATTATCATTTAACATATCACAAAACAATTGTCATTTAGGTTTGATTTCGGTTTGACCCGCAATGTGGGTTACACGCTTTTATTGGCAATATTTTTTTGAATAAAAAAAATATATATTTTGAATAAAAAATATATATATATACAAAGCAAATGAATTTAGCAATGCTAAAAAGCAATATTAAACCATATTCAAGTTTTGTCCCAATCATTCTCCTTTTAAGTTTGTATTTATCTGTTTTTATGATATGAATACCAGATGGGAAAAATCAAACCCAAAACAACATAAAAAGGAGCAAAAAAAATGAAAAACGTATCTATCTGGCTCATTATTTTTATCATTGCCTTAAGCATTTCACAGACAGCAAATGCAGGCTCAACTGAACTCATGATGGCAACCACTACCAGTACTGATAATACAGGTTTACTGGATTATTTATTGCCACATATTCGCAAATCGACACGTATCGACTTGCGCTGGACAGCAGTTGGCACAGGCAAAGCCTTGAAAATGGGACAAAATTGTGATGTGGATATCCTGATGGTTCATGCACCAGCAGCAGAAGAAACCTTTGTGAAATCTGGCTATGGTGTGGATCGACGAGAAATTATGTACAATGATTTCATTATTATTGGACCGCCTGATGATCCAGCTAAAATTCATGGTCTTTCCATTAAACAGGCTTTCAACAAAATTCGGGAAATCAGACAGGCTTTTATCAGTCGTGGGGATAATTCCGGTACTCATAAAAAAGAGAAAAAACTATGGGAAAACGCCGGTTTGTCAATTCCTGATCAAGAAAAATGGTATATTCAAACCGGTCAGGGCATGCTAGCCAGTATTCGAGTGGCCACTGAACGAAAGGCATATATCATGACTGATCGTGGCACGTTTATCAAGTTTGCCCACAATTATAAGGGCAATCCTCCCCTGATATGTCAGGTTGAAGGTGATGCCTGTTTAAAAAATCAATACAGTGTGATTTGTATCAATCCTCAGCATTGCAAAACAGTCAGATTTCATACCGCAACAAAATTTGCAGACTGGATTACTGGAAAGGAAGCCCAGCAATTAATAAAAGATTTCAAGTTGTTGGGAAAGGTTCTGTTCACACCCAATGCAAAATAAATAGAACAATATCACAGGAGTGCATTCCCAAAAAGTGGAACTTTTTGGGAATGCGCCCCTTTTACTAAGCTGATTGCGGGGAGGTATACAGCAATTTTTTATGCAGCAGCAGTCGCTGGTTCAGCTTTCATTCCTTTGACAACTGTTTTCCCTTTTTGAAACATTTCTTCATAATAGGCACGTGCTTTTTCGGGATTAAATGTGAGAAAGGTTCCGCCTGAAGCAAAATGGCGATAAAACACTTTTCCCACTGCGTAGGTTGATGCGCCTGCAATAACAGGCATACTGACTGCGCCCAGACTCTGACCGATGATGGGAACAAATTTTAGAGAACTGGCAACAGGAAAAGCGGCTGAAGCAGGAACCGCACCACCAATTAAAGAAATGATTAAATTTTTGGTCAAATCTTTTGAAAAAGGAATATCATAATATGCAGCCATTTTTCTGACCATGTTCAGTTGAATCCCCACTACACCTAAAAAATCCACCATGGGGATGGGGACCAGCCCGACAGCCATTGAACCATAGACATGATGTCGGATGAGTTTTGAAATTTGTTCAGTAGAATCTGGGGTTTCTACTGCTTTGGTTGTTTCGTCCATTTGTTTTCTCCTTTAATACATTAAAAAATGAAAGGCTTCATATTCCGATTGTTGTTGACAAATATTAAATATGAAGACCTCTTGAAATTGAAATATGCTCATTTAAATAAATTGAGAATTATAACTAACATAAGTTTTTATCTGTACTTACAAATTAACTGCCTGTCAAGAAATTTGTTTTAACTCGATTATAGGCGTCATGACCATTGGGTATCCTTCATATTTTTTGAAAAAAAGTGAACACTTAGTATCAATGCTTTATGGGGAATTATAAAATGCCCTTTTTTAAGTAAGTGGGAAAGCTCAAAGCCAGTGTAATGTCTTCATTTTTTAAAGTGTGCCATACTTCTGTCCAGACAGATTCCACTGTACGCAGTCTGCTGGAATAATCCATTATTGAGAATGCAACCAGGTATTTTGATGACCACTCTGTAAGGCCCTTATAGTAGCATACCGGTGCTGGATCCGCACAAATGCAATCAATTTTTGCCAGTGATTGGATCACAACCTTTTTAACCTTTTCAGGCGGAATACCGTTATCAATATGAATGGTAAACCAAGAACGAAATACCTTTGTCGGATAATGATAATTATGGATTAAGGATTCGGAAACGATACTATTTGGAACACTCACGACTGAATCATCAATGGTTTGTAGTCTTGTTGTTCGCCATGTAATATCAAGCACTTTACCAGGATCTTCATTGCCAATTTTAATCCAGTCACCAATTTTAAAAGGTGTTTCAATATTGATAGCAATGCCCGAAAAAAAATTTGAAATATTAATTTGAACTGCCAGACCAATAATCATTGCAAATACACCCGATGTCGCCAACAGGCTGGTTATTTTTTGATCAAATACAAATGCAATTATGCCAAAAAATGTCAACAGATAAATAAAAAAATTGACAAAACTCACAATAATATCAGGAATAATCCGACCTGTTTTTATTTCCAATGGATTCCAGATAAATCGTTTGATTGCAAGACAAATGAGTATTGAAGGCACAGTCCACCACAAAATGCTGACAATTGTTTTTAATATGTAAATTTGATACGTCTCAAGATGGTTTGAAAAATTGTAATTCAAAACTGATTCTAATGAAATAATCAAACAAAATGAAAAAAAAGCCTGCATCAACCACAACGTTCTTGAATACCGCAGCGATATGTCTTTGCTGATAACAAAGCTCATGCAAATAAGACAAAATATACTGAAAATAAACACATGATGGATTAAGTCCGCATGGATAATATTTCTCAATGTGAATTCATTTTTATTGATTCTAATACCCATATTATACCTGGAGTATTTTATCAGTCCATCAACTACATTGAGGTATTTGGGATTACCAATAGGCGGGCATGCTTCTATGCTTTGAAAAAAGTAACAATCGTTTATTCTCCACCCCAGAGCAGGATTGATAATCTGTGCTTGTTGAATCTGCTCCAGATAAGCATTGCTGAAATTGCCAGTGCTAAGCGTATCCACAAGATAAATGAGATTATCTCTGGTTAGTTCATTATGTCTAAAGCTGACACCCAATATATGTTCATGAAATGTATGCTTTTTGGGGAGAAAATCCATTTTAAATTGTCCATTCACATGATAAAGCAAATATGAAAGATTGTTTATTATTTTCTTTTTTTCCAGATCTAATTGAATATCATCAGTTGAATTTATAAAATGGATGTTTTCAGGATGAAGTTGACCTTCAAACCTGAACCATAGGTTAAATTTCATAAAAAAAGTGCCCGATTTAAAATTGACATTATATATTTCTTTTACATCAATACCTGTATAAACAATGTTCGTTTTATACATAAATTGACCATTAAGAAGTAAAATTTTCTTTTCTCGAAGGGCGTCATTAAAATCCAGTATGCTAAAAATATTGTGAATGGGCTGGAACTGAATGGGTGTTGAAACAATTTGATTCTTTTGGTAAATACCTGTAAATACCTGCTTTTGTGCGTCTCTATTTTCATTGAAGAATATGGGCCCCATAAATCCTTTAACTGCGTTTGAAGGGCTTGTCTTTCCTACAAGATAATCTCGGATTTTTTGTCGATCCGGCTCTATGGTATCTGCTTTTCCATCAATACCACTGTTTTCTAACGCATTGACCAGAAGCAATATGGTTTCATACGTCAACGCAGCATGCCAACCAGGGCGGCTGCCAAATCTGCGAATATAATCCTGATAAAAATGCTGACCTTTTTCACTCATGGCATCAAATATAATTGGAGTTGTAACAATCAGTCCATTCGTATAAAATCCAGGATTTTTCTTTTCTTTTTTTAATTTTGAAATGCCTTTCTGAAAAGCTTCCGATGCTAAGGAAGCAGTTGCAATAATTTGATTTTTGACTAAATTATCCTTCAGTGCTTTAATAAGCTTTACGCCAATTTCAGCATAGCATGCCAAAAATATAATGCCAGCATCATTTTTGAATTGGATATCAAAGACAATACGTCTTATCTTTTCATCAAGTTTTTCATCAGTTGGATCAATTTTCCATTTGTACTTAAGCGATAATCCCAAATCAGTTATTGCTTTTTCAAATATTTCGCAAGTATTCTTCCCATAATTTGTAGGTTCATAAATAATACTGATGTTTTTATCAGGACAAACTTTTTTAATACAAGAAGCCATGAAATTGCTTTGAATGCAATTATCATGAACATTTCTAAAATACCATTCATTGTCTTTTGTAACAAATGGATTTGAAGACGTGGACGTAATGACCGGGATTTTATATTTTTTATACACGCTGCCAGCATTAACCGAACAATCGCTATAATAATGACCAATGACAGCAATGTATTTATGGGTATTTGCTATTTGAAGTGCAATTTCTTTTGCAAGTCTCGGATCGTTTTTATCATCGTAAGGATCCAGGACTATCTTTTTTCCATCTATTCCGCCAGCTTGATTGATTTCATCAATACATAAGGATGCACCTTGCAACATGCATTTCCCAATTGATGAATATTGTCCACTCATGGGACCGGCTAGTGCCAAATAAATGTGGTCATTTTTTAATACAAACCGCCAATCTAAAAAATAGTATAAAAAAATTGAAATAAAAAGGAATATCAATAAAATGTAGCGTTTTAATTTTGTCATAGTTATTTAATATGGATTGATATATTTCATCGGCAGCCCCTATGGGAGTGTAACCAAAATAGACTGAATTCTGGGGACATGATCCTTATTTCTTGACATAAAATTTTATAATATAACAGTTTTATATCAAAAAATATGGTCATGTCTTCGGAATTCAGTCTATTTTGGTTACACTCCACTATGGCATACACGAACATCAGACTAACAGAAATTATAATGTTAAGCAACCTATCTTTATTAAGTATTAGTAACTTGACTTTACCATATAAATTATATATTATTTTTATCGAACTTATGTTCGATAACCCACAAGAGGTATTCCTAACTAAGGAAGAATTCAATGCAAACCAACATAGACAGTTTATTCAATAAGGGGCTCATTCTGGCAAGCAACAAAGCATACGATGCTGCATCACAATGTTTTGAACAAATACTTCATTATAATCCCAATTGCATGGAAGCCATATTGAATGCAGGCCTCATGCACTATTATGCTGGTCGATATGACTTTGCGGAACAGTTTATCAAAGTGGGCATATCAAAATCAAAAGGTTCTGCAGATGCATTCTATTATCTGGGATTGATCTATCAGGCAAAAAATATGAATGATGACGCCATTAGTGCTTATCAAAAGACCTTAACATTTGATTCCAATTATATTGAAGCCTGGTATAATTTGGGCGTACTTTTGTTCAATCAAGAACGTTACACACAGGCTATAGAATGCTTTAAAAATGTAATCTCCATTGATTCACATTTTGAAGATGCCTATTTAAACCTTGGCGAATCTTATTCTCGGTTGGAAAAATTTTCTCAAGCAATTCAATGTTTCAAGCGATTGCTATCAATTAATACTGCTAATACTGATGCCCTTTATAATATGGGTGTTGCATATAATGGTCTAAGGCAATATGATAAAGCAATCAAAGCCTATAACACTGTCCTGTCTATTGATCCAGGCCATGTAAAAAGCCATTATAATAAAAGCTTTATAATTTTAGCATTGGGTGATTTTATCAATGGCTTTAAGGAATATGAATGGCGACTCAAAAAGCGATCAACATACAAATCCGCATCTGATAAGCCCAGGTGGCAAGGAAAGCCTTTACCCACAAAAACATTGCTCGTGTATGCGGAGCAGGGATTTGGTGATTGTATTCAGTTTATCCGATTTATGCCAACAATCCAGCAGAGAGTGAAAGACATTGTTCTGGAATGCCAGGAACCGCTTTTTCGGCTGTTTTCTGCTTTAGATTCTGTGGATACAATTATTAAGCGTGGCGATGAATTACCATCCCATGATTTTCAAGCATCATTGCTGAGTATGGGGTCTCTTCTGGACATTACATTCAATCAATTGCCTGGAAAGGTTCCCTATTTAAATACTGAAGAATTTCTATTACGAAAAGAACTGTCGGATCTGATCAATACAGACAACAATATGTACAAAGTTGGCCTTGTTTGGGGGGGAACAGGAAGCACGACCAGAAAAACAGACATGGGACGCTCATTATCATTAGATGCTTGCAAGGTTTTGTTGGATATCAAAACCATTCAATGGTTCAGCTTTCAAAAAGGGGCGCGTGCCAGAGAGCTTGAGCGCCCCACTGGTAAACAATTGATTGATCTGGGTCAGCACTGTTTGGATTTTGCAGATACCGCAATGGCTGCAAAGCAAATGGACTTGATAATAACAGTGGATACAGCGATGGCACATCTTGCAGGATCTTTAGGACTAAATGTGTGGACATTGTTATCCTATGATGCTGACTGGCGATGGATGAAAGACATTGACTACAATCCCTGGTATCCGAGTATGCGTGTGTTTCGCCAGAAAATTCCTGGAGATTGGCGGTTTGTAATTGATACTGTTAAACATGAATTGAGTGTAACCACAATAGACTGAATTCCGGGAACACGATCCTTATTTCTTGACATAAAATCTTATAATATAACATTTTATATCAAAAAATTAGGACAGTGTCCCCCGGAATTCAGTCTATTTGGGTTACACTCACATGAATTGCTACATTCTTAACAATCAAAGCCCGCCTGCTGAAAGTAATGTTTGGACGTTTGAAAAACGTCCTTCAAATTTTCTATTAAACTCGGCAATCGATCTATTTCTTTCATAATAATGGCAGTTTCAATGGCCCGGCAGATCCTTTCCATTTTGTATGCCGAAATGCTTTGGGATGATTGCATAATTGAAAAAATTTCTTCACGAATATAATCAATATTTTCTGTGGGTGCTGTTGCAATGTTATCAAGATTTTGCGATGTTGCCAGATTATAATCTGCAATTAGTTCTTGACAAAAAGACAGATCATTATCAAATTTTTCAATTAATTCCTGAGCATTAAAATAAATATTTCCTTTATATTCGGGCTTATTATCATATTTTTTAGATTCTACACAAAAATGCTGATGCAGCATGCTTGATAGCGATCTGAACTTGACCGGTTTGGGCAAATAATCATCCATACCCGCATCCAGGCATTTTTCTCGGTCCCCTTTCATGGCATTGGCTGTCATGGCAATAATTGGTATATCGTGCTGAATTACTATAGAGTCTGGATCACGAATTGTCCTGGTTGCAGTGAGGCCATCCATTTTAGGCATCATGATATCCATCAGTACAAGATCATATCTGTTTGTTGACAATTTTGTAAGTGCTTCAGTGCCATCGCTGGCAATTTCTACCTTACAATTTAGTTTTTTCAAGAAAATACTGCCTATTTTTTGGTTCACAGCTGCATCTTCGACAAACAAAACACTCAAATTTTTTCGTTTAAGGGCCTCGATTTCAGATGATGGTAAATCTTCATGCGATTGCGCCTGTATGTGTTGATCCTTTTTTTGGGTCAGACTGGTTTTATAGTCTTGCATCTGTTTAAATAATTGATTGCGCTTGACAGGTCGCATAAGAACAGTATCAAACAATGATGTGCTTTTCTGAAACGTTTCATTTTTTGTATAGGCAACAATGCCAATGCACTGCAATTGCAATCCAGCGTCTGCAATTTTTTGACAAAGTATGGTACCAGGCATATCAGTCAGGGTTTCATCCACAATAACGATATTCACAGGTGAATTTTCCTGAGAAATAATGGCCCATGCATTTTCTACAGAATCCACATCTTTGCATTGACAGCCCCAGAATGCCAACTGTTCGCAGATCGCTTGTCTTTGTGTCTGATTTTTTAAAGCAACAAGAACGTGATAGTGAAATATATTCGATTGTTGTTCTTTTACTACAGGTGCTTCAGGATCAATATCAAGACACAGGCTGGTAGTAAATGCTGATCCCACATGTAATTGGCTGTTCACCTGAATGCGGCCTCCCATCATTTCAGTCAATTGTTTGGAAATATTTAATCCCAGGCCTGTTCCCCCAAATTTACGAGTCATGGACGTATCTGTTTGGGAAAAGGGTTTGAACAGGTTGTTCTGATGTTCATTGGAAATACCAATGCCTGTATCTTTGACAATCAGCTTGATTGTAACTGAAAGACTATTTTTGTTCAGGTCTTCAGAGCATATCCGCACACTGACTTCACCCATTTCTGTAAACTTGATTGCATTCCCAATGAGATTGAACAGAATTTGTTGAATTCGGATAGGATCGCCTTTTAAAATTGTGGGCGTTTCCGGTGCGATTGAAAATATCAGATCAATCTTTTTGTTATTTGCTTTGACTGCCAAAAGATCAATGGTTCTTTCAATCAGCATATATAAATCAAAGGTAACGTATTCTAATTGGAGTTTATTGGCTTCAATTTTTGAAAAATCCAGGATATCGTCGATTAAGCTCAGAAGATTATCTGCACTGTCAGTGATGGTATCCAGGTAATCTTTTTGGATTTGGGTCAACCGGGTATCTTTCAGGACATCTACCATTCCGATAATGCCATTCATGGGTGTGCGAATATCATGGCTCATATTGGCCAAAAAGATACTTTTGCTTTTATTGGCTCTTTCAGCCATTTCCTTTGCTGAAACAAGCTCTTTATTCAGATGTTTCAGTTGAGCGGTTCGTTTTTCAACCTCAGTTTCCAGATGATCTCGATGCTTTTTTAATTCTATTTCAATGGCCTTACGTTCTCTGACTTCTTTCTCCAGCTGAAGATTGGTTTTTTGTAGTTCTTTTAACAATTGTCGATTGCCACTGACCAGCCAAAAGCGTTCAAAGGCTTTTTCTACAATATGATCCAGTTCCTCCAGTCTCCAGGGTTTCATGATATACTGATACACATTCCCTTTATTGATAGCATCAATAACAGCCTGGATATCTGAATAGCCGGTCAAGATAATCCGAACAGCATCTGGATAGTTAATTTGAATATTTTTGAACATTTCAGTACCAGTCATTTCAGGCATACGTTGATCTGAAATGATTACCTGTACATCTTCTTTTTCTAAGGTTGTTATTGCTGCTGGTGCATCATTTGCAACAATCACGCGGTATTTCTTTCGAAATTGACGTCGAACAGCTTTTAAAATTTCAGCTTCGTCATCAACAACCAATAAGGTGTTTTTTTGTATATTCATAAAAATATTCCCATGACCGCAAATGGCGGTTGATTTATATATAGATTAAGGAATGCTTGAAAATTAACTTCTCCAGTATTGATTATTGTTCGTTTTATACTAAATGTACTGTATAGACGTAGCGTGCTACGTCTATACTTGATCAGGAATTAAATACACTATACCAGTCTAAATATTCTTTGGCAAACAAATATTGATTATGGTCCCCCTTTCATCCGGAGACAAGGCTTCAATAGTCCCATGATGCTTATCCACAATAATTTTTTGTGCCAAAAAAAGTCCCAGGCCTGTGCCCTGCCCCACAGGTTTTGTTGTAAAAAAGGGATCAAAAATTTGATTCTGAATGCTTTTATCCAGACCTGTTCCACTATCAGCAAAGGATAGATATACGAATTGATTTTTTTCAGTCATTCGAATTTCAATAGAGCCACCATCAGGCATGGCGTGGATACTGTTCAAGAGAATATTCATAAACACCTGGTTCAACTCAGCCGGATTACAATGAATCTTTGGATTTGTTTCAAATTGACAGTCAACTGCAATTTTTTGATTTACCAGTTCGGTTCGGGCAATATTTAAAACACTGTCAATACATTCTGTTAAAAGGATCGTTTTTTGGTCACTTTCATCCAGCCGAGAATAACTTCTGAGATTTTCAACTATTTTTTGAACCCGAAACAAGCCATCGCTACAGGCCTGGATCATATCCACAGTGTCTTCAGACAAGAAATCAAGATCATATGTTTCACGAATCGGTTGAGAATCAAAGGTTTTGCAGAGGCTATCCAGCTCATTAAAAGCCTGTTCGTAATCATCAAAAGCGGTTTTGAGATGATGCATATTGCTGATAATAAATGCCAGCGGATTATTTATTTCATGGGCAATCCCTGCAACCATTCTGCCCAAAGCGTTCATTTTTTCTGAATGAACAAGCATTGCCTGAGTTTCTTTTAATTCAGCCAGTGTCTTACGCAGAATATTTTGTTCTTTAACCAATGCTCTTTGAGTATTGGTTAACTCCTGGTTCAGGCGTGTCATTTCATTGTTGAGCAGTGCCATTTCTTTGGCATCAATGTCCCCCAAAATCAATATTTGATCTGGAAACCGATAAACATGGCCGCGAAAGGATTGAAATGGCGGCTGTGTTCCCAAAGTAACGATACCGGTAAATGATGGGCCTTCTTTTTGTGGCAATTTCAGCAACT
>Ga0272440_1000529_pt1 | contig 32177 bp, 18 predicted proteins | sample SSMMMBAug17_FD_192440 | JGI IMG/M metagenome (GOLD analysis project Ga0272440, IMG submission 192440) | Marine sediment archaeal communities from Little Sippewissett salt marsh, Falmouth, MA, United States - SSM-MMB-Aug17 | ecosystem: Environmental > Aquatic > Marine > Wetlands > Sediment ... | reverse complement strand
AACGACAACACTTGAAGCTGAGATAAAAGGATGTAAAATTGAGAAAAAAGAAGCAAATGTAAAACTGATTGAAACATTATTGAAACATTTTCCAAAATTCAGTAAATAAACGCGGATCATTTCACCCCTTAGCCATGATTCGAGGTTATAATGATTCAGATTACAGGTGAAATAATTTTTATATTTGAAGACATTTGCTTTGTTAAAAAAAACCGAGAATGCCCAGTAACAAGCAGATCGCAATGTAACTAACGAAACCAACGATTAAGGCATTTTTTATGTAATTCCAGGTTTTATATCGAATGTAACGAAACGCCCAGAATAAGCTTAGTAAGCAGAATACGATCAACGAATAACCAACGATTTCGTCATTTCCTAATGGAATGAAAAGAGTTCCAAATGACATGCCATATAAGATAGCAATACCAATTGAGACAAGCGATTTCGGAATTGTTGTTTTTCGGACTGATTTTTCCAGTTTACCGGTATGCATCAAACGCCTGTCCGCCTTTTCTGAACAATGATTATGACCACTAAGACGCTCCAATATTTTTGGGAATTCCAAAAATATCGTAAGAATGAAAGCACCTAATGATATCAATAATGATAATATGTCAACCATATCTATTCCTTTATTTTATTGCATTTTGAACATTGAACAGATTGCCTCTGTTCAATCAAATATTATATTTTAATAAATCGCATTTTCCAGTCTTTTTAGTCTCTCAAGAAATCAAAATTGATAACTGATATCAGAAATAACTGTGAATATCAACATTTTTTTTTAACAATTATTTTGATGATTTTATTTAACGCTTAAATCCTTAAATCTAAATAACGTTACCGCATCATCAACATCTTTTACACAAATGATCAATCATTTGTGTTATGATTGCTTATCATCACCTTCATATCTTCAACTACTTTATCAAAAGCACCACTATCGCTATAGATATCTGCAATTTGAAAGCGTGATAAATTATAACGATATAAATCATCTTCTAATCTCTTCCTCTGGTTATCAGATAGTTTTGAAATAATTACAGGGAATATCTTTTCTTTATATTTGTCTATTATCTTAATAATTTCTTCAAACATATATTTTTCTGAAATGAGATTTGTTGAAACAATTATCATGCATATTGTGCAGGTTTCAATTTTTTTATCTATCGATTTCCTCCATTCTGCGCCAGTTCGGATACCTTCAGGAGCCATAAATACAGAAAATTTTTCTCGTTCAAGTTTTATTTTAAATTGACGTACTTCTTCTATATCTTTTAAATTATAAGAGAACATGACATCATGATTTTTTGAAATCATAATTTCATTTTGATAAATCTTATTATTTTTCAACAAATTTTTCTCGGGTGTTATCTTGTTTGCCTCTATCCATAACTTAAAAAAACCGATGTTGAGTTTCCATCTTGAATGATTCTGTTTGATAATTTGCATATTCTTTAAATCATTTAAAAAGTGATTCTGTTCTTCCAAATTATCTTTTATAGAAAGTGTGTTTGGACAAATTATATTATTAACAACCAGACTGGCTAAAAAATCCTGGTGTTTTTGTGGGATGCCTGTAAATATTTCATGAAATAATGTGAATTTTTGGGGATCGTGCAGCAATTCTTTATTAACAGCCTGTTGTATTGTTTTTAAATTAATATTGTAATCTCTTTTATTCGTACAATTATAATGCAAATGATTAAACAGGATGAACAATAGTTGCGGGTGACCTCCTGTCAGGTTTTTCAAATAACTCATCGCCTGATCACTGTAATTTAGAACTGGTATTGACATATTGATCAATTCGTATAATTCATGATAATCAAAAGAGATCAAGGGCATGGGGAACTTGTCGTAATTATTGGGTCGGTAAATATCAAACCAGTCTGATATGAAAATAAGATTGAAACCCAAATCACGTGCTGAACACGCAATATCGTACAGACATGCTGTGCTTATCTCATGGATGTCATCAATAATGTAAACAAGCTTTTTATTATTCTCTTTTAAATAGTTAATAAAACTGGTTATAACATGCCTGTCGCTTTGTTGTAAAAGCATACTATCCTGTTTATCGTTTTGCGCAATAGGGCTCCTACTTGAATCAATTTGAGCTTTCAAAAATTCTGCGTCACGCGCTAAATCGTATCTTATTCTTTCACAGGGATCATTAAATTCATTTCTGCTCATCATTTTAACAAAATATACAGAATCTATTGTCTTTTGGGTGGTCATACATTTAATCAAAGAGCTTTTCCCCGAGCCTTTTAATCCGAAAATATGAATTATTTCATTGCCTTTATCAAGTTTATTCTCTATTATATTTAATACGTCGATTATTCTTTCTGATTTTAAGCATAAATCTGTTTCAATTTGCTCTAAATAATAGTAGGGATTTATTGATTCTGTCTTTGTTGTCTCAATTGTATTATAGCGAAAGCATGATTCGTTTTCGTTATTATTTGAAAACCAATGAGAATAAGACATTTTCAAATTTACCTGATAATTCTGTACAGTAAAATAGTGATCTGGTTGATACAATAACCTGTCATAATCATTTGGAAGAATTGAAAATATTGTGTAATTATCATCTAATGGATGCAATGGCACGTCAATATTAATCTGAATCGAAATATTGTAAACAGGAATTTTCATGTTATTTTCAATAACAAAAGTAAAGTCAAATTCGTTTTCTAAATCATCATTGAAGGTTATTTTCGGTCCCAATAAAACGCTTACGTTATTTTTATCAAAATAATCATTTTTATTCTGTTTTATGTCAGTAATCTTGTCCTTCCAGTTACTCGCAATTGATCTGCTGATGTTTTTTTCCATTAAGTTTAATTCATTAAAGTATACATGGCTTTCATTTAAAATAGTATTCATATGTGTTTCAATTGCATTCAGATCCTTGTATTTTGTTAATGCAAAATTGTCTGATAGAAAAGTATAGAATTTATCAAATAATGTCAATTGTCTTCCAGTGCATTTTTCCTGAAAATTATAGGGAAACAGTGGGTTTTGTATTAAAAAAATAACTGTATCAGAAATGAATTTGCCTTCCTTATTATTATAATCATAATCGTATATCTGATACTTTTCCAGCTTATGATTCGGATATTTTTACGGAATTTCAGTTTTCAATTTTGTGTGATTGATAGTAGAAAGATCATTGATTAATTGATTAATTGTATCAAAGTTTCAATTGGTATATATTTTTTCTGGTGCGGTTTTGAATTATTGTTTTTAAGACCATTTGCTGAAAGCTGTTGAAAAAATTTCTTTCCAGTATTATCGTTATATGAGAGCAGGCTGATCAGTCTATGTACTCTTTTATCATCATCCATCAACTTTATTTTTAGAGCAGTTGCATAACCTTTTCTTATCATGAATGATTCTTTCTTTATGAGATATTTTTCTGTAATCTCGCAGAACTCCATGTCATTTTTATTTGATAGAATATCTTCCAGCATAATTGTAAACGTTTCAAATGCTTTTTCCTGGTAGTCGTATTGCGTTCTTTCCAATTCATTAATTATGTTAGTTAATAAAAAATTTACTTGTTGATAGTTTTTCTTTTGAAGATGGGTTCTTGCCTGTTCAAGCATATTCGTAATTTCATTTTTATTATTGTGAGCGTTATGTTTTATTTGGCTTGTGTTATGACGGGTTATTTGTTTATTAACCTGGTTTTGATCTGAGAGGGTTTGAATTTTTTCACTATTGTTATTCCTTAATTCTTTTCTGTAGTAGCGTAAGATTATCAAGAAGCTTATGATAATGGCAGTAATTATCAAGAATATTTTGATTAATGCACCATCGCTCTCACTTTTTTTGTCCGTCATATCAACTTTATCGGTAACAATATTGTGATCAGGTAATATTTGTTGAATAAAATCGTTAATACTTGGAACCGGGTTCTTATTTGTTTCAATATGATAACAAGTATTATCAAGCCATTGTTCCCATAGCATTTTATCCTGCTTATGTTGCTTACCATCCTTTAATGCGAACATATAAATTGCACAATTTATACTTTTCAATTTGTCAATAGCTTTTTTTACTTCATTTGGATAATCATCTATTTTTTTCTGAGAAGAATATTCTCCATCAGAGATTATCAGTATTATATTCTGTTTATTTGAAAATGTTGATGTATAATGACTCAGTTTATCTTTCGCATGTTCTAATGCTGGTACAAAATCAGTATAAGGATTCGTTTCTTTCATATCTATTAATTTAATTGCCTTTTTTAAGGATTCATAAGTAAATAGTTCCATTTCTACTTCAGCAAATACAGTATTTGCAAACAATGCCATACCAAATGTATATGAATATTTTTGTTGCTGATCATATTCATAAATCTGAGAATAAAGGGCGGTTATGATCATTATGAGATCTTCTTTCATTGATTTCATGCTACTCGAGTAGTCAACCAGTATATAAATATTAGCTCCAACAATAATATCATAGCTTAATTCTATTGCACCATTTACAGGTGAAGTATTATTTCCCATAACTTTGCTGTTGAATAGTGCAGAAAAATTAATACAGAGTATAAAAGGTAACAAAAGTAATAACTTTTTCATAATGTCTCCTGATTTTTCCAGGAATATGATAAGTAAGCGATCATAATTTTTTGGGTATACGTCTAGAGGGTCGAACCTTATGTTCGCCCTCCGGACAAAAACCTTTATTAAACCTATGTCCGAGAATGTAATAGAAAAGTTTGCCTCGGTCATAGGTTTGCAAACGATTGTTGTTCGGAGGGCGAACATAAGATAAGGTTTGCTCCTACATTGTTTTCTAACATAGGTTTGGTTTCGGTTTTTGTTTGAAGGCGAACATAAGATTCGACCAACCAGACGAATAACAAAATACTGTCTACGATCTTCCCAAAAATTAATGATCGCTTACTTATATAAATATCTTGTATGACTGAAAATGAATTTATGATGGCTTCAATACAATTCATATGAATAAAAAATATTGTCTGGTTCCTGCTACCTTGTAATAAATTTAGGATCAATATTTATTGTTTTTGATTTTAAACCGACAGAATAAAAATCATAAATGATATTTTTTGGGGTTTTCAAAATTTTCTGATTGATTTTTTCTGGAATTTTACAATATTTACTGAATTCATACAATGGAGACTCCTTAAATTTAACGCTTTCACTGTTTAAAGAATCCGATTTGTCTATAAATAGCTGTGGAACAATGATTTCAATATCAAATATTGCTTTTAGACTCGTTCCAGTAAAAAAGTACATTGAGTCAATCTGATAGCTATCTAGATTATATTGGTTGTAAATTTCTGCAACGGAATTATTGTTTAATTTTATATGTTTATATGCGTAAAATCTGCAAATATTGTTTAATAATTCAAAGAAATATGGTATTAAGAATTTTTCAATAAAAATTTGTTCATCAACATTCTTCCAATCAAGGGGTGTCTTTATTTCAAATAAACGTTTCAGTTCTGACCTTTTATTTTTGGCACCAATAATTTTTAATGCCTCTGATAAACCATCATTTGTTTTTTTTCTAAGAATACCATGTAAGATGAATTTGTATAATTTGGATTCATTTTTAGACGATTGTAAATTATTATAGCAACGTTGTAAATGTTTGATTAATATATCAAACTGTTTAATAAATAATGGTAAATACACCTCATTTTTTTTTAAATGCTTTATTTTTTTTTGAAATTGACAGCGTCTAATTTCAGAGGTGGGGTCATTCATCGCCTGTTCTGTTTCAAATATTGTTTTGCCAAAAAAAGGTGCAATTTGGGTTATATTTTCATTTACGCAATGAACTGTATGGATTTTTTTTCTATCATCCTGATCATATTGAAAAACATTATTCATGTTTCATAACATAAAGGGTTACAATTAAAAAAGTAGCATTATATTGTATTTATAAAATCTGAAAGAACCTTCGTTTTATACCTTGGATTTAACAACAGGCTTTATTTCAATATCTAATTCCTTTGAAACAATACCGGGTGAATATAAATCATAAATATAATGCTTTTCGAGCTTTGAAAGCAAATCACTAAATTCTTTAGCATAAGTACTAAAATTTGTATGAGTTTGTTTATCATGTTTTTCTGGAATGAATGTTTCCTCACACAGTTTTGGTACATGTATGGTAATGTTAAAGATTTGTTTCAGCATACCTTCCATAAAAATGAACATATTATCTATGACAATGGGATCAATCCCTTGGTTTCTAAATATGTTTTCGCCCACTACATCGTGACTATTTATATTTCGATAAGCATACAATCTTGAAATATCATTAAGAACAGGGCTTACTTTTTTGTTGAAAAATTCATTATAGAATTTTTTAATGTGAATACCTTCAAACGCATATACTGTATCAATTTTAAATAAATCTAACAACTTATTTCTATTGCCAGTTGTTCCTAATGTTATAAGGATATTATCTAAGTTATTTGAGATACTATCTATTAATTCATTCTTAAAAATTGAATCTGACAAAACATTTTTCATTAAATATTCATCAATATACCTGTGTTTTAATATATACATTGAAAATTCAGTCATTTTAATATAATCAGGTATCCATGGTTCATTCTTTTGCAAATACTGTATTTCTGAATCAAACGATAGCTCCTTTAACTCATCTGGATTGTCTAATATCGTTTGGAATTTATTCATATCTTTACCAAAGAACTGATATAACCACTTAAAGATATTATTGACGATCCAGTCATAGCTATTGATCATATTTACAAATTTATTACATTTTTCCTGAGTGGTATGGTCCGAATTATCTTTAAACATACTCATTTTAAATAAATCTTCCATTGTTGTTTTGTATATTACATATTCTTTTAAATGATAAATGATATCATCTAGCTGGTTAAATTCAGGAATTGAAACATCATTTTTTCGTATCTGATTCAGTTGGCTGTTTATTTTTATATAAATATTATCATTATCATTCTTTAAATTTCTCAATGTACTTATCAACTTTTTATCATCGTGCAAATCACTTGAAAACATGTCTCGAATATCTTGTAATGTTTCTTGAATTTTATCTATTTTTTGGCGATTGGTTATATTTTCATCTGCAATATCATTTATTTTGGAAAACAACTTGTCTTTTGATTCGACATAATCAACAATGCGTTTTCTTGTAAGTAATGATGTTAGTTTATTGTAGAATGATAAAAATTCGTCTTCATCCTCTGTGTGTTTTCCAGGTTTATCACATGGAGTGAATTTATCATCTGGTGAAAGAGCTTTTATTTTTTCATATAATTGCTTTAAATAATAGGAGTTGTTTTTATGATAATGAAAATATGGAATTATTTGATATTCAGCAACTCTCTTAGGAATCTTAAGGTGGTGAATTGTTGCATCTAGTAGTTCTGCAAGTGAGTCTGCGATCTTAGATATATCTCTCCATTGCTTTTTATCCTCTATTAGTTTACCCACTGATCTTTCTAAAAATGTATGACGATGCTGAGATATTTTATATTTTAATAGGAAATATAAAATAATGAGGAAACTTGTTGTATGAATAAAATATGTTAAATGCCCTTCCTGTATGGCGAACATCCCAAGAAGAACAAACAGGCACATACTAATAGGCAAAAATAAAGTATTTGTAATAAGTTTATCAATTCTCATTAATGAGCTTTTTTTATCTGCTTTCTGGTTTATTTCATCATATATTTTTTTTAGTACTAACATTGAACCAATAATTGTTACTATTAAAATTATAAACCCTAAAACAACTTTTAGTATGCCAATGTATTCGCCCAATCCTAAAATTTCTAAGATTTGTTGTATTTCTGAAAGGACACCGGTTTCATTATGTATGGCTTTGCAGTTGATAGTTAAATAATTGCCAAATTGATCAGAGATCGAAAATTTACAATTGTTAATTTTAGGCTTATCTTTCCATGACTCATAACTTTTAACATCAAAGGTGATTTTTACTAGTTTGCTATTATTTTGTTGTTCATTGTTAGGTATTGATAATTGAAAAAAAGAGTCCGTTGAATTATCAGGTGTCAAAATCAAAGCCCCTGATTCTATTACGTTATTTCTAACAAAGAGTTTTTTTGTTTTTTTATTATCATTGGATTTATATGTTATTTCGATGTTACAATTATCATTACATTGGTTGTTTTCAAATGATCCATATAATCTGTTATGTTCCGATTTCCTCTCTTGTATCTCTATTGTTAATTCCGTTCCAAATTGATCCTTTAATGAAAATGATATGGTCTGATTTTTTGACAAATATTTTTTATCAATTTTATTTGAAATTGCAATAGATTTTGTACTATTTATTTCAATATCAAATTCATCACAACAATTTCCTGAAGCATTACCATTATTTTCATAGATTTTCCATTTTGAATTATTTAGCTTATTAATGGAGTTATTATTATTGAAGCTTACATGAATTATTTCTGAGCTATTTAAATTCTCCAGTGTAATTCTTTTTGTTTGTTTCATAGCTGAAGAAACATCAGTGAAGGTTATTACTTTTTTATTTTCAGTACTTCCATAAAAAGATAAGCCCTTACTCTCTTTATCTATATTGTTAATGTTATCAAGTAGTTTTCCTTTTATATTAATTATAATTATATCATTTTGGCTTTTGAATTTTACTGGAAAAGAAAATTTTTGTTTATTATTATCGTCATAGGTTATTGTTAAAGGATAATCACCTTTGGCAGTAATAGTAAAAGAGTCTTCACTGGCTGAAAAATTTGTATTAGAAAAGTTGAATCCAGGCATAATTCTAACATCTATAGGTGTACTACTTTTATTATGCAGTTTTATTCTTTTTTCAATTGTTCTTGGGTTGTATTGGTCTATATTAAATTCTAGATTTATGGAATCTTTGTAGTTACTGTTCTTGTCTTCTATAACCAACGCAGTATTCTCTGCCTGTGAAAAACATGATTGTAATAAAACAAAGAAAAAGATAGCAGTAACCATTATTTTTGTAAGTTCTTTCATTTAGATCACCTTTATCAATTAAGATTAAGTAAACTTTGTTAATACCTTGTTTATTATTGTCCGAATCACTTGGACAATAATATAATAACATGGTATGCACATTACGCAATAAAAACATTATTTTAATCAATGTATTTGGTTTGTCGTGGTATAACGTATGCCTTCTTGATGCACTTCACATAAATGACTTTGAAATGCTCTGAAATTTAGAAGGCATATTTGATGCCATGACAAAACAAAACACAATTATCATATTATAAAAACAATTTCTTATTTACTTTGCTGAAAATATGGCCACATACTTTCAACAAACTGTCTATTACTTGAAGATATATCAATTCTCAGCGGCTCAGTTGGGTCATTTCTTCTTCTACCAGCTTGAACAATCATTTCGTTATTATCATTGATGGTCACTCGAACTTCAGCTTCTGTTTGACCAATTTCTTCTCTATGAAATTCTATCATTTTTGTAATAAAATCATAGTTATCATTTATCACATCATTTTCTGTGTCATCAGAATAAGATTGGACAAAATAAAATGATTTTGTTGCGCTCAAATTAATATAATTCGGTTTATTATTGTTTTGCGGATCTGTATCAAAAATATTTGTATCATAGTTGTTGATTATCATACCATCTCTTTCAGTCTTTTTAATTGGGGGTGTATTTGGATTTAACAGTTCTTTAAACTTCCATTTTCCCGGTGATTCTGGATTTCTATAAACAAAGCCATAACGCGCCTGTAAATTTTTATTTACAAACTTCACATTAGATTCATTTTGATTTCTATACATTAAAGCAAATTGGAGCGCACCATTCACAACAATACTTTTTAACTCAACAGCATTTAAATCTTCAATATAAAAAATATTGTTATTACTTGACCATTCCTCAAGTTCTTTTTTGATTGCATTTCGTATCGGTTTAAACATAACACTTCTACCTGTAAAAAGTACAGTATCTAATGGATACCCACCTTTTATACGTGTTTTGTTTTCAATGCGATTAAATAGTTTAAAAAATGCCTTAATAATATCTCTGGAATTTTTTCTTACAAATTTCTTTATATGTTTATTCTCTCTTATGGCTTCAAGATCAAGTTCAACATTGTTATCCAAAATTCCAGGTTCAAACAGATTGGATTCTAATATGAACTTTTTTTCATCACTCAGACGCGGTTTAATTGAATCTCGAATTATCTTCTTCAAAGTTCTTTGCATATTAAAGGATCTTGGTGTTGTTCCAAAAATTTTTTCATTCTTATTAAAAGGGTTTTTATCATTGATTGCAGAAGCAATTGAAAAATCGAGATAATTGCCGGCAATATGATTTCCAATACGACCTAAAATTTCTATTTCTGTAAAATTATTATCTTTTCTGCTAATACAAATATAGGATAAATCAAGTGTACCGGCTCCCATGTCGTATACGAGAACATACTCTTTGCTGGAAAATAATTTATCACGTTCTGACCGGTCTCTATTGCTATTCAATCGATCCCGATTTATCATGTAATAACAGGCAACAGCATCTGATTCACTAATAAACCTGATGTAATCATCCTTAAAATCGTAATACGATGTTTTCTTGCGAATTAAGCTTTTAATACTATCAATATGCCGGGGTGTAAATACATTTGGAACAGTTAGAATGACCTTATTCATTTTTACGATCTCATTTTGTTTCTGTATCTCTTTTTCTTGAGGGATATATTCCCTGAAAAGAAATTTGTATGCATTGATCAAGATGCTGCTTACTTTTAAAGGGTCATTTCGTAATGTTCTCTGCTGTTGAGTCTTCTTTTTTGATTCAATATTGTCATAGTAATTAAAATCATAAAAGAATTCATTAAAGGGCGGTAGAATATCTGCGCCAATAAGCGATTTTAAATATGGAATCATGTAATTGATATTTTGATCAATTTCTTCCTGTATGGGGGACAAGAGAACAATATCATCCCTGCAACTTTTTGCATTAAAAACATTATTATTTTGTAAAACAATAGTTGATGGAAGAAATCGGGTTCCAAATTCCATCACTTGTTCCGAATTGTAGTATGATGGGCCAATCATACTTTCAACGCGTTTATGCAACGTTTTTTGAAGATCAATAAAATTTATGTTGATGTCAGCATCTTTATCAAATGCCGCAACGATGGCGGACGTGCCAAAGTCAACTGCCAGCCAATATGGGCCAAGATTTTTTTCGATGCTGAAGCAAAAATCATGGGAATATGGGATTCCTCTAGTTGCCAAAGCAGACGCCAAGTCAAGGTCACTATTAAAACGTTCTTTCTCTTCAAGATAGTAAAAACAGACATTACAGGCCAATGGAATTATATCATAAGACATATCCTTTATCAGATCATGTCTGAAAGAGACAGTTATTTTTTCAAAAGAATCGTTATCATTATAAAAAACATAGTCTTTATTGATCTTTTTATCATTTTTGTTCATAAATCTAAAAAAACCAAACTTTTTGTTTTTGACGCATGTAATAAATTGATTATCTTTCAAGTATCTAAATGTTATCGATAAATTATGAATATACACTGCACCATTTCCACTAACCGCTCGATTACTAAGTTTAAAAGTAAAACAAAGATAATCACCTGGTTTCCCCTTGAGCCATTGTAAATGGGGTGATATTTCAAGTTTTTCGCCATTAATACATTCTTTTTCATTTATTCCATCAATTAACTCAATTTCAAGTTTCGTCGTTCGCGTATCTTTTTTAATAATAAATGGGCTTGAAAGAGAATCCCATTCCTTTTTATTGTTGACAGAATAGCCGACTGATACTAATGCTTTGTATTCAGTACTGTCTTTTGGATTAGGAAGATGATCCAGATCAATGCACATTGGGATTTTAACTTCATTATTGGGACCAAGATTTTCAATCCGATACGCATTTTTTTCAAGCGATTGGATCATAAAAGAAAAAGTCTTGTCTTCATCTTCTTCTTTTAAAAATCCCTTTTTTTGATTACTGCTATTTGATTCCTGAATATCATTAATATCTCCCCAGAAAAGGGTTTTTTTCTCGGACCATTCTTCATCCACCAGTTCGTCATTTTTGTTCATGCAAACAATTTTTAAATCACAATTGAGATGAGAAATAAAATTATAATTCGAGGGATAGAAAAGAGAAAAATACCCAAAAAGGAGATTCTTCTGGCGTGTATGTTCAAAACCTGTTATAAAATCAGGTTCTAATTTAATTTTGCCTTGCGGCTTGGGGGATGATGTTAAGAATTTGATATCCATTGAAAATTCTTCAATAATTTGTTCTTGAGAGGTCTGCTTGAATTGAAATTTTAATTGAAAAGTAATGGTGACTGTATCATTATTTACATCAAGATAATCTTCAATTTGTTCAGGATTAAAAATAATTTTATAATCAAACTGTTTTGATTCTAATACAAAATCAGTAAATACATTACTGGTTTGCGGCCCACTTTCTAAAACAATTAACTGATCAGGATCTGTTATTATTAAATTGGGATCATAGGATGTAATTTCAATCCAGAGCTTGTGTAACTTAACAGAATAACGTGCTTCCATTACTCTTATTATGATTTTAACCCACTTTTGGGGTAATGAGATACATTTATTGTCCAGTGTTATTTTTGAACTGTTTTTTGTATCTTCGGAAAATTCTATCTTTTGCGTAGGTAAAACTTTCAATGTAAGCCTCTTTGTTATGAATAATGCTTTAAAAAGAAGTTCCCCATTTCAAAAAGTATGTTCGTCAGAGGTTTTTGTTCTGTAGAGACGTAACATGCGATGTCTCTACGCTAACATATTTTTTATACGTTTAATATAAATGGGTAACTTATTTTTAGAGTATTCCTAAATATATAATAAAATAATCAATTTATGAAAAAACAATGTCTGATTCATTAAAGTTATTTTCTGTTACCACAGAATGTCTAATCAGTTTAAAGAGTGCGTAGGTTACGATAAAAATGAATGATATCAGAACAACTGTACCAACAACAACAGCTGATATATTGTATAATGACTGCACATCTCTCTGATTGTTTCCAACAATTGTCGCCCCCAAATTATATAATTTATTCGATAGTGGAATATCCCATAAAATGGTTAACGTTTTTTCAACAGATACGGGAATGGTATCGGTTAAACCATCAGCACCCTGTTCTTTAGTTCCATAAGGGTGTAATTCATGCGCACCATAAGCATTGTCTTTCCAATGTACCCAGCATGCCAGCTTAACTTTTAATGATATGTCTTTATATTGTTCCGGAATAAAAAAATCAATGGTTTCATTTTGAGTCACATTGAAAAGTTGGCGGGAATTGTTTTGGAAGATATGCCCCTTATTATCTATCAAGTCAATTTTCAGTTTTGTCACGACATATTCAGGGTCAGGTTTTGGAAAAATTTCAAAATATGACCGATATCCTTTTAAAACGCGATTCAGAAGAAAGTGTGTGTTATTATATTTTAATATATGGGCTAAGGTAAAACTTCCAGTATTTGGTTCTATTTGAAAGAGCTTAAGCTTGATCGAATCTTTTGGCAATGTTCCGCCACGTTTCATATCAATACTGGGTGATCCCCATGAAAACTTTTTTCTGACATTTTTAGATCTATTTATTGCAAATAACTCATTTCTTAATATGGTATGATATTTCGTTTCAGCATTTTCTCGAATAGATCCAATTTCATCACCTGTGGCTTTGTAGTCATTATAGTCTTCATCTGTTATCAGAATGACATATGTTTTATGGACTTTTATTTGTTTATATCTGGTATTGTTGATATTACAATAATTAATCGCCAGAGGAACTGATACTGAAAGCGCTGTCCAAAGCATAGAAAAGAATTCGTCATATTGCTTTTTTGCTTTTAATATAATATTGTTTCTTGCAAACATTCCTTCATTAAACGATGTGCTGTAAATAAATTTTTTATTGCTGTTCATGATTCCATCAAAAGAAAGGGGCAATATAAAATTTTTAAAATCAGGGTTAGATTCAGATAAACCAAAAGTAAGTATTGTCAGATAATCTTGTTGCTCCAATAATTTTCTGTTCTCAATAAGGTGTCCTTTTGAAAAACAAATTTCTTCAAGATCACTTGTAACAAGCTGATTAAAACCCCTTATTCGTTTTTCATTATCATCCTTTTCACCGCCATCCATTGAACCACTTCGGTCAATCAATATGATGACATGATGCCGAAAATCGTCTGCAAAACCAGCCACTGAAAAAAAAATTGAAATGAAACAAACAATCATCCAGATCACTCGGATCGTCATTTTCTTTCCTCCAAATGAATATTTTTTTGAATATAAATATCACTTTTATCATAATTGCTTCCAGGGATACTGATTGTTACATCAATATTGGTTGCTTCAACCCTGAATTCAATCGAAATTTTTATATTCGCTTTGTTACGACCATGCGCATAAATATCTGGCAACGAAATCGTACCAATTTTCGTATTGTCTCGTATTAACTGACTCTCACCCTGATAAACTTCAATATCAAAGGAGAGTATACGTTCTTTGCTTTCATCAGCATATTCTGTTGGTTCGTAAATTTTCTCTGCTCTGTAAGGGACCTGTTGATTTGCTGGTACAATAACGCTGAATCGGCCATTGTTGGATAATATGCCTAAAGGATGGCTCGTTCGCTGGATAATTTGAATTCTTTTTTCTGATGGCAAAAACTGAGTTTTTTTTTGATTATCCAAAAGGTATGCCGCATAAATTGATGCCCCCCTTGCAACAGACAAATATAAAGAATCTGTATCATTGTTTTGAAAATGTAAAAAATTGGCTTTGGGAAATCGATTTTCCAGAATTTTCCGAAAGAAAGGAATCTGAGTAGATCCGCCTATGGGCAAAATTTTTGTGATGGAAGATTCAGATATCTTTGTCTTTTTAAAGGTACGATCAAGAATTTGAAGAAAAATTTCATGATAATTCTTATCATTACAATTGTCACATAACATTGATTCAAACTCAGATTGTTTAATTTTTATATCAATTATCTGACCTGATGGTAAATTTCCAATAATCAGATCGACAGTACGTTCAAAAGATAATTTTTCTTTTGCAGCTCGTATTTCAGCACGAATCCTTGATTGCTGACTTTTTTTTAATTTTTCGCTAAGCCCATCAAATGAAATCGTTTCATTGGCAATAACATAGTTTTCCAGTATATGGTCAAAATCTTCTCCACCAAAAGTATCATCACCATCTGTTGCCAGTACTTCAAATTTGATATTTGGCCCTGAAATGATTACATGCAAAATGGTAATATCTAACGTGCCACCGCCCATATCATACAACAAAATATAATCATCCAATGCAGATTCCATATTGGAAATGGCAAAACTCAAAGCTGCTGCAACCGGTTCTGGAATCAATCCTAACAATTTGGGGGCTTTATCAGAGGGTAATGTGGCAAATTGAAATGATTGCTGGATGCCTTGATTGACAGCATTTCGAACATGATGATTTTGATTTTGTGTAAAATAATATGGAACAGATACCACTACACCAGATGGATTTTCCAGACCTGTATCAATACAGGATTTAAAAATGGCTTTAATTATTTGCGCTGCAACATCCTCGGCAGAAAAATATTCGTCGCCAAGCAATATGTTTTTAGAAGCATCATGAATACGACGCTTCACAGCACTACAAACACGATCAGGTTCGGAAATTCTTTTTTTATAGGCGGCATTGCCCACTAAAAAATCTCCATCAGTATCACGATAAACAACAGACGGCATTAAATTTCCATCTTGATCATTGAGCGTGTAAACATGTGTCCCAATATGCTTTATCGTGTTGATCCACTTTGCTATGGAGCTGTTGGAGGTACCCAGATCAATCCCAACAGGTGGATTTTTTTCATAGTCACATATAAAAGGGGTTAACTCTATGGGAACATTTTTAATCATCTTGCTTTCTTATGCATTATTGACAACAATCACATCAACAGGTTTAAAGATAATTCTCTTTTGCTCATCATCAAAAATAAACCCATCATTGATGATGGTTTTAATCGTATTATTATCCAGGGTATCATCAGGTTCTGCTTCCATATATGGCATATGGATGTCAACATTGAACTGATCACCGCGTCTGGTTTCAATAGGTTCAATGTTTAAATGTTGTTTTAAATAGTTGTGAAACAGATGTATAAGTTGACTATATAAGTTTTTCCAGTCTTGAATTTCAGAAACTTTTTCCTTGAACTCGGTATTCAATCCATTGATAAAATTTTTTCTGGATTCCTGAATGACTGAAAGGGCCTTGATAATGGACTGATTAACAAAAGTAATGTATTGCTTTTCAAATTTATCCGCCTTTTCCATAAAATTGAGAGACATTTCATAATTTTGTTGAATAATTTCATCAATACTTTCAAACTGCTGATGAATTTTTTGTTCATTATCTGGTTCATCCGATAAAAGAAGTGGAATGAGGTTTTCATAATCAATTCTTTGTTGCTTTTCATAAAGCATATGTTCATTTTTTAATGTAGTGGACAGTAGTTTTTGAAATTTTTTGAAATTATTGTGTAGTTGTTTGTAAGTCACTAATATCGTATTGATTAATTGTTTTTGAAGTACGCAGGCAGATATTGATTTTCCATCCTGTTCAGGTATTTGATAATCCAGTTCAGTTCCCGCGCGCATGGTGATTTTGGGTAATTGTAATATATTTGCCAATACACTTTTTTCCCTTGACATCTCTAATATATGATTGGCCAAATCTTTAAGAGATTGTTCGGTTTGATCTTTTTGCGCAATATTCAATGGATAAACCATGACCTGTTTCATTTTTGCTGCATACTTTTCAACGATTTCAATGAATTCATAAAGAATTTCATCCTCAATGGTTTTATCAAGTGTTAAAATGTATTGTCGCCACAATTTAAATTTCTTTTGCGCGTTAACAATTCGCTGCTCATTTTCTTGAAAGCCCTGTTCCTGGATTTTCTGTTGATTATTGATATAAAGCTGGTAATAGTTATCCTTTTTATTTTTATCAGTTTCCTCTGGAATATTTTTATCAGTTTCATCCGGTATATTCTTATCAGTTTCTTCTAATTGTGGATGAGTTGAATCAGTGGGGTGAATTGTTTGTAAAACTGCTGATATGCGTTGATACTCCTCTGCAATATCATGAATAAGCTTTTCAGTCGCTTTTTTCTGAAATTGATCTGACTCTTTTGTGGTTTGAATACTAAGAGAAATATTATACAATTGTTCTGTCATATTTTGAAATTGACTCTGAATCAGGTCTGTCAATTTATCTGTTGGAATAGTGGGGGATGATGGTGCGGTTAATGTTCTAAGATTATTTTGAATCTCCTGTACGATATCTTGTTTGATTGTTGAAAAATCTGATAAGGCTGATTGTAATTCCTGTATCTTCTCTTGCAGGAAATTTGCTTCGATGTTTTTTATTCCCTTAATATCATTAAGTTGCGATTGAATTTGCCTTTCGATGTCCTTAAACTGATTTTCAATTTTTACAGAAAGTTCGTCCATTTGAATAGTGGGCTTTTGAATTGGCACCGGCGGAAAACATTTTTTTATTTCAGCTAACAGTTCCTTTTTGATTAATGAAAAATCAGGTATTTTGTTATTTATTAAATCGTTAATATTTTCTACAAATTTTTCAAAAGCTTTATCAATATTGGGTCTTTCTGATTTGTCCAGGTGATTTATAATATTTTCATTCTGCCTGACAATTGTTGAGATTTGGTTAAGTGCAACATCCAAAGATTTTTTTAGTTTTGCAAAATCTGGATTGCTGTCTGATAAAGAAATTTTGTAATAGTTTTCCTCAAGGCGATACATTCTAGTAGGAAGGGTATCCAGGTTGTTCAATTTAGAATTTAAAAAAGATTTCAATTTTTCTATATGATTTTGCCCAACAGCATCATCGTTTCGATCACTGCGTATAATTAAAAGCAAAAATGACAAGAATGACAGGAATAGTATCAGTGTAAGAATTAAAGGTTCAAATAATTGAAATACATCCATATTGTTTCTCCCATGTTTATTTATAGCTAAAGAATCCCAGTTAACTATTCACAAAGCTTTAAATCTGCCTCTGTCGTATAATCAGACTGATCTTTATTACCTTTGTCAATATGGATAGCCACATTGATGAGGCTGCTATTCTTTGCTGTAAACGTTACTTTGATCGTAATATCATCAGGATTTCTGCCATGAGTATAGATTTCCTGCAAATCAATTTCTCCGACTGTAGAGTAATCTGTTGGTTCTCCTTGAAGGACGACAATTTTTTCGATGATTGCTCGTTGACCATCATCAGACAGTTTTGTGGGATAAAATAGTTCAGTCCTTGAGCATGGCGTTAGTTTATTATCACTAAGAATAGAATAAAATCGACCATTCAAGTCAACACCCAACTTATGCGCAGTTACCATTTCAATTTCAATGTTATCCCATTTGTCAAGATATTTTCTGGCTTCATTCTTTTTAGATAACTGTTCATCAAGCAGATAGGCTGCATAAATAGTCGCCCCTTTGGCAACAGCCAGATTGATATCTTTTGCATCTTTCAATTTTGACGAACCAAATTTATCTGTTATGATTTCTTTAATTTTTGGAATTTGACTGGACCCGCCAACAGCCAATACCCAATCAATATCCGATGCTGAAAAATTTGCTTTTTCCAATACTTTTTCTAGCTTATATTCAATCTCAGCGATATAATTGATTTTTTTTCCCGATTTCCCAGACAAACAATCTTCAAAGTCTTTACGTTTTACTGGATCAATTTCAATATGTTGGCTGCCTATTGCATTGGGGATAATAATATCTGTCCCTTTTAAATCAGCAAGAGAATGCTTGGCTTCAGTAATCATGGGTTGAATGGCTTTTAATGCCCTCCGCTTTACCTTTTTGTCAAGTTTTTCCATATTGATATTTTCATGATCAAAGACCCATTGGAGAAAGCTTTGATCAAAATCTTCACCGCCCAAACGATCGTCACCATCTACAGCCAAGACTTTAAATTTAATCGTTTTATTTTTTTGAATCAATTCAAAAATAGTAAGATCAAAAGTACCACCGCCAAGGTCAAAAATCAATATTTTTTCATTACTGTCCTGAGCATCCCGATTGAAAGCATAGTCCAAACCCGCAGCAATGGGTTCAGCAATCAGTTCAAGAAATAGATTTTCAACACTGCCTTTAGTATTCCGATTTTGATATGTTTCTTTAATTGCTTTCAAGGCAGCTGATTTGGTGTTCACATTTTGATGCTGCTTGAAATAATAAGGAACAGAAACAACAATTCCTGCTGGAACATATGTTCCAGGTCCATCAACACCTTCTGCAATGTGCAAGAGATGTTTCAATATCAAAGAAGAAATATCAATGGGGCTATATTCATCGCCAAGTATGGAGTAACGATACGTGGCATCATCCATTTTACGTTTAACTCGCGTAATAAACTGGTCAGGGTGACTGGTTCCCCTGGCAATAGCTGTTTTGCCAAACACAAATCCTTTTGTGCCATCATCATCTTGTTCAATAAAAACCTTTGAAGGCAAGGTATTGCTGCTTTCCGATGGGATGTGATAGGCTTCACTTCCGGTAAAAGCAATTTTAGAAACCCATTTCGCTATAGCACTATAAGTTGTGCCAAGATCAATTCCAATAGGATGTGACATTTTATATCTCTCCTTGATAAATGATTATTTCTGCTTCTTTTTTACCACAATGACATCAACTGGTTTTATTACAAAATTAATGTCATTGTCTGCTATTTTAAAACCATCATTGATAATTAACTTAATGCTATCATCAGGCAATCTTTCATCATGTTCAGATTGATCATAAGGTTTGTGTATTTTATCATCATATGGATCGCCTGGTTTGCAATCAATCTTTGTTATGTTCAATTGTTTTTTCAAAAAGGCAAGGATGTCATCAATGAGTCGGGTATAAAGCGATTCCCACTCTTCTAAATATTGTTTATGGAAGGGATACTTGGGATGCTTACGCATTTCTTTACTATAATTGATTTTTGCCATTTTTAGTCCATTATAAGTTTTAAAAATGCTTTGATCAATTGTATTAAAAAATTGTTTCCGATATTCATCAACAAGGTTTTCAATCGTTCGTGCTGCTTGATAGTTATCTTGCAAAAAATTGTCTATTTGTGGAATAATAGATTCCAGAGAAATATCCTCTGATGGGTTAGACATGACATCAATAAGCTCAAAAGGATCAAAAAACTGGATTTTTTTATAAATTTCACCTTTAACATCAATTGTTTTTGTCATCAGTTTCATGATATCGTCTTTTGTCTTGAGTAATATCTTTAAATGCAACAAGATGGTATTGATAGACTGTTTGATAAAAACATTCAGAACTTGTTTGTTATCATCAAAAAAATAGTCCAGGTCTGTTCCAGCACGTACGTTTATTCCTGGAATTAATAAGAGATTGTCCAGCAGCTTGTCAGTAAAATCATCCTTGTTTATGGACACTTTCAGATCTTGAATAAGCATTTCAAAGGTATCGATATTCATTTCTCTATTTTTTAAATCAACCGGAAAAACCATAACCCTTTGTTGTTTGGATAGAGAATACTTATCATCTTCCAATATTTCCATTAATTCATAATGCAGATTGTCAATAGACTGGCATAGTTTAAAAAAATACGATTCCCATTTTTCAAATAATGATCGGGATTTTTTTATGGATTCAATTTCTTTTTTACCATCTTGCTTGTTGAAGCGTTCATATGCTTTGGCATATATTTCAATAAATTTAGGTGAGGTAAGGTTGTCGTTATTATCTTTTTGCTGTTGATTGATTTGGTCGTTCAAGAGTTTTAATGAATCTTTCAGTTCAGCAATATTATCATCTTTTGAGACAATTTCCTTTTTTAAATCCTTAATAAGTTCAAGATCATCTTTTATAACTTTTTTGTGTTTTTCCACAACTTTTTTGTATTTTTCCACATCTTTGTTATTGGCTGTATTCTTTGGATCAGTTTGGGATCTTTTTTTTAGTGAAATCCTAGCTTGCGATGTTATCTTTGGAATTGATTTTTTCTGTACTTTGTAAGGTTTTATATTTGTAAAATTATTCAAACAATATATCCAAAAAGAGATATCTTGTGTTCTCAATTTATTTAATAGTTCATTATTATGGGCACAGTAGTTTAAATAATCTTCATCAAAAGAGTTTAACTGTACAAGTAAAAAGTCTTTTTTATTTTTACTAGGGTTTAACTCTACAGGCTGTATATTTAATGTAGCGCCTGGCTGCTGGTCATCGATTTTATGATTAGCAGATGTACTCTTCCCCTTTTTTATATTATCATTTTCTGAACTTTCACCCTCGCTTAGATTTGTCAATGATGCTTCATCAAATGTATCTTCTTTCAATTCTTTAGACTGTTCAATAGGTTGCTTACTATCTTGAGTATCACCAACTTCAGTTATATTATCTTCATTGACTTTTTTATTATTTAAATAATTATCTTCCATTTTAACCCCTATGATAGTTTTTAAGTTAGACCTCAGGTAGTAAAAAGGCCTAACTTTTTGTTCATTAACAGAGCACAGTTTATATCTTTGTGATATCCAGCTCAATATCCTGTTGAGTACCTTTACTCAATACTTTCGCATTCACTTTCAACAGATTTTCTTTGTTAATTTCCATGGTTATCTCAATTTTTTCACTTCCTCGAGGCGCTTTAGGAATCCCTTTTAAAACAAACTCTCCAATACATTCAAATGTTGGATTACCTTGTTCATCCCTGTCATTAACAAATACCTTTTCTTTGGGCTTTCTTTCACCATTAACTTCTTCGATATCTATGGTTTGTTGAGTTTTCCAAATAATAATCTGCATGGTATCCATATCAGCCTGATTACCAAAAGTGCGGGTTACTTTTTGGACAGGATTATCATCATTCAGCGGCAGTCCTTTTTCAATGACAAGTCCAAAGACGCCCATTTCCAATTCAATTCCTAAATGATGCGAAACAATTGACTCAATGATGGCGTCTTTTGTGTCATCTTTAGATTTTTTATTCTCGGCACTTTCAACAGGTTTTGATGAACCAAAAACTGCTGCTCCCTGAGATACAATCAAATCAACATTGTCTGCACGATAAGGTTCTCTTTCCTGTCCCTGAGGATAAAGACTTTTTATGGATTCAACAATCCAATCTGCTTTGGACGAACCGCCAACCAGGATAATTCTATTGATATCATCCAATGTAAGATTTGCTTCTTTTAGAGTATCTGAAATACAAGCTTTTGCATTATCCAATAAGGGGTTTATTTGTTCTATAAAATCGGATCGTTTCAGTTCAATTTGTAAATCATATTTATTTCCTTCTCCATCTTTAATAAATTCTGGAATATCAACCTCTTCCTTTTTGACATTACCAGCAAAAGAAATTTTAATATTTTCAGCTATTTCCTTTAGTTTTTGCTGTGCCAGTTTTAATATTTTTTGAGATGTCGCTTTTTGATCCGATTTTAAGTCAAAAATGTTAATATCTGAAATCGCCTGAAACTCCTTTGCGCACATCTCCATGATAATTCTATCAAAATCATCCCCTCCCAGTTGAGAAACGCCTTTGGTTGCTTTTACAGTTAATACAGGTCGTTGAGAGTCTTGAGTTGAATCAACGTGAAGTATCGTCACATCAAATGTACCACCTCCCATATCGTATACAAGAATTGTCTGTTCTTTTTCGTTCCCAAAAATACCAATTTCATTCGCATACCCTAATGCTGCTGCAGTTGGCTCTTCTAACAGCATTATTCCTTGTGGGTGCCCATTGCTGTCAAAGATAACACTTCCAGTATTGTCTTTTTCACCTAAATCAGCTAAAGCAGCTGCTTTGTAAACATTTTGACGATACTCATCTGTTGTGTTTGCCGGTACACAAATGACCGCGCTTCTGATTTGTCCCTTCAGGTCAACACTGTCCTGAGTACGAACTTTTTCTAATAATGTTTTAAGAATTTCAGCAGCGATATCAGTGGGCGTAATTTTATCTTCATTGTTTTCCTTATCTTTTAGCGTGAATTTATGAACAAGATCGTCATCCTTTTGCCAGTCATCATTTTTCATTAATCGTTTGGTTGAAGAAAAAACATGGTCTGGATTGATAAATATTTGTTTTTTTGCCGATTTCCCAACTTCCATTGTATTTCTATTCTTATCTCTAAAATAAACAACTGATGGCAAAGACCGATCACTTCCTTCAATTGGAATTGGTGTTGCCATTCCTTTAATATACACAGATGCGCTTGAGTTGGACGTTCCCAAATCAATCCCAAGAACATAAGGGCTTGTTTTAAGGTCAAATGACATAGATTATCCTCCTTAATGGTTATAATTGGACATATGTTTTTATATATAATTTTTAAAAAATATTCTATAAAAAAACTAAAAAACAATAAGTAAGTAATGCTCGAAAAAATATGTTTAACTGTTCATTCGTTTTTGAACCCGGATTACGCTGAAGAAGATGAATAAGATGATGCTGATTTTAACGTGTTTTTATTTCACCCTATTCATCTTCTTCAGCGTAATTCGGGTTCAAAAACGAATGAACAATTATTGAATGAGGAACTTATTTTTCAAACATTCCTTAGCATGATTGGCTATTTTTCTGCTAACGTTAAAAATGCATCAATAAGATCATCAATATTATCAGCAGCTACGAAAAATCCTCCTGTTTTTGTTGCCAATTCTTCTAACAGCGCGCGATCATATCCGCCACCTGCGCCAACAGTATGAACAGTGATATTGTTTTGAATACAATCAGGTATAAGTTTTCTGACATCTCCGGATGTATATCCATCAGATAAAATAATGATCTGTTTATGATATCCCTTTAATCTTTTCGATAATAATGGCATAGACTCAAGCAGGCCCTTTTCCATATTTGTCCCATACCCACTGCCTTTCATTCCTGTTTCAATTTTTTTCAATTTTGATTGAATCTTTTTGGGATTATCTAAAAGACTGAAAACAGTTACTGCTGAAGAACCAAAAACAGTACATGCAATCATTGAATTGGCTTGCAATTTTTTTTCAACATAGGCAATCGCTGCTTTTCTTGCTTGCTTTATTGGATTGCCGCTCATACTGGGTGAAACATCAATGCACAAAACCACTGCAGAAGGACCTTCTGTTTGAAAGATTTCATCCTGGTTATTGGTTTCATTTACATTCAGTTTAATTGTTTTGCCTTTAATGCCACTACATTCAGCTGAAACTTCCAAAATATCATCATCATTAAATGAAAATTGAATATCAATATTGGGAGTTCCTTTTGGCGCATTGGGTATACCATCAAGGATAAATCCACCAATAAAATGAACATCAGAATCTGTGCAATTCTGTCCAAATCCCTGAAAAACCCCAATGGGAACAGAACTTTGGTTATCGAAATCGGTGGTGTATATTTTCTTTTGATCACATGGAATGGGATTCTGATCAGGAATGATAATGCTGAATTTTTCGGTATTGCTTCCATCAGTAGCCTTAACACCGAGATTGAAGGGTGTAATTTTTTCCAATTCAATAGGACAGTATTTTGGATCATCAATTGGCATAGATAATGTGTTTGCCAATATTGCAGCCCCATGCGCCACGATTTCATCGACGCTTTCTGCACGATAAGGTGCTTTGATTTCTTCAGCTAAACGATCAAAAATAATTGGAGACTTTGTAGATCCGCCAACCAGAATGATTCTATTGATATCATCTTTATCCATTTTGGCTTTTTTAAGCGCACGATTCATGATTTCAATGGTTTCATTGACACGATCCTGGATGAGTGCTTGATATTGTTTACGCTTGATATCAATATCCAATGAATATTTACCGCCACTAAGAATTATTGTTTCTTCAACTCTTGGGGAAGAACTCAGTTGAATCTTGATTTTTTCAGACATTTCCATCAAAACTTTTTCATCAGGTGATATCAAAGAAAATGATTTAAAATTATCTTCAAATTCCTTTATCATATATCGTTTAATTATTTCATCAAAATCATCCCCACCGAGAAAGCTGTCACCATCAATTGCTTTCTCAATAAATGTATTACCATTCACTTCTAAAATGGTAACATCAAACGTACCACCCCCTAAATCGTACACCATAATGGTTTGATCTTTTTCTTTGTTTAAACCATAAGCAATAGCAGCAGCTGTAGGTTCCTTTAATAAAGCCAATACATGAAGTCCAGCTTTTTCACCAGCTTGTTTGGTTTGGTTTTTTTGGAGTGTATTAAAGTAAGCTGGAACTGTTATAACCGCATTTTTGATCTTTTCTTGTAATATTTCTGTGGTTTCACGTCTAATTTTATCTAATATAAACGATGAAATATCAATTGGGGTAATTTTTTTTCCAAAAATAGACCATGTTTTATTAACATCGCCCATAAATCGCTTTGCTGATCGAACTGTATTTTCAGGATGAATCATTAATTGTGCTTTGGCCTTTTTGCCAACATCTATGTTATTCCAGGATAAAGTTTTTTTTGTAAAATGAACAACAGAAGGTATTGTTGTTTGTGCATCAATTTTTAAAGTTTGAACAATACCTTTGTCACGCGTTGCGACAATGCTGTTTGTTGTTCCCAGGTCTATACCTATTGTTTTCATAGTATTAATATCCTTGATTACTTATTCTTTCCCACTAGCTCAACCAGTGGTGTCTTGGTTGCAACAGAAATTGGCTTAAGGGCAATAACTCTTAGCAATTGCATTTCATCTTTTGACGTTTGCGCATGATTATGAAAAGCTGTGTATACAACATATCCATCTCCATACGAAAAACCTGCCATTATTGGCCTTGTTGTCGTCCCCATATCATTACAGTTAACTGTAGCTTCAAGGTATATATCTGCGTCATCAGCAACAGAATTAACAGGTACCCATGAAGCTAAGTCAAAATGAATCCTGACACTTTTCAGTTTCAAGGCATTACAGACTTCATTATTAACTATTCTGGCTGAAACTGTTTGAGGGGCAATTCCACCTGAACCAAACATTATTTTTGCTGGAAAGGCTTCAGAGATTTGAGGCGCTGATAAGTCAGAAACATACAATACTCCTCCTTGTTTAACAAATCTGTTAAAAGAGTTTTTATTCGAGATTGCTGAACCTCCTGCACAACAATTTATAAATATAATATCGTAGGAGCTTATTTTGCTATAATTTGAAAATTCATAATCTTCAATTAATTCCCATGAAAACCCCATTTCACCAAGCACTTTTCCCATATCATCGCAACCAACTCTTGATACACCAATTTTGATACCATTTAAAGATGATTTTTGTTTATTCTCAAATGGTTTTGGAGTAAATTTTTCAATTACCAGGCTTTCACCTTTTTGGGTAGATAAATCAATAGCTTCTATTTCTAGAATATCGCTTTCGTTTAGCTTAAAACAAACCTTTATTTTGGGAATACCAGCTTTCGCTTTTTGTATCCCTTTTAAAGTAAAACCACCAAGTTGAGTATTATTTGAGCATAAAGGATTATTACCTTGAAAAACAACAATTTCTGTTTCAGTTGCATAATCATGGCTGGTTGAAAAAATTTCTTCCTGAGAAACTGGTAATGTAGCGTTTTTATGAATGAGTATGCCAAATTTATCATTTTCCAGCCTTATGCCAATGTTAAAAGGAGTAACATTTGTGGCCTGAAGTTCTATTGGTCTTTTTTCTGTTGATTTAATTGGTTTAAGCAGACTGGCTCCTGTTATTGCAGCACCCATAGCAACAACTTCATCAACATTTTCTGCACGATGTGGCATTTTAATTTCATCTGCAATGACATCACTTATTAAGGCACTTTTTGTTGACCCCCCAACACAAACAACACGATTAATATCCTCAGAAGTTAATCCTGCATCACGAAGCGTATCTCTTATGATCTGAACAGTCCGCAGTAGATGTGGCAAAATTAGTTCTTTTAATTGGTTCCTGGAAATTTCACATTCAAAAGAATTACCCGACATAAAAGAAGGGAATACTAACTCTGTTTTTTTTGTTGAAGATAGCTCTATTTTTGCATGTTCAGCAAGTTCCTTTAATTGTTGCTTAGCTCGCACTGCATCAATGCTGTTTGCTTCTTTTAACGCTATTCCAGTCTCTTTTTTTATCTCTTTAAATAAATAATCTAAAATAGCTTCATCAAAATTAACGCCACCTAAGTATGAATCACCACCTATAGCCTTGACATTGAATTGATTTGACATAATTTCAAGGATCGAAATATCAAATGTCCCTCCACCTAAATCATATACCACAATGGTCTGATCTTTTTCCTGATTAAACCCATAGGCAATTGCAGCAGCAGTTGGTTCAGCTTGAAGCATCAATACATTCAGGCCGGCTTGTTCTGCTGCATACTGCGTATCTTCTTTCTGGTTTTGGTTAAAATATGCAGGAACAGTTATAACAGCATTTTTAATTGTTTCACCAAGTGTTTCAGATGCGCCATCTTTTAAATATTTTAATATAAATGAAGCAATTTCAACAGGGGAGTAAGTTTTGTTAAAAATATGGTAGGTATGATCACGATTTCCCATAAATCTTTTATTGGAAACAATTGCCAATTCTGGATCAATCAAGACACGTTTTTTTGCAGGAACGCCTACAAGCATATCACCCTTATCTCTTGTCCAAGCGACAACTGAAGGCGTAACCTTATGATTAAAAATTTTGACTGTGTGCGCAAGACCTTTTTCGTATATTGATACAACCGAATTTGTTGTTCCTAAGTCAATACCAATTGCTTTCATAACAGTCACCTTTTATTTTTGTAAAATGTCTGAAATTTTTCTACTATCAAATTGATGAACCCGCATAATCCTGGAATACAAATAATCAAACAAATAAATTGTAAATCCAATACAGAACCCAAGCGTACTGAAACTTACCAATCGTGTTAAAGTTGCTGATGACAGCTTGAGGATATCAATAATAATGAAAATCATAGAACTGGCAGAACCACCTATAAAACCGCCTATTGAACCTATATAAATCATTTCGTGTCTATCATTAACAATACCAATTGTCAGGCCAATTAATAGTCCACATACTGCCCATCCTAATAATCTTTGCCAAAAAGGAATAATGCATAAAGTTTCGATATCAGTTGCGCTTTGCGTAAGTCCCTGTCTGGCAATATTTGAAAAAACACCACTGAGTTGCGTAACGTTATCAGCAGGAAAAAATTTTCCTTTTGTTTGTGTTGAAATAAGACTCAGCAAGCTTTTATCATAATCTCCTCCAACACCAATTGTATGAATAGAAATATCAGTACACGTTCGAATAACACTCATGACATTATTGGGTTTATTAGGGACGCCATCTGATAACAGAATTATTTCTTTATTTAAGCTTTCCGGCTGACTTTCGAGGTAATCAATTGCCATTCGTAAAGCAGGTGCCATGTATGTTTCCCCACCGCTTCTCAACGAATTAAGTGATATTATCATTTGATCATAATTGGTTTGTGGCTTAAATAACATTTTTGAAGAATCAGAAAATGTAATACAACCAATTTCATCGTCACTCTTGATATCCCGATGAACTTCTAAATAATTTTTAACAGATTTTTTTAGTTCTCTCAGTGGTGAGCCCTCCATGCTTCCAGATACGTCTAGTATTAAAAAACGTATTTCTGTATTTTCATCTTTTTCCGGCAATGGAATTTCTATTGGAAAAAGAAGAGCCAGCAAACATTTTACAATGAAAACGCCAATTAATGGAATTAAATATAGCTCCATTCTCTTTACAACAGACTTAATCCATATAAAAATTTGTTCATGGTCTCTTTGTGCAAAAAAAAATTTTTCAATAATAATGAAAAAAGTGATTCCAAAGGACACACCATACAGCAATAAAAAATCACGGGTATCGCCAAAATGATTATGCCACGGCTCAAAAATCAACCAACCCACAAATGCGCCCAGACAGCCAGAAATGGTATATCTCAAGAACCTGATCATAGGAACCCTCCGATGATTTCAACTTTTTTAGATTTAAAATTATATTGATCAATCAACGACTTGATCCTGTCGTAACTCACCATCTGATTTTGATCATGTTCCTGACCAATTTGTTGAATTTCATTACGATTGGTGTCATCAACAGGTATTTCTACAGCAGTAAAGGTAAGGATGCCATCTTCATCTAATTCAAAAATACACGAAAAAATCAGAGGGATACTCTCGCCTCTGTATATGGGGGATATCTCCATCTTCAGCTCACCCAATCGAGTATTTTTTTGGGGGAGGTGTTCTTCTCCTCTAAATACACCAATTCTAACTTCTTCCTGCCAGATGTTCATTCGAGAACCTATCACTGCATTTTTGGCTGGATATTTTTCATTACGTTTTAAAATAGGTACAAAAACCATCGTTTTGGTTGCGTCATCCAGCATTTCTATTCCTAAAGAGTGAGAGATTACATCTGAAAAATCCAAATCTACAGGCAATGATTTATTTTCCTGATCAACAGGAGATAACAGACTTGCACAAACAATAGCTGCGCCCTGTGCAACATATGTGTCCATGTCATCGGCTCTATAGGGCTGTTTAAAATTCTCTGTAAGCATTTCTTGAATAATGGGATTTTTCGAAGAACCACCAACCATTACAATTCTATTAACATCATCAACTGAAATGTCAGCACTGTTTATCACATCTTTTGTTTTTTTTATCATATCATTTATATAAGGTTGAATAAGATTTTTGAATTCTTTTCTCGTAAATTTTTCAATATCAATGCTAACACCTTTAACGATATCAGGAATAACAATTTCAGTATATTTACTCTGCGATAAATCAATTTTTATTTTTTCAGCTTCTTCTTTTAGTTTTTGTTGGGCACAAATGTCCCCACGAATGGATTTACCTGATGTTTCTTCAACCCATTTATTTAAAAATTCAACAATTTTGTTGTCAAAATCATCACCACCTAATTGACTATTGCCATCAACTGCCTTGACAGTAAAGTTATTGCTATGGACTTCAAGGATTGAAACATCAAAAGTACCACCGCCTAAATCAAAAACCAGAATCATTTGGTCCTTTTCTTTATCCAATCCATATGCAATTGCTGCAGCTGTAGGCTCTGGAACAAGGCGAAGAACTTTATAGCCTGCCTTTTCTGCTGCTTCTCGCGTATCTTTACGTTGTTGATCATTGAAATAGGCTGGAACAGTTATAACAGCGTCTGTTATCGATTCACCAATATTTTTTTCAACGTTATCTTTAATATATTTTAAAATATAGAAAGCAGAGTCAAAAGGTGTATATTTTTTTCCCTGTATTTTCTGAGAATGTTTTGTTCCAATATGTCTTTTCATTGAACATAATGTCAAATCCGGATGAATTAAAACACGACGTTTTGCTTTATCACCAATTTCAACATTATTATTATCAAAAAAAACAACTGATGGGATCGTATCTTTTCCATCAATCTTAATTATGTGAGTTAGCCCTTTTTTGTATTCACAGACTACGGAATTTGTTGTTCCCAAGTCTATACCGATTATAGCCATAATTATCTCCTTATATAACAAATATTCAATCTTAAGCTATTTTTTATGATCAATTTATAATGGAATGATCATTTAAATAAATAAACATACAAACTATGTCTAAATATTAAAATTGTATCTTATTTGGAGCACATTGTCAAGAAAGATTTTTTTCTTTTACTGGCAAAACAATTTCATAAAGTTTTGAATAAGTTTTAAATAGTTTCAAACTTTTGTAAATTAAAGGAATTTCAATATATAGACTATGTAATGCACCAACAATCAGTATTTATACCCAAAGTGAAACGGCAATATCACTTCAGCATGAAAGGTAAACAAGCCGGAAACTCTATGAAATCGAACAAACGTCCAACGAATTTAAGCTGATGGTCAACTGACATAATATAATCATACGCTTTCAGGCATTAATAATGTAGCTGGTGACTTTGAATTGAAAACCTATAGAGATATGGAAATATATGCATGTATCTGAGCAATCAGAATCAAATAATGCTGATTTCTGATCAAGGCATTATTCTCATTGAAAATTCAATTCATGCGGGATGCGAGTGTACCAATTAATAATATTGATACTATACATAAATAAAATAAGTTTTTAACACTAAATATTTAAACAAATTTGATTATCTCTTGAAAGGAGTTGAAAATATGCAAAAGGAATGTTCCCTACACAAAAAGCTGCAATACTTAATAAAGAACATTTCATTCAACATGTTCTTATACGTGAAGTTTGAGAAAAACATAACATTACACGGTCAACTTTTGATTGATGGATTCAAAATGTTTTTCAATCACAGCGAAATTGTTCTGAAAAAAGTGCCATCAGATTCAATATCATATGCAACAAATTATGATGATGTTATAACAACATTGTTTGCCAGCATATTCAAAGAGAAGACGCTTGATGCCCTTGGCATACCAACAGCACCCATTGATGAAACAGCACCCATTGATGAAACTTTAAATAAAATTTGGATGAAGGTAAAAAATGATTGATATATTAGCTTTTTCTTATGAAAAGGGGCGAACTGAGGGGAGAAATGAAGGGAAAAAAGAAGGTCGTAAAGTTGGACGTAGTGAAGGTATAAAAGACTCTCTAATTACAATATTAGAATCATCCATTGGAAAAATCCCTGAGAATATCACCGGCATAATTAATTAATAAGATCGCTCAAGAATCAACCCTGTTAGAATTGTTGAAAGATGCACCAAAGATACCCCAACCATTAGATCTGCCCACTTCAAAGAGAAGACGCATGATGTCCCTGGCATGCCAACAGCGCCCATTAAAAGCGTTTCATCATACAAGCCGGCTGATATTATGGTTTCAGCCGGCATGGTAGACAATGTTATAAAACACAACTGGAAAAATGCACCATATTGAGGAATAACGTAACAAGACTGAGGAATATCTATACCGCTTTGTAGTATATCATTTTTCAACTTCAAGAGATTGGAATGATAAGATTCAGGAAATTATCTTGATTTCCGGAAAATCATACACTGGCAAAAAGCGAATTCAAACGCCACGCATGGAACATATCGACCGATATTTGTTGATTT
>Ga0272440_1000528_pt1 | contig 32188 bp, 27 predicted proteins | sample SSMMMBAug17_FD_192440 | JGI IMG/M metagenome (GOLD analysis project Ga0272440, IMG submission 192440) | Marine sediment archaeal communities from Little Sippewissett salt marsh, Falmouth, MA, United States - SSM-MMB-Aug17 | ecosystem: Environmental > Aquatic > Marine > Wetlands > Sediment ... | reverse complement strand
ATAAATCAAGTTGTAACCTACATCTATGTTGCAAACAAACAGATCAATACGTTTTGAAAGCAATTTTTTGAAACCAGTTTCATCCTTGACAGACCTCTCAACATAAATAGTTCCACTTTTTTCATTCCCCATTGGTTATTCGAACTGTTTCACTTGCCATACAATAGGGTGTAATAATCAAAAAGCATTTCATAAAAAATATTATTTTCGTAACGCTTAATTCTAAAAAAAAATGTTAAACAGCGTATGCCAAATTTGGTGGTAAGATAAATCTCTTTTGTTCTTTTGCAGACTTTATAATTGAACGAACGCGCTCATCATATTTAGATAGTTCCGCAATAATCCAAATAATTGCATCAAATTCTCTAGGATCAATCCGATTTTTGTCTTGAATTTTTCGCCAGATTTCAATTCCAACTGGCACAGCGACAACCATTGTTAACAAAAAAATTATTAACTGTTGATTAAAATCAAAACGATTGTTCGTATCTTCACGTAATTGTTTCATTTCATTCGCTACTAGCTGGAATCGCTTTTCAAGGTGTCTTTCCATTTGTTCAAAACGTTTTTCAAACTTTTTATCCATCAACTCAATGCGCTTATCAACCTGTTCAAAATGTTTATCAACCTGTTCGAAACGTTTATCAATCTGTTCGAAACGTTGATCAATCTGTTCGAAACGTTTATCAACCTGTTCGAAACGTTTATTCATATCCGCTCTCAGATTCTTAATTTCGTCAAAAACCAACTCAAACTTTTTATTATTTAAAGATTGATATATCTCAATTTTTTCAAGGAGCATCATATTTGTTATTGTTTCTGGCTCTTCAGCATAAACAGGCCACGCCGCAAAAATAAAAATACTGATATAAAAAAGTCGTTTCATCCATCCTCCATATCAATTCATTTTTATTTGAAATATAATCAATTAAAAAAATAATTACTGAAAAACAAAATAATGTCAAGTCTTAAATCTAAATTCGAATTCTTTTCTTAAAAGCTTTGATCAAGGCACTACACACCTGATTGGCATCAGAAACTATCGCAACATCTGCCATTTTCATGATTGTGGCATTTGGATTCTTATTTATCGCAATAATTAATTTTGCATCCGAGATCGCAGCAGTATGTTGAATCGCACCACTGATGCCAAATGAAAACAATATTTGAGGACTAACTTGTTTTCCTGCCTGTCCCACCAGGGTTTCTGGTGATGTCCATCTTGAATAAACCACCGGACGGGTGGCTCCAACTTCTCCTCGAATCAAGCGAGCCAGATCAAATAGTTTTTTAAATTTTTTCTTACTTTGCATGCCTCTGCCACCGCAAATAACCACAGATGCTTTTTCAAGACTTTGCTCTGTTTGAGGTTCACGCTCAGATTTTATCCATCGAATACGTTCTTTGGGGGCATCGCTTAAATAATCGTGACAAATAACGTTGCCTTTTCGGTCGTAATCATGGGGAAGTTCCTGAAATGTACCCGGTCGAACTGTTGCCATTTGGGGACGATGATTTGGAGTGATGATTTCTGCCAGCAAATTCCCTCCAAAAGCTGGAGCTGTCTGTACCAGACATTTTTTTTCGTTAATCGATAAAGCCACACAATCCGCAGTAAGCCCTGTTTGAAGCCGCTTTGCAACGCGTGGCGCATATTCATGGCCAAATGACGTGCCACCAATTAGAAATATGTCTGGCTGATATTGATGTGCCAATTGGGATGTCAAATGCACAAATCGATCAACCTTGTAAATATCTAATTCTTTATGATCAAAAGAATGAACAATATCTGCGCCATGAGCAATGTATTCATCGATATACTCTTGTGTATTGTAACCCATTACAAGCGCACAAACATCTGCATTAATTTCATTGGCCAATTCCCTTGCCTTTGCCAGCAATTGAAGCGTAACCCGATTTTGAAAATAATTTCGATAATCACCAAATATCCATATTTGTTTCTTTTTAGATTTCATACGTGGATTTTTCCTTCATTTTGAAAAGTCTTTTAAATAATGATTTAAAATAGCAATATGAAATTTATTTGTCAAAGTATTCTTGACAGATTTGTGTTGCTTGATTTTTTTTCAAATTCTGCTATTGTTCACGTATCTATACAAATTTCGCTTCGATTGAGAGTGTCTTATAATGATGATTGATTTTTTGGGAATGAATCTTTCTTGATACACTCAAACGATAACATGGAGTTATGAATGAATCTATTTGATTTATTATCGATATTTAGCACCTCATTTTTTATTGCGCTATCAGGCGCAATGATGCCTGGCCCTTTATTAACAGCAACCATCAGTCACAGCGCCAGCAGGGGGGTGACCGCTGGACCGCTTCTGATTTTAGGACATGGCATTTTGGAGCTTGCACTGGTCATCGCGCTCATTTCCGGTCTTGCGCCCTATGTCAATAATAATCTTTTTTTTGTTATTGTGGGTATTTTTGGATCATTCATTCTGATCTGGATGGCATATGGGATGTTTCGGGCACTCCCTCAACTTCATTTGGATTGGCAGGTTGGTCCCGAGCAGCGCAATAATGGAATTATTACTGATGGTATTCTATTAAGCCTGGCAAATCCCTATTGGAGTATATGGTGGGCATCGATAGGGTTGGGATATATTTTTCATGCCATGCGTTTTGGGATCAATGGCGTTATTTTCTTCTTTGCAGGCCATATTCTTGCCGATCTGGCATGGTATGCCAGTATATCCATTGCAGTCAGTAAAGGAAGAACGTTATTAAATGATCGCATTTACAGAAAGATTATTGCCGGATGTGCAACTTTTTTATTGGGATTTGCAGGTTATTTTCTTTATTCTGCATTGAATATATACATCAATGAAAGCGTTTTGATATAAAATGAACTCATTCACATTACATGAAAAAATTGGCCAGTTATTAATGGTTGGCATTCCAGAAAAAGAGACTGAAACGCTCATTCACCATCGAATGTTTGCACAAAAAATCGCCTCCTATATCCTTTTTCGAAAAAATACACCCGATATCTCAGCAACACAACGCTTAACCGACAGACTTCATCACATGGCTGAGGAAGCAGGTATTTCTCCCATAATGATTGCCATTGATCAGGAATATGGTAGAGTAACACGTATTCGTCAGGGACTCACGTTATTTCCAGCAGCCTATGGCATTGGCCGTACCAACAATCCAACTTATGCATTTGATGCGTGCAAGATTGCAGGGCAGGAACTTTCTGCTCTGGGAATAAATGTTAACTTTGCACCAGTTGCAGATGTCAATTCAAATTTGAATAACCCCATTATTGGCACCAGAAGCTATGGAGAAGATCCTGAAAAAGTATCACAGATGGTAAAACATGCAATAAAAGGGTATCAAGAAGCAGGTATCATTTGTTCTGCCAAGCATTTTCCCGGTCATGGTGATGTTTCTACCGATAGCCATCTGGCCTTGCCTGTGAGCAATAAAACCCTTGAAAACTTATATTGTATAGAATTACTTCCTTTTATCGCTGCGATTGAAGAATCCGTGCCCATTATCATGACCGCCCATATTTTGTTTCCTGAAATTGATCCAAAATGGCCGGCCACACTCTCTCCATTTTTTTTGACGAAATTGCTAAGGCAAGATTTAAAATTTCAGGGTGTTATTATCAGTGATGATTTAGAGATGAAAGCACTAAATAAATTCGGCCCCATGACTGAACTCGCTGTTCAAATGATTGTTGCCGGATGTGATATGCTGATTATTTCTGAAAATCTGACGCATAATGTGTCGGTAAATGACATCTTACAAGCTCTTGTTGCTGCTGTACAAAAAAAAATAATCTCTGAATCCCGCTTGGATCAATCAATAGAGCGAATCTTAAAATTAAAATCACGTATTTCGAAAAAACAGAAATCATCACCCGCAATCATCAATCAACCTTATCATATTGAAACAAGTACTCAGATGATGCGAGAAATATTCTTTGAAAATCGTGACAGTTGTCATTTCCCTGTAACAATTGAACCGGATCGACTCGTGATCATTACTGATGTTTTGGAAATACGAAACATCTCACCCGCTTTGTCAACGAATCGAATTTTACTCGGACCAAAAGAGAATCCATTAACTTATTATCAACCCTTAATTTCAAAAATGGATGAAATTTTTATCTTTTTGTCTAAAATATTCTGGATTGAACAGTTACAGTCAATCCAATTTTTACATAATCAAAAAATTCGTTTTTTTTCATTGAATAATCCATATATTCAATCTAATATTCAAATACCAATAACATCGTATATCAATCTTTATGCAGAATGTTTACCGCTTGAAGTTTTTGATGGCTTGATTTTTGCTAATCTAGATAAAAACAAAAACAATCTGTAGTCCTTTAAAATCATCAGGACTGCTGGCAAAAAAAGCGTTATATGCGAAAGCTGAAAGTGGTGAACAGTATTGGAGGTGGTTTATGTTAGATTTATGGCCGACAGATATTATTAATCCGCGCGTAAGAGCTCCGATTACTATATTAAAAGAGCAGGCAATACTGTTACAGCAAAAATCCAATGGCGTAATAAACGCACAGGTTAAGCGAATAAAAACTCAGGAACAATTATCAGAGGAAAAAGGATTTTTTTTGTATGAATTTGTTGTGGTGGCACCGGTTTTACAAAGCTTTGAATATAGGCTGTTTAGCATATCACATGAAATAGAACTCTACCCGATTACAATTGAAACAGATGAAATCGTAGCGCGTGAACTTGGAAATCTCAACAATGACCCCATTATTGTTAAATCTGAACCGGACTATATTGAATATCTTCGTAAAATATTTTGCGCCAAAAAAACAAAAAAAATTATTAATGCGATGCTTGCGCAAAGCGTAGAAATTGAAGAACCCGGGGATGTCATTCAAATAGATTAAGCATGATTCAATATCCTTTTGCGCCAGCTATTGGATTGAAATCAGGAGAAGAAAATGAACAAAAGGATTAAACCCATTGTAATCATGATGTTATGTTTGAACCTTATGGCTTGCGCACAATTAAAGAAGGTTCGTGAAATGCCGATCAATGATATAGATTTGGCACACGTATCAGATGGAACCTTTTCAGGTGATTTCACTTATGGATTATTTGGATATGATTTCACCTATGTTGTGGAAACAGATATCCAATCCAATCGGATTATCGACATTCGTGTGCTCAAAAACCGAAATACAAAACATGCAAAATTGGCTGAAAGAGTTATTTCAAGAGTTATAAAAGCACAAAGTCTAAATGTTGATGCCCATACCGGTGCAACAACAACGAGTAAAGCTTTTCTAAAAGCCATTGAGCGTTCACTTGTCAAGGGCGTTTCACAAAGTGTTAAACCTCCCTCTATAAATGAAGTCTCTCACCCAACTGATATTGAAACAGGTGCAAGCTATCAAGAATAAAAAAAGATTTGACATTCAGTTATTGAAAGACTAAATATAGAAATCAGTCTTTTAAAAACAAGTATCTATTTTTGATTTTCAATCAGAATAATCACACCAAAAATAGAAAGGAGGGGACGTATGGATTTTTTGAAAAATAATCTAAAACAATTTATTATTTCAGGTGCATGTCTGCTATTCTTTACGACATGTATACTGTTGACATCACCCAATAATTTATTTGCAGTATCTCAGGATGATGCCTCAATTAGCACCAAAAACATCCCCTTGTACAAAGTACCCAACAAGGATGCTGAAATCAGGCGCCGTGAAGGTGGAGATACAGGTGCAGGTAGCGCTGGAACAAGTCGTGGATTAAGCCGTGGTTTGAGTCGTGGTCTGAGTCGTGGATTGAGTCGTGGATTGAGTCGTGGTTTGAGTCGTGGTCTTAGCCGTGGGTTGAGTCGCGGATTGAGTCGTGGTCTTAGCAGAGGTCTCAGTCGTGGACTCAGTCGAGGTTTAAGCAGGGGACTTAGCAGAGGATTAAGTCGCGGTTTGAGTCGTGGGTTGAGCAGAGGCGCAATTAGTGATGGCTTAAGCAACAAGGTATTATTAAGTCAGTTGCATGATGCCAGTGACGACAAAAAAGACGAGGCCCATGAGAAAAAAGAAGGAGGGGGCCATGGCGGTGGTGACATTGACCCGGTTCATGGAGGACCAGCAACGCCTGATCTGATGGCACCCCTTGCCAGTTTGCAAACCGGTTTTACCACAAACCCACAGCCCATATTATGGTGGTATATTTCCAGCGGCTACCAAAGTAAAGTCGAACTGACAATTAATGAATATGGCGTAATTGAACCTGTCTTGGAAACACATGTTATTGGACCGCCTGAAGAAGGTATCAGCCGAATTGATCTCAAAGAACATGGTGTTACTTTAAAACCGAATGTTGAATACGAATGGTTTATTGTCATCGTTCCACTTCCCAGTGAACGTTCGGCAGACTTTCTTGGAAGTGCAACAATCATGTATGTGCCGCCAGATGACGCATTCAAACAAAAAATTTCAGGCGCAACAAAAGAAGAACTCGTATTTGCATATGCTGAGGAAGGCTACTGGTACGATATGATACACAACCTTTGTGATCTTATTTCCAACAATCCAAAGAATGCGGCCTATCGAAAACAACGCATCGCCTTGATTGATCAGGTTCGACTTGGCAAAGTCAAAAATTATGATAAAAAAGTTATTGAAAGCATTCAATAATCTTTTCAGGAAAAATTCGATATGAAAACGATTGAACGTAATTTTTTTCAAAGATTGTTTGGGCTGTGTGCCACAAAAAAACCATCAGATTCAGAATGCTGGACTGTTCACGATGGGTACATTGAAATTGATATAAACAGGGCTGGAGAACTTATTCATCCGGGAAATGCCATGCGATTAGAAGGAAAACAGCTCCCCAAACGCTTGCTTGTATGTCATGGTACTGATGGCAAATATTATGCGTATGTTAACAAATGTAAACATATGGGGCGACGCATGGACCTCGTTCCTGAAACACAAACCATTCAATGTTGTAGCATCGGTAAAAGTACCTATGATTATGCCGGTAATGTCATTTCTGGTTCAGCAAAAGAATCTTTGGAAACATTTTCTGTGGAAAAATCCACTGATAAGATTATCATACGAATATAAATGATTCAGAATTGATTCAGGACAATGGATTTAATGTGGAAATCGCAACCTACTCATTGTTGTTAACTTAAATTAAACACCTTTACCACTTAAAAATGCGCCATATTTACGATCTTCAGTTAATATATGATTAATAATCCAATCTTTTAAATAATTGACAAACTCACTATCAACGTCCATGCGGTTTTCTTGTATCTTTTTTTTCACTTCCAACGCCTCCCGAATAATTCGTTTGTGTTTTTTGTGATGAATGCGGTAATCTGGAAAATCGTGGGCTTTCATCAAGGATTCTTCCGCTTTAAAATGATTTTGTGCAAATTGAATCATCTGGTCCAGTGTTTCAAGAAAAGCTTGTTGATCATTAGCGACGATCAATTGATATAATGTATTAGCCTTTTCCAGAAAAAACATATGATCTTTGTCCATGCTTTCAACATTTGTGGAATACTCTTCACGCCAACTGAACACAGGTTTGTTGGTAAGTTTAGGATTCAAAATGGATTTCATTCGCTTATCATATGTTTCAAAAAGTTTCCATCGAACAATGGGGATGTTGAGCAATACTTTTCCAGGTATTTTCAATAAGTCAGCATTTTGTGTCACTTTTGATTTAAAAAGACTAGAAGTTCCAAACAAGACACATTCTTCGCCAACAATACTGCCTGCTGTTAATGTTTCATATACCTGCTCATCCAAAATTCTATCAACAGTTCCATTTTTTATCATATAAATATCAGTTTGTTCATCATCCAGTATTATTTCCTGGCCTTTTGTATAATGAACCTCCTCTAGCTCCTTAGAAATCATAATTTGGGTAGGATATGAAATGGCTACACCTAACAACCAGGTACTTTGCAAAAATTCTCTGATTTTTAGCTGTTTTATTTCTGCCTGCAAACCATTACGTTTGACAAAATCGAGATATAGACTACAGGGGATCTCAAGTGCTTTTACAAAATTAATTGCCCGATAGGTTTCTTTTGATTGTTCCTGGGATAGACCTGATATTTCGCCAATCATTCCACCTGCAGAAAGTTTACTGTAACCATCAGACGCAGTATGGATTATCTCAACTTCACCGGTTAAAACCAGATAAATATTGTCGTTGTATTTTCCGCCTTTGATAACAATCGATTCAGGATTAAACGTTACCAATGGATTATTCAACAGCATGCCAAGCTGATCAATGGGGGCATTTGGAAAGTATGATTTAAAAAAATGAAGCGCATGGCGACGAATATAATCCTGATGGGATGGAATTAAAACATCAACCATACCAAATGGTGCACCTGATCCAATTTCTTTTTGCTGATAAGTCAGTTCTTTGGATGTATGGCTCATAATGATTTTATCTGATGAATCATTACGAAAATCTTCAGCAACACCATGAATCATTCCGCCACCAATGTCGATCTTTTTAATATCCAAGGGTTCCAAATAATTAGAGCGAACCTCATCATACCATTTCTGTGAGATACCATTTGCATCAGGGTCGTCAGTAATCATATTTTTTAAGACATCCAGGGAAACAATATCTGCAAAATGACCATAGGTTTTGTAACCTTCTTTGCCAAGTGCGCGAAAAATCAGAATGCTTGTTTCAACAGGATGCGGTGAAAAAATCGGTTTCACTTCAAGACTCGCAATATCATTCCAGGTATCAAACTCAAGATCATGGATATCAAAATAATTGGCAAACTCTTCTTCTTCCATTGATACCAGTGCACATAATTTTTTGGTAATCGAAGAACGAACCAGTTGTGTGGCATAATACTTAATGCGATGATCTGTGTGCATCAGGCTCGTTAATCCTGAAAAATGGTCATCATGCGCATGGGTATGAAAAATCCCTTCTATTTCATTAACACCAATCCCCAGAGCCTTTAAACTATAAAGAATATTAGGACCGGTATCAATCAGGTATATTTTTCCTTGAAACATGAGAATCGATGACATGGTGGGCCGGTTGACATCCCAGCCATCACCTTGACCAGAATGAAGTACCGCAAAATATTCACGTTTAATATCATGAAAATCCAAGGTGTAAGATGCACCATACATGTCATGAGAATCAAGATTGAGATCCACAGTAACAGTTTCATCTTGATATTGAAATTCAAATACATTAAGCTTGATCCGCCTGACAAACACATTGTTGCGTATTTCAGTTGGCTCATTACTAATGATACGACTGTCTAACAATGCCTCTGTATTACGAATGGTACCAAAAGCAAACTTTAGTTTTAATCGCATCATTTCTCTGGTTTTATCAGGCGTAATACCGGCATCAAGTATTTCACTTTCGGAAATCAATCCATAATTTCCCCGATAAATATATTTCATTTGGGCTTCAACTTGATTTTCAGAACCAATTAAAATCGGCTTAACGCCTGTATTATTTGGATGATTGGGGATAATCATTCCTTGAAAATACAGCATTTGCAAAACCGGAAATTCTGCCATATTGGCAAATCCGCCATTTTGAAGCATGACATCAGAAAGCAATATCGCATTTGGACCTGTCTCAAATGTAACCCCCTTTTCTTCCCGCGTAACAATCAATCCTCTTTTTTTCATATGTTTGACACTGTCAGCTGGGCAACCACATAAAATATAAATATTTACATCTGGAATCTCAACCCAATATACTCCTTTTGTTACTTGAATTTTTCCGATTTTTGTCATTAGACACTCCTTTCTTCAATAAAAATATAACAGCTTATTATCAAAGAAAAATGGATTGATCAATAAAAAGATAGGATTTTGAAGTGGTAACACGGAATAAAAACGATTTAAATGACTTTTATTTATGACTGCTATTATTTCTGTTCACAAGCACATTTGATTTCTTTAAATTTTCGATCCAATGTTCCGGTAATATTAACTGTTAAACCATCAAATCCTTCATACTCACTTTTGTATCTGACATCAACAGGATGTCTGGTTCGCCACCGAAATAAAGCGTCCTCATTACATTTGCAGACTTTTTCCTTGCTATTTTCATTTATATTTATTTCAAGAACCTGAAAATTACGTTTGCCTTTTAGTCGATATTGACCGCCCTCGTTTTGAGGATCAAAAGTGATGTCATGTATTTTATCGTTACTCATATATTTCATCGAATAAACAAAGCGTGCATTGTGAACAGTCACTTTTCCGCCGGCTGGAAATGCGCTAGGGAGATATGTAAAAGAAAAAATTATGGTCAGGCATATTAGTTTGCTATACATATGAGGTCCTTTCAAAGGTCAGACAGGTCCATGAACATTCGGACCTGTCTGATGTAAAATGGCCTTATCCTTTATATTTTAAGCGATTTTCTCCCCAAAACTGAGCTGCAAGGGAAGGAAGCAATAAAATCGCACCAAACATACTCAGCAAGAACATAAACGTTAATAGAATACCGATATCTAATTGAAATTTCAATTCAGAGAAAATCCATGTACTAACACCTACTGCCAAAGTAAAACCAGTGAACATAACCGCACTCCCGGTCGTTCTCAATGTGGCCAAATATGCCTGGTATAGGGTCAGTCCTTTTTTAAGATTCATTAGTAAGGGGGTAACAATGTATATACCATAGTCTACGCCAATACCAACGCCAAGTGCTAGAATGGGCAATGTTGATACAGTTAAGCCTATTTGCAGTAATGTCATCAAAGCCTGGGCCAAGATTGATACAATAATCAAGGGCAAAATAACACAAAATGTTGCAATGATTGATCGAAATGTAATCAGGCATAAAAAGATCACCACGCCATACACCCACATCAACATCGGATTCTGAGCTGCGGTAACAGCTTCATTCTTTGCTGCCATAACTCCGACAGGACCAGTCGATAATCGAAATTTGAGTTTGTCATTGGGATGTTCTGTTATGTATTTCTTTACTGCGTCGACAATGGTTTCTATTGTTTCTGCTTTGTGATCCTTGGTGTAGATGATAACCGGTATAACAGAACAATCACCATTCAATAGACCAGAACCACTTTTGATTCTTGAAGTCGCCTGGGTCAAAACATATACGTTTCTGGATATAACCCGCCATTTCAAACTGCCTTCATTATAGGCGGCATTGAATAATTTGGAAACATCAGGCAAACTGATAACCGAATGAACACCTGGTATATTTTCCATATGCCAATGAAATTCATCAATTGCGTTCATTGATTCATATTCTGTACACGCGTTTGGATAGGCTTCAACAATAATCGATATGGCATCAACTCCAATGGAGAAACGTTCGGTAATCAGTGCAATATCTTTATTGTAGCGGGAATCTTCATGAAGTGCGGGTGCACCTGCATGCAAGTCACCGATTTTCATTTCTAGTGCATATTTAAAACCAAAGGCAGCAATGACAACTGCAATAACAATGGCTACCATTCCTGCACGGGGTTTTGCAAGGTGCGAGAGGGGTTGCCAGATACGATCATGAAGTTTTAATGTTTTTTCATATTTTACCTTGAAACTACTGCTGAACTTTAAATAGGACAACAAGATTGGAAGAAGGATCAGGTTGGTTAAAATAATTGAAGCAACACCAAGACTGGCATTAATGGATAATTCCTGAATCATTCCAATTTTAATCAGCAATAATGTCAAAAAGCCAACTGTATCACTGATCAATGCAACACTGCCGGGGATACATAATCTTCGAAAAACTGAGCGCGCAGCATCATATGGTGTCATGCCACTGGAAACATTGTTACCCATCCCATTAATCATTTGCATACCATGACTGACACCGATGGCAAAGACTAAAAATGGAACAAGTATTGCCATGGGGTCCATTCCAAAACCCACTGCATTTAATAATCCGAGTTGCCAAATAACTGCTACCAATGAACAAATTACGGGCATAATTGATAATCTCGCAGAACGACAGTAAATATATACCAGACAAAATGTAATAATAATCGCAAGGCCAAAGAAAAAGATAACGCCGCGTGTCCCATCAGCGATATCGCCAATCATTTTTGCAAATCCAATGATATGTATCTTGATATTTCCTTTTTGATATTTGTCTCGAATTAAAGATTCTAGCTTTCTCGCAAATTGGATATAATTCAAACGTTCACCGGTTTTTGGATTGACTTCCTGAAGTTGCACGGATATCAAACCACAAGAAAAATCGTTTGATACAAGTCGTCCCACAATACCGGCTTTAATGGTATTCTTTCGAACCTGTTCAATGCTTTCCGGGACAGGCTTAAAGTCCGCCGGTATAACCTGACCGCCTCTGAATCCATCTTCAACCACTTCAATATATCTTGTGCTCGGTGAAAAAATTGATATCACTTTTGAACGATCAACCCCCTCAATGAAAAAGATTTCATCATTCACACTTCGTATCGCCTGTAAAGCCTCAGGATTAAAAATATCTCCGCGGATATCCTCAACAGCCACCAAAATACGATTGGCCCCTCCAAAAAGCTCCTGATGTTTTACAAATGTTTTCATATATTCATGTTCAAGGGGGATGTTTTTTTCAAACCCGGCATCAATCCGAATATATGAGGCACTCCACAATAAAAGGCAGGTACATATGACAAAAAAAGCGATGACAATGGGCCGGAAACTAAAAAGTATTTTTTCAATAAATTGGACAATCCTTTCCACGATGTTTATCTCCTCTATGAAAGTTTTAAATAATGGCTATTTAATATCATTCCCATCGAGCCCGATGTGCAAAACGCCTTTTTCACCAACTGCAATTAAATGATGGGGAGTTAACTCTGCGACTGATGAAAGAGCCGCTCGGTCGGCACGAAGATTGACCTTGCAACTGATTCCACCTTTTTTACAGATGACAGAAACACCATCCATACATACAAAAAACAATTCGCCGCTAGATAACTGAATCCCGCAATTAACACTGGCCACGTTGCCTGTTTCAAGTTTTTTCCATGTGGCACTTTGATCATTCGATCGCCATATATTCCCACGTAGTCCAGATGGTAACATAATATTATTATCAGTGATGAGTAAGTGAAAATACGAACCATTGTAGGGTCGATCCAAAGCAGCCCATGATTCCCCTAGATTATTTGATCTTGCCAGAAATCCAGCTTCCCCGGCCAAATACAAAACGTCTTCTTTTGTAAATGCAATAGCATTAAAATGCGGGAGGCCAAAGTCTGGATCATCTAGCGTTTCAAAGTATTTCTCATTCCAGGTATCACCACCATCGTTTGTATCCAGATACATACCATACGCACCAATAGCGATACCATATTGTGGCGTGTGAAACCAGACATCCATGAAAGGTTGTTCTTTTTCGGGTGCAAAAAATTGCCGCGCCCATGATTTCCCACCATCAAATGTGGTCAGGATAACTGCATCATGCCCCACTGCCCAACCGCGTTTATTGTTGATAAAAAACACGGATGTCAAAGTAGACCGTGTTGGTACTGTTGCCTGACTCCATGTTTTACCATCATTTTCTGAATAAATAATATGTCCGCGCTCTCCTACAGCAATAAAATTAGCATCTTCAGTTTTTGCTAAATCCAGTAAAACAGACTTTTCAACCAGAGGTTGATGGACTGCGTAAAGAATATCACTTTTTTCTTCAGCCCATGTCCATTCAAAGACACAAAAAAAGAACAAAACAAATAAAATTAAAGGAATCAACTTCATTTGATTTCGTCCTCTGACTGTCTGATAAAAGACATGAAATGCAAAGTTTGGCTTGATCATTAATCCCTGCCTTTCCTGAAAAATAAATGTGTCGATGCGGTCATCAAAACCGCAATCGACAGGATTGATGCGTAAAGGGCGCATACAGATTTTAACCAATTTTGAGGCGCTTTGAATAGATACGTCTTCAATCGGACAAGTCTGTCATGTTTTTATCTGTAAGATTTTTCCAACTTGTCTATGATTGATACATATTAAGAGTAACTATTGTATATATACTTCTATATTTAAAACACCCTACAAAACACCGAATCTCTCAGTGTTAACGAATGCCTGTACGACGCAGCGCGCCAGAGGTGAAATTTCTTTTAGATAATTTCAGAGAAAAATCAAACATCTTCTCTTCATTATCCAGGTTGGTTGCCAAATAGCGGCCGGCCTGCAAATCATGATAAACATCAAGTGTTGACCATAATGTCGGTACTTCATAATAATTTACTGGATGTGCTAAAACAACACGCCAGAGTTGATCTCGTGTGTCATACATCTCTGCTGCCATGGCTGCCCAACTATCTTCATCAAGGTAAAACACACGTTTTTTATACAAATGCCTGATTCCCTTTTTTAAATTGGCTTCAACCACCCATACACGATGACGTTCATAACGTACAAGTTCCGGATTGATATGACCAGGAGTTAAAATATCGGAATATTTCACTTTATTACTATGAAGGTTATAACAATTGTATGCTACGATTTTTTCTTTCTTTCCAACCAGTTTCCATTCATAACGATCCGGGGCACCATTATAAAAATCCCAATCATCAGTTGTTCGAAGACCATCAGAAGCTGTTCCAGGGTAGTCATAGGCAACATTGGGCGCACGACGAACACGTCGTTGTCCGGTATTATATGTCCAGGCTTTTCGGGGCGTTTTTACCTGATCAATATATTCATGAATTAAAAGCGCTGTCCCTGCAAGACGTGCTGGAGATGTAATAATTTGTAAAAAGAACCCGAATATATTTTTTCTTTCAACTTGTTTTCTTGTTGCTTTTGGATCGCCATAGGGAAGCAAAATTGTTTCAACCATTTTCATGATGGTATAATCACCATTTCTCGTTGGTGCTGCCTGAGCACCATATTTTCCAACAGAATGACCACGATAATGGGTTACGTGGTTCCAGATTGCTTCAACGCCACTTTTCGGGATAGGAAAAGGGCTGGTTCCTTTTGCCCCTATAAAGCCATTTCCGCCTTCAACAAGTTCTGCTGAAGATGCATTTGCAATAGATTCCTTGTAAACCCATTCCGGAGCGGATGCTGTTCGATGCGTTGGATAAACATTCATTTTAAATGTTTTAGGATAGGTTTTAAATAAAGCGATCATCCCATCGGTGAGTAAATCCTTGTACTGTTCATAATTCGCTGCAGTGATAGTAAACTTTTTTTTATCTTCAGGAAAAGGCATTGGATGATAATCACCTTTTTTATATCCTGCTGGAGGCTTACTTACCCCGCCTTTCCATTCAGGGATAGAATTATCAGAATTTCCAGCTCTTGTTGCGCCAACAGGAGTTAGTGGTGTTCCGGTAATGCCAAGCTTTTTGGCTTCATCTGCTGAAACTTTTGCCCAGGCGAGTTGGCCCCCCCAAATTAAAACAATTACACAGATCACGCCTTTTTTAAACCATTTGCTCATAAAATCCTCCTAAAAAAATGTTGAAATTTAATAAAAAAATCAGTGCTATCAGCAATTATTGCCAATAGCAGTTAAATTGCAAACTTTAATGTTATCCAAACATAGTCTCGATCTGCCATTCGATTCGCATTACCTGCACCCCAGTACATGCGTCCGCCGACATCAATTGTATATTTTCGTTGATAATCAAAGCTGAAATTTGCTGAAGCATTTTTTCGATGCTTCATGAATGTTGCGATAGGAACTGGCGTGTTTCCATATACATCATGACCAAAGGTAAATTTTGGTGTGACATTAACGCCTGAAAAGACATTGGTGTAGTCCAGTTTCACCATCAGTCGGTAGCCCCAGGAGAAGGCACTTGCAAAATCATTTGTTTCAACGCCTTCAGGGACATAACCATAAATATTAAGCGCTTCGCTAAAATAACCATTTACGCCATCACTCGTACCAACTTGCGTAGTTGTACCCGGAGCATACAACGGCGTTCCTGCAGGGTAGTTTACATGCGTTTGATTTCCACTTCTGTAAGTTCCCAAGGCATCAAATCTTAGTTCATCTTGATCTGGTAAGTCATGAACAAATACATAACCAAATTCAGCCAATGCTGTCATTTTGCTCGCACCCATAAAATCTGAAAATAACTGGGTAAAAGATACTTGTGCCTGGCTTACGTCAAATCGTTGATAACCAACAATATAATCACCGGGGCCTGCTTTACCTGGCATATTGGCATCTGGATGTTGTGAATAATAAGCAGCCCCTGCATCAGCTATATATGGAATTCCTAACCCGCCAAGTACATCATAGAGGGGTGTGCTGAGTGCCATAATCATTTCAACATCATCAATTTGAAGCGGCTCATCCATGCGGTATGAATATTCTCCAGCAACAGACACTCCATTGGGAAGAACTGTGTTAAAACTTAAACCAAATAATTTAATATCTTCAGGATATTCTGTGTACCCATGAATCCATCCTTCCCTTGCATGTCCTGCAAAATCCGATTCTGGTCCATAGACAGAACCCGATTCAAATAAGTAAGAAGCCGGGAGGTCTAACGAGCCTTGAATCGTTTTAACTTTCGCATCAAAATCCCATTCTAACATTGACTTCGCCATCCCCCCTTGCATGACTCTATTTCTCGCTTCATCGTATGATAAGGTATTATTGGGCTTTCTTAGTTCTTGTTGTATTAAATTATCTAATAGTAACTGATCCACGGATACGCCATCATGAACATATCCTGAAATCAGCGGACGACGGCTATGGTAATTCACAAAATAAAAACCAAATTCAGTATAATTTAACTGTTCTGCAAACCACGAAAACTTTAAACCAAATTGTCCATTATTTGAGGCCTCATTTTCTTCCATTCGTTCACATACATGGTTGAATTGAAAAGGAAAATCAGAGTATGTCGCCAGTTTTTCTGTATCTACCATCCCGGCGCCAGTTCTTGGAGATGGCATATAAACGCCATTAAAACTATGCAGAGGATCTTCAAAGTTAGGTTTCAAGTCAGGGTGCTGAAATCCCGACTGAATCCAATTGCCTCCATCACCAATAAAATCATTGGTGCTAAAGTAGGATCCTGGAGCATCTGGAATCATTCGTTCAAATTCATATTGATAAAAGGCTTCAAAATTTATATTTTCAGTAAAACCAATGGATGTCCATATTGAGCCCACCGGAATATATGCTTCTTTCAATTCTGCGCCTGGAGATCTGAGTTTGCCCACATCAATGGGATTCGATTCGGAAATACCATGAGGAATATAGGCACTTTCACCCCAATTGATTACCTGACGGCCCACACGAATTGAAAAAGGTGTATCAGCTATGTACGTATTATAGTAAACAAATGCATCTAATAAATCCAATCCTCGTCCAAGTTGATCTTTTGCATCTTCATTGTCCATGATATCCACACGCATATCATCACTTTCGGACATTAAATAAATATCATAAAAAAACATGCCTCGCATAAACAGTCCACAATCCTGATATTTAAGGCTTAAGTCAGAGGTGACTTTAATCAACTCCGATATAACGCCGGTGTCAAAATTTAAATCGCCATCATCACCATTGTTTGACCAAATACCATCAGGTACATGACCGGAACCAAAATTTTTTTTATACGCTTCATCCTTTGCAGTGTATTCATAAGGTGTATTGACATATACTGGCTGATTGGCTTTCCCAATCAAATTGTAATCCCGATCCTCAACTCGAAAACTTGCGCCAAGCGTAAAAGATGAATCAAAGTTGCCTTCAATCTCTCCTATAGAAAATTCAATGCTAAATACACTTGGTACTGTGAAAAAACCCAGTATCAATGACAGGCTTAGGCCGCATAAAATCATTACCTTTTTACTCATACGATTTTTCCTCCTTTTTTTATTGGATTCATTTAGTGAAAAACATATCAAATAATGAATATAATTTATTGATTCATTGATTATAGATAATATGCGGACTTGTCAAGAAAAAATCATAAAAAACATAATAATCCAAAACATATTTTTTTGTGCAATCATTATGCCATGAAGCATTTTTTATACCAATCTGACATCTTATTCAGCCAACCGAATGCCATCGACCGGATGTTGTGATGCCGCTCGATGTGCAGGATAAACTGCCGATAATACACAAATTAATATTGTTCCAAATGAAATAATACTCAAATCTTTCCAATCCAGACGAATCGGAAGGGTTGAAAAGAAATAAACATCCCGAGGTAATTCCACAAATTGATAATGCTGTAATACATAACACAAAAAAAGACCAAATACAATTCCTAATGACGTGCCAATTATGCCAATAATCAATCCATTAAATACAAATATGTTTCGAATATTTTTTTTTCGTGCCCCCATTGCTTTTAGAATAGAGATATCTTTAGATTTCTCGATTACCATCATAATTAATGAACTTGTAATACTAAAACCTGCCACGACAACAATCAGGCTAAAAATAATATACATCACTGCTTTTTGAAGTTTCAGGGAAGAAAACAAGTTTTTGTTCATTCGCATCCAGTCTCTTGCCCAAAAATTATACCCCAATTTTTGAATCAACAGGGTGGCAAAGTGGCTTGCTTCAAAAATTTTATGCAACTTGACTTCAATACCTGACACGCGGTTGTTCATATCCAAAATGGATTGCGCCTGTTCAAGACCAATAAATGCAAAGCTTTTATCGTATTCAAAAAGGCCAGAGGTAAATGTGTCCAGAACTTTAACTTGTTGAACCTGAGGAACAATTTTAGATTGGTATGGACCACTTTTTGGAATGATCATATACACAGTATCGCCTTTTGTTACATTTAACTGAAGGGCAAGTTCCTGGCCCAAAACAACACCGGGTAATTTTATATTTGTTTGTGAGGGATCAAATAGTTTTTGATTCAGATGTTGATGAAAGGGATCATCCGATAATTTCGCGGGCTTAGGAATGGCATTAATCATTGCCCCTCTAATTCCCTTTGCTGAACGAAACATGACCTGATGGTAAATAAATGGGGTAACCGATTTAACACCATCCATTTCTCTTACCTGGTGGATGATAGATTCATATTCTGACATTTGGCGAGAATGATGCATTAGAAGCACATGAGGTTGTATGGATAATATTTTTTCTTGAAGCAAATGTTCAGTACCAGTCATAACCGCAATGACAGTCATTAGTGTCATCACGCCCACTGTCACACCCGCAATGGATAGAAACGTTATCAAAGCAATAAATGACTGTCTGTTTTTAGCACGCAGGTAACGATAGCCAATAAACCATTCAAAAGGCATAGTCTCCTCTCCTGTTTTGTTATCTTATATTTTTATAGCATTTCATACAGGTTTAAACTTTTGTAAAGCATAAATATCAAACCCGACGTTATTAATTTATAAGATCGTACAACTCTGTTTTTCCCAATTCAGAAGAACAGTCACTGGCTCACACGAACACCCATTTCACTCTTTTTGAAAAAACAAAGTTGTACAATCATATTTAATACGACAATCATTGACGTGTTAAGCGGTAGAATTGGTCTGAAAGGTCTGACGACTTGTCTGTATCGGTATTGCTAATGATTCATAAATGTCTTTAACAAGATCCCTACCATATATTCGTTCTAAACGTCTGACAATAAAATGCCCACGTGCCATGTCCTGAAAATGATCTAAAAATAATATATTTATTAAGGCACCACCGGCAGCACCAATGATTGGTAAAGCAGTGGCTGCCATTTTCTCGGATACGACAACACCAAATCGAGATGCGATATTTGTAATCAATTTTACTAAGATGGGTGCAGCATCATCAATCATATTACTTTGGGCAATATAGCGGGATGCATTCAAAACAGCATTGGACAGGGCGGCACGAATCATATAATAACTCGTTTCAGTGCAATCATCTGATGATTTGTTGCCTCCCAATGCAAATACTTCAAGACAGGCAAACCGCGATTCAATCTCCTCAAGATTCTCCCCCTCAGATCTTGCAATATCAGCGATAGAGCGAAGCATCATTGTTGTCGTAATTGGAAGCTCAAGAGCAAGTGTCGATAATCCAAAGGCGCCCCCCACACTTCCTGATGCCGCCACACATAATTTATGAAATGTATCTGACGATTTTTTTTTCATTGATGTTTTATCTGAATCCAATGTGTGGATCGCAATACGCAAACCTGATCGTAATGCGCTTTCTGATAACTGAAGGATGCTTTCCTCCCATTTGTCAGGTAGGTATTCAAATCCTTTCTCAATGGGCACACCAAAAGCATTAACGATTTTTGCTGGTAGTCCTGGATCCTCCAAAATGCTTTTTGCATATTTGAGTTCATTGATATCGTTTGTTGACATTTGATCAATCATTGTTTTATTCCAAAAATAAAATTAAAAATGGCAAATCGCCGAATCAAACCTTCATATAATAAAAATGTGATCAAGAATGATCCAATAAGTGTATACCAAAACTTTCCAAAAATAGAAAGCTCCATAGAAATAATATGGTATCCCAAAAGAATGATAATTGTTTGGTGTAATATAAAAAAGGGCAATACCGCCCGATTCAAATAGGTCAAGATCGGACTTTCATGGGAAAAACTTTCTCTCACATATGCCAGTATCGTAAGCATCCAAAACCAAATATTGAATCCACATAAGAAATGAAAAAACATTGTATATGAATGGGATGACAGATGGGTTCTTGCTATCGAGTAATAACTGATTATTATGGTAAAGATTGTACCCAAAATCATAGATATTCGTCGGTGCCTGTTAATTGCAGTGCCAAACCGGATATCTGAAATCATCAGGTAGCCATAGATAAAGCAAATGGAATAAAAAGAGACATTGGCCCAATCATGAACAATATCTTTTATTCCTTGTGGAAAATATGGGCGCAAAAAGGCTTCTGAAAGCGCAAGGGGCACCCCAAACATCAATATGCCTCCGGGACGATTAGAAAAAATGGCCAACTGACATATCCAGGGTGATGAACGTCGGGTATCAATAATACGTGTGAAAGGGATAGAAATTACTGAAATAACAAATAAATAAGCAATAAACCATAAATGATGCCATGAAAAATTTCCTTCAGGATACAAGCCTTGAAAGAATTGAGGGTAAAAATCCCAAAAGCTGTGATACAAGATTTTTTCATGCATTCGTTCATAGTATACTTGTGGTGGAATGATTATCATTATTCCCCAAAAAAGAGGAATAATCAGTCGAAAAAAACGTTCGGAAAAAAATTCTCTAAGATCGCGAAACATGAGGGAAAACCAGGCTGAAGCGCCGGCAACATAAAACATGATCGGCATATACCATATGCCAATAAAAATATTTAAAAGAGATAAGAGGATATTTGATGTGTCATTTTTGATATGAAATGGCCACAAAACAAAAATCATGGCTGTATTAAAAATAAAAAGGACAAAAATTCCAAAAACACGTATCCAATCAAGATCGTAACGACGATCATCTATACAAACAAATTTATCGTAACAATCCTCGCTGATTTTAGATTTTGTGGCATAGGTTAAAAAGGGGTCTTTGCCGGTTCCCAGATTATCAAAAATAAGATTTGCCATACGTTAAGCAACAAGATCCAGTTGTTGAATAAGCTTCGCTTGTCCGGATTCAGTTAAATAAACGCCAGATTGATTCAGGCGGCCATGGGTATTTAAAGCCATATCTTTATAATCAAATGATGTCTGCGCTGCAGCCAAATAAATCGCACCGACATCAGCTTCTTTTAAACTAAGCAAATTGTCTTTTCCGGCATGATTTTTGGTCCAAACAGATAAATAATCGTATATGGCATCGTTTTCATCAATCCATCCATTCTGGTCATCATCATACTGTGCCAGTTCGGCAAATCCATTTCCAGTTGTGGGGCCAAAAAGTTCGGTTCCATCTTGAACGATATGATCCTGATTTTTATCAAACACGAGAAAACCACTGCCTGGAGTGACAAATGAAATTTCATCAGTTGTGCCATCTGCATCCAAATCAAAAGAAAACTTTTGTGATGTCAGGTCTGCAACAGATCCCGAAAAATTAATAACCAATGGATCAATTGGGCGGCCTCCCTCACGTAATGTGAGGGTTGATTCTGAGTAATGTTCACGAGACATGTTCACTTGAACATCAAACGAGATTTCCTGCCCATCCTGCGTGAGAACTTTTCCTTGAGCACTAAAAGACAGTGATTCATGCTCATAATGTGATTCATGATGAATATGCTCTGTTACTGGTTCTCCCTGAGGTTCTCCCGCTGATGATTCAGGAGGGGGGGCTGAAACGTCTTGCGTATCTGATTCAAGATCAGAGGACTTAACAACTTTCACTTCTTGCCCTAAAACAGCTTCAACGATTTGCTTGACCATAAATGTTTTTAAGTCCATGACACCTTGATCATCCTCTTCCTTGCCCTGCTTCGCTTCTTTTACTTTTTCTTGAATATCCTTGAGAAAATTTTGTGCATTTTCTGACAGATCGACTTTATCTTCGTCCCGATCTTCTGCTTCATCTGGCAAAAAATTCAGTGCCTGAAATCTGTTTCCTGAATCAAACGTTCGAAACATATCCATTTGTGTATGCGCCTCACTTTTGTGGTGAGTGGCATTCATTTGTATGGTTGAAGATTGAATGATCATGATACACCTCTTTATTTATGGTTTTATTTTATTATCGACTTCATTTCTTTGAATCTATAGTTTTTTATTACAAGGAATCAATCATAGGAAATAATCATCTAAAAGTGATGATCAAAACTAACTCGTACACGAATAGCCGCCTCATCTGGCACCGGACATTTGTTTTCACAAATCCCACAGCCAATACACCTGTCTTCAATAACATAAGGTTGTTTAATTTCCAAGTTGTTACCATTATTGTCCTTTACGACAACTGATTTATAATGGATCGCCTTATTGTAAACCGGACAATGTTCTTCACAAACAATACAAGGCGTTAGTTGTGCATAAGGCAGACATCGGTTTTTATCAAACACTGCTTTTCCAATGACAGTTTTATGTTTTTGATCAAGCGTTAATTCCTGAATTGCACCTGTGGGACAAACCTGACCGCACAAATAACAATTGAATTCACAGTATCCTAGCCTGGGAATAACTTTGGGTGAAAACATTCCTGCCCAACCTGTTTCAAGAAGTGTTGGCTGTAATGCATTGGTTATACATACTTTCATGCATTCTCCACATCGTATGCAAAGGTCCTCAAATTTGTTTTCGTTGATAGCACCAGGCGGGCGAAGTAAGTAGGGATGAGGCAATTTGTTTTTTGCATCCACTGCGTTTATGATTGGTAAGACTGCTCCAATAATTGTGCTTCCAACAAAATGCCTTCTGGAAATATTGATTTGCCTGGCATGTCTATGAAAAAATTTAAAAGAAAAGTTTACGCTATTCTGAGAACACACTTGATAACACGACAGGCATCGGCTGCAGCGGTTATCAATGTGATCCCCCTGAGCATCGAATGCATCCATGCGGCATCGGCGTTCACACGCTTTACAGTTTGCACATACTTTGTTGGGAAAACGTTTAAGAAAGGAAAACCGGGAGATAATTGATAACAAGGCTCCTAAAGGACAAATCTTTTTGCACCAGAAACGTTGCTCAAACTTTTCAAGTACAAAAACTGTAATAAAAATGCCAAATGAAATACCAGTCGATACAAAAACAGCAGATTGATATGGGAGTAAAAAATTTTTTAGGAACTGATAAATCGGTTCACTGATATTGCTTAACCATTCTGGTGCATTTAAATACAAGTAATCAAAAGAACCTGTTACACAGATCGTTATGACTGGATCAACAACAAAAGCAAGCCCCCGAAACAAGATGGCAAAAGGGTCGATATAACCTGCCAATTGAACCCCAAACAAAGCGCTCACCAATGATATGATCAAAACATGATTTTTGATTTCAGGAAAGGAGGTCCTTGTGTATTTCTTTACAGATACACATTTATGAAATAGATCCAACAGGCTTCCCATGGGGCAAATCCAACTGCAAAAAACTCGCCCAAAAATGATTGTGATTCCAATAATGACTAAAGATGGCAGGAATATGTATATCAATGTTTTGCTAATCAGCGTCACTGATAAGGCAATATAGGGATTCAAGCAAAAAAACAGATTAACCGGATATACAATCATTTCTTGACCAGGATAATCTGTTTTCCTGAACAAAAAAAGAAACAAAATGATCAAACCGATTTGACTGATACGCCTGAGATAAATGGCTTTAAACCATCGACTGACATTCATATTTCAATCTACTAAACCTTTATAATGTTCATACGATTCAAATGCATTTCACCCAACCCCATTGCATAGGCTTTTTTAGTGGATTCAATCTGTTCGGGTTTCTTGCCAAATAAGGTTGTCGCATATGCATCAGCAGCAACCATATCGGTTGTTGCGATAAGGGTGTGAAGGGTTTTAACATCACTCAAATTTCCGCCTTGAGGACCATTGTTTAACAAAATACGAGTGGCATCGATAATTGTGAGATCCGGCCTGATGACAGTTCCCATATCAGCAAGATATTGCCCAAGGTTGCTGTGGATTCTGCCACGCTCACCCCCCATAATTCCCATAACATTTTTTAAGCCCAATGAAAGCGATGCCAAACGATGATGTTTTGCAATGGGTACATTAATATAGCAATCTGCCGCCAACGCATCTTTATAGAAGGACCATTCTTTTAATGACTTTCCTTTTTTAATTGAAACTGGAATATATTTTCGATGATCCATAAATTCACAAACTGCCCGCCGATCACCAATAGATGCGACCGCCTGTTGAATGCCACTATTATTATAACACATACGTTCTGAATTACAGGTTCGATCAAACACCTGAACCTTTGAAGCACCTGATGCCAGAGCCAGCTCTACAATGGCTTTTACCACTTGCGGATGGGTATTGGCTGCCTGTTCGGGTTTTCGATCCCATCCAATATTGGGTTTAACAACCACACGAGCCCCTTTTTTTACAAAAGCAGACATACCACCTAATGGTGACAATGTTTTTTGCACCAGCTTTTTATAGTCTTGATCAACACCAATACATATTTTAGGTTGGACGATTTTTGCCAAAACAGGTGGAATAATTTCAAAAATCGGTGATGCAATAATTGCACCGGCGGAATACATTGTAAATTTTTGTAAAAATTCTCTTCTGTCCATTTGCCTTCCCTTTTTTTGGTTTAAATTTAATTGGGAAAGTTTTGAAAAGAACTTCCCCATTATTGATATTGTTCGTTTTGAGGTAAATGTACTGTAGAGACGTAGCAAGCTACGTCTCTACACGACCTTATTTTTTTGGACGATCAAGAAAAATGTGTATGTTATTTTCCGAGCATTCCTTGGCCAAACAAAAAACAAATACTTTTTCTCTCAAAAAAAAAGCCTTGATTTAATGACTAAATCAAGGCTTTCAAAGAATAGCTGATTCAGGAGAAAAGCTCCTGAATCAGGAATAAATATATTTAAATGCATTGCAGAAAGGAAGCATAAAATTACATCATGCCGCCCATACCACCGCCCATGCCTGGAGCGCCGCCGCCCATAGGCATTTCTGATTTTTCTTGTGGAATTTCAGCAATCATTGCCTCGGTTGTCAGCATAAGTCCAGATACACTTCCTGCATTCTGAAGAGCAAATCGAACCACTTTTGTGGGATCAATTACACCCGCAGCAATAAGATCTTCATAAATATCTTTATCTGCATTATAGCCAACTGCGCCTTCAGCATTCTTAACCTTATCAATTACGACAGACCCTTCTACCCCTGCATTATTTGCAATTTGTCGTAGTGGTTCTTCAATTGCACGTTTAACAACATCAGCACCCAGTTGTTCTTCATTTTCAAGATTCAATTTATCGAGTGCAGCAATACATCGTACCAATGCAACACCACCACCAGCAACAATGCCTTCTTCAACTGCAGCACGGGTTGCATTCAATGCATCTTCAACACGTGCTTTCTTTTCTTTCATTTCAGGCTCAGTTGCAGCGCCAACATTGATTACAGCAACGCCGCCGATCAATTTAGCCAGACGTTCCTGAAGTTTTTCACGATCATAATCAGAGGTGGTATCATCAATTTGAGCTCGGATTTGTTTCACACGACCTTCAAGGTCACTTCTTGAACCAGCACCATCAACAATCGTTGTATTATCTTTGTCAATATTTACACGTTTGGCGGTTCCCAAGTCATCCAAAGAGATTGTATCCAGTTTAATACCAAGATCTTCAGAAATCATTTTTCCGCCAGTAAGGATTGCAATGTCTTCAAGCATTGCTTTTCGTCGATCACCAAAACCTGGAGCCTTTACAGCAGCGACCTGAAGCGTTCCACGAAGTTTATTCACAACCAATGTTGCCAAAGCTTCACCTTCAACATCTTCAGCAATAATCATCAAAGGCTTACCTGTTCGGGCAATGGATTCAAGAATGGGCAGAAGATCTTTCATATTACTGATTTTCTTTTCATTGATCAGAATGTATGGATCTTCAAGCGATGTCACCATTTTTTCAGAATCAGTTACAAAATAAGGTGACAAATAGCCACGATCAAACTGCATGCCTTCAACTACATCAAGAGATGTATTCATGCTTTTGGCTTCTTCAACAGTGATAACACCTTCTTTACCAACTTTTTCCATTGCTTCGGCAATAATATTGCCAATTGTTTCATCATTATTTGCAGAAATTGTTCCGACTTGTGCTATTTCTCTTTGATCTTTAGTAGGCTTGCTCATGGATGCCAGTTCATCGACAATGGCGCCAACAGCTTTATCAATACCTCGTTTGATGGACATGGGGTTATTTCCAGCCACAACGAGTTTTTGTCCTTCTTCATAAATGGCACGGGCCAAAACAGTTGCAGTGGTGGTGCCATCACCAGCAGTATCACTGGTTTTGCTGGCCACTTCTTTTACCATCTGCGCGCCCATATTTTCAAACTTATCTTCAAGTTCGATTTCTTTTGCAACTGTCACACCATCTTTCGTGACATTGGGCGAGCCCCATGATTTTTCAATAATGACATTTCTACCTTTAGGGCCAAGCGTTACAACAACAGCGTCAGCTAAAGTCCTGACACCTTTTAACATTGCTTCTCTGGCTTTTGAATCATATTTTATTTCTTTTGCAGACATTTTTTTATATCCCCTTACATTTTTATTGTTGTTGATTATTGAATTACGCCAAGTACATCATCTTCGCGCATAATTAAATATTCTTCACCATCAATTTTAACTTCAGTGCCAGAATATTTACCAAAAAGAATCTTATCGCCTTCTTTAAGATCCATCGGTGCGCGAGTACCATCATCTTTGACTTTTCCATTACCCACAGCAATGACTTTACCTTCAATGGGTTTTTCTTTGGCTGAATCTGGGATAATAATTCCGCCTTTTGTCTTGGTTTCTTCCTCAACGCGTTGGACCAAAATTCGATCTTGTAAAGGTTTAATGCTCATTTATAACCTCTCCTTTTTATTGAAAATAATTTATATTGGTTTTGGTTGCAATACTCTTATTGCAACGACCATTTACTTCCTACATTCGTTTATATTTTCTACAACTTCTAACGCAAAATATGGCAATAAAAACCTGATTTTTAATAAATGTATAGATCAGGTGGGTAGCTAATCACAGATGATTAATTGACAATCGTTATTGATCAACCATTATTCCGAAGTTGTTTTAGCAGCAGCCTTTGTTTCTGAAGATTTCGTGCCAGTATCTGTTGATTTCTTTACTTTACTGTCACTATCCTTCTTAGGTTCGGTTTTGTTTTTACCAGAATAATCAGTTACATACCAACCCGTCCCTTTTAAGTGAAAGCTACTTTGTGATACTATTTTACAAAGTTTTCCCTGGCAATTTTTGCACGTATCAAGTGGTGCATCTGAAATTCTTTGCCAGGCTTCTTCTATTTGACCACAGTTTTCACATTCATACTCATAGATCGGCATGGTGACCTCCTGTTGTTTTGTGTGTTATAATCGTTTTTCGGTTTGAACACTTGTTTAATTTTGAATAATGCCCTTGTTGAAAGAAAATATAGGTATCGTTTTTGTCTTGTCAAGGATTCAATTAATGAAAAATCGAAAAAATATGAATGCTTTTTTTTATGAATAATAATCAATTTTAGGATTGACAATTATTAAAATCGCATTTATTATATATTTTTTTTGATTTGAAAAAATAATCAATAGGAGAGGTTGCCGAGTGGCTGAAGGCCCCGCACTCGAAATGCGGTATTCGGCTAAACGCCGGATCGTGGGTTCGAATCCCACCCTCTCCGTGGAGCAGTAAAACATGTTCAACCATTTAACTTGCGGAGAGATGTCCGAGCTGGCTGAAGGAGCACGACTGGAAATCGTGTGTACTGCCAAAAGCGGTACCGAGGGTTCGAATCCCTCTCTCTCCGCCACCCTTCGTTAACAATCATGTCCTATCTTGTGCTCGCACGAAAATACCGGCCATCAACATTTGATGAAGTTGTCGAACAACGACACGTCACGCAAACACTCAAAAATGCTGTGTTGTCAGGTCGAGTGGCTCATGCAATGTTGTTTTCAGGTCCTCGGGGAACTGGAAAAACAACCATTGCTCGAATACTCGCTAAATCGATGAATTGCTATGAAGGCCCCACCGAGACACCCTGCAATAAATGTCGTTCGTGCCAGGATATTAATTCTGGTAGTGCTGTTGATGTGATGGAAGTAGATGGTGCATCGAATAATGGCGTGGAAAATATACGTGATTTGCGTGATAAAGTCCAATATCGGCCGGCACATTGTCGATATAAGATTTATATTATAGATGAAGTACATATGCTCAGCACGGCAGCGTTTAATGCATTGCTCAAAACACTTGAAGAGCCCCCCCCGCACGTTTTGTTCATGTTTGCCACTACTGAACCTCACAAAATCCCGATTACGATATTATCCCGATGTCAGCGCCATGATTTAAGACGTGTTAACCTTACATCCATTACGAACCATTTGAGTTCTTTATGTGAAAAGGAAAATATTCCGGTTAAAACTGAATTGCTATCTATTGTTGCGCGTGAAGCGGGAGGAAGTATACGTGATGCGCTGAGTTTGCTTGATCAAGTTATTGTATGTCTGGATAAACAGAATGACAATCAGGAGATAGATGTCTTAGATCTTTTGGGAATATTAGATCAAAAAACAATTTTTCAGTTGTCTGGCGCAATTATTGATGGCAATATTCCACAAGCGCTTGATATATTAAATGATATTTATGACAGGGGACATGATTTAAAAAAAATATTAATCGACCTGACAGCACACTTTAGAAATTTATTGATTGTTAAAATCGGTAAAAAAGTTGACAGACTGGTCAATGCGCCTGAACATGAAATTGAAACCATGAAAAAACAGGTTGAAAAAATAACGCCACATTATATCAACCAAATTTTTGACAGTTTGTTTCAAGAAGAAACTTTTATCAAATATGCCCCACAGCCTCGCCTTGCTATGGAAAAGACAGTGATCAAGGTTGCATCAATTCAACCTGTACTTGGTCTGGATCAGCTAATTGAAAAAATTGATGGGCTTCAAAAAACAATTAAAGATAATCCATCAGCAAAAATCGTATATAACCGGATTGAACAACAGATTTCGCCACCCCTTCAAGCTGCCGAATCTCAACAGGATTGGAAGAAACATTCTGGCAAGGATGAAACATTATCTTTTAACCAACAACTCTCCAATGAACAGTCTCACACAACATCAATCCAAACGACAGAATCAATACAAGATAAGCCAGACCAGGAAACGATGGAATCTCTTGACACAACCTGGAAAAAACTGATAACACGCATTCAACAAAAAATTCCAGCGATTGCCCCCTCACTTAAAGATGCAGCATTAATTGAGCGGACCGGGGAGCAAATTACAATCGAAGTTAATGGATCGCCTTTTGATTTTGATCGTGTTAAGGAAAAACACGATGAATTTATAGCAGTGGCACATGATTTCTTTCAAAAATCAGTTTCCATTCATTGGATTCAAGGAAAAAAATCTGAATCTGCCCTGGCGTTACAAAAACAAAAAAATGAACAAGAACAACATCTAAAAAAAGAAGCCAGGAATCATCCATTGGTGAAAGAAGCAATTCGTTTATTCAATGGAAAAATTCTTGATGTAAAGGTATTAAAATAATCCAACACATTTGTGTTGTATGAGTAAAGGAGTCGATTATGAAAGGTATGGCCAATATGATGAAGCAGGCACAAAAGCTTCAATCAAAAATGCTAAAAATGCAAGATGAACTGTCTGAACAAACAGTGGAAGGATCATCCGGCGGCGGTATGGTAAGAGTTGTAGCAACAGGTAAACAACAAATCAAATCAATCGAATTAGAAAAAGAAGTTGTCGATCCTGATGATATTGATATGCTACAGGATATGATTGTCGCAGCTGTCAATGATGCCTTGAATAAATCTCAAGAGATGGTTTCAGGAGAGATGTCCAAGTTGACTGGTGGGCTGAACATTCCTGGATTAATGTAATGCGTCACTATCCACCTTCGCTCATTGCGCTGATTCGTCAACTGTCCAAACTTCCCGGAATTGGTGAAAAAACCGCCACACGCCTTGCGCTTCACATTTTAAAATCTTCTGCTGGTGAAGCCAGGAGCCTTGCAAACAGTATTCATGCGGTTAAAGAAAAAATTCATTTTTGTCCGGGGTGTTTTGGGCTGACAGACCAGAAGATGTGTCATATTTGTAGCGATCCGGAACGTAATAAACATATCGTTTGTGTTGTAGAACAAACCGATGATATGGCATCAATCGAAAAATCAGGCTCTTTTAATGGAATATATCATGTTCTTCATGGGACATTATCCCCAATGAATGGCATTGGCCCTGATGATATTCGGTTAAAAGAATTGCATGCCCGAGTAAACGCCGGCGAAGTTCAGGAAGTCATTATCGCCACCAGTACCAATGTTGAAGGAGAAGCCACAGCATCTTATATTGTTGAATCATTGACAACAATGCCTGTAAAAGTTTCTCGAATTGCAACAGGAGTGCCTATGGGTGGCGATTTAAAGTTTGTCGATCAGGTTACACTAAAATGTGCATTGGAACGTCGGTATGAATTTTGAAATCTTTCGTTTGAACAAATATAAAAGGAGTATAATAATGAATACAAAAATTTGCGTTATGATCTTTGCTTGCATTTCCATTATCGCATGCACGACCACTTATGCCTGGGATAAAGTGGGTTATATTAATCTACAACGTCTGGTGAATGAATCGAATATGGGAAAAAAAGCAAAGTCAAATATTGAAAGAATGCGAAAAGAAAAGCAAGCTGAAATTGATCGTCAACTGAAAGAAATTCAAGAGCTAAAAGCACTTGTTGAAAAAAATGGCGACTTGATGGGAGAAAACAATAAATCTGAAAAAGTTGAAAAATTGCAACGTTTGTACAAGAATTACAAGCGTATGGTTGCGGATGCCAAAGAAGAATTGGCGACTGAAGATAGTAAACTGGTTTCAACCATTTTAGAAAAAGCAGATGGTGTTCTTAAAAAAGTTGCGAAAAAGGAAAAATATTCTATCATTCTTAAAGACCCAGATGCTATCGGATATCTAGACCCAAAAGTAGATATTACTGATGCGGTTATTCGGGCATTTAATAAACAGTTGAAATAATCTTTTTTTAGGTCGATTTTCCAAAAAATTTATACGTCCTATCATTATTTATGAACGGATCAATATTAATAAACAAATTTATCAAATGGTTATGACTAAGACTGACATATGACACAATGTCTATTTTCAATATGTTTTCATCAGATAACGATATATTCATGACAAAAAAACACCTTTAAGCGAATAAAGGATCTCAAACATGAAAGATATAGAAGAACAGATTGCCAAATCTCCTGAATCACAAATGATTATCAGTATGTTATCCAATACCTACTCTTTTGATTCACGATTTGATCGAATGCAATCTCGAATCGATGAAATGTCCAAAAATCAGGTTACAATGCAACAACAGCTTGATAAAGTTAGCATCAATCAAGACGTCATGCAAAAACAGATGGATAATTTTCAAGAACAACTTAGAGATATTAAATTTGATATGGATCGCAGATTTACTGAAACTCGAGTTGATATGCTGGATCGATTTGCTCAAGTGGACAAACGCTT
>Ga0272440_1000527_pt1 | contig 32226 bp, 19 predicted proteins | sample SSMMMBAug17_FD_192440 | JGI IMG/M metagenome (GOLD analysis project Ga0272440, IMG submission 192440) | Marine sediment archaeal communities from Little Sippewissett salt marsh, Falmouth, MA, United States - SSM-MMB-Aug17 | ecosystem: Environmental > Aquatic > Marine > Wetlands > Sediment ... | reverse complement strand
GAACTATTTTATAAATTCCCCAGGCGCTTTTCCATTGGAAATAGACGTTATCGCATTAACAAAAGAAAATGATCATTTTAAGGCTGTTGCTTTTGAAACGAAAAACAGAAATGAAAAAAAATTACCAACCATTGATGAATGTAAACTCTTTTTAAATAAATTAGAACTATTAAAAAATTCAATGGAAAAACCAGTTATCGTTTATGGTATTTACTTCAGTGCCAATGGTTTTTCCGATGATGTTGAAAAGTGGTTGAATGATAATGGCATTTTAACTGTTGATTTTAATACCTGGGAAAATTAGATGAGCGAAATAGTGATGCAGCGAATTTATAACTCTCACATTCAATTATACATCAACTATACATTATTCAGATAGGGGACACTTCTCTTAAATATTATTAGAACCATTGTGGTGATAATTATATAGCCTATGAATTTAAAATGTTAAAATTTTTTTGATATTCCTTTTTCAAAAAATAATTTGTGCATTCATCAAAAATACTATTTTTTTATTGACTATACAGTCAATTATTATAATATAACTTCAACATACCTCTTCATTCAACAACCGCCTCATTAAACAGGAGGTCACTCATGAATATGACAGTCGCTATTACAGGTGCAAATAGTTATTTTGCATCTACCATTCTTGACCGTTTGCAAAATGATGAAACAGTTGAAAAAATTATTGGAATTGATTTCAAGCCCTGGAAAGGCGGTTATAACAAAGTCTTTTTTTACAAGGAAGATATTCGAAGTCAAAAAATTTATGATATTTTAAAAGATGTGGATATTGTTTATCATTTTGCATTCATTGTTGGAGAAATTCAAAATCAGGATGAAGCCTGTGATATCAATATCAACGGCTCGAAAAATATTTTTGAGGCTTGTGTAAAAAATGGGGTAAAAAAAGTTATTTATACCAGCAGTGCAACGGTTTATGGCTCTAATAATAGTAATCCTATTGGTATTAAAGAAGATTATCCGTTTTCTATTAATAAGGACAGTTATTACAATACATCTAAGATTGTTGTTGAAGAATTTGTTTCTGATTTTTTTAGCAACCACCCTGAAATCACCCTTACTATTTTAAGAACGTCGCTTTTGATTGGCCCTAAGATAGATAATATGTTTTCAAAATTGTACTCATTACCACTATTGGCTTTGGCAATGGGCCGAACATCCTATCAACACTTTATCCATGAGGATGATCTTGGCGAAGCCCTTTACCTGACATTTAAAAAAAATTTGCCTGGGATCTATAATGTCGGTGCAGATGATGCTGTCCCCGTTCGATGGGCATTTAAAAAAGCCGGCGTTAAGATCATTCCTTTACCCGCCCCCTTATTGAAAAAAGTAGCGGACATTGGTTTTCAACTGGGTATTCTTCCAGCAAGAGGTGGTTGGGCAAGCCTTAGCGAATACACGATTTTTGTAAATTCTGAAAAATTCAAAAAAGCATCTGGATGGCAACCGCTGTATACCTCAAAACAAGCTTTTGAATCATATTTAGAATCCTGCAAAAAGGATCATACTGACAATCTTATCCAGTCGACACTTTCATGGATTTTTTCCAGTGGTGCCAGGATAAAACCCACCATGCTTGTGTTAAATATTTTCAAATTGGGAAAAATACCTGTCATCAGAGAATGTATTCCCTGGATGAATCATACAAAAAATAGCATGAGCTATTTACCAATCAATAAAAGCCTGATTGCTTCAAATGAAGTTCTTCCATCTCAGGTTATCCATGATTTTATCGAAAAATCAACCATTCATGTCATTATGAATAAATGTGGGTGTCGTCTGGCCGGTAATTGTCAGCACTATACAGCAGATATTGGTTGCTTGTTCATGGGGGAAACAGCCTTAAAAATGCCAGCAGCTATCAGTCGAAAAGTTAGTCGTGATGAAGCTCATAAACACGTTAATCGGGCTATTAGTGTGGGACTGATTCCCATGACTGGAAAAGTACGTGTCGATAATTTTATTTTTCTGACCCCTGACGAAAGTAAATTGTTAAGTGTTTGTTTTTGCTGCCATTGCTGTTGTATGATGACCGCATTAAAACATATTCCTGGAGATTATCTTGATGGCATCATGACACCAGTGGAAGGTTTATCAATTGAGGTTACTGATCAATGTGTTGGATGCGGTACTTGTGTTGAAACATGTGGTTTTGATGCAATTTCAATCATCAATGGTCGGGCCGTGCATAATCATCAATGCCGGGGGTGCGGCCGATGTGAAACTCACTGCCCGAACCAGGCCGTTAGGATTACAGTACAGCAAGAGGATTCTGTCAAAAAAGTTGCCAAAAGAATAGAATCATATGTAACCATTTAATAAGGAGTCAATTTTATGCGAGATGTTGCCATTATAGGTGCTGGAATTATTAAATTTGGGAGATATCCTGAAAAAGGGATTAAAGATCTTGTCAGAGAATCTGTCCAAAATGCTTTAAACGATGCAGATATTTCATCGAAAAAAATTGAGGCTGCGTATGTCGGCTCTGCTGTTCCGGGTATTATGACCGGTCAGGAACAGATTAAGGCTCAGGTGACATTAAGCGCAATGGGTATTGATTCAATCCCTATGATTAATGTCGAAAATGCCTGTGCAAGTTCTTCATCTGCTTTACACATGGCATGGATATCTGTGGGGGCAGGTTTATATGATTGTGTTTTGGTTGTCGGCTTCGAAAAATTGTACGACCCAGATAAATTAAAATCTTTTTTAGCTTTGGGAACAGCGGTGGATATTGATATGGTTCAAAAATATCTGGCTGATTTTGAAGCAAAGCAACGTAGCAATGAAAAAATTATGTCTGAGGGTAGTGGTAAAAGTAAAAGTATTTTTATGGACATGTATGCATATTACACGCGTATGTATATGGATCAATATGGATTAACTCAGGATCATTTTGCTAAACTTTCGCTTAAAAGTCATAAAAATGGTGCCTTGAACCCTCATGCTATGTATCAAAAAAAGATGAGCATGGCAGAAATTATTGATTCTGGAGAAGTTGCCTTCCCATTAACGCGTGCTATGTGCTCTCCAGTTTGCGATGGTGCGGCTGCTGTTGTTGTTTGCTCAAAAGAAAAAGCCTCACAATTTACCACAACGCCAATTTGGATTGAAGGTTCTGTGATTGGCAGTGGTAAAATTAGTGATGAAATTGGGGATACGTTGACCAAACGATTGGGGCCTAAAGTATTTGAAGCAGCCGGTATAGGCCCAGAAGATATCGATGTTATTGAAGTTCACGATGCTACCACACCTTCAGAAATAATCACATTAATTGAATTGGAAATATGTCCTGGTGAAAAAGCCGCTGAATGGATTGATAATGGTGATCTGGATATTGATGGAAAAATGCCATCCAATCCCTCAGGTGGACTGGTGACCAAAGGCCATCCGATTGGTGCAACAGGACTGGCTCAGATTCATGAAATGGTTCAGCAATTAAGAGGAAATTCAGGCGAACGGCAGGTAAATAATCCCAAGGTTGCCATGACTCACAATGGCGGCGGTATTTTAGGCGTTGATGCCGCCGCAATGGCTTTACATATTTTAAAAAAATAATAAATGAGGTCAATGATGATGTCTTCAAAACACGCTTATTCCAGGCCTAATGTTTTGTTTGAAAAAACCAGAAATACAGTATTTGCAATCAGGAAAAAACGAAACTGGGCTTTTTTAGGGCAGCTATTTGAAATCAGAGCCAATACCAGACCTGATTTTCCAGTACTGACGTTTGAAAATGGAAAATACCCGGAAGTCATCCAGACATTTCAGGATTTACATGAAAATTCACATCGATTTGCCAGAGCTTTACTGAATGCTGGTATTGATAAAGGTGATAAATTTTCAGTCATTATGTATAATTATCCAGAAATGATACATTTAATGGCAGCAGCCAGTATTATTGGGGCAATTGTTGTTCCAATTGATCCCAGAACCAAAGGCCACAAGTTAGCGCATCAGATTGCCAATTCAAAAAGTCGGGCCGTTTTTATTACAGCCGATCTTTTAGAAAATATTGATAAAATCAAAGATAAAATCCCAAATGTCAGCCATATTTATACAATTGAAAAGCCAGATCGCCCGTCAACAATGGATGTTTCATCATTCAGATCCATTCAGGAAATACTGGATTCTCCATTTCAACCTGTTGATTATAAGGTTGTCAATCCTGCACATCCACTTCAGATTGTATATACTTCTGGTACCACAGGTGACCCCAAAGGGGTTTTAAATGAAAATTTCAGGATGCCGGTGTATGGATATGTTTTAAGCCGATACTGGAATTATCAGGATGATGACATTTTATATACCGGACTGTCGTTAACTCATGGCAATGCTCAAGGCTGCACGTTTGCACCGGCGGTATACAGAAGTATCAAAGCAGTATTTAGTACACGCTTTACCAAAAGTCGATTGTGGGATCTGACCCGTCAGTATGGGGCAACCTCGTTCAGTATGTTAGGTGGTGTAGCATCGGGTATTTACAATGAAACGCCCAAAATCAATGATTCAGATAACCCTGTTCGTCAGGTGGTGAGTGCTGGTATGCCCAGAGCCATATGGGAAGATTTTGAAAACCGATTTGGTGTCAAGATTCTTGAGTGGTATTCAACACTCGAAGGAGGAGGTTTCGCCCGAAAACCTATTGGAAAAGGGCCTGTGGGTAGTTTTGGAAAACCGATCGTTTTGTTTAAAATGTGCGTTGTTGATGAAAACGATCTCCCTTGCTCTCCAAACACACCTGGTGAAATTATTGCCAAACCGATCTGGAGCAATGCTTTTGTCAATTACTTTGATAATCCTGATGCCAGTGCGAAAAAAACACTTGGAGGCTGGAATCGAACCGGTGATATCGCACATATTGATGAAAATGGCTGGTATTTTTTTGATTACCGAAAAGGCGGAGGACTCAGACGAGCAGGCGATTTTATTCAACCAGATACCGTAGAAAAAGTTATTGGAAAACATCCTGATGTCAGTGAGGTCTCTGTTTTTGGTATGCCTGCAAAGAGTGGTGCGCCTGGAGAGTCTGATCTCGTTGCTGCAATTGTTTTGTTTGAAGAGAAAGCACCTGATCCTGATTCAATTTTCAGCATTGCTCAAAAAGGTCTTGAATCCAATAGTGTTCCCAGTTATTTACTATTTATTGATGAAATTCCGAAAACCATCAGCGAAAAACCACAGGAACGTTTTTTAAAACAACTGTTTCAAGATCATCCAGAATGGGTTTATACATTAAGATAGGGAACATAATAGATTATTTTTTTTTTACAATGCTTCGCCCGTCTGTTGGATGCACTTTACTCATCATATACACATGTAAAGGAAAGGTAAAATGAATCAAAATATAAAAGCAAACAAACATCCTGGGTCAGTCAAGCCATCAACCATTGAAATGTTTAAAAGACATGGGTGGCGATTAGATCGTACGTTACACAACTTTGTCTATTTTTACTTTTATGTACCATATGTCAAATCAGCTTTAATTGGCACACGATTCATTACCAAATACTTATATTGGTTCAAACCAATGAAATATGTCAGTCAGATGATTTTTGATCGGTATCATGGCAAAGTACTGTCTTCTAACGATATAAAAAAGATACTAACCTTGAACAAAACCATTACGCTTCCCCCTGATCAATATAAGAAAATTATTCCATACAAATATGCCAATAAAATTTTATTCAAAAATCCTACGTTAATAGCCGTTATGGATTGTCCATGCAAAATCAATAATAATGCGCCTTGCCGACCTATTAATGCTTGTATTGCCATTGGTCAGGATTTTGCGCCTTTATGGGTGGAGCATTGTCAAAAATATAATGCTCGTTATATTTCTCAGGATGAAGCATTAGACATTATTCAAACACTTCGTGCCAGTGGGCATATTACGCAAGCTTTTTTAAAAGTGGCAACCGGCGGTTTAACAGGTGTTATTTGTAATTGTTGTCCCAAATGCTGTGTATGCATGGAAGCATCAAAATTATCTAAAAAGGTTGACCCTGGCCTTTCCATGATTGCGCCATCTGGATATCAAACAAAACATCATCCAGATAAGTGTAATTATTGCGGTGAATGCGCCAGTATTTGTCCTTTTGAAGCCATAGAAATCAGGAATGACAGCTACTTTTATGATGTTAGAAAATGTATGGGGTGTGAGCTTTGTGTTGAAAAATGTCCCAATCAAGCTATAGAATTATGTAATGCTTTGGGAGAATTCTTGCCATTGGATATTTCTCAGGGAATTGAAACACAATAAATAACATTGTATATTTTTCAAACAATCCTTTATCTATCAGCAAACGTTTTCTAAGTTGGCTTACTTGTTTTGAAATTGAAGACAATCCATCCTCCAATCCCGCCATGACCCGGAGGGCCCGGAGGGGACGAGCTTTGATCCTCGCTCGTTATCCTCAGAATGTTTTTTTACAATTACAACGTCACTTTTTTCCCAAAAAAAGAATAATCATTGATGATATGAAAGTAATGCTGTATATCAATACTGCTTTTTAAAAGACGTATTCTTAGGAATGCTTTGAAAAATATTTTCCCATTCTTATTTTTTAATTTTCGGTTCTTGTTTGTAGAGACAATGCATGTCTTGTCTCTACGACCTATAATAGCCACGAAACGTACAATTGTAAACGAGAAACATATTTTTCAATTGATCCTTAGTGTTAATTATAATTTGAAACATCGTTACAATGTAATTACATCTGAAATTATTTTTCTCACATTTTATAATTTCAAGTGGAGGTGATAATGAACCTGAATAAAAATGAAACAATTCCAGTTAATACTGTATTTCAGTTGAGAATAACCCCAATCATTACTCGTGAGATAAAGAAAAAGCAATTTGATACAAAACTGATAAAAATTCCTGATCTAATTGAAAAGTATGTGAATCTATCAGAACGTTCTATTGATGAACTTATTTCAATGACAGACAACGAACTGTTAAAAAGTATCAATGTCTTTCTTCTGTCTGAATTATCATCAAAAAAGAAAAGGATAAAAAAAAGAAACAACTTTGATGTCAGGCATAAAGAAACATTACGTTTGTTTTTAAAGGAATATTTTGAATTGTTTTTTCCTGAATTAGCTAAAAAAATGCATTTTGAAACAGCTAAATTTCTTGATAAGGAATTAATTGCTTTATTTGAAGATCATGCAGAAAAAGATGTTAATACATTAACTGATGCACTTATTTTAATTGAACTTACAATTAATAACAAGTTTGAATGGATATTAATTCATTGGGAGGCTCAAGGAGACAAAGAAAAAACATTTGATGAACGTATGTTCCATTATTTTAGTGGTCTTTACTATAAATATAGAAAGATTGTATTTCCCATAGCTATGTTTACCGACCCTGTTAAATGGATAAAACCAGTAAGTGACACATTTAATCTTTCTTTGTTTGATTATCCAATTTGCACGTATTCTTACAACCTGATTAAGTTGAAAAAGTATAATGCCCAAGATTTTGAAAAGCAAATAGAAAGAAATCCCCTTGCAGCTGCATATCTCCCATTGACTGATTATCCAATATATGAACGCCCTTTGATAAAAGCAAAAGCCATAAATGGCATTAACAGTCATTTTAAATCAGGACCAAAACAGGCGACCTTATTTACTCTAATTGATCAAAGTCTTCATCTGGACAAGAATGAACAACTAATTTTTAAAGAAATAATTAATACCCATAATGATTATAAGGAGGTTAAAATGCTTCAATCAATTGAAGAAGTCGGCTATGAAAAAGGCATAGAAAAAGGTCTTGAACAAGGTCTTGAACAAGGTGAAGACAATGTTCTAAAAGGTCTCCTTAAAGCCGGATTATTAGCCAAAGATTTGGATAAAATTGTTCAAACCACAGGAATTGACTCTGAACGTGTGAAAAAAATTATCCAAGAACTTAATCTGTAGATTTGGGAGTTAAACAAAAAAAGTCAGTTGTATTGATCAATTTCTACGGTCGTTCAGTCCAATTTTTCTAAATTTTGGTATATTCTTTTTCGGAAATCGTCTTATGTGTCCACAAAGACCGCATAATGAGTTTTTTAGTAGTGTTCTATTATCAAATACTTATCAAAGAAAGGATGTTATGATGAAAAAAGTAACGATGTGTCAATTGAGTCGAGAGGCTAAACAACCTTTTCCCGCAGTAATCGCATGTTTCATTTGCACTGTAATGTTATCAAGTCTTGTTTCGAGTATTGTCTTTGCTCAAAATCTTGATCCCAAAAAGCAGGCAACAATTGATACTTATTACAAACAGGCCTGGGAATATTTAGGACAAATGCATAAGGATGTTAAAAACCTGGATAAAGCGCATGCTCTTTATCAAAAAGCCCTTGAAATAGCTCCAGCCAATGCAACCACTTATTGGAAACTGGCTGAAATATCGTTTAAAAAAGCTCAAGAAACCAAAGACAGTGGGAAAGCTAAAAAATTGTTTGAGCAGGCCCTTGCTTATGCAGAAACATCTGCTCAAAATAATCCAAAATCTGTTGAAGCACTTTACTGGGTTGGTACCTGTCAGGCAAAACTGGCAGAAATGGCTGGTATTTTTAAAGCAATGGGACTTGTCAAACAATCCAAAAAAAATCTTGCCAAAAGTATTGAGCTTGAACCTGCCAATCGGTTTGCGAATTTGTCGCGCGTAATCCTTGCAGTCATTTACACCGAATCTCCCTGGCCTTTAAGAGATTTAACCGAAGCTCAGAAATTATTTGATGAAGCCGTCAAGTTTGATCCAAACCTGACACTGGCTTCGGTTAAACGAGCAAAATTATTGATTAAAAATAAAGAAAAATCTTCAGCGATTAAAGAACTTAATCGATGCCTCAATATAAAAAAACCTACCTATTTATGGGATGCAGAACTTTATGACTGGCCTGAGGCTAAAAAAATACTTTCGGAAATAAATCAATAAGGAATGCTCTGAAAATAAATTCCCAATTCTTATGTATGCATTTTCGGTTCTTGTTGGTAGAGACAAGGCATGCCTTGTCTCTACGATCTATAGCCACGAAACGTACAATTGTAAATTTGAGCACTGAAAGGACACACAAAATAACAATAATAATAGGTAACCCATTTATGTGGCGCCCTTACAGGGTTTAAGACACTTTTTGGAATCTGGTTTACAATATTTTGAATGTGTGAATAAGTTAATGTTTGCATATATCCGTACCTTCTCAAATTAATTAATTTTTTTATTACTTAGGTGATTTCCGGAAATAAACAATATTCTTATTTAAAAAAACCAAACAATCCTTTTTTCTTGTTTTGAGGTGCAAGTTTATTGATTATCTTAGGTGGGAATTGTTCTTTTTCCAAAAGTTTTCGGATATCCTCAGCCTTTTTTACACCGGCTCTTTCAATACATTTTTGGGCGCGATCTAAATCATCTTCCAATTTATCCTGCCGTAAATCATCCATAATCCCTTGAACTTCTTCAGTATAACGTCTCATTTTTCTGGCGTCCGCAGCCATTTGAGACATTTCGCCTATGGTAGGTTTTTTAGGATCGTCATCTGGAATGCTCCGAAGTTTTTTGCGAGAATCTTCAAAATGACGAATGACTTCTCGAGCACGTTCTAAATATTTCCTGGCATCAGGCAATTCATTAAGCTTGAGATAAATTCTAGAAATAAGCAACACCAAATCCACTTCAGCCTGATCACTTTTAATGGTCGATGTTCCGGTTAATGTTTTTTCATAATATTCAATAGCCAACTTGAGTGCGCTTTTTTCATCTCCGGGTACCTCAGGCCATTCGTCCTGAACGGTTTGAACTAAAAATTGAATATCAGTAGAATGATTTTTCTTCAATGTTTTGCTGGCTTCTATATCTCGAAACATCCAGGCCAGCCTCAGGGCGTAGCGACCAATATTAATAGGTTCTTTATTCACAAAATCATCAACAGATAACATTTGATAGATAGCCAATAAATAAAGCTGTACCGCATGATAAAAGGTCATGTTTTCATCGTATTCAGAAGGTGTTAGCAAATCGAATATTTTTTTTACGACCGGATCGTTCTTGTAAGCTAAAACAATCGCTCTTTTTAATTTTTCTGGACGAATGCCACTATCTTTAAGAGGATCTTCATATTCTGAACGGGCAGCAGTAAAGTGACAAAAGGGACAATGCCACATAAAAAAAACAGCAGGATGAATATGCTGTAAGCCCTTTTTTTTACGAAGTATGGTCAGGGGTTTGAGATCAACATCTCTCCCCTGCTTGACAAATAAGCGAGATTTTAATTTCGTTTGTTCATGCTCCATGCCACAAATTGGACAAATAACATTGGCACGGATGAATGGGTTTTGACTTTCGCTCTGATCTTTTGGATCTTCGGATTTCGTCTCATTGGCTTTATCTTTCATGTAACCTTCTTTCTCAATTAGATTTTAGTTTAACAAAACTAAAATTGTTTGTAGTTGCAGTACATTAAGAGATATATGCAATTTGTATGCAAAGAAAAAATAGAGCGCTTTCAATTGCTACTAGAAAACAAATAATCTTTCATAACTTTTTGTTGCTTTTGGCTTTGAAAAGAGCGATAATTCAGTCCATACCATGTTTCCAAAAATAAAAAAAGAAGATATTTAACGTAAACAAGCTGATTTTTTGTTAAAAAAAGAAGGTTTGCAAGGCGTTGGTTAAGTAAATATGCTTTTAATCTTGCATATTTAAACAAACACGCTTATAAGTTTTAAAATCTTTTAATTTCAACCAAAATTTTTTGGAAACTATTTATCAAACAATTGTCATTCATTGGAGGTCCAAATGCCAGAAACACAAATACCTGGATTTAGTCTTTTTGAAGATGCCATTGAGTATTGGGTCGATGCCACACAGAGGTCAGTCCTTTTTTGGGATGTGCTTCGAAAGCGCGGCAACACTTATTTGGAACATTTGAATAAAAATCAACCACCGGTATTAATATTTGATTATGAGGTCTTGATTGATGGACGAACATTAAAAAAACCGGTAAATTATTCCCTGTCACGCATACTCCCACGTGAAGGGCAAACAACTGACCCCAAAAAACGACCAATTGTTGTTATTGATCCGAGAGCAGGACATGGGCCAGGAATTGGAGGCACTAAAGAAGACTCTGAAATTGGACTTGCATTAAAAGATAGGCATCCTGTTTATTTTATTTTCTTTTATACAGATCCTGTCCCAGGCCAAACGTTGACTGATGTTAAAAATGCAGAAATTCATTTTTTGGAAGAAATCCGAAAACGACATCCCGATGCAGAAGAACCATCGGTTATTGGTAACTGTCAGGCAGGTTGGGCCACTGCTATGTTAGGTGCAGATCGCCCCGATATTACCGGTCCTCTGGTTCTGGCTGGATCACCACTGTCTTACTGGGCAGGCGTGGATGGTTCGAATCCTATGCGTTACAGAGGAGGATTATGTGGTGGTGTCTGGTTGTCATCCTTTTTCAGCGATTTGGGAAAAGGAAAATTTGACGGTGCAAATCTGGTATTAAACATGGAATTACTCAATCCAGCGAATACATTTTGGACCAAACAATATAATTTATACGCTAAGGTTGATACTGAAGAATCGCGATATGTAAATTTTGAAAAATGGTGGGGTGGTTTTTTCTTTATGACTTCAGAAGAAATCCACTTCATTGTCGACAGTTTATTTGTTGGCAACAAGCTGGAAAAAGGCGCGATGAAAATGGAAGATGATAGTGAAATTGACCTTAAAAACTTAAAAGACCCTGTGGTTGTCTTTGCATCCCAGGGGGATAATATCACCCCGCCGCAGCAAGCACTCAATTGGATTGTTAAAGTATACGGTTCTGTAGAAGAAATTAAACGTCAACAGCAGGTTCTTGTTTATATGGTTCATAAAAAAATTGGACATCTGGGAATTTTTGTTGCGACCAGTGTGGCGAATAAAGAACATAAAGAAATTATCGGCAGCATGGATTTGATCGATTATTTAGAACCCGGTTTATATGAGATGATTATTGAGCAGGGTGATAATAAAATGGTCATGGCTGAAAATAAAGTGAGATTTGAACAACGTACTATTGACGATATAATGGTCTTGGATGATGGTATGGAAGACGAATTAGATTTTGAACCCGTGGCTTTTTTATCGGAATCTAACGATGGTATCTATCAGGCATTTTTTAGTCCTTTAGTTAAACTGACAACCACAGAATTTACAGCAGAATTTCTCAGACAATTACACCCATTAAGACTCCAACGATATACAATCTCTGATTTAAATCCAATGATGTTTCCTGTTGCTGCTATGGCTAATGTTGTCCGAAAATATCGTCGACCAGCTTCTAAAGATAATGTTTTTGTTGCTTTAGAAAAACATTTTTCAAAAGGGGTTGAAGATTGTCTTAACTTATACAGAGATGTTCGGGACTTATCACAAGAATCTATTTTTAAAGCACTTTACGGGAATCCCATTGTTAAACAGTTTTTTAATAAAGATATTCCTACTGAAATGCAGGCAGAAATCAATCGTCAAAAAGAATCCGAAAAAACGCAATCAATCCTTGAAGATGAAGATGCCTGGTTAAATAGAATGACAGAAGGTGGTTTTCCTGAAGGTGTTATTCGAATCATGCTAGCCATTGCCAATGCTGATCATATGATTGACAAAGCAGAGTATATTGTATCTGAAAAAATTATTCGTTCTCATCCGATATTGAAAAAAATGAAACCTTCGACTTTTAAAAAAATGGTCAAAGAACAGTCCAGAATTCTTCAAACCGATCAGGAATTGGCAATTGATACCCTTGTCAATCTTTTAAAAACACCTGAAGAAAGAGCCGAAGCTTTTGACATTGCCGAAAAAGTCGCTATGGCTGATGAAGTTTTGGCTGATGAAGAAAAAGAATTATTGGAAACCATAAAAAAAACATTGGGTTTATAGTCTGCATGAATTTCCCAAATCATTAAATGTCTGAACTGAGAAATATCGTTTTTTAATTTCACAGTTCAGACGTTTTTTTAGAAAGCGACCTATTATGTCTTCCCTCTTTCACCTGTCTGCAACACGTCTTGCACAAATGATTCGAAATAAAGAGGTAACATCACGTGAAGTTGTGGAAACTCATATTTTTAGAATCAAAAGAATTAATCCCAGAATTAATGCTATCGTTCAAAATCGATTTGATGAGGCCAGAAACGAAGCCGCTCAGGCTGATGAAAAAATTGCGCAAGGAAATATTGGAAAAGATCAACCTTTCTTAGGTGTTCCTTGTACAATTAAAGAAAGTTTTTGTCTTACAGGTATGCCCAATACTGGTGGCCTTGTTTCTCGAAAAAATTGTATTGCACGTCAAGATGCAACGGCTGTCAAAAGAATCAGAAAAGCCGGTGCTATTCCATTGGGTGTTACCAATGTTTCTGAAATGTGCCTTTGGATGGAATGTTTCAACAACGTTTATGGCCTTACCAAAAATGTATACCGCAATAATAGAACGCCCGGAGGCAGTTCAGGTGGAGAAGGAGCCATTATCGGTGCTGGTGCTTCACCTTTTGGCTTGGGTTCAGATATTGGCGGTTCTATCCGAATGCCTGCTTTTTTCAATGGTATTTTTGGACATAAACCAACAGCAGGATTGATTCCTAATACCGGCCATTATCCAAAAGAAGAGGAAAGGGTTTCAGGCATTTCAACTACTGGGCCTTTATGCCGTCGTGCTGAAGATTTGATGCCTTTATTAAAAATTTTAGCAGGGCCGGATGACATAGATCCTGGATGTAAATTAATCCCATTGCAATCTCTTGAATCTGTTCATGTTGAAACTTTGACTGTTTATAATTGCCCGGTGAAGCCAATCACTCAGGTTTCACCCGATCTTTTTGCAGCCCAGCATCAGTGTGTTGGCGTTTTGAAGCAGATGGGGGCAGACATAAAAGAAGGACTATTTATTCATAATTTCAAAATTGTAGAAATGTGGGCTGCCTTACTTAAATCGGTTTCAACAGTATCTTTTTCAAAAGTATTGGGAAATGGTACGACTGTCAGGCCAATAGAAGAACTATTTCGATGGATGATTGGAAAATCTGACTATACATTGCCTGCTATCGGTACAGCTTTGATTGATCAGCTACCCTATTCAAAGAAAAAAATGCAACAACTCTGTTGTGAATTAGATCTTTTAAAAAAAGGATTAACCGAAGTATTAGGATCTTCAGGAATAATGCTTTTTCCCTCACACCCAACACCTGCTCCCAGGCATTATTTATCGTTGATGGTGCCTTATCGATGGGGATATACAGGACTTTTTAACATATTAGGCCTTCCGGCTACGCAAGTACCATTGGGAATAAACAAAAATTATTTACCGACAGGTATACAGGTTGTCGCAGCCCCAGGTAATGATCATTTAACAATAGCCGTTGCTATGGCTTTGGAAAAAGCATTTGGCGGTTGGGTGATGCCGAAATCTTTAAGGTGATCATGATACAAAATTGCAATTTTATTGATCACCTAAAACAATAAAACAAGAATCATAATACAAAATTTTGATTTATCATATAATCTTGATTATTTTACAGGCTTGTCATACAGAGATGAAAGTTCAAGTGTAATAATTGCTACGATCATTCATGAAAAAAAATCATAATATTATTAACAGTTTTTGATTAACATCTCAGATGTGCAATCAGGCAATGGAAGGAAAGTTTGATGAATGAAAAGTTTATACAATTGTTAAAGACACATGAAGAATGGTTGATGGAACGGATTTTATTTTATGCCATTGAGCGTGAGTATTCAAAATACACCTCAACACTCAAAGAAGCCTGGCGTATTTCCATTTCTGGTTTGACAAAATCATTTGTTGAAGCCCTTGAATCTGGACAGACTGATTTTGAACTCCATCCTGATGAAAAATATGCTGATGATCCTGTCGCAAAATTTGGGATTAAAGAAGCGATTCTCCATAGAGAACGTGGTATTGATATTGGAATGTTTCTTGGTTTTTTAAAATATTATCGTCAAAGCTATTTGGATCTCGTTCATTCTCTTCAATTGAATGCATCAGAACAAAAGAAATACTGCCAATGGATTGAACGTTTTTTTGATCGTGTTGAGATTGGTCTTTGTACGGAATGGATCAATACTGATGAAACTTTATTGATAAAAGAGTTACAGAATTCAAATCGAAAAATGACCAATGAAAAAAATAAATACCTTACACTCTTTGAAAGCCTGGCACAACCGGTTGTTTTGTTAACTCAATCAATGACTATAGACAATATGAATCATGCCGCAGCAACACTTTTGGATCAAACAAGTGTCTCAGGCGATCATTATTATAAAGACCATGGTGCTTCAGAAAAAAATTTGATCAATAAAGATGTAAAAAAAATATTTCCCTGGCTGTATCGCGATATTCTTACTTTTCATTCTGAAGGACGAAATCAAAAAACAATTGAAAAAGTACTTAAGCTCACTAATGGTGAAGCAACCTTTCAAATTCACTTTTCACAAATGCTGGATGTGAGCAAAAAATTCAAGGGAATACTTTTAATATTTGATGATATTACGTTACAAAAAGAGGCTGAATCCTCAATTCGTCAGTCAAAAGAAGCTGCTGAAAGCGCTAATGAAGCCAAAAGTGAGTTTTTAGCCAGCATGAGTCATGAAATCAGAACGCCAATGAATGGTATTATTGGCATGTCCTCTTTATTGTTAGACACAAAGTTAGATGAACAACAAAAGGAATTTGCGCAAATCATCAGCAGCAGTGCGGAGACATTATTAACCATCATTAATGATATTTTGGACTTTTCCAAAATAGAAGCCGGAAAAATGGATCTGGAAATTATCGATTTTGATTTAAGAACAGTTCTGGATGAAGTTGGAGATTTACTATCAATAAAAGCCTATGAAAAAAATATTGAGTATGCAAATTTATACGATTATCGTATGCCTATTTTGTTATCGGGAGATCCAATCAGGTTAAGACAAATATTGATTAATCTCGTCAATAATGCCATCAAATTTACAATAGAAGGTGAAGTGGTTATCAGTGTTCGTATGATTGAAGAAAAAGAAAATGAAGTAAGGTTAAAATTTAGTGTTTCAGATACTGGTATTGGAATACCCAAAAATAAACTACACCGATTGTTTCATGCTTTTTCTCAGGCAGACTCATCGACAACACGAAAACATGGTGGAACAGGCCTTGGCCTTGTTATTTGCAAACAACTTGTAGAACAAATGAATGGTGATATTGGCGTTGAAACTGAAGAAGGAAAAGGATCAACATTCTGGTTTACGGCTAAATTCGGCAAACAAGCCAAAAAACAACATCAATTCCCTGCGCTCCCGGAAAATCTACACGATAAGCGTATTATTGTGATTGATGACAATGCCACCAACCGAAAAGTACTGGAACAATATCTGCTATCCTGGCGATGCCGATTTGATACAGCCGAAAATGCTAAAATTGCATTACAAATGATCAAAGATGCTGCAAAAGCGAAAAACCCATTTCATATTGCGCTGGTTGATATGCAAATGCCGGAAATCGATGGTGCTTCGCTTGGAGAAATGATTCAATCAGATCCGCTGATAAAAAAAACTGTTATGATCATGGTTTCCTCTATCGGACAAAGAGGAGATATGACGCGTATGAAAAAAATTGGTTTTTCTGGATATTTGAACAAGCCCATTAAACGATCAAGCCTATATGAGTGCTTACTTTCAGTTATCAATAATCCAGATACTGATGGTCAGAAAAACAAATCTTTTGTTACCCAGCACTCTATTCATACTGACCGAAAAAAAATCCGTCTTCTGGTTGTTGAAGACAATTCGGTTAATCAAAAAGTAATTGAAAAACACCTTGAAAAATATGGGTATAAGCCCAAAATTGTTAATAATGGTAAAGAAGCCATATCCATTCTTTCAAAAGAATCGTTTGATCTGATTTTAATGGATGTCAATATGCCTTTAATGGATGGATATGAAGCAACAAAGATAATCAGAGATCAGGAATCAGCAGTAAAAGACCATACCGTTCCCATTATCGCAATGACCGCAAATGCATTAAAAGGTGATCGTGAATTATGTATTAATGCCGGGATGAATGACTATCTCTCCAAACCCATTGATCCAGGAGAACTGATTAAACTGTTGGAAAAAACCCTGACAGGTGTCTCAGCCTCTCATAAGGCCGCAATATCATCAGTAAATAAAAACCTTATTTTTGATAAAAGTGCATTTATGAACTATTTTGAAGGCGATAAAGATTTTTGTCATGAATTAATCAATACATTTAAAAAAGATACTGCACATCAACTGAAACTTCTGGACAAATCGATACAAAAAAAAGATTGTCAGGATGTAAGATATCATGCACATACTTTAAAATCTACATCTTCAACCGTTTTTGCAAAGACATTCCATAGTATAGTGTTTCAAATGGAAACAGAAGCCAAAAATAATCAGCCGAAGTTAATTCCCCATTTATTTGCAAAATTGGTAAATGAATATAAACAATTGTTAGCTGTATTTGAGCAGGAAGGGTATTAATTAATTTAACCGAACACTTTTTTCATGCAATTGATGCAACTGGCTGACATCCAGAACCATAGCAACACTGCCTGATCCTAAAAGCGCGCAACCTGAAACGGCTCGAATACTCTTCAAATGCCCTATCAATGGCTTAATAACGACTTGTTGCTGCCCCAGTAATTCGTCCACCGGCATAGCCAGTTGAACACCATCTGTTTCAACAACCATCATAACTTGATTGTTGTCAAGTAGCTTTTGCGAATCAATTTTTTCATCATATAGTTCGCTTAAAAACAAAATAGGAACCAGTTCATCTCGAATTCGAATGACAAATTGACCATCTACAGATGAATGATTGATCTGATTTTCATGGGGTTGCAATATCTCCACAACCGTTTCAATGGGTAATACATAAAGTATGGAATCAATTTTGATAACCATACCATCAAGTATGGCAAGTGTCAGTGGGATATGAAGCGTGATGCAAGTGCCCTTTCCTTTCGTACTATCAACAGTAACTTTTCCTCTCATATTTTTAACATTATTCATCACCACATCCATTCCAACACCACGGCCAGAGATATTAGTAATTTTTTCGGCCGTTGAAAATCCAGGATGAAAGATATAAGACCAAATTGTACGATCATCAGGTTCATCATCATAATCACATAAGCCTCTCTCACGCGCTTTTGCGAGTATTTTTTCCCTGTTTAGACCGCGCCCGTCATCTTCAACAACAACTCGAAGCTCACCACCTGCCTGAGTAGCAGATAATCGAATGATACCAGTTTCAGGCTTATCCGATTTAAGACGTTCTTCTGATGGTTCAAGCCCATGATCTGCAGCGTTTCTCAGGAGGTGAACCAATGGATCATTCAACAATTCTGCAACAGATTTATCGACTTCTGTGTCTTCGCCGGTAATGATAAAATCAATATTTTTGTTTGTTTCTTGAATAAAATCTCGAATCAAGCGTTTCATTCGTTGAAATACATTGGAAATAGGAATCAAACGAAGTGACATGGCAGCATCTTGAAGCTGTCTGAGCAACAAATCCAATTGATGAGAAGTATTTTCAAAACCTTCGAGTTCAAGCCCCTGGATATCTGGATGATGGGTAACCATAGATGCCACAAGTATTACTTCTCCCAATAAGTCCATCAATAAATCTAATTTATTGACAGGAACTCTGACAAATGTATCTTGATTGACTTTGATTTTTGGAGAACTTGTCTGTTTACGCTGAACAATTTCCTTTGGGGTTTTTTCTTTATTTGTTTCATCATCAGTGATCGTGGATTTGGGCCCTGGTATTTTATTGTCCTGATTAAAAAATTCATTCCGTAAGCGCTTGATTAATGATTGATTAGGGGTGTATGTTTCGTCCTCTGAAATTAAATAGCAGGCACGCCTGAGTTCATCAATCACATCATAAAAGAGTTGGAATTCAGTAATCATTGTCAGTTGATCAATGGTTTGTTCCAAAACATTTTCAACCTCGTGGGTAAAGTCTTCAATTGCTTTATACCCCATAAATCCTGCATTACCTTTTAACGTATGAAAGTTCCTGCGAATTTTATCAATCATTTCTTGTTGATTTAAATCTGTGCCATGTTCTAATTCAATGAAAACCTGTTCAGAAATGTCTAATTTATCACGAGCCTCAACCGCAAATTTTTTGACCATCTCATTTGGTTTAAATTTTTTTTGTTTTGACTCAATATTTTTTGGTAATTCTGAATTTTCTAAAGGTAATTCAGGAAGGGGAAGAATTTTTTCTGGTTCCGGATTCTCTATTTCATCAATCATGGACAATATTTTTTCTTTGATATCAGTCGCTTCAGATTCAAAATTACATTCAGGAATGTTTTCAGGAATACTATGTGCAATCTTGTTTAAACAATCCACGCCATCAAAAAATATCTGAACATGCGTTGCCTTAAAAATACCACCACCCTGTCGAAACAAATCTAATAAATCTTCCATTTTATGCGCCAGGTTTCTGGTAATATTCATTTCAAAAAAAGAACATGTTCCTTTAATGGTGTGAAGATTTCGAAACATTTCATTTAAATCATCATGTTCCGGTATATCACCAGCACCAATAGTTTCATCAACGCGCATCAACGCATTTTCTATTTCAGAAAGCATTTCCTTTAAATCACTAGAAAATTCAATGATCATTTCATCCATAAATATCTTCCTTCCTGAAGTTCAAAAATAAAATAGTTAATCTGTCACATAATCTCAATTTCATCACTTATGTCAAGTCTTATTATCATAATTTTCAAGAAATAAAAATTCTTACGTCATTTCGGGTTTGACATATCTGTTTTTTATCTTTAAATGTTATTATATTTTTTTAATATAAAAATAGCTTCTTAACGTTTCTATTGTTTAATGAGGAAAAAATGGATAAACGTAGCCCGCAACATAAGCATAAAGTGGATATATTGATTGTCGATGACCGTCCAGAAAATTTACTTTCTCTTGAAGGCTTGTTGGAGGATTTACCTGTTAACATTATAAAAGCAAGTTCTGGAAATCAAGCCTTAAGTTTGATGCTTGAATATGATTTTGCATTAGTTCTATTAGATGTTCAAATGCCTGATATGAATGGGTTTGAAGTCGCTGAGTTAATGCGAAGTCTTGAACGTACTAAATTAGTTCCCATAATTTTTGTTACCGCGATTAATAAAGATGAAGATCATGTTTTTAAGGGTTATATTACAGGTGCTGTCGATTATATGTTTAAGCCACTTAATGTGGATATTATACGAAGTAAAGTAAATGTGTTTGTTGAATTACATAGGAGCAAAAAATCTCTGGAAAAGGCAACTTGTGAGAAAGAATCTATTATTGAGGCGCTTACAAAATCAGAATCAATATTAAAAAGAAGGGATCGTTTATTATCAGGAACACAACGCATTTCAAAAATTTTGCTTGAAGCAACGGATCGTAAAACAGCTTTGGAACAATCCATCGCTGCAATTGGTCTTTCTGCAAGTGTTGATCGATCGTATATATATCAAATATCCAATCCTAAATCATACCAATTACAATTGATTGCATCCTGGTATCGTGGACAGAATTCCCAACGCATTATTCCAATTAAACCAACTATTGTATTTCAGGGATTAACGCATTGGATTGAATCATTATCTCTTGGAAATGCAGTATTTGGTCAGATAGAAGACTTTAATTCAGAAGAACAATATTATTTAAAATCTCAGGGCATTTTATCCGTGTTAATGGTTCCTGTTCTTATTAAAGGCGTCTTATGGGGCATTATTGGTTTAGATCGGATCTATATTGCGTATCAATGGATGAATGCAGAAATCACGGTGCTTCAAAGTACAGCATCAATAATTGCCAGCGCAATTATTCGATTTCAAATTGAACGTGAAAATGAAAATTCACGTCTGAAACTTGAAGCGGTTAATCAAGAACTTGAGGATGCGCTTAAATTTGCCAATCAAATGGCTAAAAAAGCTGAAGAAGCCAATGAAGCCAAAAGTGAATTCCTGGCCAATATGAGCCATGAAATACGTACGCCTGTCAATGGCATTGTCGGTATGACAGAGTTGTTAGAAGATATTGAGCTCAATCAAACCGTGCAGGAGTATATTGACATGATAAAAACATCTGGTGAATCCCTTTTATCCGTTATAAACGATATTCTGGACTTTTCAAAAATAGAAGCTCGAAAACTGGATCTGGAAGAAATTGATTTTGATTTGCGTGTAACGGTTGAAGATATGACAGATATTGTCAGCCCTCGTGCCCACATGAAAAACCTTGAAATTAATTGTTTGATTCATCCAGAGGTGCCATCATTGTTAATTGGAGATCCTGGTCGACTACGACAAATTTTAACCAATTTAATGGGAAATGCTATCAAGTTTACGGAGTATGGAGAAGTCATCCTGAAAATAAGCCTTGAGAAAGATATGCCTTCTTACACACGCCTTAAATTTGAAGTTATTGATACAGGTATTGGTATTCCCAAAAATCGTATGGATCGCTTGTTTCAATCTTTTTCACAAGTTGATGGCTCCATGACCCGTAAATATGGCGGTACGGGATTAGGGTTGGTGATATCCAGACGATTGGTTGAAATGATGAACGGGAAAATTGGAGTGGTTAGTGAGGAGGGAAAAGGATCAACGTTTTGGTTTACCATTGTTCTAAAAAAACAGATGGTTAATGAAATTAAACCGTCTCCTCTCCAATTGATATCAAATAATTACCGTGTTCTAATTGTTGATGATAATAAGACCAATCGTCTTGTTCTCCGACTACAGCTTAAAAATATGGGATTTCACATTGATGAAGCCAATGATGGAAAAATTGCTTACGAAATGATTATACAAAATGAAAAAGAAGAAAATCCTTATCACCTGGCTATTATTGACATGCAAATGCCTATAATGGATGGTGAAACTCTGGGTAAAAAAATTAAAAACAATAAAAATATTTCCACTCTAAAAATGATCTTATTGACTTCTGCTGGGCTTAGGGGGGATGCTGAAAGAATGAAAAAAATTGGATTTGATGCTTATTTAACAAAACCAGTGAAACAAAACATTTTAATTGAATGTATCCAGGAAGTTTTTGGCCTGGATCATTACCCTTCAACCAGTAAACCAATTATTACCAAACATTCGTTAACTGAAAACAAAAAAAGAAATATCCGCTTTTTGATTGTTGAAGATCACATCGTTAACCAAAAAGTGATTACCGGTATGTTGAATAAATTAGGATTTTGTGCAGATACGGCGAATAATGGTAATGAAGCAATCAAGCTTATGGAAAACAATAGCTATGACATTATTTTTATGGATGTTCAAATGCCGGTAATGAATGGTTTCGAAACTACAGCCGCTATCCGAAATCCAGAAACACCTATAAAAAAACATGACCCTATTATTATTGCATTAACTGCAAATGCAATGAAATCAGATAGGGATAAATGCTTGAAAAGCGGCATGAATGACTATTTATCCAAGCCTTATAGTTCTATTGATCTTCAAAAAATAATTAAAAAATATATTCCCGAAATTGAACAAAAAACCTCTTCTCTCCCCAAAAAATTAAAAAGTAGTATTGATAAAAGTATTATATATAATCGAAAAGAATTATTAATCCGATTGGAAAATGATGAAGAATTATGTGATGAGTTGATTGCTTCATTTACACAAGATTTTACTGAGCGATTTCATTCGTTGAAGGAAACCTGGCACACAAATAATTATCCATCGGTAGCAAGAATAGCTCATTCAATTAAAGGAGCTGCCTCACTAATTGAGGCCTGTCAGATTAAAGATATCGTTGTTGCTATTGAGCAGGAAGCCAAAAAAAAATCAGAAGAACTTATTGGTGAGTTAATTGAAAAACTGGATAAAGCTTTTTTGGACTTTTGTGAAGCCGTTGAAAAAATAGGAAATAATTAATACCATATTTGTAGTGTACGAAAATATGAAATGAAACGACATAAATTCACATAAATCTAATTTATTTTTATTCTCACGATGGCTGTGTTTTTTTCTTTGATGAAATAGATAACCAATGTTTATCGCTTACTTTTTGAACGGGTAAAACAGGCCGAAAACCCCATAACCTTGGACGAATCCAATTTCGAGTGTCAATATAGTCATCCGGAGCAGGTGGAATGGCGTTTCTGTCAATTGGAAGCGGTATAATTCCTTTGTTGAATAGTTGACGCGTCGTCACTTGTCGAGGCATCTCCCTCAAGCCAGAAAATTCAATAAAACGACCACTCCAGCCACTTAGCGTTAATCCTATGGCTGCAGAAGCGCCAATAATGCCATCATTGGTTCCGCCATGACCGGATAAATGACAGCCTGATGCTGCCTTCATGGCATCTTTTTGTCGCATTATCTGGTAGCAGCATTCATAACTGAAGTGAATAAGATCATCCAGACCTTTATTGCTTTCTGTTGCGACACAAAGTCCTGGATCACTGCCTTGGATGAAAAATTCATGAATATGATCGGCAGCAGCATCAATAAAAGTGTTGATCGAAATATCATTATGCGCGTCAATAATCAAACAGGCGGCGCTGTTATTTGATGTACATGGAATCCCCTCTATTTTAGGCAGTTGTTGTCTGACAACTCCCCAAAGACGAGCCCCCTGAGGTAATTTTTTTTCGAACCAGCGGGCAAGTTTTCCTGTCCCACGGTCTGCTCCTACATCGTCTGTATCATCAAATCCAATATATATTCTCATTGTAGCTTTTCCTTATTAATCTATTATTCCATAAGCTTTTAAGCGTGATGTTACCGGTGGAATCATCAAACCTCCAAGTATGCCAAAAAATACAGCACCACAGGATTTGATCAAAGAGTGGTACATCATGATTTGAATATCCATGCCTAAAAGAAAATCGACAATTATTGAGCTGATAAATTTTGTCGATGCCGCCAATGCTGCCACGAACATGCATGTCACATATTTTTGGTCAAAAGATGGCATCATATACGAAAGGAAATCTATCATCATTGCTGGCATCACAAATTTAAGCATGATCAATGGTCCACCTTTTCCCATCCCAAAAATGACGGCCAGCAATCCAGCAAGAATCGCACAGATTGAGGCTGAATAAGAAAGAGGGACACAACGTTTCGAAAGCATGAGAAAAAAAATTAGAAAAAATAAGCTGTGTCCCGGAATATTTAAGTGCAGACGTAAAAGTGCCTTGGTTATAAAAATAAAAACAGCACAAAATCCCAAAAATAATAAATATTCCAGATGTTTTCTTTTTGATAAATTATTTAAGTTATTCATAATGTCCATTCCAATACGTTCTTTTTTGATATATATTAAACGCTCGTGATTTTGCTGCGAAGGAAATTTGTCTGGCCATTGAAAAACCATATATAATTGTAGGTATTAACAGACAGGTGATTAGATCTTTCCAGTTTGATGGTTTCATCAACTCTTTTGATGATATTTTTGCGCCACGTAAGAGTTGAGCTTCATATATTTCTCTGATTTCTTCGAGTAAAATATGGATAAAATGAAGACACACTGAGAGCACAAAGGCAAGATAATGTGGCATAACCAGTGACAAACTTTTTGCGGTTTGTGCGGGAGTGATGCTATGCGATAAAATAATTCCAGGCAATAAAAAAAATACAAATTGCAGTGATAACAATAATCCAGATTTAAACCCTGGTGCCCACCCAAATTTCAAAATATACAGCAAAACAATGATGATGCATTGAAAAATAAAAAATTTGCATTCTTTTACGATTTCAATAAACGGCGAATTAAAAAGTATGATGGCAAGTATATTACACAAAAACAACAATCCAAGTGTGTAAGGTGTTCTTGAAGCAAAAGCTGCAATAGACAGGCTCATACAGCCAATAATTTTTAATCCACCAGGAATCTTACTTGATTTGCTGGAAACACTTGAAACAGAAATCATTTTTTACTTTCTAATACAATTCTTTGGGTTGAAAAAAAAGAAAAGGCCTCTGGATCATGTGATGTCCAAATAATAGTAGTGCGATAATCATGGTTCATTTTGCTTAGAACATTGATAATTTTATAAACCATTAGATGATCAATCCCTGCAAAAGGGTCATCGAGAATTATGATCTCCGGCCTTGCCGCAAGTATACTTGCAATGATAATAAGATGTTTTTGACCAAAGCTGAGTTTAAATGGAGAGTCATGAATAAGATGTTCAATGTCAAATTGTTTCAGTATTTTGATAATTCTTTTTTCAATCGTTTTTGGGCTAAGATGTAATCGCAGAAGCTGAAATGACAACTCTTTAAATACAGTTGTTTCAAACAATTGTTTCTGTGGATTTTGAAATAAAAGTCCCATTTGAAACCTTAATGCTTTTGGAGTTGGCGATTTCCCAAAAATTTTGATGACACCTTTTGTTGGTTTCATAAAACCACAGAAAGTCCTTATCAGACTGGTTTTACCGGTTCCATTTTTCCCACAAATTGAGACAATATCACCTTTGTTTACAGTCAAATTAAAATTAGACACGATTGTTTTATGATTCTTGTATCCTATGGTAAGATTGTCTGCCTGTATGATCGTTTCTTCGAAAGGGATACAAAAACTAAAATTGTGATGAATATTATGGTTTGAATGAATACTATTTAGATTAAAAGTATTCAGACTCCCTTGATTGTTGATAACAAAAAAATTATCCACAATTGTTTTTAACTTTTCAGTATTATGCTCACAAATCAGAAATGAAACATTTTTTTCTTTGAGTTGAGCAATAATGCCTGACAATTTGTCAATACCGGGTTGATCTAATTGTCCACTCGGTTCATCCAAAAGGATTAATTGGGGTGACATTACCAGGTGCGATGCCATTATTAATCGGTATTTCTGCCCCATTGACAGATGTTTGACAGGAAAAGAAAGTGGCTTTTCTAAGCCAACGGATTGCAAAACCTCATTTATTAATGGTGTCATATGGTCAGGTGCAACGCATAAATTTTCCAGTCCAAAAGCAATTTCTTCGCCTACTGTATGAGAAAGTAACTGAGTTTCAGGGTTTTGCAAAATTATGCCAACATGGCCATTTTTTTGAATCGTTCCGGATATTATTTCTTGATCCAGCAATCCGGCTATGGCAAGTAACAATGATGATTTTCCAGACCCTGTCTTACCGATAACGCAGCAACATTCTCCAGCATTGATTTGCATGTTGATATTGTTCAGGATTTGTTGATGAGATTCTCGATATCCTAAAAAAAAATCCTGAACAGTCAGAACCGATTTTTGCATTATTGTTTACCATTGATATTCAAATCCGCCATAAATCATACGGCCAGGTCTTGGAAGTCCATAACTTTGTTCATAATCTTCATCCAAAAGATTATCGGCTCCCATGTATATTGAAAAATGATCATCATGAAATTGTTGAGAAAGCTTCAGATTAACTACTGTAAAATCGTTTAATCGTTTTTTCTCCAAAGGTGCTTTTCCATCGCTGTCATAATAAAATTGGCGACTGACATGTAAGAGATCAAAATGCATTTTTAAGCCAAAAGGAAAAACATAATCGGTTTGAAATGTAAATTTATTCGATGGACGATGTTGCAATTCTTCTTTTTCAGATCCTGATGTCTGATCTTCAGAATCCAAAAAACTATAGCTCATTGATAGATTCAGATCCATTGTCAACTGACTGGTCAGAAAAATTTCAATCCCCTGAAATAAATATTTTTCATTATTTTCATAATAATCATTCAAATCTTTTTCAATGAAGTCCTCAGCTTCTACATAAAAGCCGGTGATGTGTAATCGCGTAAAAAAGGGAAGTTTTTGTATCATTCCAAGTTCGTAATGATAAGTTCGTTCAGGCGTCAATTCAGGATTACCATTTTCAAGATCGTACAATTGTTTGAGTGAAGGAAATCGCACTTTTTTGGCATAGGATGCTTTAACTAACGTTTGTGGTAAAATATCAATATCTATCCCCAAAAGATAAGAAAAGTCATTTTCATCAGATTCTTTTTTTAGAAAATGATGCCCATATTCAGCCACAAATCTGATCTTATCCTGGAGGGAAAGATTATAAGAGGTTGCAATCCCAAAATTTTGTATATCCTCTTTATCATGAATATTTTCCTGGTCGCCATTTTTATCGATTTCAAAGCCAAAAGCTTCCCATTGTTCATCATGGCTAAATAGAGCAATCTCAATACGACCATTTTGATTCAATTTTTTTCCAATCTGAGTATGAAAGCCTGAAACAATAGTTTCTGTATTATTTTGTTTGGCACCTTTTTTTTCCTGAGTATTATAATTGCTGTCATCATAACTATTGGATAGACTATCCAGTTGATTCACAAATGCAGTACCTTTGATCAATATATCATTGTTCGTTTGATGTTTAAATGAGACTTGAGCCAGATTACCTTCAACCCGATCAATTCTTTCGTATTTAATTTTTTTGGTAAAAGGATCGTTTTTACTGTAATTGGTGATGGGAGGAATTCCATTTTCACCATTGGTGTGATGTAAAGTCATTCCAATGGATGATCTCTCTGATATCATATATCCCAAATTGGCAAACAGGTTTTTACGCCTGCGATCGCTGTTTTCACGGTATTCATTGCCTTGATATTCCGTTTCAATAAAATCATCCGATAAAAGAAAAGTATCCCGGTCAAACATTGATCCACTAATAAAGGCATGAAACTTATCATTTGCGCCTGAAATAAATGCTTTTCCTAGAAAAGAGCGACGCTCAAATGTTTCTCCGGAAAGATATCCATGAACACCTTGAGTCCCTTTTTTGGTGATAATATTGACAACCCCACCATTTCCACCATTACCATAAAGAACAGAAGCAGCACCTGGGATGATTTTAATCTCAGCAATAAATTCGATGGGTATAGCGGTAGGATCGAATTGTCCATCATATGTGTCATTCATGGGAACACCATTTAACAGCAATTGGACATGCCGGGTTCTAAACCCTCTTATATCAACACGGGGTGTTCCTGCATTACCAACACGAATAGCAATACCGGGAACCAGCTGCAATGCCTCTTCGAGATTGCTCGCTCCCATTTGAATAATATCCTGGTCTGAAATTCGATAAACTGTTCCTGACGATTCCGAAACAGGCTTTTGTGCAGAAACAACAACTTCAGATAGTTCATAAACGGTGTAAGGTGCATTTTTTTTTGTGGTATCAGCAAAAGATATTCCACAGAAAAGTATCATGCAAATTAAACACAGCTTCGTTGTTTTTAGTGTCATTTTTCACTCCTTTTCAAGATGATTCGTTTGACTTTTCAATAATCATTAGTAATTGAATAATAAAAAAAGGGATAAACTCAAGTGTTTATCCCTTATAATTATTTGAAATTAATTATACTGAAGGTGAAAAAATGTCAATGTTTATGTTGATATTCGTCGGTATTTTTAATTGTAGTTTAAATTATTACAAAGACAGATAATTTGTTACCGTGCTAATAAAACAACCACCACCGGAATCATCAGAAGAAGAGTTGATGACGGTATTATCCTCATATTCGTTTTTTCCAACAGAAAAAACGGAAAGAGATTTTGTTTTGAAAGTAATCGTCCCAATTTCATCAATCGTTTGAATGTCTTCAGGGGGAATCGTTTTAATATTAATTCCAGCATATAAATTTTCTTTTGTCGGTGCATGAAAAATTGATAATTCCGGTTTCTCACCCATAAAATCATCAATTGATAAATTGGGGCTTGATGGAATTGTTAAGATGATCCCTTTTTCACTATCAATGACCGCATGTGAAAAGTTGAATTCTAATAATTTGTTATCGGATTCGCTAATATAGTTAGAAATTGATGAAAGTCCTTCTCTGAGTGTGTAGGAAAGAATAACCATTTCTGCAGATTCTACAATAAGACTTCCTGTATCAATATATACAATGGCTACAGTTTCATTGCTTTTTGTCTTTATATCAATTGTTTTGTTGGCAACGACATAGATATCATCAATGCTAATTGATGGTAATGGCATATGATAAACCAATGTTGATTCAATACCGGGTTCATCAATTTCTATAGGATCAGCAAGTGCAAATAATGCATAGATATTATGATCAGATTCAATTGCTTCAAAAACATATTGGTTTTTATTTACATCGTCAAAATTGTCTATGCCATCAATAAGAAGCGCCTGTAATTTGTATTCATTATCAGGAATAAATGTAAATACTTTGTTTTCATTATAAAAAACATTTACCTCTCCTGAAGGTGTGATGGTTCCATTATCTGAACTATCTGAATTGATGGTATACATTTTTTTTCGAAATTGAACATAAATATCCGTATCAGCCATAATGTTGATTGAAAATGAATGATTGATAACCGATATAGGAATGTCATCTACCTGAACTTGTGCAAGCTCATAACCTTTATCAGAAATAATCTGAAAAGATTGAGCAGCGCCATGTTCAATAATCAAGGCACCATAAGGTGTTATGTTTCCACCTTCGGTAGTTGAAATTGACACCTGATATTGCTTTAAGATAAAACTAACGCTGATGGAATGGTCTGATGAGACCTCTTCAAAAATATAGTCACCTGGTTGAACAGATTGATTATCAACGAGAAGAGAATTGATTGTATATCCAAAATCCGTTTGAATCGTAAAGGCCTGATCAGCATCAGGTAAAACAAAAGTGTTTCCTTCTGGCGTAATGCTCCCACCCTGACCAGCAGATGCAGTAATAAAGAATCCTTGTGAATATATTTTCAGTGGATTGGGAGAGACATCTTCGTAAAGATGTTGCCCAACTGTTCCCAACCGATATTTTACAAGGGAAGCAATCTCTTTTTCGCCAGTTGAATTAGCTGGTATGTCAAGCTGATAGGCAATGTAAAGTGTGTTGACTGGAATTGATGTCCATGAGAAGGATAAAAGATTTTGATCTCCTTTTCGAGGTGCTGTTATGGGTGAGGTTTCAGTGGTATAGCTATTAAACGTCCATTGGTCTGGAATTGCTATTTCGAGGCCAATAACAACAATATTGGTGTAATTGTATTCAATGGATGAAGAGACTGAAATAGTCTGACCTTGGGTATACCATATGCTTTCTGTTGCATGTTCTGCCTTTAATGATTTTGTCAAAGAAATTTCCTCTGAAAATACATTTGTTGAGGCTATAATGGAAAGGCATAGAAAACATGAAATTAGTATTATAAAAAAAATATTTAATGTATAAAAAAATTTTTTCATTTTTAACCCTGTTCTTCACTCTTAATTGAATTCATTTAACCATCTAATTTGATTTTTCATATCATTTTCTGAAACTGTTTCAATAAGCAATCTAAGTCTTCGGATTATCACTGAAAGAGGATATTTTCATTGAGGTATAGTTTGAGCATAGAACCCTTAAATGCTTTAGAGAATTGACAAAAGTGTGGCTTTGGGGAACTTGATCATTTTCAATAAACTACAAACCAATGTTGTAAAAAAATAAGGTAAGAATAATAAAAATGAGAGATATCTATTTTTTAGATATCTCTCATCGTTATAGTTTTTTTATTTGGAAACAGGTACAGGGGTAAGAGAGTGATACAATGGGCCTGAATCTCTCCGATAATTAATTTCAGTAAAGATTTCACCTGCTGCATTGTCGAAAGTTGCAACAGAATACGTAAAAGCAAAAGGACTTTTAGGCGTTGTTATCCATGCAAACTCTAACAAACCGGTGTCTCCTTTTCTTGGAGCAATGGCGGGTGAAACATCGCATGATGCAGACACAAATTCCGCATTTTCTGGTAGACTAATTTTAATTGCCATTGCACTAATTTTTCCGGAATATTCAATGACATTGGTTACGTCAATATTACCATTCACACCATAAACAGGTGTGGTCGTTGATGAAATTGTATCTCCTGCAAATAAAAGCCCTGGACAAATTAATCCAATAAGAACAACAAGCAAAAGGTTCTTTTTTAAAGCTGTCATATATCCTCCATTATACTTTGGAATTAAGCCTGAAATCACTTGGATTAAGTGATTTCAGGCATGGATCCTTCAAAAAATTATTGAACAGGTTTATAACCATCTTCTTCAGTAGCATCAACTTCATATTGCGAAGCTTTATACAACTGAATAACTCTCATCAATTCATCCAGGTCAATACTCCAGTCAGGAGGTTTAACCTCATAGGTTCTCTTTCCAGGATGTCTGACTTCATGAGTGTAATCAGCAGTGTGCATATCGCAATCTTTCTGATCCTCACTGGTTGCAGCTCCTGGTCTGAAACCATCTTCTACACCAGATTCACCACAATAGTATGTACCGGTATAATTATAAATCTGGATGACACGGAGTAGTTCAGACAAATTAATGGCATGATCAGCTACATTGTAGTCTGCGCTGTGATACTCTGGTAATGGTTTAAAGTCAACTTTAATTGTCATATCTGAAGATACGTCAGTTAAAGCCAGTTTACCTGCATAAATAGCTTTTAATGCACCATTGATGTATACAGCTTTAACCATATAGCCAGTATCAGGTGTTATGGTCAGTTCTGTATCTTGGCCAGAAGCAACATTGTAAGGTGCTGATGGTGTAATGCTTCCGTTGGTACCGGCATCTGGTGTTATTTGATAACCATCGTTAATACCTGCAGTTAGATTTTTTTCATTGGAAATATCAGGTTCAAAAACAATACTTTCATTAACATCATGTACTGTTTCAGTTGCTTTATCACAAAGTTTAAAAGTTATTGTATCATCATCTGTTGATTGAATGGTTAAGAAATAACCATACTCGTCAATAGTGCCAACAGCTCTTATGTCTGAATCTCCACCTGGTCCGAATGCAGCAAGTGTGCTACCAACCATTACATCAGCCCCATCAAGAGTAATGCTACCATACAGGCTCATGTTATTCAGAAAACCACTTGCTTCTGTCCATGACGGACAACCACCAGTACTGATAAATGATGCGGAAATTGTATGATTTTGAGTGACATCAGTAAATTCATGGCTGGTTATAGCACCTTGAGAAACACCATCAATGGTAACATCCTCAATTTCGTATCCCTGATCTGGCGTTATTGTAAAAGTAGCATTACCGTTTTCATTAACGGTAACAACAGTTGATGGATTTATACTACCATTATCACCAGCGG
>Ga0272440_1000526_pt1 | contig 32229 bp, 25 predicted proteins | sample SSMMMBAug17_FD_192440 | JGI IMG/M metagenome (GOLD analysis project Ga0272440, IMG submission 192440) | Marine sediment archaeal communities from Little Sippewissett salt marsh, Falmouth, MA, United States - SSM-MMB-Aug17 | ecosystem: Environmental > Aquatic > Marine > Wetlands > Sediment ... | reverse complement strand
ACGCCCTGAACGTATTTATGTTGCTTTTGGTAAAGCGATTGAGACAGAACCCTATAAGAATAAACATGAAGACAAACAGGTACTTTTTGCTTTGCGCGAACAGGTTGAAAAAGCAATCAATAAACAATTGGGTGAATTGCTTTTGCATAGATATCACGACAAAGATTTGAGTTTGATTCGACGTATTTGCAATCAATTATGAATAATTGTTCCGAAATATTAATTCCAAATAATTCCAAACTGTTATAAAAAGGATTGTCAGATGAAAAAAATTACCCTTTCTGCAAAAACCGGCCATTCAAAAATTTTCGTGGGCGAAAGCATTGACAATGCTTCAGTCCATTTGCCTGATGCGCATATTGTCATTATTACAGATAAGACAGTCAGAAAACTTTATGAAAATCGATTTCCCAATGGAGATATTATTGAAATTGGTGAAGGTGAATCTTTCAAAACGTTATCTACCATGCAATTTATTTATGACCAAATGATCCATTTTGAAACAGATCGTTCCAGCTTTGTATTGGGAATTGGCGGCGGCATTATTTGTGATATTACGGGTTTTGCAGCATCAACCTATATGCGCGGTGTTAATTTTGGATTTGTGGCATCGACTTTACTGGCACAGGTTGATGCCAGCATTGGTGGAAAAAATGGGGTAAATGTACAGGGATTTAAAAATATGGCAGGGGTTTTTCAACAACCGCAATTTGTCATTAGTGACCCAATGATGCTAAAATCTCTTTCAGATAATGATTATCGGTGCGGATTGGCAGAAATAGTCAAACATGCGATTATTGCTGATGCCCAATTGTTTCAATTCATTGAAAATCATATATCAGCCATTGATAACAGGGATACAGACGTTCTCGAGAGACTAATTTATGATTCTGTGGTTATAAAATCTGATATTGTCAGTAAAGATGAAAGAGAATCCGGAAATCGAAAAAAACTTAATTTGGGGCATACCTTTGGTCATGCGATTGAAAAACTAACGCAATTGCCACATGGCCAGGCTGTTAGTCTTGGCATGGTGATGGCATCCAGGTTTGCCTGTGATCGTGGCATGCTGGATAGCTCTGATTGTCAACGAATAGCTGATTTATTGTCTTGTTTACAATTGCCTGTTGCATTGGATATTTCCCATAATAAAATTGTTGATGCCATGAAAAAAGACAAAAAACGAAAAAGTGATGTTATATTTACAGTGCTGCCTCAGTCAATTGGTCATGTCAAGGTGGTCGAATGTCCAATTTCTGTACTTTATCAAATGAATTTTTGTGGAGGAAAATCATAAGAATGATTGATAAATTTAAACCATTTATTGCAATATTCAGTCTGGGATTATTATTTTCATGTTTTACACATTCATGGGCGCAAAACCAAAATGGAATTTTGATTGTGCCATTTAGAATTAATGACAAAACCGAGCAGCCACTGCTGCAAAAAATGATCAACGATATGCTTTTTTCAAGACTCAACGCTAAAAACTGTATGGTGATCAAAGATTTTCGCAGCCTGAACATGGATATATCCAAATCATTAAATGTCAAACAATCCAAAGAAATTGCAAAAAAAAATGGGTTTACGCATATTCTCACTGGAAGCGTTTCGATTTTTGGGGGACATTATAGTATTGACGCTCAGATATGGGAATTAAAAGAACAGAAACCTGGTTTTACACATTCGATAATGGCATCATCAGAAAATGAAGTAATTCCAAAAATTAATGAAATGAGTCTTAAAATTCGGCAAGTAATTTGTAAGGAAATACTTGAATCTGAAAAGGGTGGAGTTACTAAAACAACAATAGATTCATTTCACTGTAAGGTTTTTCCACAATTGAACATTGACATTCATTCCCTGACAGTTGCAGATATTAATCAGGATAAACATCCAGAACTGATTGCCGCTGATAAACACAGCGTATACATGTTTGATTTTTCAAATAATTCATTGGAGATTATGGGCCAATTTAATGCTGATCACATCCATAAAATAATCTGGTTAGATTCTGCAGATATTAACAATGACCAAAAACCCGAATTTTACGTTACTGCTGTTCATAAGCTGGATGGTCATCTCGTTTCCTTTGTTCTGGTATGGGATAAGGAAAGATTTCACGTTCTTTTTCAGGACGCGCCTTATTATTTTAGATGTTTTCGACGATTTGATCATACTGTTCATCTGATTGGACAAAAACAAACCTTAGAAGATTTTTTTTCAAAAAAAGTATGTTTGTTAAATTATTCCAACAACAAACTGACTGTTGAAAAAATGCAATTTATTCCCCCAAAAAGTCATTTTGCATCATTTCATCAAGGCAAATTTATCGGCCCTGGCAAATCATATGTGGTTATTCGCGCCAATAACAAAATGGAAATTCTTGATAATGCCTTTCGTTCGAAATGGTTAAGTGAAACCTTTTATGCAGAATCAAAGAAAATAATGACATTATCCAGAAGATCCTTACACAAAGCATCGCATGAAAATGATAAATTTATGTATCTCAACCAACGGATTCAGGTTGATGATGTTGATCAGGATAATATTGATGAAATCATAGTTTCCCAGCAGAATGCATCATCAGGCAGCCGCTTGTTTCAACGATATCGTCAATATGACAGCGGTGTAATTACCTGTCTCAAATGGAATGGTCTGGGCATGGTCCCTGTATGGAAAACACCAAAAATTAATGGATATATCAGCGATTATATCTGGTTCGATAAAACCGGTGAAGGAAATATGTGTATTCTTGTGGCGGCGATTTCGACGAAATCGTTTTTTAAATCTGAAATATCACAGATTCTGCTTATGGAAACTTCGAAGGAGGCAGATTTTACTGTAGAATAAAATCAAGGTTTTGGCATAATCAAAGCTTTCTCGTAATTGCTGTGTTTCCATTGAATTTCTTGAATCGCGTCTTCAACATCAATCCGATATTTTTCTTTGAGTGTTTTCAGTGTTAAATCTCGTCTGACCGCAAATTGATAATCTCTGTATTTTAATTGCCGGTCTTCTCGTTCCAGATTTGATAACTGTGCAACAAGAACACCGCGATCCAGCTGATGAGGATGGGGCAGCAATTGATTGTTGCGTGCGGCATCCAATAGATAATTATCAATAATGGCACGTTGTTCTGGATGTGATGGCATACCATTCACACCATAGCCAGATAGTTTGTGTGGATACGCGGTTTGTATAAAATGATCATCTATCGCATACTGCTTCGCGAATCGAATGATGCTTTCTCCATCATGCAATTTATTGTATACCATTTTGGCAATATCCATTGTCTCAAATACGCTGTATTGAACTTGAACTGTTTGCACTGGCAAAAACCGGTGCTGAATGGCAAAAAAATGGTTGAACAAAACAGTATCTGGAAAATCAAGCGATAACCGCCCTGTGGGATAAATGCCTTCATGCGCCATTCCATATTTTACTGATATAAAACGCCTGGCGACTTGATTATGGTCTATTTGTTTCAATTCATCCAAATCAGGCGAGAAAAAGGTGATCATTTCCTGGTGAACAACATGATACAAAAAACGTGTCAAATAGCTTTGATATGCATTTTCCATGGGTGAAGGTAAAAAGGACAGAAATTGATCCCATTCATCTTTTGTCAGCAATGGTTTGATCATTGAAAGCGTTAAAGGTTCGTTGTGAAGTTTACCAACAACAACATCATGGTCTCGCAGACGAAATCCGTGTTTTTCTCTGACAATACACGCTTGAATGGTTTTTGTGGCCTGACTGGGATCAGATTCAATTTCATATTGTTTGAATGCCATCTCAATATCAACATCATTCGTTTTATTATTGTGCTTTAACCATTGAATTGCTGCGCGTTGGATGCGTGATCTTTGTGAAATTGCTAAAAACTTTGAATAGTAGGGGTCATCAGGTAAACCCAGTTTATCTGCTAAATAGCCAATTGCCATATTTTCCTGAAAATCCTGAATTATCTGAGTATTGGATGGATTCAAATAATAAATAAAATAAATATAAGAAAACGTGCCAGATGTAATATTACCAACTTTTGATGTGATTACTGGTTTGGGAGACCAATACAACCATATCATATATGCTGAAATGATGATCACACAAAGGCAGATTAAAATTTTCAAAATGGTTGTTTCTTTAATATTCATGCCAGTGTCCTTCATTTACAAGTTCGTTGATTTTATAACTGTTACCTGTATTGTATAGAACATAGTGCCTTCGGGCAAATTTTAGATGAGCCTAACTTTTGTGCGTCTTCGTAAAGCCTGTTTGATATTTGCTTCAAGTACAGTCCCGCTTGCTAACGCGCGCGGCTCAGAATAAAAGCTGCCGAAATTTTCAGAGCCGCGCGCGTTAGCAAGCGGAATTGCACTTGAACCAATATAAAGCAGGATTTTGTTTTTCCGATACATTTAAATAGCATTAATAAATTTCTGACATATACTATCCAGATAGAATTTACCAGAATTACTCAGCCGGCAAAAAGAATTTGAACAATCAAGATAACCAGCGAATTCCAATTCATTCAAGACATCATAAAATAGATTATTAAAACAATATGGAAAAATTGTATCAAATTCTAAAATATTCATGCCCTCTTTTTGTCGTAAACCCAGAAATATGAATTCAATAATTTGCTGTTCAATTGTCAGATTTTCAAAGTTCTCTAAGGGATCGTGTTGATCGGAGATTTTTTGAATATAGACAGCCACATTCGAACAGTTCCAGGATCGTTTATGATCAAAAAATGAGTGTGCTCCTGCTCCCAATCCGATATATGGCAAATGCTGCCAGTATTTTTGATTATGATGAGAACGTAAATCTATATTTGTGGCAAAATTGGAAATCTCATAATGGTCATATTTGTATTCACGCATGGTTTGAAAAAGGATTTGCATCATTTGCCTGACTGATTTCTCAGGCAAAGGTTGGATCTTGTTATTTTGCAATCTCTGATACAGCGGGGTTCCTGGTTCATATGTCAATGAATAGCACGACAGGTGTTGCAGATCATATGAAATTGCCTGAGACAAATCCTTTTGCCATTCTTCCACAGTCTGGTTGGGGACACCATACATCAAGTCCAATCCAATATTAATAAAACCCGTTTCTTTAAGCCATTGTATTGCCTGATCAGCTTCTTTCGCATTATGAATGCGCCCCAGTTGTTGCAAATGATAATCATGAAATGATTGCACACCAAGATTGATTCGATTGATCCCCAGAGTTTTCCAGGTATTTATTTTACCCTGTGTTAACGTTCCCGGGTTGACCTCAATTGTAATTTCAGTTTTTTCCTGTATCTGCCAATGGCAAAAAATTGTCTCACAGATACAGGAAATATCTTCTGGATTAAGTATTGAGGGCGTTCCTCCACCAAAATAAATGGTGTCAACCTGAAAACAGGATGTTGATTTCAACTGAATTTCTTTAAGCAGTGCCTGAATATAGTCTGACATACATGATTGAACTGGAATAGATACAAAATCGCAATAGTCACATTTTTTTATGCAAAATGGGATATGAATGTATAATCCTGCGATCATGGTCTTTTTATTCATTCAATGCACATAAATCATTATTATAGTTGATACAATTTCTTTCCTTCAAGCACTCGAATATTATTTTTTGTTAATGCTTCAATGGCTGCCTGTAAGTCATCAAATCGAAATATATTGACCGCCTTATCCTGGCTGGTATGCACAAATGCATACAAATATTCGATATTGATTTTGGCCCGATCAATAATGTCAAGCACAGCATTCAGCCCGCCGGGTTCGTCACTGATTTCAACAGCAAGAACATCTGTCTTGCTGAATGTATACCCTTGATCTTTTAATGCCCGCTCTGCTTTTGCGCAATCATCGACAATGATTCTCAAAATGCCAAAATCTGATGTGTCGGACACAGTCAGGGTTCGGATATTGACATTATTTTCTTTTAAAAGCTGGGTGACATCCTTGAGTCTTCCCACCTTGTTTTCTAAAAAAATGGATAATTGTTGTACAAGCATTGTCACCTCCAATTAAATCTTGCGATTATCAATAACGCGTTGTGCCTTCCCTTGACTTCTGGCAATGGTTTTGGGTTCAACCAGCTTCACTTTTGTAGACACACCAATGGTTTCTTTGATATTTTTCGTAATTTCATTTTCAAGCTTCTGCAAAACCTTGATTTCATCAGAAAAAACATCCTTGCCAACCTCAACCATTACAGTCAACATATCCAGATTGTTCACACGATCAACAACCAGTTGATAATGCGGCTCAATATTTTTCATGTCCATCAACACACTTTCAATTTGTGATGGAAATACATTGACTCCGCGAATAATCAACATATCATCAGATCTTCCTGATACACGATTCATGCGAACATGTGTCCTTCCACAAATGCAGGGTTCCGGATTTAATGATGTTATATCTCGGGTACGATAGCGGATCACCGGAAAGGCTTCTTTTGTTATTGACGTGAACACAAGCTCACCTGTTTCTCCCATAGGAAGAACTTCACCGGTATCAGGGTTGATAATCTCTGGAATGAAATGATCTTCAAAAACATGAAGCCCATTTTGCGCCTCAACACATTCAATTGAAACGCCTGGTCCGATGACCTCGCTTAATCCATAAATATCCATTGCTTTGATATTCAACTTTTGTTCAATTTCAGCGCGCATGCTTTCTGACCAGGGTTCAGCACCTAAGATACCTGCTTTGAATTTCAAATTTTTAAATTTAACGCCCATCTCCTCAGCCACTTCAACCAGATGAAGTGCATATGAGGGGGTACAGGTAATCACAGTTGGGCCAAAATCCTGCATGATTATGACCTGACGTTTTGTATTGCCGCCTGAAATGGGAATGACTGATGCGCCCAGACGTTCTGCACCATAATGCACCCCAAGACCACCTGTAAACAAGCCATAGCCATAAGCATTATGGATAATATCATTGGGTGTCGCGCCCGCTGCACATAAAGAACGTGCCATGAGTCTTGACCATGTTTCAATGTCACGTGCCGTATATCCAACGACTGTTGGGCGTCCGGTTGTACCTGATGATGCATGTATACGCACCACATTTTCCAATGGCACTGCAAACATGCCAAAAGGATAGTTATCTCGCAGATCCTGCTTGGTGGTAAAGGGAACACGCTTTAAATCATCCAGACTTTTGATATCTGAAGGTCGAATACCAGAAGCGTCAAATTGGTTTCGATAAAATGGGACTGTGGCATATACTCGGGACAATGTTTCTTGTAAACGTCTTAATTGAATGGCTTCAAGGGCTTCCCGCGGGAGGGTTTCGAAATCCATGTTGTAAATCATTGTTTATTTTTATCCTTTCTATTTCTTGGTTTATTGCTTATTCCAGTGCATGGTTACACTCAAATCTAATAACCATACTTAAAACTGACATAAAATTGAATAATTAAACAAATCGTAAAATATGAAGTTAAAACATATCCTTCTTTCTTACTGAGAGACTTTCCGGAATACAAAAAAAGACTGGTAATAAAAATGCCAATATAGAGCATTATTGTTATCATCACAACGCTCATGAAATTAATATGTATACTATCATAGATTAATGTATAGATCAGTCCGGGAAAGCCTAAAGCGATTGCAATATCAAAGGTGTTACTTCCAATGGCATTACTGATGGCAGCACCGATTTCATTTTTTTCCGAGGCTTTAATACTGACCATTAAGTCGGCAAATGATGTTCCTGAACCATATATCGTTGCACCGAGAACACTGACTGGAATAACTATTTCCCATAATTCATAAGCAGAATGAATAGCAGTTTCGCCAAACTGGATCATAAAATAGCATAAAACTGCAATTAAGGTCAGGCCGAAAAAAAACAGGAGGCCAATATGTAAAGAAGAATAATCTTCACCTTCCTTGTATGGCGCACCTGGATCTTTTGCCAGGTAAATAATGTATGCAATATATATAGATATGAGTATCAAAAATTCATAATGTTTGAGCAAACCATCCAATGAAAACAATAAAAATAATGTTAATACCATAACAAAACTTGACATATCTCTGGATAATAAATGTTTATCAACAATTATATTTGATGTATTTTTGATTGCGCAAACCCCATTAATCATACATGTATTAAATAGTGAGGACCAAAGAATCGCTGACATTCCTATTGAGAAAGATTTAAAAAATATAACACCACATAATGATGTAAATAATTCTGGCGCAGAAGATGCAATCGCCAAAAATGTTGCGCCAACAACAATTGCTGGAATCTTATATTTTTTGCTTAATGCGCCGCCCGCTTTTTCTACTAAACTGGCAGGATAGTCTGTTAACAGTGCGCAGCATAATGATCCCAAAATAAGTAATATAAAGGAATAAATATTGCTTTGATTAAAAAGATACATTGCTGATATTGCAACGCATAAGATGACGACTTGAATGGTATATCTCATTTTTTTTCTCTCTTTTGTTTCAATAAAAGGAATTTTTTATCATGCATGAAGATTTTGTCAATAGAATTATCATTTTGATGCCCAAATTTAAAGGTTTGGATACAAGGTATCAATACACATTATTCAAAATAGGGCATTTTTTTTCTTGGCTGTAATCATGCAAATATATATTCATAGAAAAACAATATTGACCTGATAACTTATTTGCCCTATGTTAAACTTAAATTTTTCTTAAAACATAAAAATTGGAATGATAAAATGCCAAAATTTAAGAATAAACGAATAATTATCACGGGTGCATCCAGTGGTATCGGCAAAGAGATGGCAATACAGTTGTCTCAACAAGGCAGCCGGCTGGCATTGGCTTCGAGAAATGCGGGACGTCTGGCAGAAGTTGCGCATTTGTGCCAGGAAAATGGGGCGCAGGCAATTCATGTGCCCACCGATGTTTCTGATGCCAGTCAGTGCCAGAATTTAATTCAAAAATGTGTCAATCATTATGGTGGTATTGATCTGTTGGTGAATAATGCAGGGTATTCCATGTGGGCGAAGTTTGAGGATATTACACAAATGGAAGTTGGCGAACAGTTGTTTCAGGTTAAATTTTTTGGCAGTGTCTATTGCACCCATGCAGCACTTCCATTTCTAAAAGCATCCAAAGGACAGATTGTAACCATTGGAAGCATTACCGGAAAAATTGGTGTCCCATCACGAACCTATTACTCTGCTGCAAATCATGCGTTAACTGGATTTTTTGATGCTTTACGTGCTGAATTGTATGACGATGGTATTACAATCACAATGGTTTATCCTGGTTTTATTGCCACGCAAATCCGCGAAAAAGCAATTAACAGTGATGGCAAACCCCATGGAAAAACACATATTTCAGAGTCAAAGGCAATGCCGGTCGATATTTGTGTTCGTCAAATCCTGGAAGCCACTGCGACAAAAAAACGTAATGTGTATCTCACATTAAAGGATAAAATGGGCACATGGTTAAAGGTCGTTTCGCCATCATTGCTTGATTATATTTCCCGCAAACAGACATCTTTTGATCAACTAAAATAAAGTAATAACATGAAAAAATATCTTATTATCATTTTATTCGAATTATTGTTGGTTTCCCCGAGTTATGGAAACATGGTTCATGCAAATACAGAAACTTTCGGTCAATCAGTAGATTTGGGAATTGTAGAATATGACGCATTAAATGAGGCTTCCGGACTCGCCATGAGCCGCCGATATACTAATGTTTTATGGAGTCACAATGATTCTGGTGATGAAAGTCGAATATATGCCATGACAATGCAGGGCAAACATCTTGATGTTTTTCAACTGAGAGATGTCGAAGCCATTGATTGGGAAGATATCGCCTGTGGGCCAGGCCCTGTTACAGGAACATCCTATATCTACATTGCAGACATGGGAGATAACAAAGCCAAACGAGAGATAAAATATATCTATCGATTTCAAGAACCAGAAATTCACAACACTGTCCCCAGAAAAATTCGTTGGATTTCTTCATTTGATCGTATTGCCTTTGAATACCCTGATGGCCTTCGTGATGCGGAAACCCTTTTTCTGGAACCCAAATCCTGCGATCTATACATTGTATCCAAGCGTGATGAGCAGGTCAGGCTCTATCGCTTATCGTATCCGCAATCTACACAAACAGTTAACCATGCCGAAAAAATTACAATATTGCCATTTACTTGGGCAGTGGGGGGGGATTTGTCACCCGATGGTAACGAGCTGCTTGTTAAAACCGAAAGTACTGTTTTCTACTGGAAAAAAGCGGGGCAGGCCTCTATTCGTAGTTTTTTTGATACACCCTCTCTGGTATCAGTTCCCTATGTTCAGGAACTTCAGGGAGAGGCAATTTGTTGGTTTCGGCAATCAATGGGCTACTTTACTGTGAGTGAGGAACCCTGGCGGATTGAAAATAATGCCGCTCACCTGTTTTTTTACCCAAGATTAACGATTTTAGATATCAACCAGGATCGTCAATTTGATATTGCCGATATCATGCATTGTTTTGAATGCATTTCGGGTCAAAAAGCTTTACCCAATTTGCCTGTATTTCCAGATATCAATCATAATGGCCAATTATGTATTGAAGAATTGATTTATGGGCTTCAAGTCTTGATTCAGTCTGTAAAAAATTAAGGAGACACATTGAATGATTCAGTACCCCAACAACCGGGAGATAATCACATCAGCCCCATGCCGAATTGATGCCGGCGGAACACTGGACATACCATTATTTCATTATACTTTACGTCATTTGAACCCCTGCACATTCAATATTGCTTTGGATATGCGTACCCGTGTGATATTGCGTCCGTACATTTCAGGACAGGTAAAGATAACATCCAAAGGTTTCACCGATGCCAGTTTTCCAGCGGAGAACCTGCCTTTTGACCACCCGCTGGGATTGATGTTTGCGATTGTCAGCTATTATCGGATCTCTGGGGTACATATTCATATAGAATCCAGTTCCCCCCCGCGAAGTGCTCTGGGCGGGTCATCCACTGCGGCAGTGGCACTGATTGCGGCACTGGCTCATATTACAGATGAGCCTGTCTCTCACAATCAAATGGCCATTCTTGCTTATCAAATAGAAAGCAATGTTGCCCGCGTTTCTTGTGGTATTCAGGATCATTTGGCCGCCATATTTGGCGGGGTCAATGCATGGCATTTTAATGCCTTACCATCAGAAAACCCGTTTAAGCATGAAGTATTGCAATCAAAAACAGACTATGCCGAGTTGGAAAAGCACATTCTTATAGCATATTGCGGCATCCCTCATGAATCAAAAGATATTAATGGACAATGGGTAGAACAATTTCTCAAAGGCACCACCAGAAAAAAATGGGAAGAAATTGTTTTACAGACCCGGAAATTTATCAAGGCACTTGTAAACGCGGATTGGCCTGCTGTTGTTTCAGCCATTTGTTCAGAAGTCGAGATTCGTTTGCAGATGACACCGGATGTATTCAATGACTCCGGAAAAATTCTGCTTCAGGCAGCTATAGATAATCAATGTGCGGCCAGATTTACTGGAGCAGGCGGCGGTGGTTGTATTTGGGCCATTGGTGATAAAAAACAAATTGATATATTGCGAGCCATCTGGTTGTCTATTTTGGATCAGTATCCGGATGCCTTGCTGTTACATAATAAAATCGCAGATTGCGGTGTAATCATTGAAGGAGATTATCAATGACATTTCAGGAAATCATTCTGACTCTTCAAACATTTTGGGCTGAAAAAGGATGTGTTCTTGTTCAACCCTATGATATGGAAGTTGGTGCTGGCACATTTCATCCGGCCACTCTCTTGAAAGCCCTGGGTCCAGAACCCTGGAGAACAGCATATGTTCAACCATCAAGACGCCCCACTGATGGCCGATATGGCGAGAATCCCAATCGACTGCAACATTATTATCAGTATCAGGTATTGTTGAAACCATCCCCCACAGATGTTCAGGATTTATATCTTCAAAGCCTGAAAAAAATCGGCATAGACCCCCTGGCGCATGATATTCGTTTTGTTGAAGATGACTGGGAATCTCCCACGCTTGGTGCTTCAGGTTTGGGCTGGGAAGTCTGGCTTGATGGCATGGAGATTACACAATTTACTTATTTTCAACTGGCAGGTAGTATTGAACTTCATCCGATTTCTGTGGAATTGACTTATGGACTGGAGCGTATATGTATGTATTTGCAAGGGATTGATAATGTTTTCAATATTCAGTGGAATGATACCATTTCTTATGGCGAAGTCCATCACAGACAGGAAGTTGAACAATCGGCATATAATTTTGAACATGCAGACATTGATATGCTTCGCCAATTGTTCAACATGTTTGAGGCAGAATCTTTAAATATTGTCCAAAAAGAGTTGCCCATTCCGGCATACGAGTACTGTTTAAAATGTTCTCATATTTTTAATTTACTTGATGCACGCGGTGCAATCAGTGTGACAGAAAGAACAGGTTATATTGCGCGGATTAGAAAGCTGGCCAGAAAATCGTCACAATCATACTTGAAAGGCCGGGAAGAAATGGGATTTCCATTGCTTGAAAAGAATTTCATCACAAAGGAGACATCATGAACGACTTGCTATTTGAAATATGTACTGAAGAATTACCCGCAGGTTATATTCAGCCTGCCTTAAACTGTATGAGCCAAAATCTGAAAAATGCATTGAAAAGTGCCCGTATTGCCCATGGTAATATTCGGACAATGGGGACGCCCAGACGCCTTGCAATATACATATCCGACATGGCGGATACACAAAAATCACAAACCCTTGAAGAAACAGGTCCACCTCAAAAAGTGGCTTATGATGATAATGGCAATCCAAAAGTACCGGCGATCAAGTTTGTCGAAAAATGGGGTAAATCTATTGATGATATTCATATTAAAGAAATGCCCAAAGGAAAATATCTGTGTCTGACAATTACTGATGAAGGCAAACCCACAGCCAGTGTGTTACCAGAAATTATGCCCAAAATTATTGACAGTACCCCCTTTCCAAAAACCATGCGATGGGCAGATTACAGCAAATCATTTGCACGTCCGGTTATATCTCTTCTATGCCTGTTGGGTGAAACAAAAATCTCGTTTCACTGGGGACACTTACAAAGTGGACAAACAACCAGTGGGCATCGATTTGTTCATCCTGAACCACTGAATATTTCATCACCAGCAGATTATGAAACACAACTGAATCAAGCAAGTATTGTAGTAGATATCCAAAAGCGAAAACAAATGATTCAGGATCAAATTAACAAACTGGCCGCTGATTTGGGCGGACAAATTAAGCCCGATGCTGATTTGTTGGACATTGTGACAAATCTTGTGGAATATCCGGTTGCGTGTGCTGGTCAATTTGAAAAATATTTTCTGGAGGTGCCATCATCCGTGCTGATATGCGCCATGCGGGAACATCAAAAATATTTTGCGGTCATTCAGTCTGATGGTCAATTGATGCCATGCTTTATTGCCGTGAATAACACACCTGTCAAGGATATGGAACTGGTTTCAAAAGGGCATGAACGTGTCCTTCGTGCCCGGCTTTCTGATGCCCGATTTTTTTACAAGGGAGACTTAAAAGAGAAATCAGACACCCGCGTAGAAAAATTAAAAGGGGTATTGTTTCAAGCCCAACTGGGCACAGTTTACGATAAAACCATTCGTGTTCAGAAACTGTCATCATTTCTGGCAAAACAGATCGATGATGATTTGGTACTGATGCATGTGAGTCGTGCTGCATGGCTTTGCAAATCGGATCTTGTTTCGCAGGTTGTTAATGAATTCCCAACGCTCCAGGGAATCATGGGAAAAAATTATGCACTTGAATCCAATGAAGACGAGGCGGTTGCAGTTGCTATCCAGGAACATTATCAACCCACCCATTCGGGCGGCGAATTGCCCAGGACAATGGTGGGGACACTTCTCGCAATTGCAGATAAAATAGACACCATTTGCGGTTGTTTTGGTGTGGGGTTAAAACCCACAGGGACAGCAGATCCATATGCGTTGAGACGTCATTGTATTGGTGTGATTCGGATGTTTAATGAACGTCAATTGACATTTTCTTTAAAGGAAATTGTAGAAAAAGCGGTATCCATATTATCGGAAAAGTTAACGCAAACTCAGGCAGATGTCGTTGCTACAGTGATGGATTTCTTTCAAGCGCGTATGATTCATATCTTGACAGAATCCAATATATCCAAAGATGTGGCCACAGCAGTCTTGAGTGCAAAAATGTCAACCATTCCAGATATATGGTCACGTGCAAAGGCTTTGGAAAATTTGAAAGAACAACCGGATTTTGAACCGCTGGCTGCTGCATTTAAGCGTGTGGGAAATATATTGAAAAACATTGATGCAAACGCGCTCGCTGATATTGACCCAAAACGATTTGAACATGATGCCGAAACCCAATTATATGAAACAAGCAACCGCCTTGAAAGTGAGATTTTTACATTGATCAAGGGGGGACGTTTTGATGAAGCCCTCAAAACAATTGCATCCATTCGGCCCTGTGTGGATCGATTTTTTGACGATGTCCTTGTGATGTCACCTGATAATGTTTTAAAGAACAATCGTTTGAAATTACTGGTCAATATTTCAAAATGGTTTGAGCGGATTGCGGATTTTACCAAAATGTCGGCTTAAAAAATATGCATTTTTTAAGCTCTTATATTCATTGCAGAAATTTTTATTGAAGGAAACATGGATAAGACAGTATTAATCACAGGAGGTGCAGGTTTTATCGGCTCGCATATCGCAGACAGAATGCTTGATAATAATTATCATGTGCGAATATACGATAACCTGTCCACCGGAAAAATTGAGAATATCGCACATATCAAGACACATGTTGAATTTATTGAAGCTGACATTCGTGATATTGATAAACTTGAACAATCTATAAAAGGGTGTGAACTGGTTTTTCACGAAGCGGCTGAAGTTTCTGTGCAGCGAACAATTCAAGCACCAATAGAAACCACCATGATCAACGACATGGGAACACTGAATGTGTTTGAAACTGCACGAAAAGCAAATGTCAGGCGCGTGGTGTTTGCCAGCTCATGTGCAATTTATGGCGATAGTCCTGAGTTACCCAAACATGAGCAAATGCTTCCCCAACCCAAAAGTCCATATGCCGCTCACAAATTGATGGGTGAATATTATGCAAAATTATACAATGATCTCTATCAGCTGGAAACTGTTTGTTTAAGGTATTTTAATGTATATGGGCCACGTCAGGATCCTTCATCTCCATACTCTGGCGTGATTTCAATTTTTTTGACAAAAGCCATTAATCAACAGGAACCAACAATTTATGGTAATGGCAATCAGTCCAGGGATTTTGTATATGTCAAAGATGTTGTTCATGCCAATTTTTTGGCAGCTACGCAATCTGCAATTCATGGAGACGTTTTTAATATTGGCACAGGAGAAATGCGAACGATAAATGATTTGTGGCAAACAATTTGCCATGCGGAAAATATTAACATGCCAGCCAGGTATGAACCGGGTAGAGATGGGGATATCCTTGAATCAGTGGGTGATATTCATTTAGCTGACCAAAAATTGAAATACCTGCCCCAATATATGTTTAGCCAAGGCTTGAAAGAGACTTTGGTCTGGTACAAAGCATGTAATAAGTAAGGAAGCCGTTGACGTCTATCAACTTGAGCATGCGGGCAAATCATGAATCTTTTTATTATTCGTCTACAGCAGAGGTTTTATTTAAATAGATCATCCATAGTCAGTTGATTATCAACGATCTGTTGATAATATCGATTTTCTTCAGCACCATAAGTGGTAATAAGGGTTATAAAGAGTGCTTTTTTGGTTTTGGTGTAATTTTGAAATAGTTTTTTTTTATTGGTCTGATCTTCTACAAATTTTTTATTTGCTTTAAATACTGAACTGTAAAATTTGATCTCGCAGAGATTGATACAATGATCAGCCCTGTCTATAACCAAATCAATCTGGACGCCAGATTCAGGTTTATTTTGACTTTTAACAAACCAGCATGACTCTATTGTACTGACACCGGATATGCCCAATGCTTGTTTTATATTCTCAATATGTTTTAGACAAATACTTTCAAAAGCATATGCAGACCAACTTATCCATGCTTTTGAATTATATTTTTTTATCCAATAATCTTTCTCGACTCCCCGAATGCTTATATTTTGGATATTCTCGATCCAGGTGAGATAAAATAAGGAGTATTCATCAGTTAATCGATATTTACCACTGTTTTTGGGCTTGTTAAAAGATTTCGTATAGACAATAAAACTGGATTCTTCTAATTCATTAAATATTTTCGTTGTTGTGCCACCTGACTTCATACCTGTTTTGTTTAACAATTCATTTTTAGTCAAACCTGATCTGTTTTTGGCAAGCGTTTTTATTATTTTTATATGCTGTTCATAGTGATTAAACAAAGATGCATATAGTTTATTGAATTCTTTGTATAACCCACCACTACCGCAAAAACAGCTATCATTGATAATTTGTGCTGAAGATTTACCACGTTCAATATAAGTAAGATATTTGGCAACACCACCGATAGCCATATATATTTCAAGTAGTTGCTTTCTCTCTAAATCGATATCTTTGGCTTTGCAATATGCCTCAACTTCGGACAGATCAAAAGGCATTAGTCTGATTTCTCGCGTCAGCCTTCCATGCAAACCAGCTTTATTATTGATGACATTTTTAATCATCCATGACGCTGCTGATCCACAAATAATTAGAATAATGCGATGGTCTCTTGACATATACCGGTTCCAAAAATGGTCAAGTGCCTGTAAAAAATGTGATTTTGGACCTGCGAGCCAGGGAAGTTCATCTAGAAATAAGATGATTTTATGTTGGGTTTCAATCTGTTCAATTTGATACCTTAAAAGTGTAAAAGCCTCAAACCAATCTGATGGAATCGGCTGCTTTCTTCCCATATAAAACAAATCAGAATATTCAATCGTAAAATTATTTAATTGAACTTTTACGCTGGCATCCTTAATTCCAGTTAGCTCAAAGTATATGCCTTTGTTTTTAAAGAATTCGCTGATTAAAAATGTTTTACCAACACGTCTCCTTCCATATATTGCTAAAAATTCCGGGTGCTGTGATTGGATAATGGATTCCAATATTTTTATCTCTTTATGGCGACCTGATATTGTATTCAAAACATACCTCGTAATTTGGCTGAATCTAGATGATAACAGCGAAAATATACAAATTTGATCATATTTTCGCTTGCGAAAGAAATCGTGAAAAGCGCGCATGGCTTGCGCACTTTCAAACATCATCAATGCCAATTTTTTTTCGTGAAGGTCCATCGTCATCAATAGCTAAAATATCAGGACATTGCCGCCACATTTGACAATAATCCATACCATACCCAACAACAAAAACATTTTCAATTTCAAAACCAATGTATTTAACATTTACAGGTACTTCTCGCCGTGAGGGTTTATCTAAAAATGAACATATTTCAATTGATGCCGGTTTTCTCTGTTGTAAAACTGTAATTAATTTATTTAAGGTCAGGCCGGTGTCCACAATGTCTTCAACAATGAGAACATGCTGATCTTTAATATCACAATCAATATCCTTCTCAATTTTTACCTGTCCGGTGGAATTTTGACCATCATAGCTTGAAATTTTCATAAATTCTACACGAACTTCTGGTGCTAATTCACGTATCAGATCTGATGCAAAAATAAATGCGCCTTTTAAAAGCACAATCATATGAATTTTACACGCAGAATAGTCTTGAGAAATTTGACGGCCTAAATCTTGCACACGACGCTGTATGATGTCTCTATGAAACAGAACCTTATTCATAATGTTCCTTTTTTGAAATAATTCTAAAATTTTTGTTTGCAAATCATAAATTTAATGTTACTCTTCTATATTAATTAAAAAGACTGGAGGTTAGATGAAAGTAAAAAGAAGAGCACGAAATTATTTAATCAATCGAAGAATGCAACTCAGATTGACATTTAAGTTTATTGCCTTAACTGTCAGTTTTTGTCTTGTGATTGGTATTTTAGTATACCATACAATCTGGCCAGTTGTTTCCGGATTTGTACCTTTAGCGTTGATTAATCAGTTAAAGGGACAAATTTTTTATCGATTGTTTTATTTCAGCATTCCTTTAATATTCCTTATCATGGCCTGCTGTATTGTATTTACGCATAAGATTGCCGGTCCCATTTATAATATGGAAAATAAACTGGAACAATTACTTGATGGACAAACCCCCCCATTAATCATTTTAAGAAAAGGCGACGAACTTCAAGAATTGGCTGATAAATTAAATGCAACCATCATTAAATTTAAAGAAATCCGTGAATCTAATGCAAATAATGCCGGGCCTGCACCTAAATGGTTCAAACCCAAAAAAAAACAGTAAACTCTGAAAATTAAATCACTTAATAGACAGATTTCTTTTGTTCAAGACAATCAAGAAATAAAACACTAATCCAGCGACAGTCATGAACAACCCAATTCCCTGAGCCGGCGATAAAATACCAAACCAGAACGTGCCTCTATCATCTCCACGAAAGAATTCAATACTAAATCGTCCGAGACCATAGAGGCATAAATAGGCAATGGCGACTACGCCAGATTTTAACTTACGTGAGGACATCCATACCAGTATTCCAAATAAGGCAAAGTTCATTATTGATGAATACAACTGTGTTGGATGAAGTGATACATTGGAGCGCGCCAATGTCAATGGATGGGTAAAAGTGACCGCCCAGGGAAGTTCACACATGCGACCATAGCAACATCCGGCAAAAAAACATCCAATACGACCAAATCCATGGGCCAATGCCACTGCCGGTGCCATAATATCCAGGGTCTTTAGCATGGGCATATTTTTTCTTTTCATGTATTGCCATGCAAAAATTAATGCGGCGATAAATCCACCATAGAATACCAGTCCGCCATTCCAGATGCGAAATATTTCCAACCAGTTATTTTCAAATGTTTCCCATTCCAAGATCACATATAATAAACGTCCGCCAAGCATACCACAAACCAATGCATAAAAGCACAAATCAACGATATCGTCCGAATTGATATTTTTTCGTCGGGCTGTTTTTGATACATAAGATAATGCAACAAGAAACCCGATCGCAATACAAAATCCATAGGTATGTATGGTCAAAGGGCCTAATTTTAAGAGAACCGGATACATGATCTATCCTTTTGTTTATTAAAGTGCTTTCTTAACAATCATATAATACATCAAAACAGTCACTCCCACAGAAACAGCACTATCAGCAACATTAAATGCTGGCCAGTGATAACTGCCAATATAAAAATCCAAAAAATCCACAACTTCACCCATGCGAAACCGATCAATTAAATTGCCAACCGCCCCGCCAAAAATCAGGCTCAGAGATACCAATAAAAAGGGATATTGTGGGGGGGCCTGATGATAAAAATATACAATCACCCCCAGAGAAAGCAAGGATACGCCATGAAATAAAATTTGCCGGAGAAGTGGACTCTGATCTGCCATAAACCCAAACGCGCCGCCTTTATTATGAATATGCGTGAGATTGAACATATTCTCAATAATTGGAATGGATTCATACATGGGCATATTCACAAGTACCAGCCATTTGGTTATCTGATCCAAAATAATAATGACCAAACTGACACTGATTAATATTCGATATTTTGCCACTATCAGATCCTGTTTATTTCATGTAAAATATCCTGACATCGTTTGCATGTGTCTGGATAGTCCGTGCTTGTGCCAACTGAGTCATCATATATCCAACATCTTTGGCATTTTTTCCCATCTGCAGCAGCGACCTTAACCTGAAAATTTTTGATATTATCACTGGTATATGCATTTTCTATTTGATCGCTTACCACTGAAACCTTAGATACAATGAATAAAGACCTTAAATCATCCAGGTTGGTCAGTAATTCATAGATATCATCCTGCGCGCTGATCGTGACATGGGCATCCAGTGAATGACCAACGATTTTTTCATTTCTGGCCAACTCAATTGCTTTGGAAACTTCACCTCTGAGTGAAATAAATTGCTCCCAACGCTCTGAAAGGGATGGATTCAATTTTTGCGGGTCTGCCTCAGGAAAAAGCAGCATGTGAACACTTTGATCGTTTTCCGTCTGTCCGGGCATATGTTTCAAGATTTCTTCAGCAGTAAATGCCAGAATCGGAGCCATCAGGCGAACCATAGTATCTAAAATATCAAACATAGCGGTTTGCGCGCTTCGTCTAAGCAAAGATTTTGGCGGATTGATATATAAACGATCTTTCAGGATATCCAGATAAAAAGCAGACAGTTCAATCGTACAAAAGTTGTTCAGACTATGATAGATGGTATGAAATTCGTATTCATCATAAGACCTTCGACATCGCGTGATCAAATGTTGCAGGCGATGTGTAATATATTGATCCAACTCAGTCATTTCATCATATGCCACGCGGTCTGTTGATGGATCAAAATCGTGGATATTTCCCAGAATAAATCGACATGTATTTCGAATTCTGCGGTATGCATCAGATAATTGTTTAAGTATATTATCAGATATCCGAATATCATCGCGATAGTCCGCCGCAGAAACCCACAGACGAAGAATTTCCGCGCCAAATTTTTTAATTACTTTTTCGGGTGCAACAATATTTCCAACAGACTTGGACATTTTTTTGCCACGTTCATCCACAACGAATCCATGTGTCAGAACCGCTTTATATGGTGCTTTTCCACGTGTGCCGACTGATGTTAACAACGAGCTGTGAAACCAGCCGCGATGTTGATCACTTCCTTCAAGATACAGATCTGCCGGCCAATCAAGATAATCCCTATCTTCCAGTACTGCCGCATGCGTTACGCCGGAATCAAACCATACATCCAGAATATCCATGCCTTTTGAAAACTGATTATGACCACAGTTTTCGCATGTGGTGGATTCGGAAATAAATGCACTTTCATTATCTTTTTCAAACCAGATATCCGCGCCGTGCTTTTCAAACAGATCCCCAACCTTATCCAGTATTGCCTGATTAATCATAACAGTATCGCATTGTTTGCAATAAAATACGACAATAGGGACACCCCAACTTCGCTGGCGGGAAACACACCAGTCTGGTCTGTTTTCAATCATGCCATAAATACGTTCACGGCCCCAGTGCGGAACCCATTGGACATTATCAATTTCAGTCAATGCCTTTTTGCGCAGGTCATTTTTTTCCATCGAAATGAACCACTGGGGTGTAGAACGAAAAATTACCGGTTTTTTACAACGCCAGCAATGTGGATATGAATGTTTTATGTTTTCTGATGCGAGGAGAGCATTGTTTTCATCAAGTTTTGCGATGATGGCATCATTGGATTTAAAAACAAACTGTCCTTCAAACAAGGGATTTTCATTCGTAAAACATCCATTTGCATTGACCGGCGATAAAATTTCCAGATCATAGTCCAATGCACACTCATAATCTTCTCGACCATGCCCGGGTGCCGTGTGAACACATCCCGTGCCCGCGTCAAGGGAGACATGTTTGCCTAAAATAACAATGGATGAGCGATCATAAAATGGATGTCTACAGGTAAGATTTTCCAGATCTTTCGCAGCAAGGTTGCAAACGATCTGATAGTTCGTGATGCCGAATTTTTGCATACTATTATCAACCAGCTCTCTGGCCAGAATGAGAATTTCGTTATCGTCTGTTGAGACGGCAGCGTATTCAAAGTCTGGATGAAGTGCGATGGCCAGATTGGCTGGAATTGTCCAGGGGGTCGTTGTCCAGATGACAATGGAAACCTTTTTATTGGCCAGACTGTCATGGATACTTTGCAAGTCTGATTCACATTGAAATTTAACAAATATGGAAGGCGAGCTTTCGTCCTCGTATTCGATTTCAGCCTCTGCCAAAGCGGTCTGACATTGACAACACCAGTGAACCGGTTTATTTTTGCGATACAGACTGTTATTCAGTGCAAATTTGCCACATTCTTTCGCAATGATTGATTCAAAACGATAATTCATGGTCAGGTAGGGTTTTTGCCATTCTCCAAGCACTCCGAGACGTTTGAATTCATTGCGTTGGATATTGATAAATTTTTCAGCATAGGCGCGGCATTTTTTTCGGATGGCGACCTGGCTCAACTCTTTTTTCTTTTTGCCCAATTCCTTGTCAACATTATGTTCAATGGGTAAGCCATGACAATCCCACCCGGGTACATATATGGCATTGAACCCGGCCATCTGACGAGACCGGACAATGATATCTTTTAATATTTTGTTAAGGGCTGTACCAATATGAATGTTTCCATTGGCATAGGGGGGGCCGTCGTGTAAAATGAATCGCTTTCGGTCTTTGGATTGTTCTCTCAAGCACTCATACAGATCCTGATTATCCCAATTTTTCAAATGTTCTGGCTCTTTATTGGGTAAATTGGCTTTCATGGGAAACTTTGTTTTAGGAAGATTTAATGTTTGTTTATAATCCATTCAGATTACCTCCGATTTTATATTTTCTTTGTAATTGATTATTATATGTTGAAAGCTTGAAAAAGTCAAACAAAGTCAAAAACCAGCTTGTTAAATTATAAGAGCGTTTTTTTCCAATCGACTGAGCTTGAGTCTATATTGTTTGTGGTGATTTGGGAATGTGCCCATCAACTACAGGCCTGAATGATATCATTCAAAGGCGCGTGATCTCCGGCTTCAGAGTTTGCATAAAAGTATACGGGAACTCCAGCAGAGTCAATGACAACAACGCCGCCCTGTTGTAAGGCATCTCCCTGAATGCCTTTTTGCAAATAACCTGTTGAAAGGGCATGCACGGCAGATTTAATTGTCTTAAAACCTAACAACGAGGATACACTATTTTTGAAATTGAGCAATTGATAGGATTTCAGGGAAGGGTCCGTATACAAATCACCTGTATATCCTGTATCATTTCGGAAGCCTTCAATAAAGTTTGGAAATCCATTTCCAATGACTACAATGCGCACATTTAATTGATTAAATGTATCCATCTGTTCTTGAATGTCCACCACCTGGCGGCGACAAATCATTCATCCAAAATGCCTGACAAAAATCAGGACTGTTTTCTGTTTTTCCCATAAGGATGCCAGTGGTGTGGCATTGTTGTTATTGTCAAGAACGGTCAGTTGACCAAGTTCCTGAATAATCTTTTTTTCTATTTTCATTGTACCTCCTGATATTATAGGATTGATTTGATAGGGAACGAGTCTTGGCAGCACGCCTGCAAGAAAAAGTTGACTTCTATATACCCGAATATTTTTGACAAATTACTTAATTATATCATAGATCTCCTATAATTAATTAACTAGAATATCTAACACCTGTAAGACATCCATCATATCCATCCGACAATTACCATTTAGATCATAATCGTCTAAAGATATTGATTGACTGCCGGAATAAGTTGATAATATTTGAAGCATGGTTATGATGTCCATCAGATTGAATGAAATATTATTGTTAATTTGTAATTGAAAGTCAATACCAGTAATGTTTTGATTAACATTTATAACTGTTGCATCGACATTGTTATAAACATATTGATAATATTGCGGCAAATAATTCGAAGCATCTGTATAAAACCAATAGCTACCTTCTGGAACAACAATTTCGTAACTGCCATCATTTTGTGTTTTTGTCCAAAGCTGACTTTCGTCGCTTGTTGCCAATGCCCAGACAATGGCATTTGGCACAGGTGATTGATCAATACCGGTTACAATACCTTCAACCTTTATTCCATCAAAAATATAAAAGTCATAATAACTTGTTATATTGCCTTTTTTTACTAAAATGATATGGGCATCAATCCCATCGAAATTGTTAACAATAACAACAGGTTCATTATTAATCATACCTTCATCATAGAAAACTGTAACGTAATTTCGATTTCTTGTATCATATGCGCGTAATTTGTATTTTCCTTCCGGCACGTGAAGATAGTATTGTCCATCATCCAAAGATGTTGTGTAGCCCTGTAGATCACCATTTTTATCATATGCTTCAATACGCATAAAAGAGACAGGTGTCCTATCAAATACATGTAAAACGATTCCCTCAATAATACCGCCAATGGTCAATCGGAAATCAATCTGTGAAACGGTCTGCCCAGCAGAAACTTTGATTTTTTGTGCATGAAATGAATCAAACGTATCGTTATAATACTCGGGGATATACATGCTTTCATTTTCTGGCTGTGCATATACTCTATAATCACCTGATGGCAGTTTTATCTGATAACTGCCATCTGATTGAGTGGTTCCCCTTGCAACATATTTACCTGAATCGTAATTATAGCAGATAACAAGCAAATTAGAAATTACTTCATTTGGATAAATATCTTCATATACAACACCAGAAATTACACCATTATTTGCATGAACACAAACGCATGAAATCATTAAATACAAATTCAGGGATATGAAATTTATACATGCTTTCATTATTCATATCCCTATACCCCAGCGTAGCCATAAAACAATAAAACCATTGCACGTTCAAATAAGTGAACATTGATATATCCTGAATCAGCTAATAATTTTTCCAATTGCGCGTCCTCAAAAAAATGAAATGAAAACAACGAAGAAAACGCTGATTGAATCCATGTTTGCCATCCCTTAATATTGCGTGATGTCAAACATGTGAAGCATCCGGATAATTCCATGACACGTCGAAATTCAGTCAGTGATTTCGGTATGTCCGGAAACAAATGCAATGCGCCAAAACAATTGACCCGACTGAACGTTTTTGGTTTAAATGGTAGACAAGTGGCATCACAACGAACAAAAATCATATTGGGAGGCTTCTTCTCATTGGCTTTTTCAAGCATCGGAAGCGAAATATCTGCGCCAAAAATAATATCTGGATGATACATCTCATCGAGCAATCGTGTATATTTACCAGTGCCACATGCCATATCCAGCGCATATTTGGGTGAAACAGCCACAGGAACTTCCTGTAACCAGGAAATTTCGTCCTCATATGTCAGTGATGATCCCATACGTGTAAAAGTTGGCCTGAAATATTTTTCATATACAGAGACAATGGTTCGATTTTCCATAAATTTTTGTGCAAGACCTGTTGATGGCTGGTAATCTGGAATAAAATCAATGATGCCATCTACAAGCGGGTATTCCTTTCGACAAATATCACAAACCAGCAGATCTCTAAATGGACTTTCCCAGTTAAGCTCACCGGGGTTTTCTTCAAGACAATGCGGACAGGTCAATAAGGATCTTGCCCTGTCTAAAATATCATTTTTCATGGATTATTCCTTTATTTTGTCATTGTTACGAAATTGATCGATAAATGTCTGAATGTCGTCATTGCGAAAATCATATGCCAGTTGTTTGATATGTTCTGCAAATGGAATATATTTGGGATCATTGTGAATGAGGATTTTAAGTTGGCGTTGAATTTCAGTAATTCGACCGGCCATAACCAGTTTTTTGTACTGGTCCAACACATTATTGGGCGGGGGGATCACGGCTTGATTCAGGTCCTGTCCATCGTGAAGGGTCTGGTCTTTAGCATATTGCCACTTTAATGACAGTTGTTTGCTGATTTTTTCAAGTAATTCATCAGTAATAACAGGCTTTGGAATAAAGTCATCACAACCCGCATAAAGACAATCCTGTCGGGTTTGATTGAATACAGCGGCAGAAACAGCAATAACAGCAGTATCATTGATTTCCGGCATATTTCTTAAGGCGCGTGTTGCTTCAAAACCGTCCATTTCAGGCATCATAAGATCCATCAATATAATATCAGGACGATGCGCCAATGCTTTCTCAAGTCCCTCCCGGCCATCGCTGGCTTCAATAACTTCAAAACCAATATCTGTCAATAACTGAGACAGTACATCTCGATTTGTTTTTCGATCATCACAAACTAAAATTTTTATGATTCGCCCATCATAACCAATAATTTTTTGATTTTTGGGCGTAATAATTTCCGATGAAATAGCAATCTCTTTCACAGGAAGATAAAACTCAAAGCAACTCCCTTTTCCAGGTGCGCTTGAAACATTTAACTCGCTGTTCATCATTTTGAGCAGTCTGCTGCAAATGGCCAATCCTAATCCTGTCCCCTCGGTCTGGATCAGCTTATTTGCAATTTGGTGAAAGGGTAAAAATATTTCATCAATTTTATCCTTTGGAATGCCAATGCCAGTGTCCTCAATTTTACAATGAAGGATCCCCTCACCGGAAGGTTTGACAGAAAAACGAACTTCTCCTATTTGGGTAAACTTGACGGCATTTCCTAATAAATTGAGAAGTATTTGACGAAGCCGTGTTTCATCTGCTGAAATACCATTTGGAATATCCTTATGGACATTCACAATAAAACCAATATGTTGTTGCGATGCTCGTACACGGATAATTTCAACAATTGTTTCAAGGAATCCTGGCATATAAATTTCTGATTCCCTCAGATCTAGCTTTTGGGCTTCAATTTTAGACAGATCAAGGATATCGTTAATCATCATTAACAGATGTTCTCCACTTCGATGAATTGTATCGACAGCACTGCCAATTTCAGACATCAGTGCTTCATTGCGCTGAAGAATTTGTGTAAACCCTAAAATGCCATGGAGCGGCGTTCTGAGTTCGTGGCTCATATTGGCCAAAAATTCACTTTTGGCTTTATTGGATGACTCCGCCAGGCGTCGTGAGGATTCCAATTCCTTTTCTACCCTTTTTCGATCTGTAATATCAGTTGCCACGCAAAGAACTTTATCCGCAATACCATCATCACTGATTATTGGTTTTTTGATAATTTGAATATAATGAATTTTGCCGCTGGATGTTGTAAATTTTTGTTCAGGAATGAATTTGGGTTGAAGGGAAGTCATCACCGCCTCATTGTCAATAAAATACTGATTGACCTCCTCCTTATTGGGATTAAACTCACTGACTTTCTTTCCCACCAGATTTTCAACAGAAGTGCCACACAGATCTGCCATTGCTTGATTGGCAAGGACAAATTTATCCTCTCGATCTTTAACAAAAATAAAATTGGGGTCTGTATCAATGACATTCCGAAGAAATTCTTGTTGTTTGCGAAGCTCCTCCTCTGCTTCTTTTCTCTTGGTAATATCTTCTGAAATGCACAATAATTGATTGGGGTTGTAATTTTCATCAAAAATGGGTGTTTTGATCGTATGGACAATTTTTTGTCCCTGTCCATGCGTATTGATTTTTTCTTCGAGTATATCTATACGGCACTTTTGAGAAAATGCACGTTGATCATCCTCTATAAAGGAATCCGCCTGAGCTTTTGGAAAAAAATCATAATCGGTTTTGCCAACGACCTGATCAGCAGTGAATCCATAAAGCAGTTCACATTGTTTGTTCCACAGCGTAAATTTTTCTGTTTTGGCATCCTTGGTAAAAACAGCCACAGGAAGATTATCGATCAATGTTTCCAAAAAATGATAACTTTGCTGTAAGGCACGTTCTGTGCGCTTACGTTCTTCCAGCTCACGATTAAGCTTTTCATTTGCCAGGGTGACTTCTTCTGTTCGGTCAATAACACGCTGCTCAAGGTGGTCGAGGGTGACTTTTAATTTTTTTTCAGCAATTTTTCTTTTAATATTATTCACTAACAGAAAAATGATGACAAATGATAAAAAGCCAATAAACAATATTGAAATAATGACAATACGATTAAAGCGTATGGTTGGATAAATAATTTTTGTACTCTCAGGTAATTGAGATACATGAATGTTAAAACGTTGAAGTTGATCCATATCAAACATGAATCGATTGGGGCTTTTCGTTACAATTGGAATGGATGCAGCGGGTTCACCCGCCAGTATACGAAGCCCTAAATCTGCAGCAGTCTCTCCTTGATATAATGCACATGTTAGTTTTCCACCGATAATACCATGTCCCAAATGAATATCCCACGCGCCATAAACTGGCACAAGGGCTTGTTTGGCAATTAATGAAATACTATGGTCATATTCAAAATATTGGCCGGTATTATCCTGAGAAAATGTCGTATAATAAATTATTGATTGCCTGGGTAACAACTGAATTGCATTTAAAAGATATTCCATTGACGTGTCATGATAGATTTCTGTTTTTATATGAAGGAGGTCTATGGATGATCGCAATGATTCGATATGTTTCTGAATTTTTTTTCCGGTGGGTGTATCGTCGCAGATAAAAACGATTAAATTGGTATTTGGATGAAGTCTTATAATGAGTTGCACGGTTTCGAGAATGTCTGTTTTTTCATTGACACCTGTTATATTTGTAAGGCCATCAGTATCTGATTCTTGATAATTGTTTACTCCACAGAAAACCACAGGTACATTCTGAAAGGCGTTCTTTCTAAATTTTTTGATAAACAGAAACGCATTGTCATCACATGTGATAATCAGATCAAATTTTTGGTGGTGATACTTTTCTCTGAGGTATCGAATAAAACGATTAAATGTATTGTTATCGAAGATACGTTTTGTATCCATGAATTCAGTATAAAGTGTAATATTCTTTTGACTCCCCATAACAGACTGTATGCCCTGGAGAATATCATCGGACCATTTATATCCGAAATGATAAGAATTTAACACAAGCACGTTTTTCTGAGATAACGCATTTACTGTATGAGCAGAAAAAAGACATAGTTGCAGACAAATGATTAATAATATCATACAAAATTTGAAACACACGGGGTAACTCCTGTTTAAGGTGTTCCAGGCTGGTAAGAACATAAAGGTTCCTCAGCCAGATAATTACCAGTGGCTTCGTATGCACGGGCGCGACAACCACCACAAAATTTTCGGTATTCGCACACACCACACTTTCCTTTGAGTTGATCATAATCGCGAAGGGCTTTAAACACAGATGCGTTGCACCAGATTTCTTCAAAGCTTTGTATGTTGATATCCCCGCAATTTAGATCCAAAAAACCACAGGGTTGTACAATTCCGCGATGTGAAATAAAACAAAAGTGCGTGCCCCCCAGACAGCCACGTGTGACAGCATCCAGACCATGAGTATGAAAACTCACTGTTTTCCCTTCTTTTTTTGCATTTTGTCGCAGAATTCTGTAATAATGCGGTGCGCAAGTTGCTTTCAAATCAATACTGGTTTTATCACGTTGCTCATAAAACCAGTTGAGCGTATTTTCATATTCAGCAGCAGATATACTCTGATTGGCAATAAATTTCCCACGTCCTGTAGGCACCAACAGAAATATATGATGTGCAACCGCTCCCAGTTGTATGGCCAGTTCCTGAATATTTTCAATGGTGCCAAGGTTTTGTTGTGTAATCGTTGTATTAATTTGAAATGGCAGACCGACATCTTTTGCATGATGAATGCCTTCAAGGGCACGATCAAAAGCACCTTCAACACCACGAAACTGATCATGGCTTTCGGCATTGTGGCCATCTAAACTGACACTGATGCGTTGAATACCGGCATCTTTAAGTTTCGTCGCATTTTCGTGATTTACCAATGTACCATTTGGTGCCATAACCATGCGCAGACCTTTTTGGGTGCCATATGCTGCGATTTCAAATATATCTTTACGTAAGAGAGGTTCACCCCCTGTCAAAATGATAATGGGTTGTCCCATATCTGCTACCTGATCAATTAATTTGAGACACGCTTGTGTTGGAAGCTCCCCTGAATAATCTTCATTGGTTGCTGCGGCGCGGCAATGTTGGCATGATAAATTGCAATTTCGGGTTATTTCCCAGGCAATTAATCTTGGACACTTATGATTGGATGTATTATGCATATTTACTCTCGATGTTATTAATAAGACATACAAATCAATTTTTGTTGAAAATGTAAAGAAAATTCTTTTATTATGTATATCCATACATATCACATTGACATGCGCTAATCAATTAAACCAGGCTTACATTGAAGGAGTTAAATCAAATACTGCCTTCTTAAAGATATCACCGCGATGGTTATAACTCGTAAACATATCAAAACTGGCGCATGCCGGGGATAACAAGACAGTATCGCCTGGCCGGGCATTCGCGTAAGCATGACCTACAGCTTTTTCAAGTGTTTTTGCATGATGAATGGGGATATGGGATATATCCCGTGATGATTTCAATGATTTTTCTATTATGGATTGTGCCTGTCCAATGAGAATACATTCACGGACTGTATTTTTTATCAATGGAACCAGGGGGGCATAATCTCCGCCCTTATCCAGGCCGCCCAGTATTAAATGAACCGGTGAATTAAAGCATTCCAGTGCTTTTACAGATGCATCAACATTGGTTGCTTTGGAATCGTTATAAAACATGACATCATTAATTTTATCAACATATTCCAGGCGATGCGGCAGACCTTTAAATGAATGAATTGACTTTTGTATACCATTAACAGTTCCCCCCATAAATTGACTGGCTAAAATGGATGCGGCGATATTTTGACGATTGTGATGTCCGATCAGTTTACATCTGGAAATATCAAAAGACGTTTGAAAGGGCGTTTTGATAACATTTTGTTGACAATTGATTGTGTGATTTATCCATTGCGGATTGTCACTATCCAGCCAGTAAATTGAACTCTTTATTCGTGAATAATACGCTCTACAATACGGATCCTGACCATTTAGAATGGCTTTATGACTTGCTTGTTGATTGATAAAAATATTGAATTTTGATTCAACATACTGTGTCATATCTGAATAACGATTGAGATGGTCTGGGGTAATATTCAATAAAATTGCCACATCAGGACAAAATTGGTCAATTGTGTCCAGTTGAAAACTGCTAATTTCTAATACAGCTATATCATAAAGAATATCTGAAAGAATTATTTCTGAAAAAGGGGTCCCAATATTGCCGCCAACAAACACCTTTTTTCCAGATTTTTTTAACATATCACCAATTAATTCTGTTGTTGTTGTTTTTCCATTGGTTCCGGTGATCGCAATGACTGGAATATTGATCAGGCGATATGCCAGCTCTGTTTCACCGATAATCGGAATATTCTTTTGTTTTGCCTCCAGCAAAAGCGGAATTGTATGAGGAACCCCTGGACTGACTACAATCATGTCTGAATGAATAAAAGTGTCAGATTTATGGGGGCCCAATTCAATGATTGCCCCCATTTGTTGAAGTATTTTTGTATTCTCTTGAACTTCAGGTTTGTCAAAATTGATATCGGCCACAACGACATTTGCGCCTGTCTTTAATAAAAGTTTTGCCGCAGCAAATCCTGTTTTGGCCAATCCAACAATAAGTATTTTCTTGTTTGTAAATGATTGTGTATTTGTCATAACCCTAACGTTTGCTATAAAGATTTAAACGATTACGCCTCTCAAAGAATGTGCGCAAGCTTCTTCAATACTGACATTAACGAATGACGCGCTTAAAGCTTTTGTATTGTCTGGCGCATGAAAGTTGACAATTTTGTTTCCTGATGTCCGACCTGACCATTGTGCTGGATTACGTTTACTGTTTCCCTCAACCAGCACTTGAAAAGTTTTTCCGACACATCTGGCATTTCTTTTTAATGTATTTTCGCTTTGAACATTTAATAACTCAACAAGACGCTCACGTTTAAGTGCTTCATCAACTTTGTTTTGATATCGTGATGCAGGTGCAATCTCTCTGTCTGAATATTGAAATGCAAATAAACTATCATATTCTACCGTGCGAATCAGAGATAATGACGCCTCAAAATCTTTTTGTGTTTCACCTGGAAAGCCAACGATAAAATCTGATGTAATACAAATATCCGGGCATTTATTTTTAAGTCGATCAATTTTTTTTACATAATCATCGCGCGTATATTTTCGATTCATACGTTTTAAGATTTCATTTGATCCAGATTGAACTGGCAAATGAATATGAGAGCATAGTTTATCCAGATGAACAAAGGCCTGAATCAAGTTTTCATCAAAATCTTTTGGATGAGACGTCGTAAAGCGAATGCGGTATAATCCATTGATTTGATTTACTTTTTCCAATAATTCTACAAAAGAGATTAACTTTTCACGTTTACCATAACTGTTCACATTTTGTCCCAGGAGTGTAATTTCCCGTGCGCCATTGGATACTTTTTGTTCTATTTCTTCAAGGATTGCCTCAGGGGATCGGCTGATTTCATTACCTCGAACATATGGCACGACACAATACGAACAATAGTTGTTGCATCCACGTATGATGGTGACAAAAGATGAAATATTTGATTTTAAGACGGGTTGT
>Ga0272440_1000525_pt1 | contig 32249 bp, 13 predicted proteins | sample SSMMMBAug17_FD_192440 | JGI IMG/M metagenome (GOLD analysis project Ga0272440, IMG submission 192440) | Marine sediment archaeal communities from Little Sippewissett salt marsh, Falmouth, MA, United States - SSM-MMB-Aug17 | ecosystem: Environmental > Aquatic > Marine > Wetlands > Sediment ... | reverse complement strand
GTTCCATTCATAACGATAATCCTTATCTTCGTAATATAAATCCCAATACGTTTCTTCACTTACATACGTTCCGGCTTTGGATTGCTGTATATCGTTCAGGAGATCAATATCCATTGCGTTTTGCTGCATTGATGAATATGCGATGACATCTTCTGATACTTGAGAGACATTGTCTTGTCTGGTTGATATATATGAAAGATTGCTCATAATCATTTCCTTAGGAACATTCTGTTCCATTGACTGGCTGTATTCAAGTAAGAATTTAACATATTTCTCATACAACGTCTATAGTTTATTTTCCTGGAAATAAGATAGACATCAAAAAACAGCCGCCAGAATCTCCTTCTGAGCTTGATGACTGTTGGTCCTGCGCTTCGTTTTTCTGAAATCCAAATGCACTTAAATGTGAGGTACAAAATGTCACATAATTATCGAACGTAGAAAATGAGGTTTCAACCTGTCCATTTCCCATCAGTAAATCCGATACAGTTTCGGCTCGGATAAATTGATAGGTTTGATTATCCAGATTATCTTTTGTTATTGGGGGCTCAAATTCAATCCCCAAACAAATCTGGTTATCAATCGTTTCTATATTGCGCCCAAAAGCGTCCTTGAGCACAAATTCAACAACATGGTCATAGAGTTGATCCTCATATGGAAAGGTATAATTTCGGATGGTGTAATTCAATTCTCTGGGAATATCCAGTCCTGACAGACCGCCCCGATCAATCCACATAAATGATGAAGAATCCGACTGTTCGGCATAAAAGGGTTGGGTCATCAGGTACTGTGTTTCGCCCTTTGAAACATATACCTGATCGGTGTCTTTTATGGTTTTAAAATACAAGGTTTGTTCCACATAGTAACCATTGTTGGCATCTTGATCTTCAGTGGTATCCGCCCGAAGTCTTAAGGCAAAGTCGGCATATTGATTATATTCAATCTTGTATTTGTTATGATCTACCCAAGTCAATTCTTCTTGTTTGGAATTGTTTCCACTGATGAGATCCACTGTCAATTCGTTTTCAGTATTTGTGAATTCAGGATGGGCACTGACAAAAATGCTAACCTTGTCGAATTTTCGTGCAGTATTATGATCAGTTATACTTTCAGGTTGTTGTGCAACAATGAGTGTTGTGGCAGGAATCATAACAATTGTGGATGCCGCATTGGTATCAAGTGATTCTGTTTCATAGCCATATTTGACAGCTTCAAGAATATAGGGACGTTCCCTGACATCTACAGCCAATGTGTATTGGCCATTATTGTCTGATATGCTTTTGGCAAGCAATGTATCGGTTTCCTGAGATCGTGCTCGGATTGTCACTTGAGGTAAGACAATGCGTGTGCCATCAATCTGATGTTCAAAGCATTGCCCATTGATAACCTCTGCATTGTTGCTGTCTTTACTTAGCATTGTAATCGCTTCAAAAGATCTGGGTGCAGAAAATTCTAAGGTTTGCGCGTAATAATCAGGGCGTGTCAAGTGCATTTGCCACACAGAGCCATCAAAAGTAATTGGAATGGAAAATTCAAAAAATCCATTATGAACACTATCGGTCTTATATGAGTATCCCTGTCCAGTAATTTCAATTTCAACCCACCTCAAAGAAGCCCCAGCATCATCGAAAATATTGCCAGATATGAGATGCGAGGTGAATTGATTCTTGTGAACAATGACCATACGTTCTGCTGTTTCAGAACGATTGCCCGCATCATCCTTAACAAAGTATTGAATATTATAGATGCCTGGAATTTGGATATCAAAATTGTTCCGCGTCGTTACTGAATCAGTGATATCACCATCAATATCGTCAATAGCAACATACCCTGGTTCAATATATTCTTCATCCTGATTTATTTGAACAATTTCTGGGCCGTACAGATTGATGACAGGCCCTGTATCATCCGCCTGTTTAACATAGACATCAAAGTGCTCATATGCCATTGCATGTTGTGAATCCTCAGCGATAATGGTAATGGTCGTCGTGCCAAATTGGCCGCTCATTGGGTTTAAATACAGTGAGTACCGATTATTCTCATTTGAATTAATGGATAAATTGACCAGATTGTTCGGAAATATTTGTGTATTGTCGGATTGAACGCTTACATTGACATCATTACTATCGATATCAGAAACTGAAACCGCAATCGTTTTTGTTTGAGGCGCAATTAATGTGTAATTGTTTATTTGGTCTATTTGGGGCGGATCATTCACCGGTATAATGTAAATCGCCACATGACCCATATTGGATTGCAATTCATCATCATGTGCACGATAAGTAAAAAAAATAGAGTCATTGCGATCTTTTTCAGGTGTATAAATAAATTGTTGCTTGATATCATCCAAAACAACATGGCCATGTGCTGGTGGTGTCACAAGTGAAAATTTTAAAGGATCTTTTTCCTTGTCAGTAACAGAAAGCGAGATTGGCAATGAACTGTCTTCATAAATTGTCTCGGATTGATTCCACACAACAGGCGCATCGTTGATAGGCGTAATATAAAAATCAATTTGTGTTGTAGTTGTGTATACGCCATCGTTAAGGATGAGCGCAATAAATGTGTGACCGGTAACATCTGGACAGGGGGTCAGGTTTAATGTTAAATTTGCATGATCACTTTCTGAAGTGTTGACAATAAAATCATCTTCAACCAAAGGGCCTTCAATAGACATAGCATCTGCGCAAATCATGTTCTGTTCATAATCCTTGACTTGCAATATAACGTTTTGAAAATCGGTTTCTGTGATTGAGAATGCAATTTGAGCCGGCGTATCCTCCATTAAAACCTGTGGCAGAATTGTTGAAAAACGTGGGGGATCATTTATCTCATTGATTGGAATTGTAATGGTTCGATAAACAAATTCTCCACCGCCATCACCAGAATGACCATTGTCTTTCATATAGAATCGAAGCGATTCTGTTCCAAATGAATTTTTATGGCTCGTATATCTCAAAACATCCAGACCTGCATTGATTTGCTCCAATGTGCCCGAAAAAGTAACATTGCTTGTTTTGTTGCCAATTACGTTCTTCAAATGTTCGATATTTTGCGGATCAATTGAAATAGTGCCTTTAATAGCGGATATTGAAGCTGTTAACTCACCATTACCCGAATCTTTATCATCCATAGAAATACGAAGCTCATTTTCAAACACAATGGTTTCTGCCTCATCTATCTCTGGCATGCTGAAAGTATCATCAATCACCTGATCATTGATAAACATAACTGGGTCATCATTGATCGCATGAACATGAATATTTTTGTATATTGGTTCACTGGTGCCGCCATCACCATCAGAGATGGTAACCGCCAGGCGTCTATCACTGTCCACTGGATTATCAGAATCATTGACAAACATGATATTTCGCAATAACGATTGCACGATTGCTATATCAGCCCAATGCGTGAATGTTATTGCAAGAGGTTCGGGATAGGTACCGCCGGAAAAAGTACCGATTAATTGTTCTTCAGAATACACTTTGTTTTCATCAAGTCCAATGGGGATATTGCCAAAGCCATGATCTTTTATTTGAATGCGATCATGTGGCGTACCATTATTTTCGAAATATATGTAAAGAACACCTTGCTCAAAATCAAGGGAGTCCTCATCATAAACCCTTGCAGATTCATCAATAATTGTGGCTTCGTTATTTTCATAAAAATTAATATCCGGGGCTTGAAGAGTTATTTGAGGGATTATGTTATGGTCAATTACAGTCAGCAAAAACGAATCCGCTGTTGCAGTCATGGATAAATCTTGCGCAATTACCTGAATGGTATAAACACCACCATCAAAAACCCCTGGTACACCTGAAAAATGACGTGTTACTGGATCAAAATTTAACCAATCCGGAAGTTGCTCTTTGTTCAATTCGGTTGCTTTATAGGACAACATGTCTCCAGGGTCCGGATCAATAAATGTATCTTGCGGTATCGTATAAGAAAACATGACATTTTTGTCCACTGAAACATTGGCAATGGGTGTTTTTAAAATGGGCGCATCGTTTGTGTTGATAACAGTAATGTCAAATGGTGGCAAATGCATTGACAGATTGCTTTTATCCCGAACTGAAAGGGTGATGTTTTTCCAAACGCCGACATGCGCGTTGGTAGGTATACCATGCAATTCTCCAGTTTCTGTATCAAGATCTGCCCAATCCGGTTTGTTGGAAATGAAAAAAAAGAGCGGGTCATTGGTATCTGGATCAAAAGTAATCGGTTGAAAAACATATTCCTGCCCCTGTGCAACAGTCAATGCGGGTGAACCACTGATTGAAGGGGATTCATTAATATCGGTCACTGTTATTGTAAGATAAGCTGACTCACTGTGCATGCCATCTGACACTGTAAATAATGAGATGTATAATTGTTTGGATTCATAATCTACTGTATCGTGAATCCATATTTCGCCTGTATTTTGAGTGATTGCAAAGGGCGCAGATTCAGTATCAAATGTTAATGTATAGGATAGTGGATCATTATCGATATCTGAAGCAGAAATTGTTTTGATAATTGTGCCAATGTTTGTGTTTTCCTGAATTTGAATTGCACTATTCCCTTCAATCTGGGGAGCATGGTCGTTCATGTTTGCCACATGAATGTTTACAAGCGTAGTTGATTGAGAGTAACCATCTGAAACATGGGCTGTCATACTGTAAAAAAATGTAGACTCAAAATCAATCGTGCCATTGACAGAAATGTCACCTGTCAATGAATTCAATTGAAAATGATTAAAAGGGTGAATATCAGTCATATGATATGTCAAGGTCAAACTGTCAATATCAGAAACCGGAATATCTCCAACAATTGTGCCGCTGGGCACATTTTCATTAATTGTAAAGGATATTGACTCGGGTGAAACTGGTGGATCGTTATCAGGCAAAACAGTCAATTGAAATATTTTTTCGGTAAATCCTTTTGTATCATCCACACGAACAGTTATGGTCGTATCACCAAAAGCATCGGCTTTGGGTTGGATTTTCAAAATTAAATCCTGCGTTATTGATGTTTCAAGGGGGACTTGTATCTGGCTATAATACTCCTGATTGTTTTTGATCCATCGCATCATACTATTTGAAACCAGGGCTTCATTTGATGACAACGTGCTGACAAATAATTCATCCTGATCAATATCAGTAACTGATACAGGCACCCGCGCTGTTTGATCTTCAAAGCATCTGAACGTAGAATCCATTACCAATTCTGGAAGATCATTACGCTGAAGAATTTCCAGTGTAAATGCTTTGGTCTGACTCAAGTCTTTGATGTTTGTTGCGGTTAAGGTGATATTCACAATTCCATATTTATTTTTAGGCGGCTCGAAATATAAATCAAGCGAAATTGATGCATAATTCGAAGTTTGGCAATTATAAGGAAAAGATGAACTGTTAAATACAGGTCCGATCAGGGTCATATGATCCGGCCCCATAAGATCGGGATGTGAGGTTGTCATGCTGAGAACCAGATTCTGCTTGTAAACATCAGTAAGCGTAATTGCAATGCTGTATGATGTTGACTCTTCCATTTGAATATCAGCTATGGGAGAAATATTTGGCGCATCCCAAATATTTAATTGAAAGGCTGTATGGGCTGTCATACCGGTAGCATCAGAAACCAAAATGTGTATAAGGGTTTCACCCGATTGATCCGGTCTTGGGGTCATTTGAAGTGACATTGGTGTTGATGTATCAGGAGTAAGTGTTATATCCAGGGGATTTCCAGAATCATTAATTACAAGACCTTGCTTATCTACAAGACGTGATTGTTCTGCCCAGGCATCAATGGTTAAAACACCATTAAATGCATGACTATTTGTTATAGAAAAAGCAACGCTTTTGCTGCCAGAATTTTCAATAATCATTTGATCGGCAATGGGTTGAATTGTTGGCAGGCTGGTATCATAAACCCATTCAAATATGTCACTGGCCAGGTTGACATTACCCGCTTCATCCTGAAGCACATTTTCCATGATTGAAAGCTGGATCGTTCCCTGGGTAAAAGGGATGCATTCCAGAAAAAATCGCGAGGACAAACCAGGTTGATTTGATACAAAATTTTGGATTTCACAATTGCTTGTTTGAATATCAGATTCTAAAAATTGTGTGACCGGTTCATTAAACATAATAGTGATATGAAGCGGTGATGACCTTGCTGGCATTGTCTCGGATGTAATAAAATCAGGAATGGGTCCAATCGTATCATATCGAACTGCGGTTGAGGCTCTGGCTGTATTGCCTGCCAAATCTCGAAACACCACATAGATCATTTGATTGCCTTGAATATCCCGCAATTCCCATTGACGTTTTTGGGCAAAGGCCTCCCACTGTCCATTAAGTTCGTATCCCACATTGCTTATATACATCTCAGAAGCATGATAGGCCCCGGGTTGAATGGTAATCATGCGCTCTCGAACAGCATTAGGTGCGTTGACCACCGGCATGAGAGGGGCCTCTGTATCAATACGAAATGGACCTTCTGAAACAGTGGGGCCAATAAACTCTTTATCATTGGTATCTAATATGAATGCTGCAATATGACAATAATAATTGACATCATCCGCTCCACTAAAATCCTGGCTGGTAACCTGGGTTTCATTTCGGATCAATTCTACTGCATCATCTGCAGTGTTGAATTCATCAAAAATATGTGTCATCTTTGTATTGAATGTAACATAATACCCATCTGCCAGACCATTTTCAGGCGGATACCACTTGATTTGAATATAGGGATTGGATGATGGCGCGTTCACTGCATGACTGACTGAATAAACCTGGCGAACCGGACCAAGGTCCATTGCCAAAACAGAACCGGAAAATGCTGAAATGAATATGATCAGCATCTGAATTGTTGAATAAACTTTTTTTTCCATGGAAGTCTCCTGGATATTTCGGTTATGGTAAATAATCAATTCGAAATTTATTCGGAATGTTTAAGTTGTATAAAACATATATCATATCACAAAAATTCATTCAATCATTTCAAGGGTTTTTTTTGATAATACAATCACTTTAAAATTCGTATTATTAATGGACGAAAAATAAGTGCATTCCTGAAAGAATTTTTTTTGTTGATTTATTATAGCTTTTATTGTAGTGTAAGATTTTATAAAATTTTTCATTACAAACAAAACAGAAGGGGGAAAATAATGGCATATTCTCGTATACAAGGAAAAAAACTAATCATACTTCATTCAAAAAGAATAGATGGAAAGGTTAAGCAAGAAAAACTGTTTACATTTGAAACATTTAACGATGCTGCTGAAACTGTAAATGCAGATAATAAGTGGGCTTTATTTTGTGAAACACTTTCACAACAGTACAAGATAGATATTAATCAAGATAAGCTTAAAAAAGGAATCCAGAAAAAATTAGCATCCATTGAGTATGATGATACTGATTTTTTTAACGCCTCTGTTACAAAAGTGCTTGGTTTTTTATTGAATTGCAAGTTGCCGCTCTCTCCAAAACAAAAACAAATGCTATCTAAAGGAAGAAAAAACTTAGAACAAATAAGAGATATCATCGATAAAAAGCTAATTTTGTTGGACGATTTAATAAATTCACAATTTGAAGCTGAACCCAATGTTCAAAAAAATCTTGATCGTGGTCTGGATCAATATGAAATGGGTAAATGGGATGAAGCCAAAGCGTATTTTTTACAAGGGCTGAAACTTGATCCTGAACACGTTGATCTTTTAGTTTATGCTGGCATTATTGAGTTAATTTACGAAAATTATTCGCTGGCTTATAATTATTTCGATGATGCTTCTCGAATTGGTAAGCACAAAGCCGACTTGATGATTCAATGTGATCCTGAAACCTATGTAAAAGAAATTGATTTGGATCAATGGGCGGATGGAAAACACTGTCGTTACATTAATGAATGTCCAAATTGGGATACAGAAGAATGTCTTGTGTGTGAAGACAATCCAAAAAATGAAAAAACTGATTTGTATCGCTATCTAGAGTTCAGACCATTTTTTAGAGCAATTCAAAACAAAGCAATTGTATTGATGAAACTTAAGCGATATAAGGATGCCATTGAAACATTAGAATTATGCCAGGAATATCAATCTCTTTTTGGTACCTATAATATGATTGGTATCTGCTACTTAAATCTTAATGATTATCAAAAAGCAGATGAGTGGTATAATGAATTTTTATGGGATGAGGTTTATTATGTCAAAGCTTTAATTAAATTCAAAATGGGGCAAACTGAAAACGCTTTAAAATATCTTTTTCAGGGTGTGATCAAGAATCAACATATTGCAAAGATTTTAATTGGAAAAGAGAAACCTGAAGATGTCAGATATCTTAATGGAGCTTTTTCTGAATATAATCAGGCATCTGAATTTTATCATGAAGGAGGTTATCTTTTTACAAAAACACCAGATTTTAAAATTCTTCTGCGATGCATAATGGAAGACAAAGATGTTATTGAATTACTGGAAGTCATTGAAAAAGATAGTCAACAAGATAATAAGAAGCCAACGAATAAGAGTTACTGGAATTTAAAGTATGGTCATATTGAAGATTCTTTTTTGAACCTGTTTGTTCCATCATTTGTTGAAAAGTTGAATGATAAAAATCTGAGTTATTGGCAACCCAAAGAAAATGAGACGTTAGAGATCCTGATACTCAAAAAAAATAACCAGAATTGGCTGGTAAAGCTTCCAGAATTTGAAAATGAATTCTATTTCAGGCCCAAATCATATTTTGATTGTGATGATAGAATTAAGATTAAGGTTACAAAAAGTTGGTTTTATCGCAAAAGGTTGTTTGTTGCGGGTGAAAAACAGGTTTGATTTTGATTGGTGTCCGGAGGGCGACCATAATGTTCTAGATTCCTGCTTCGCGTTCATGAGCCATAATAACGATGCCTGTTAGATCTATAAAAATCTCTTGACGTAAACAAAAAACATTTATAATAATTAAAATATATGGTATGAAAAATTCATGCAAAAGGGAACAATAACTAAATCGCGTTCACGTTCCTGCATTCACGAAACTCATGACCATATCTTTAGTTTTCCCAGATTATCTTAAACCCAATCAAAACAATAAGAGGTAATTATGAGCCCCGGGCAAACCTTAAATAACAATTGTCAATTGAGGATACTTTTTTGGACTGTTGCCATGATCTTTTTTGGCACATGGGTCCATGCAGCCGCATTAAAAGTTAATCCCTCAACATCTTTTTTCTTACCTGTTCATTTAGATACCTTTCAGGAAATATATTCCTGTGATATTCGTGTTCAATTTGACAGCACCCGGTTAAAAGCAATTGGCGCAACACTTAAGGGCTCTATTCTTGCGGGCAGGGGATATCAGCTTGTTCAAAATGTTGGATTGACAGGTGAGGCACGTTTTCCTGTGTATTCATCCGGTAATCTGCATACCGGCTCCGGCATTGTTTTGTATATCGAATTTGAACCGCTTGTCGCACCCGGTGAGCAAAGTCTCATTCAATTGAACCGGTTTCGATGCAATGAAGTCACTGCTGAAGGCGGTTTTTTCGTACAGAATAGTTTTTCATCAGAAGTCAGCATTGTTGTCAACCATTTGCCCAAAGCCTTTGACCAAATAACCGAAATACTTGAAGATGAACAGATCGCTTTAACGCTTACAGCGTCTGATGCGGATGTCTCCGATTCTTTTTCCTATACCATTGATACCTATCCCACTTTAGGTTCGGTTGTTTTTACAGATTCCAATGGTCATCTGAACTATATTCCAAATCCAGATATTTATGGTACAGATCACTTTACCTATGTCGTGTCTGATGGGGTCGGTGAATCCATCCCGGGGCATATTACCATTACCATTCGTTCGGAAAACGATGTTCCTACTTGTAAGCCTGAAATTGTTGAAGTGTTTGAGGACATGCCTGTTGATTTTATCCTTTCTGCTGTTGATACAGATAACGATCCGATCACTTATGACTTAGACATCCTCCCTGAAAAAGGGACGTTAACTTTACTTGATAATAATTCTGGGGCATGCCGCTACACCCCCGAAACCAATATTTTTGGCACTTATTTTTTTACCTATATCGCTTTAGACCCATATGGCGCATCAGAACCTGCATCCATGACGCTGATTATTTCACCTGTAAATGATGCGCCTGTGGCGGTTGGCGCTGCTTACACTTTAAATGAAGACCAGCCAACTGAAGTTCAATTACAAGGTACAGACATTGATTCAGGAACCCTGACCTTTAGTATTCTTGAATCATCACCAGAGATTGATGTTGAAATACTTGATGCTCAAAGGGGGCAGATTAAAATTATTCCTGCTGATAATGAATTTGGAAGTTTTCAATTTACATTTCAGGTCAGTGATGGTCTTGATGATTCAGAACCCGCTATTGTGCAAACATCAGTTCTTCCAGTCAACGATGCGCCTGTTGGGCATAATGACACCATATATCTTAATGAAGATCAGGTCAGTTCATTTGAAATTTTTGGTATGGACATTGAAAATGATTCCCTTTCTTTTACAATTGAAGTCCCCCCTTATTCAGGTTCACTCTATTTGAATGAACAATCTGGTGAATGCGTCTATACACCCTTAGCAGATCAATTCGGTCAGGTCACCTTTATGTTTACTGCATCAGATGAAATAAATACATCAGAGCCTGCCATGGTCACTCTAATTATTGATCCGGTCAACGATCCCCCTGTTACTCAAAATGGAAATATCGAAACCCTTGAAGATCATCCTGTTGAAATCACATTGCAGGCAACTGATATTGATTCCGAGATTGAAGCCTTTTCTATAGTAGATGATCCGGATGGCATACTTGAAATTATTGATTCAAAAACAGGGCTTTGCCAATACACACCATTTACCAATGCGTTTGGTCAGGATTCTTTTCTTTTTGTTGCCAGTGATGGAACAGATACATCTCAGCCAGGTTTCTTTACTGTTACAATAACACCTGTCAATGATCCGCCCATTGCAAATTCCATGTCTGTCACCGCCAATGAAGACCAGATTAGAAATATTGCATTAAATGCGTCAGATCCTGATGGGGAACCCATTACTTTGACCATTCTGGATACACCAGCGCATGGTGAAATTATAAGTTTTGATTATGAAACCATGTCAGTTCAATACAAACCTGTTACTGATTATTATGGCAGTGATCAGTTCACCTATGAATTGTTTGATGGTCAATTAAAATCCAGCACCGCAGTGGTTGATATTGAGGTCTTATATGTGAATGATCCCCCATTTGTTCAGTCAGATATCATTTCTGTTTTAGAAGATGCATCAGTGGATTACACTCTTAAGGCCTTTGATGAAGACTCTCAAATAACAGGTTTTGCCATCAGCCAGAGTCCCAAACATGGCGAAGTTGTTTTGACAGATGCACTAAATGGGAACGTCACGTATACACCTGAGAGGGATTTTTTTGGTACAGATACGTTCTCGTATCAATGTATGGATGATGAATCGTCATCAGAACCTGCCCTGATTTCAATTCACGTTAAGCCTGTCAATGATATACCTATTGGTTATGCAAAAACATTTCTTGTTGATGAGGACATACCGATCACTGAAAATCTTAGTTTTCATGATCCAGATTATGAGATGCTTACCATAACAGTGTATACAGCGCCTGATCATGGCACGTTGACAATCATTGATCACCGCATGGGTCAATTTGTTTATTATCCAGATGAAAATTATTCCGGCGATGATTCCATCTTTTTTGAAGCCTGTGATAACGTTGCTTGTACCGGGCCTGTTGCCATGACATTAACCATTCGTCCCATTAATGATCCCCCTGTGGCATTCCCTCAAAGCCTGACATTAACTGAAGATACCCCTTTGAATATTTCATTAATAGCAACTGATATTGAAGAATTGCTGAGTGAATATCAAATTGTCGAATATCCCCAGGAAGGGCTTTTAGAAATTATCAATTCCACAAAAGGCTTGTTTCAGTATATTCCTGAACAAGATGATTTTGGGACGTATTTCTTTCTCTTTCGAGCAAAGGATGAAAGCCTGTTTTCAGAAACAGCAATGGTAACGTTGACAATTTTACCGGTCAATGATGTTCCTGAAGCCTCCGCTGCATCCTATACCTTGCTTGAAGACACGCTTTTTGATCTCGTATTATCAAAGTTTGATGCCGATGGAGATGCCCTTTCATTGACAATTGTGAAGCCACCTGATCATGGATGGCCTGCTGTTTTTGATTCCGAAACAGGAGATTTTTCATACCTGCCATCTTCTAATTATCATGGCACAGATAGCTTTGTTTACAAAGTCTGTGACACGACAGGCTGCTCAGTGGAAAAAACGATCATGCTGACCATTCAACCGGTCAACGATGTTCCGATTGTATTTGAAGCGGCTTACGAACTGGCGGAAGATTCTGTCATGCCCCTCACATTGATAGGGGAGGACGTTGACAAGGATGCGCTTTTATTTGAAATTATGCAAGAACCAGATGGCAATCTGATCATTCTCAATGAACAAACCGGGGCATGTGTTTATACACCGGTCGCTGAAGCCAGTGGTATGGATCAGTTTTCATTTCGGGTTTTTGATGGCCTGGAGTATTCAGAAGAAGCCACTGTCCAATTGACCATTAATGCTGTGAACGATCCTCCCATCGCTTATCCCGATGAAATTGAAATTTTGGAAGATCAGTATTATTCAGGAAAAGTGACTGCAAATGATGTTGATAATGAAGATCTGATTTATTCGATTAAACAGTCCCCCATGAAAGGAAAACTGGTCATCAGTGAAACCGGAACCGGTCAGGGGAATTTTGTTTACAGCCCATATCTCAATGCTGATGGCATAGATGTTTTCTGGTTTCAGGTTTCTGATGGTAAGCTTGCATCTGAAGCACAGCCATTCACAATTAGTATTATTCCTGTGAACGATCCGCCAAAGACAAATGATTTTATGACATTTATCAATGCCGGTGAAACAGAGGGCGGATGGGTTCTTAATGCCAGTGATCCGGAGGCAGACCCAATTACGTTTGTCATTGTTCAGCAACCAGAAAAGGGCACTTTGCTGTCATTGGATCAACAAACAGGAATCATCCAGTATACTGCCTTTGATGATGCCAGTGGTGAAGATATCATTGTTTTTAAAGTTACTGATGGGAAGCTTGAATCTAATGAAGCCCGCGTCATTATCTCGATCAACCCGCCAGATAACCATCAACCCATTGCCAATCCCATGGATTTTATCGTTACTGAAGGCATCTCATCTTACTTTACTTTGGATGCTGCTGATTCTGACAATAATCCTTTGAATTACATAGTTTTTCAGGAGCCAACCAAAGGGGCTTTGACGATTGACGCACACACTGGAGTATGTGCCTATGAATCATTTCTTAATGCACAGGGGAAGGATCGGATTGTCTATTATGTTAATGATGGTATTGTAAACTCAGATCCCGCTTATATCACCCTGACCATTCAGCCCCTGCCGGAAACTGTTGTTGCCAAACAAAATATTCTGAGCATACCTGTTGTATTGAACGAAGAAAAAAACATTGCGTCTATGAATATATATGTCAAGTTTGATCCAGAGAAAATGGAAGTGATTGACATGACGCTGGAAGATACCCTATTGAACACAGATGATTATGGATTCAGCACACAAATTGGCACCGATGGAGATGCCGCATTTCCAATTTCTTTACAAGGACAACCTGTTACTGGAAAAGGAACTGTCGCGTTCATACGCTTTAATATTTTGGGTAATGAAGGGGATGTTGTTATATTGGAAATGCCCAAACTGACTTGCAATGAAGGTCGTGTTTTTGGTGGTTTTGAAGTTGAAAACACAGTCAGCTCTAAAATTCGATTGATCATCAATGAAATCCCAACTGCACGAGAAGGAGAGATTTTTATTGATGAGGATACAACTATTAATTATGTATTGATTGGCAATGATCCCAACTTCAATGATCCCATTTCTTACACCATTGTTTCTTATCCTGAAAAAGGGGCGTTAACCCTTGTAGACATGCAAACCGGTCAATGCGTATTTGCGACATATCCAAATGAATATGGTCCGGATTCCTTTATTTATAAATCCTTTGATGGTAAAGATTATTCTAAACCGGCAACTGTATCCATAATGATTCATCAAATCAATGACAGGCCGGTGGCTTTTCCAAAATCAATAACCATTTTGGAAGATATCGGCAAAAGTATTGTTCTTGAGGGTGAAGATCCGTTCGATCCTGAAGGGATGCTCGTTTTTAGAATTGATCAGGAGCCTTCAAATGGTTCAACCACCATGGCCCCTTTTGATGGCATATGCATCTATAAAAACAATGAAAACTATTTTGGTATGGATTCTTTTACCTATGTTGTGGATGATGGTATAGAAAAATCCGAACCTGCTACTGTAAATATCATTGTTATTGCAGTAAACGACGCTCCCGTTCCAAAATCTGTCACGCTTACCACAAAAGAGGATACGCCCATTGATTTTTATCTTGAAGCTGTTGATCCAGAAAATGACCTGTTTGAATTTTTACTCACTCAAGACCCTCAACTGGGCCATTTGGAATTCAATGCATTCAATGGACATTGCATTTACCAGCCAAATGCAAGTATTTCTGGTACAGATACCTTTGTTTTTCAGGCGAAAGATAACAAAGATGCAATATCTCCTCCCGCAACGATTTCTATTGTCATAACCCCAGAAAATGATGCACCGGTAATGACACCCGCCACATTTGAAATATTTGAAGACAATGTTTTGTCTGATGTTTTAAGTGCCGAAGATCAGGACCTGGATGATGTCATATTTGTCGCCCAAAGCCAACCATCGAAAGGAACCCTTGAGTTAAAACCAAATGGTGAATTTACCTATTCGCCTTTTCAAGATCAAAATGGTTTGGATGCCTTTATTGTCGCAGCAAAAGATCCATACACTGTATCGGAAAATGAAACCATTACAATCAATATTATTGCGGTCAATGATCCGCCGAAAGTCAATGCCGAAACATTTGAAACCGATGAAGATGTGACTTTAATCAAATCCTTGACTGCTTCAGATCCGGATCAGGATGCCCTTACTTTTATTGTGAAAAGACAGCCTGAAAAAGGGACGTTGAATCTGGATGATTCAGGCTCATTTATTTTTACCCCGAATCAAGACATTTTTGGTACAGATACATTTATTGTTGCTGCCCAAGATTCATATACTGTTTCAGAAGATGTGACCATTACGATCAATATCTCTCCAGTAAACGATCAGCCGGTTGTCACATCAACGCACTTTGAAACCAATGAAGATGTAATCCTGACTGACACATTCTCAGCCACTGACGCTGATGAAGATGAAATCACATTTGTTCTTCAATCGGATACTGGAAACCAGACCAAAGGCCAGATTGAAGTCAATCCAGATGGGTCTTTCATCTATACCCCACTGGCTGATACTTATGGCTCTGATGTCTTTGTTATTGCTGCAAAAGATGCAACTTCAACATCTGAAGACCAACAAATATTTGTAACCATTCATTCTGTTAATGATCCACCAGTTGCAAATGCAGGGACATTCTATGAGGTTACAGAAAGACATTCGTTGGAACTGAATGGACTGGAATCAAGTGATATTGATGGCGATGCATTGACTTATTTGTGGGCTGTTCCTGATATTCCCACTCTAGACATTCAAGATGAAACCAATGCCATCGCAACCATCACAGCGCCATATGTTGAAGCATCCGGTGAAACCATTACAGTGACCCTGACAGTTACCGATTCAAACAATGCCAGTACAACAGATACAGCGGTAGTACAAATCAACGATATGGCATTACCCACTGTATCTTTTACCGGCGCACCCTACACCGGAACAGCCCCATTGAATGTGTCATTTACTGACACTTCAACAGGCATGCCTGAAAGTTGGGTGTGGGATTTTGGAGATAATTCTTCCAGTTTTGAACAACATCCAGTGCATGTTTATAAAAAATCAGGTGTTTACACTGTTTCGTTAACTGTTATCGGCCCAGGCGGAACCAACATTCACACCCAAACAGAAATGATTCGGGTAAATGCCAGTACGCAACCCCTTAAAATTGACTTTTCTGTTGATAAACCCGAAGGCTTTGTTCCCCTTAAGGTTCAATTTACACCCGAAATTACTGGAGAAGTAACACAGTGGCAATGGAATTTTGGTGATGGCAGTGTGAGCAACGATTTCAATGCAACCCATACCTATTCGGAAATTGGGAATTACACAGTCACACTCAATGCCCAGGGACAGAATGATCAACAGATAAAAACCTATGAAAATTTGATTCTGGCAAAAGGCCACGTGCTGAAAGGCACTGTAACATCATTTGAGGGAAAGCCACTGACTGATTACAGAATTGAGGCTTATTTAATTGACACCTTTGCTGGATCCGCACAAACTGATACCAATGGTCAATACACAATGACTGGATTGCTGCCATCAAAACAATATGTTGTCGGTGTATGGCCGCCTGAAAATGAGACAAAGTACCAATCTCAATATTATAATAATGTTCAGAGCCTCTTTGATGCCACTTATATAGAAATTGAGGAGGAAAAGACGCTTGACTTTACAATGGCACTGGCCCCCAGTCGAAAGATTTTCGGTCAGGTGACTGATGGCTCTGCACCCATTTCAGGAATTCAAGTGGACATTTATTCGGATCAATTGGGCCTTTCAAAATTTGCAACAACCGATGCCGGTGGTTATTACACAATTACTGGACTTCAAGCATCCTCTGACTATCTTGTTTCTGTCTATTCTGAAGAATTTGATACCGAATTTTTCTATTTTGACACGCAAATGAGTGTCAAAACAATCAGCCAGGCCCGGCAAATTTCACCCACTGAAGATGGACTTCATGAGATTAATATTATTGTGAATGCCATTCAAGGGGGGAAAATTGAAGGTCATATTACTGATGTTTCTGGATCTCCCATTTCTGGAATGCATGTCAATGCCTGGTCAGATTCGCTCAATTCGGGTGCCAGTGCGAAAAGTAATCATGAGGGGCATTATATTATTACCGGATTGACCCAATCTGATGATCCTGTTTATGTTGTTGAAGTTCAACCAGAGGGCTATATTTATCAGGTGTATAACAATAACACCAAAACACCTGTTGCTACCGGAAATACCAGTGTTGATTTCATCCTCCAGAATAAAGCCAGCATATCCGGACGCATTAAATCCTCAAGTGGTCACGATATTCCTGATGCACAAATACAAATCTATTCCAAGGCAAATCCTACTGAAATCCAAAGCGAAACCACCACTTCAGAAAATGGTACGTACACCTTTACTGATCTACAGATTATCGATGATTATGTCTTGCTGGTTGAAGCTGCGGGCTATCCCATACATTATTTTGATAATACCACCCAACTCTCAGATGTCACGCTGATAAGCATGGAATATGGTTCCAGGACCGGAGTTGATGTTGATATCGACAAAGGTATGGTTATCAAAGGTATGGTTCACGATCAAGCATTTGGAACCCCAGTCATTTCGGGTACAACTGTGACGCTTCGCTCTGATGCTTATGGATTGTTGCAGACAACAGTGACTGACAATGCCGGTTCTTTTGAATTTGTTGGTCTGGACAGCACTATTACTGACTATATTCTGTCAGTTATTGTAGATGACTATTTGCCTGCCTTTTACAGCGACAATCAGAATACATCACAGACTGATGATACTGTTTACAGCAATGCTTCGGCCATGCCTGTGCTGGCGTTTCCTGAAGCAGACGCTAAAGAATGCCATTTGATTTTAATTCAGGGTGCAACCTTAAATGGTCTGGTGAGCGACAATGAAACACCGGTCAGTGATGCCACTATCGAAATTCAATCAGAAAATGGAAGCTGGAAAACCACCACAACAGACACATCAGAAATAAATTACACCATTAGCGGTCTGATCCCTGGAACCTATACCATTGATGTAAGTTCGAATTCTTATGAAACACAACGTACACAAATTACAATTGACACAGATATGTCTCAAGACTTTATGCTTCAAAACTTGCCCTTAAGAGTTATTCAAGGAACACTATTCAATCTTGGACAAGACAAACAAATTCAACTGATTGCCCAGTCACAAACAAAAAATACTCAAAAAACCATTACTTTAATTGGAACAGGTCAAGCCCTTGAATATTCCATTGATGAACTTTTACCGGCATCCGATTATATTTTAGAGCTTAAATCCACAGACTATACCAACCAGTATTACAACAATGCCTATCAATCTGAAGATGCCACCAGCATTGATATATTGAATGATGATATTGCTGAAATCAATTTTTCAATTGAGACAGACCTTTCAATGATTTCAGGAATTATAGAATTTCCCGATTCAGCATCAAATGGGGACAGCGCACGTTTGGATGTAAAGTCTCGCAGCACCGGTGTTCAAGGTTTTATTGAGGTCAAATATACAGGTGAATTGAGTGTAAACTATAGTATTACTGGCTTGCTGCCATCTGATGATTATATACTGACAGTTCGATCCGATATTTATCTCAATCGGTATTGGAATGGATCAAATGAATATGGCACAAAGTATGCCGAACATGCCATCGCTCTCAATACAATGAGTGGACAGGCTGAAGCCAATTTAAAGCTGGACCCCGGAAGAAGTATTGAAGGTGTGGTTATGGATTCAAATGCTAAGGCGTTGGAAGGCGTACAAATCGATATATGGTCTGATAAAGAAGGTGTTGCTGTGATTACCCATTCTTTATCTGATGGCAGTTACAAGGTCAAAGGCTTGGAAATGGCCGATGACTTTCAAATTAAGGCGACGACATCCACAAATGCAAAATTTTACTATTACGATAAATCAAAATCGGTACAGATCCCTAATGATGCAAACCAGGTATCGACCCAAAAAGGCAATGTATCTGGAATTCACATTATAATATCAAAAGGTGAAACCATTACTGGAAAAATTCGTGGCGTGAATGGTCAGGCGATTTCTGGCATATGGGTTAATGCATGGTCAGAAACCATTGGTGTTGGCAGCGGTGTTTTTTCTGAAGACGATGGCTCGTTTGAAATCCTTGATCTGCCCAAATCACAGGATTATGATGTCAGCGCGAAACCAGAATGGGATCAACCTTACTGGTCTATTTCGCAAAGTAATATTGCAGCACCATCAACAGATGTGAACCTGGTCTTGCCAGACAAAACCGGATTTACAGTTTCAGGTACCATCAAAGATCTTTCAGGTGCACCGGTCAAGGATGCCACAGTGGAAATTCAATCTGAAAGTCAGAAAGATCAATTTGGATGGGACAAAACAGATGCCAATGGCAGTTATATGATTGATCTGCTGCCAAAAGCAAATGATTATGCATTTAAAGTCAAACCACCTGAAAACAGTGATTTGGCTTATTATGAACATAATATTTCCATTGAAAATAATTTGGAAAAAAATGTGATTCTGGAGACCGGCTATGTGTTTTCAGGCACAGTGGTCGCCAAAGATACTCAAAACAAACTGGCAGATGCTGAGGTGATGATCTGGTCAGCGTCAACACGATTTATTGGTGAAACAACCACAAATATTAATGGCGCATTTAGTGTTGGCAATGTACCTGCTCAGTCAGACTATGTTATTTCAGTAAAAATAGATGATTATCTGGAATTAAAGACTGAAGGTCAGGTCCCAAAAACAGATCTTATGTTCGCACTTGAAAAAAGTGGATTGATCCAGGGAACAGTGCGCACATTGTTAAATGGTGAACTTATCCCAGATGCTTCAATTGAAATATACTCTCAGGCCAATCAAGGACTGGATGTTTACAATGGTGTGGCTTCAACAGATCAGAATGGACATTATGCTGTTGAAGGCTTGAAACCGGTTGATGACCAGGGAAATCCGATCAATGACTTTGTTGTTACAGTATATGCAATCGGATTCCCCCCCATTTCTAAAACAGGAAAACAATTGGGAGATACAGTTTCATTTGAATTAACCAGTGGTCCGGAAAACGAAATTACCGGTAATATTGAAAATGCAGGCATCAGGGCTGTTGCAATTGATGTCTATGAAGTGACCCATCTATTACCAGAACGTACACAAAAATTTATCAAGACGATAATGGCCAATGATGATGACTCATTTAAACTGGATGGACTTCGGGCAGACGGGCAGTTTTTACTTAAATTTGTTACTGACGATGGTCATGAACAATGGTCAGGCGCTGATGACAAAGGGGTAAATACATCTGCGGAAGCCATAACATATAAAACACAGACTGTAATATACTTCAAGTTTACAAATCTTGGAAAACGTAAAAATCATCAGTTCGTTCAAGGTCCGGGGCCGGTTCAGGGGCTTAAATCCTTATCGCACAGCTATAAAATTACAAATGTGCGAATCAGAGCCGCAGCCAAATCATCCGGTCCTGACAAACCCTCCAATGATGCCAATGTTACTGTTGCCTGGAATCCGCCCGAAGAGGGAACATCAAATCTTTCCGGATACTATCACTTCTTTGACAAAAAAGCAGATAAAAAAGTGAACAAATTTACCATCGATAGAAAACCACCCATCAGAACACGAAAAATAACCAGCAGCGACCTGGCAGGTGATGATGTAAATTATTATTTTCACGTGGCTGCAGTGGATAAAGAAGGCCGCGTGGGGGATACAACCTCAATTGCTTTTAGAATTGACACCACACCGCCCTCAAATGTAAATGTTTCAGCACCCAAATTAACTGAAATTCAAAATGTCGATCTTAAATTGGGTGTAACTGGCGCCAGTGAAATGTATATCAGCAATTTTGGATATGCAGAAGGCGGGCAATGGGAAAGTCGATCAGTCAACAGAGTGTGGCGTCTCACAAATGGGGATGGTTCTAAAAATATCTATACCCGATTCAGGGATAAAGCCGGTAATGAGGCGAAAGCAGCTGCCATTACAATATATCAGCCCCCATTACCTGTTTATACGATCAAGGCTGAAGCATGGAGTAATGGAGATATTTCACCTAAAGGTGATGTTTTTGTTACCCAGGGTGAAGATATCACGTTTACCATCACGCCTGATACAGATTATGTCATTAATCAAATCCTGTTGGACGATAAAGCGCAAAATATTGATGGCAATACATTTGTAATTAATAATGTGCAAGGCCCGCATCAATTGATTGCATCATTTAAAAGGGATAATGAATCCCCCATTGCTTACAATAAAACAATAAACCTTCTTGAGGATACGCCCAAAGAATTTACCCTGTCTGCATATGACCCAGATGGTGATGCACTGAGTTATCTGGCACAAAGTCCAGAAAATGGAAACCTTCAGCAACTTGATGGCAATCGATTCTCCTATTCACCAAAAAAGAATGATCATGGCACGTATACTTTCACTTTTACTGTATCTGATGGGAATACGACATCAAATGAAGGAACTGTAACGCTAATTATTAAACCTCAAAATGATCCCCCTGAAATTACGCCAATCAATGTATATCCTGATCTGAATGATGCAATTGAAATTACGCTGACAGCCATTGATATTGACAGTGACAGCTTCAGTTATACAATCATTGATTACCCTCAAAATGGTCAGATCGCCATTGCAGGTAACATTGTCATTTATACACCCAATACAGATTTTCAGGGAAAAGATTCTTTTACGTATCAAGCAAATGATGGTGTTGATAGCAGTGAAAATGCGAATGTGACGCTTTGGGTCGGTGTTTCAGAAGTTGATTTAATTGTGAATGAGGATACTGTGACACAGATTACGTCCATTTCTTATGAGGCAATCTTTATCAAATTGCCTGAAAAAGGATCTGTGTTACACATTCATGGTGATGAAGATCAAATCATGTATATACCCAATAAACATGCTTATGGTGAGGACGCATTTACTTATACTTTTAAGTCTGACCCTAAGACTTACACATTTACTATTTTTATCAAAGAAATCAACGATGCCCCCTGGTTTACATCAACTGACACATACTCGGTATTGGAAGATAATGAATGCCATATCACGTTAGCAGCCAATGATATTGAAAACAATGCCCTTAGTTTTGGTGTTCAGCAAAACCCAGAAAAAGGCCAATTGACAGCCAATGCATCTATTCTAATTTATACCCCGATCAACAATTTCAATGGTGAAGTGACATTTACAGTGTGGGTCAACGATACCTATACAAAAGTGTATCAGACCATTACCATTGATGTCGAACCTGTCAATGATCCTCCGGTGGCATCCAATGCGTTTTATCATAGCAGTCTGAGCAATCCCATCTCATTTACATTAAATGCCAGTGATATTGATGGCGATCCATTGACTTACAGTATAACCCAGCCTTCATCAGTAACAGTGTCAGGAAGCGGTCAACACTGGACATACACCCCGAATTTCAATAAACCGAAGCATGTAGAAATTAGATTTGTTGCCAATGATGGCACCATAGATTCTAATGTAGGATATGTTTATTTGTACTTTGGCATGGAAGTGGTTCATGCGTATGGCGATGAAGATACCCCCATTGATCTGCGCCAGGGATTACAAAAATTTCATAATGTGCCTGATAATGTATCATTTGATGTAAAACAATCCCCTGAGTCAGGACAAATCCAGGGAAATAATTATATACCGGATCCAGATTTTTTTGGTTCAGATCAATTTATATTTCAGGCACAAGGAAAAACAGACATTTTTAAAGTCTATGTTATTGCTGTGGATGATCCGCCTGTCATAACAGGGCAATCAACAATTGAAACATCGGAAGATACCTCAATAACGATTCTTTTTTCAGTTGAAGATGTTGATTCAAAAACATTGACGTATACCTTGTTAACCAACGTTGAACATGGTGAACTATCTGGAACAACAACAAGATATACCTATTCACCAGAGCAAGACTATTATGGTTCAGATTATATGAAACTTCAGGTTTCAGATGGAAACAACACTGCCGCTGCATCAGTAGAAATTACCATTCATCCCATAAATGACCCGCCTGTTGGTATTGATCAGGCACTGAATATGTATGAGGATCAACAGTTAAATATCCAATTGAGTGGATCAGATACTGAAAATTTACCACTGACTGGATATACCATTACAACGAAACCGGTTTATGGCACATTGGACAACAATGGCAGTTCGACAGAATGGTTGTATACGCCTTATCCCAACTACAATGGTTCGGATTTTCTCACTTTTACAATGAGTGATGGCGCATTGACCTCCGAAGATGCGACTGTGAACATAACCATCAGAAATGTCAATGATACACCAAGTGCAAATGGAAACGCCATTACCATGACTGATAGCTCCCGAATCAGTGGTTATCTTTCTGCTTATGATGATCCATTTGATCATGACACATTGATCTATTCTCTTCAAAGTAATGCTAAAAAAGGCATGGTAATCATCGACAATCCAATTACAGGCGCATTTACCTATTATCCCAATAACTATGAAACTGGATTGGATTATTTTACATTTAAAGTCAATGATGGTTATGTGGATTCCAACACTGCCACAATGGTCATTAATATTTCTTCGCCGGTGTCAGATCTGCTCAGATTGACAATGGCGCTGCAGTCCCCATATGATGGCAGTACATATCATTATATTATTCGTGATGTAAAACAAGGCATCGTTGTGCGAGAGGATGACACAAATACTAGAAAAATGGAGTGTCAGCTTGCAGAAGGCCAATATCAGGTCATCGTTCAATGTCCAGGATTTGAATTGTATGCATCACCAGAAAATATTGATTTGACCACCAATAAAACAATAGATATTGCTCTTACAAAAGGGACGTCACCTTCTGATGTCACATTGCCGGATATTTCCCACAGACCCATTACAAATGGTTTTTTGTTGAAAATGATTCCCAATCAGTCAGAAGGCAACCCTTTTAAATTGTTTATTATTGACAATACAGAATGCTCAGAAACGTTCAATCCATTAACAACTGGAGAGAGTCTTCTGACCTATCAATGGCTCGAAGATCCTGACATTGAAGCGGGTTTATACACTGACAAATTGACAGATCATCCTGCTCCAGGGGATAACATGTACACCATAATTGTTCAGGTTGGATTACAGGATGACATCATTGCAGAGTACCCGATAATCTATATTAAATATGCATCGCCTGAACATGCAGAACAGAATAAGCCAGAAGATCAAAAAGTGTTTGAATCCACCTATGGCCCATCTGAAACAGTAGAATATAGCAACAAACTATTCTATCCGCTTCTTGGAGAAAATTTCAGAATTGTAGTCAGCGATATTCGAGGCCAGGATATCGAAATCCCCATACGCATTCCATCACTGCCATTGAATTGTTTGTATAAAGAACATACACTGAATTATAATGAATCAAGTGATTTTTATAATATCACATCAGAGAGTCAAACCCTGACACCACAAACGCAATTGCTTGCAAAAATCAAGCATTATACATTTGGAAAAGACAGTCTCGGCTCAGGGGTCGATATTTCATTTGTTGTTGCAGATACTGGTGAACCGGTCCGATACAATCCCATTTACAATAGTGATGGCCAGCGTGTTGATCAGGTAAATAATGAAACAGCGCCTGCGATTGAAGTGCCGATATTACTGAATCCTGAATCGGAAAGCTATACATCCTTTAGAACGAAATTATTTGAATCAGATCGGGTTGATTTATTTTTTAATGAAGAGGGGGATGGGACAAAAGGCTTCAAGTTACATGCGTCACCATACACAATCGACCGAAAAAATGCAGATTTGATAAAAATATCAACCAATCACTTAACAGGTATTGGCCTTGCAACACAACAAGAGGAAGAAGAAGCCCAGGATAAATGCGATGACTGTGATAGCAGTTGCTTTATTGGTTTATTGACCGGTGGACAATCTTATTTTGGATTGCTATTGTTCTTTTGTCTGATAGGATGTATTGTAATGAAAATGATTCGGACCTGCGAATTGCGAATGTAAGGGCTATGTCAGGTTAAGGCAAAAGTAATTATACCAGGGGGCATGTAGGGTAAACCTTGTGTTTGCCCTCCGATCAAAAAACGAAAACGAACCTTTAATAAAGCCTTTTTATCAAATAATAATAATTGGGGCGCATTCCCATAAAGTCGGACATTCCTTTTTCTTAGCCCTGAAAGGCGCCCTAATAAATGTTCTGAAAATAACATACTTACTCATTTTCTTGATCTCAATACGAACAGTAATGGGGAAGTGATTTTCAGAGTAACCAATTGAATTGATTTATTGGAGAAATTATGAGTTCAAAAAACAAAACCCAAGAAAAAGAAAGCATTCCAATTGAAACGCCGCGACCAGTGCCAAAAGACTGGAAACCCAATATTTTGGCTATGGCCTGTCATTATTGTGCCTTTGCGGCAGCAGATCTTGCGGGGGTGATGCGGCTTTCCTATGAACCGAATGTAAAAATTATCCGATTGCCCTGTACTGGAAAACTAGATCATTCTTACGTTCTAAGAGCTTTTGAGCGCGGGGTTGATGGCATTTTCGTTGCCGGCTGACTGGAGGGTCAATGCCATTTCCTGGAAGGAAATTACAACGCTAAAACAAGAATCAATTATTTAAAAACCCTTTTGCCCAAAGTCAATATTGATCCCCAACGATTGGAAATGTATAATCTTTCCGCTGCCATGGGACCGAGATGGGCAGAGATTTGCACTGAATTTACACAAAAAATCGAACAAATGGGGCCTTCGCCAATCTGGCATGCGCTTCATAAATGATTTACATCTGTCAGTCATCTCTGGCAGTTAAATGAAGGAGTAGATCACAAATGATTGTGGGTCAACAAAAACCGCTTGAAGAAATTTGGGACATGATCAAAGACCACTCACGTGTATTGGTCTTTGGTTGTAATACCTGCGTGGCAGTATGTCAGCAAGGCGGCAATAAAGAAGCGGAAATTATTGCATCCCTGCTCAGAATGAAAGCCACACAGGAAGGTGTCTCAATTGAAATTAAAAATGATGGTATTGAACGTCAATGCGAACACGAGTTTTTTGAATCCGCAGAAAAAAGTCTTCAGTGGGCTGATGCTGTTGTTTCAACTGCTTGTGGTATTGGGGTTCAATTTATGGCAGAAAAATACAGTAACCTGCCTGTGTATCCGGGATTGAATACAACATTTCTTGGCGCTGTTGAAAAATTTGGTGTTTATACCGAACGATGTCAGGCATGTGGTCAATGTATCTTGGGACTCACTGCTGGAATCTGCCCCATTGCACGATGCGCCAAGCGCCTGATGAATGGGCCGTGCGGTGGCTCGACAAAAGGGAAATGTGAAATCAATAAAGACCTGGATTGTGCCTGGCAATTGATTATCGACCGACTCAATGCATTGGGTCAAATTGACAATTATGAAAAATTAATTCCTGTCAAAGATTGGTCGTCTGATCGTGCCGGTGGTCCACGAAAATTTGTCAGGGAGGATATTGCCGAATGAGTGCCAAAACACCAAGCAAACTTGAAAAAATTCTCGTATCCGGACAAATGGCTGTCACATCAGAATGCGGCCCACCCCGCGGCAGCGATCCGGAAGATATTACCCGAAAAGCGGAATTGATCAAAAATCATGTGGATGCAATCAATATTACAGATAATCAAACCTCTGTAACACGATTGTGCAGTCTTGCTGCATGTATTCGGTTGAAACTGATGGGACTCGAACCGGTCCTTCAGATGGTCACCCGAGACCGCAATCGAATCGCCCTTCAAAGTGATATTTTGGGCGCAGCATCCTATGATATTCACAACATCCTTTGTCTATCCGGCGATCATCAAAGCTTTGGAGATTGCAAGCCAGGTCAGAATGTTCATGATCTGGATTCTATTCAACTCATCCAAACTGTCCGCATGATGCGGGATGAATCAAAATTTCTGGGGGGGGATGAAATCAAACGCCCGCCAAAAATGTTCGTGGGTGCTGCGGCCAACCCTTTTGCCGATCCCTTTGAAATTCGGGTGCCTAGACTGGCTAAAAAAATGGCTGCCGGCGTTGAATTTATTCAAACCCAATGTATTTACAACCTGGATAAATTCGAAAAATGGATGGAAGGCGTTCGAGAACGTAAACTTCACGAAAATGTCTATATCCTTGCCGGACTTACACCCATGAAATCTGCCGGCATGGCCCGATATATGAAAAATCGTGTGCCGGGTATGGATGTTCCCGAAGAAGTGGTCAAACGACTGGCCGGTGTCCCCAAAGACAAACAGGCCCAGGAAGGTATTGATATTTGTGTTGAATCCATTGAACGTCTCAAATCGGTTGAGGGCGTCGCTGGATTTCATGTCATGGCCATTGAATGGGAAGAAAAAGTGCCTGAAATCGTTGAACGTGCGGGACTTCATCCGCGTCCAACCATTACTGATTAAAAGGGGGCCCAGATGAAAACTTTTCAAAACCTCATTGATGAGGTTCAAAAACCCGGTTATTGTCATCATTGTGGTGGATGTGTAACCTTTTGTACTTCTGTTAATTATGCAGCATTGCTTCAAAATGAACAGGGCCTCCCGCAATACAGTGATCATTCAAAATGCATTGAATGCGGTTTATGTTACGCCATCTGCCCAGAAATTGATGAGATAGAAGAAGATACCAAAGAATTGGTGTCATGGAGCCATCCCATGGGCCGTGTTATGGAAACCCATATCGCCAGAGCAAAAAATCCAGAGATTGTTGAAAAGGCCACTGATGGCGGTGTTGTTACCGGAATCTTACTGCAATTGCTAGATCGCGGCCATATTGATGGTGCCATTGTTACCCGCCAGACAGGACCATTTATGAGAGAACCCAGCCTTGCCACAACCCCAGAAGAAATCAAAGCTGCTGCCGGATTTTATTTTGATTCCTCTCATGGCATGAAACATCTGGGCCAGGATTATTCGACTTATTCTCCATCAGTACAGGAATTTCGTCCAATGGTTCAAAAAGGGCTGCGCCGCGTTGCTATGGTTGGAACTCCTTGCCAGATAAAAGCGGTTCGTCGCATGGAAGCGTTGAGTGTTGTGCCCTCAGATTCTATTAAATATACATTGGGCTTGTTTTGTTCGGGTAATTTCATGTTTGGCAAGGAAGAACGTGAAAAAATTGAAAAAATCGCCAATTTTTCCTGGGGTGACATGAAAAAGGTCAATGTCAAAGATACATTGATGATTCACTTAAAATCCGGAAAAATTATCGAATTACCACTTGATAAACTAGATTTCATGAAACGTTTTGCCTGTCAATTTTGTTCTGATTATTCCGCTGAGTTTGCCGATATTTCTTTTGGCGGCATTGGCGCTGATGAAGGATGGACCACTGTTATTACAAGAACACCTGCTGGAAGAAAAATATTTGCCGATGCCCGCAAAAACACGCTTGAAATCCAGGATGATCCCTCTCATGAAAGAACAACTGCAGCATTAAAACGAGTTATCCAAAAAACTGATGAAAAGCAGGCGCGCGCCAAAGAGAATCGTGACAAATTGACAGAATAAAGAGCCACATTATAATAATTGCATATGCGGTGAAATAAATTGCATTTTTTTTGTGTTTATTTCACCGCATTTTTATTGATTTTTTATTTTGTCTTTCAATTTTTGTAAAACAAAGGGGGGGACCATACCAGAAATATCGCCATCAAATCGAGCCGCTTCCTTTATAATGGATGAACTGGTATAAATCCATCGCAAACCGGTCATCAAGAAAACTGTCTGAATATCACGATTAAAGCGACGATTCATTAATGCAATCTGGAATTCATATTCAAAATCTGAGACAGCGCGCATGCCACGCAAGATTGCAGCAGCGTTACAACTTTTTGCATAATCTACTAAGAGCCCATCAAAGGTATCAATTTCGACATTTTCAATATTTTTTGTGCTTTCCTGTAACATTTCAACGCGTTCATCAACTGTAAACAACGAATTTTTTGATGGATTAATTAAAATGGCCATGATGACATGATCAAAAATATATAAGCCTCTTTCAAGGATATCCAGATGTCCATTTGTAACAGGGTCAAAGGAACCTGGATAAATGGCAATACGTTTCAAAATATGCTCCTTTTTTTTCATAAATACATTTGTTTCAAGTAAAAAATCATCGTTGCATAGAAGGTTATTTTACCTGGTTCAACAGTTTTTTGGCTTCAGGCCAATCATAAAGGGTCGCATCCCAGACATATGTGGGGTTTTTAATATTCAAGCATCTGTGAAGTTCTTGTTTCGCCAATTCATTCGCTCCATTTTTTATGTGGACTTTGGCTCTATTTACCGATGCCAATGTCAAGTTGGAATCCATCTCAACAGCTTTAGCAGTAAGACGATCAGCTTCACCCAGATCTCTCATTGGCCAGGGAGGCTCTGCATACAAAACCGCTAAAATCACCCTGGCCAGAATTGAAAAGCGATTATTTGGTTCCAACGCGATACATTGTTTTAGGTTATTTTTGGCACTTTTGACAAGACTCATTGCTTTAAAAATACCTGCCAATTCTGCTTGCTTGGCTTCACATGTTCCCACCCAGTATAACCCCCCCACAGATTTGGGGTTTAAACTGACCGATTTTTTTGCAGCATCCAGAGCCTGATCATACAGCTTTTTCGCAGCTTTTTCATCTGTGTTTTCCTGCGCCATTTTAAATAAAATCTCAGCAATTTTCCAATGTGTTTTTGAACGATTAGGCGCCAATTCTAACGCTTTTTGATAAATTGCATAAGCCTTATTTAGATTGGAAGCATCTTTGTGCATTTGCCCCAGCAATCCCCATGCTTTTTGATAATACGCATTTAATTGCTTTTCTTCGGGGCTCACTTTTTCGGCAAAAACCGGTATACAGTATACCAGCATTATCAGAACGCCTGCCACTAACTTTGAAAAAAAATTTCGCTTTCGGTTCATTTTAACATCCTTTCATTATGTGAAGTCTAATAACTTCAAATTATTATATATGTGCCATGCAACGATGATTATCGAAATGTGTTGATGAAAATGTGAAATCATAATTATGCGTGCCCTGGGCCGGTATCGCCATTTCAGGACGAAAATAATACCCTTTATTGATTCCTTAGGAAAACTCGAAAAATAAGTTCCCCATTTACTTATGTGCCAGCCCAATGTAGGGGCGAACCTTATGTTCGCCCTAGAACTAATAACGCTTTCGTTCCTATGTACGATGGGCGAACACAAGGTTCGCCCCTACATCGGGCTGGCACATAAGTAAATGAGGAACTTATTTTCCAAGCATTCCTTAGCAGGTTTTCCGAAAGCACAGGATTATTCTGAAATAATTTGAATATCCGGACATTGCCGATACATCTGGCAATAATCCATTCCATAACCGACAACAAAAACATTTTCTATTTCAAATCCAACATACTTAACATCAACAGGAACTTCACGTCTGGATGGTTTATCTAAAAAAGAACATATCTCAATGGATGCCGGCTGTCTTTGATATAATTCCTTAAGCAAGTTATTTAAGGTCAAACCGGTGTCCACGATGTCTTCTACAATTAATACATGCTGGTTTTTGATATCACAAGTGATATCTTGCTCGATTTTCACCTTTCCTGTGGAATTTTGCCCATCATAGCTTGAAATATTCATGAATTCAACGTGAACTTTTGGGCTGAGTTCCCGAATGAGATCTGATGCAAAAATAAATGCGCCCTTTAACAGTACAATCATAAATATTTTACTGTCAGAATAATCCTGAGATATTTCTCGGCCTAAATCTTGCACACGACGCTTTATGATATCTTTATTAAACAGAATTTGACGCATAAGACTCCTTTTTGTATAAGCCAATCATTTTCGGCTTGCAAAATGACAAATAAATGGTACACTTATATAGAATATAGAAAAAAACCTGGAGGTTCGATGAAAAGAAAAGCGCGCAATTATTTAATCAATCGAAAAATGCAACTCAGGCTGACATTTAAGTTTATTGCTTTGACAGTCAGCTTTTGCCTTGTAATTGGTATACTCGTATACCACACAATCTGGCCAGTGGTCTCCGGCTTCGTGCCATTAGCCTTGATTAACCAGTTGAAAGGCCTGATTTTTTATCGTCTGTTTTATTTCAGCCTTCCACTGATAATACTTATTATGGCATGTTGTATCGTCTTTACACATAAAATTGCTGGCCCCATATACAATATGGAAAATAAATTAGAACAATTATTAGAGGGTGAGACACCTCCATTAATTATTCTGAGAAAGGGAGACGAACTACAAGAACTGGCTGACAAGCTGAATGCTACAATTACAAAATTTAAAGAAATGCGAGAGTCGAACTCAAATCAATCTGCACCCCCTAAATGGTTCAAACAAAAAAAATAATATGGCTCTTAAACATGGTTTACAGGTTTTTTTGTTTCCTTATTATAAAATAATACAATAATATTCCAGCACCGACCATAAACAGGCCGATACCCTGAGCAGGTGATAAAATGTCAAACCAAAATGCGCCTCGATCATCACCACGATAGCATTCAACAATAAAACGTCCACAACCATAGAGGCATAAATAGGCAACTGAAATTATCCCTGCTTTTGGTTTTTTGGCAGATAGCCATACCAATAATCCAAATATTATAAAATTCATCACAGATGAATACAGCTGTGTTGGGTGAAGACTCACATTTGGCCTGGCCAATGTTAATGGATGCGTAAAAGTAACCGCCCAGGGCAAATCACACATGCGACCATAACAGCATCCTGCAAAAAAACAGCCGATTCTCCCAAATCCATGGGCCAATGCCATTGCCGGTGCCAAAATATCCAGGGTTTTCAGCATGGGCATTTGTTTGATTCTCATGTACTGCCAGGCAAACAACAATGCTGCGATGAATCCACCATAGAATACAAGTCCCCCATTCCAGATGCGAAATATTTCAAACCAGTTATTGTCAAAGTGTTCCCACTCCAAAATAACGTATAGGATACGCCCGCCAATCATTCCACATACCAATGCATAAAAGCACAGATCAACGATTATTTCGGAATTAATATTTTTTCGTTTTGCTGTCTTTGACACATAGGATAAGGCTACAAGGAAACCTATTGCAATACAAAATCCATAAGTGTGTATGGTCAAGGGGCCTATGCTTAAGAGAACTGGATACATGTTTTGTCCTTTGATTTGTTAAGGAATGTTCGAATAATAAATTCCTCATTTACTTATGTGCCAAGAACGTGTAGGGGCGAACCTT